>VOFC01005978.1_pt1 | contig 59935 bp, 85 predicted proteins | sample 5384161 | NCBI WGS metagenome assembly VOFC01 (sample SAMN12384722, study PRJNA508395) | human gut metagenome | isolation source: healthy gut B | host: Homo sapiens
TTTTCTCGATTTCGCAGAAATATTACCGAACAGTTTTCATCGGCTGGCACATTTACAATTTATTCCAGCCATCCTTTCACTAAGTATAGGTATCTTATTATTTCTCATTGTGTTAACGCTTTTATTCGGGCGTGTATATTGTTCTACAATCTGCCCTATGGGTATCTTGCAGGATGTGATTGCACGAATTTCCAAAGCAACGGGAAAAAAGAAAAAAAGATATAGTTACAGTCCTGCAAAAAAACAAATTGCGCTGGGGTGTGCTCGGACTGACAGTGGTCGGGTTTCTATGTGGATTTACATTTATTGTTGGTTTGCTCGATCCGTACAGTGCGTATGGACGTAGTAGTGCACATATTCAAACCTATCTATATGCTGGGGAAATAATCTGCTGGAATCTCTTTGCCAGATTTGACAATTATACATTTTATCAGGTAGACACCTCCATCTTGAGCATTTCTTCCCTTCTCATCGCTATTATTACTCTTGCAGTCATCTTTGTAATGGCATGGAAACATGGACGGACATGGTGCAATACGATTTGTCCCGTAGGAACAATATTGGGGTTATTGAGCCGATTTTCATTATTCAAAGTCCGTATTGATACTGCCAAATGTAATGGATGCGGGCTTTGTGCCACCAAATGCAAAAGCAGCTTGCATCAATAGTAAAAGAACACGCTATTGATTATAGTCGTTGTGTAGATTGTTTCAACTGTTTGGGGTATGCAAACAAAAAAGCATTAGTTTACGCCCCTTCTTCAAAAAAAACAGTCTGATGTAGAAACTCCTGCACCATCATCACCGGATTTGGATTCATCCAAACGCCGTTTTTGGTTGCCGGTCTTGTTACTGCCGGAGCAACCCCCAAACTCATCTCCCAAGCCAAGGAATCTGTAGCAAGCTTGGAAGGTAAGAAGGCATACAAAAAGGAAAATCCGATCACTCCTCCGGGGTCTATCAGTCGGGAACACTTCCAACAGCAATGCACATCCTGTCATCTTTGTGTCAGCAAATGCCCTTCTCATATCTTGAAACCGGCTTTTATGGAATATGGCTTGGCAGGCATGATGCAACCTACTGTTAGCTTTGAGAAAGGATTTTGTAACTTTGACTGTACTGTCTGTGGAGATGTCTGTCCCAATGGAGCAATTCTTCCCATAAGTGTAGAGCAAAAACATCTTACACAAATGGGATATGTTGTTTTCATCGAGGAAAATTGCATTGTTTATACTGATGGAACCAGTTGCGGAGCCTGCTCCGAACACTGCTCCCACACAAGCAGTAGCGATGGTGCCGTATAAGGACGGATTGACGATTCCTCATGTAAATAAAGAAATATGTGTAGGTTGTGGAGGATGTGAATATGTTTGCCCCGCCCGTCCATTCCGTGCCATCTATATCGAAGGAAATCCCGTACAAAAAGAAGCAAAACCATTCAAAGAAAGCGAAGAGCACAAAGTTGAGATAGACGATTTCGGATTCTGACCGGCATGGTGCCGGAGCAGAGTTTCCATCCGTGTTTTATGTTCTATGCCGGTTTATTTCAAATGTGAATAAGACAGATGGTATGGATTTAAAAAAAACTATCCATTATATTCCTCCTACTTTCAATAAATTCACTAAATTCGTGGCGAACTAAAAAGAAAGCAATTCATGGAGGTATTCACAAATAACTGGAATAGCCGGAAATATCAGATTGGCTATGCTTTAAGCGGAGGATTTATTAAAGGATTTGCCCATTTGGGAGTCATGCAAGCTCTTTTGGAACATGATATTAAACCGGAAATCATCTCTGGAGTAAGTGCAGGGGCACTTGCAGGTGTCTTTTACGCGGATGGCAACGAGCCGCACAAAGTACTTGATTATTTCTCCGGACATAAATTCCAGGATTTAACCAAACTGGTGATTCCCAAGAAGGGACTATTTGACCTCTGTGAATTTATTGATTTTCTCCGGACTAACTTAAAAGCAAAAAATCTGGAAGAGCTACAATTCCCCTGATTATCACAGCAACTGACCTCGATCACGGTCGCATGGTTCATCTTTCATCGGGGAAGCATAGCGGAACGGGTCGCCGCTTCCTGCTGTATGCCTGTCATGTTTTCTCCGGTCAACATAGACGGCACTAACTATGTGGATGGAGGATTGATGATGAACCTTCCGGTCTCCACCCTCCGCAGGGTTTGCGACAAGGTGGTAGCCGTTAACGTAAGTCCCATCATGGCGCAAGACTATAAAATGAATATCGTAAGCATTGCTATGCGCTCCTTCCATTTCATGTTCCGTGCCAATACTTTCCCCGAAAGAGAAAAATGTGATTTGCTGATCGAGCCATACAACCTCTATGGATACAGCAACACCGAACTGGAAAAAGCAGAAGAAATCTTCGGGCAAGGTTATAATACAGCTAACGAAGTACTTAGTCAACTGTTGGAAGAAAAGGGGAAAATATGGAAATAATCTCCTCCATCAGAAACAAGAATGAATACGAAATTAATAATCTACTCTATATGAACAACGAAAATAAAATGATTATCTACCAGGTGTTCACCCGGCTGTTCGGCAATAATAATAACCACTGCGTCTACAATGGAGATATTAGTCACCAACGGTTGCGGGAAAATGGCGGAGTTTACTCTCAAGGCACTTGGAGAAATCAAGACACTGGGTGCTACACATATTTGGTATACAGGTATCATTGAGCATGCTACCCAAACCAATTATACCCGCTATGGCATCAAACCCGATCATCCCGCAGTAGTAAAAGGAAAGGCCGGATCACCCTATGCTATCAAGGATTATTATGATGTAGACCCTGACTTGGCAACCAGTATCCCGGACCGTATGAAAGAGTTCGAGAATCTGGTAAAACGAAGCCACAAAGCCGGATTGAAGGTCATCATTGATTTTGTCCCCAACCATGTAGCCCGCCAATATCACTCGGATGCACAACCGGACGGTACGACCGATTTGGGGAGCTAACGATGACTGACAGCCAATCTTTCAGCCCATATAATAATTTCTATTATATTCCTGCAAGCGGAACTTCATGCCCAGTTTGATATGAAAGACGGTGCAGCAGAGCCTTACCATGAATATCCGGCCAAAGCGACAGGTAACAACCGTTTCGACGCTTAACCGAACATCAACGACTGGTACGAAACCATCAAGCTGAATTATGGAGTGGATTATCAGAATGGTGGAACCTGCCACTTCTCCCCGACTCCGGATACTTGGATAAAGATGCTGGACATTCTTCTTTCTGGGCATCAAAAAGACATTGACGGTTTCCGCTGCGATATGGCAGAAATGGTTCCTGTAGAATTCTGGGAATGGGCTATTCCACAAGTAAAAGAGGCTTATCCTGAAATACTTTTCATCGCAGAGGTTTACAATCCAGGTGAATACCGTAACTATCTGTTCCGCGGCAAGTTTGATTACCTGTATGATAAGGTAGGGCTGTATGACACGTTACGCAATGTAGCTTGTGGATATGAATCTGCATCCGCTATCACTCATTGCTGGCAGAGTCTGAACGGAATTGAGAAAAAGATGCTTAATTTCCTCGAAAACCACGATGAGCAACGCATTGCGTCCGATTTCTTTGCCGGCAACCCGCGTAAAGGAATTCCCGCACTGATCGTTTCCGCCTGTATGAACACTAATCCTATGATGATCTACTTCGGTCAGGAGTTTGGAGAACTGGGCATGGATAGTGAAGGATTTAGCGGCAGAGACGGACGTACCACTATCTTTGACTATTGGAGCGTGGACACCATACGCCGCTGGCGCAACGGCGGAAAATTTGACGGGAAGATGCTTACTGAAGAGCATAAACACCTCTACTCTATCTACCAAAAAGTACTGACGATTTGTAATGAAGAGCAGGCAATCAGCAAGGGAGTATTCTTTGATTTAATGTATGCCAATATAAACGGATGGCGTTTCAATGAGCATAAACAATATACTTTTATGCGAAAAATATAAAAATGAGATTCTGTTTTTCATTATTAATTTCGACAGTCAACTGGTAGATGTTGCTATCAATATGCCTTCACATGCTTTTCGACTTTTTACAAGATTCCTCAAATGGAATCTTATCAGGCCACTGATTTGATGACGGGCGCTAAAGAAGAAATCAGTCTATTACCTTATAAGCCCACGGATGTTTCGGTAGGAGGCTATAACGGAAAGATTTTAAAGATTACTTTTTAAGTAAAAAGACTAAGATCTGTATACTCTTCATCCCTCGGTCACTTATGAATGACCGGGGGATTATTTTATGCACATCACTCAAACAAATATTCTCAAAGGCTGTTTAGGTAGATAAATAATCCTCTAAACTCAAAGCTTATGAAGAAATTTATGATTTGTGCAATCGCATTGTTTCTGCTATTATCTACATCTGTCTTTGGAGATACCCCCTCCCGGCAATGTACAGTCGACTTTCAAGAAAATGTATCCCAAAACAAATGATATAGCCTGGTCGCAAGATGACGGATACTATTGTGCCAATTTTGCAATGAACGGATTTACTAAAAATGTATGGTTCAACGTTCGGGGACAATGGGTGATGACGCAGACTGATCTTGTCAGTCTCGACCGGCTGACCCCAACAGTCTATAATGCCTTTGTATCCGGCCCATACGCAAATTGGGTGGTAGATAATGTGACAATGGTGGAGTTTCCCAAATGGCAGGCTATTATAGTAATTAAGGTAGGGCAAGATAATGTCGACATCAAATATCAGTTATTCTATACTCCACAAGGGGTATTGCTCAAAACGCGCAACGTTAGTGATATGTATGATATTCTCGGGCCAAGTACCTTTCTGGAAAACTAGGAACTGAATTATAGAATAGGGTAATAAACGAGAAAGCCCCCGCAGATATTCAATAATATTTGCGGGGGGCTTCTTAAAGATAAAATTAAAGTACTACAGCGGTACGGGCAGGAATATAGTTTCAGCCACTCTTTCTTTCTAAGCTTGTTAAAATTCTTTTCGCTTGTAATCGTCTTGAGCATTTCTCGGTCGAAATCTCCAAGATAGTGGTAGCAGAGTTCATGATTATCTACCAGATTCCACTGTCTGCGGGCGTATTTATGGCTCCAGCCATTACCCTCGCGAGGGAAATCAATCCACTCTGGGTGACCGAACTCATTACCCATGAAGTTGAGATAACCGCCATTGATCGTAGAGGCGGTAACCAGACGGATCATCTTATGCAGAGCAATACCACGATGAGCCATTTCGTTTTCATCGCCCTTCTTGAAATGCCAGTACATATCGGCATCAATCAGACGGAAGATGATGGTTTTATCGCCCACCAATGCCTGGTCATGACTCTCACAATAAGAGATGGTTTTCTCATCCGAACGGCGGTTCTTTACCTCCCAGAAGATGCTGGATGGTTTCCAGTCTTCATCCTTCAGTTCCTTGATGGTCTTGATCCAATAATCTGGAATATTCATCGCCATGCGATAGTCAAAACCATAACCGCCATCCTCAAACTTGGCAGCCAGGCCCGGCATTCCGCTCACCTCTTCGGCAATCGTAATGGCATGCTTGTTAACCTCGTGAATCAGACAGTTGGCAAGGGTAAGATAGCAGATGGCATTATCATCCTCGTGACCATTGAAATAATCGCCGTAGTTGCAGAATGCCTCACCCAGACCATGACTGTAATAGAGCATGGATGTTACACCATCAAAACGGAATCCGTCGAAATGGAACTCATTGAGCCAATACTTGCATGGATGCTCCTGGATAGCCATAATCTGAATACAATTATATCCTTCTTCAGCAATACGAGGAAGTATTCGCGGAATTCGTTATATTTTTTGCTGTGCCATTCCGATATGACATTCATAAATCAACAGCGGATTCGTGTCGGGCTTAAATGTTTTCTTCTTTTGAATTTATAGGGGTTCTGGAGCCCAGACTTGTGCACTGAAAATTTTCGTCTGTTCATCCTGAACAACACGTGTAGCCCAAGCAGGAATACGTTCGCCTTGTCCGCCGTCCCAATATACATTCAGTTTGTAGAGATCGCCATGATGAATGGCATCCGCCGGCAGGTTGATTTCCCAAATACCATTCTTTTGTTTTTTCAGCTTGTAGGCAGCTTTTTCCTCCCAATTATTAAATGTACCCACCATATAAATATGAGTAGCATTCGGTGCCCATTCACGGAAAGTCCACCCCTTATCGGTGCGATGCAATCCAAAAATAAAGATACCCCCGATGCAAAAATCTGAAAGGGTTTGTTTTCCCTTATTCGTCAATTCAGCTTCTTTGTCTAATACATGCTGATGGCGTCCGGTGATAGCACCGGCAAAAGGTTCCAGCCAGGGATCGTTTTTTACGAGATTAAGTGTCTTTTCCATATCAGAATTGAATTAGGATTATGCTTTTACTTTTACGATTACTTTCTTCACTCCGTCCGGGGTAATACCAGGAGCGTGTCCGTCTTGTGGGAAAAAGATAGCAAACATTCCCGGTTTTACGGCAACGTATGTTTCTGCTAATCCTTCGAAGAAAGTAATATCTTTTTCCTCGTTGTAAGGTGCATCTGCCGGAACACAGTCTTTAGCAGCAGTATACCCCATTATTTCTGTTCCCGACAATGGAATTTGAATATCAATAAATTCGTTATGTGTTTCCAGTTTAGCTTCCTCTTTTTGTTTTAGGTTTGGTCTGTGCGATATTCACCAGCAGATCTTTTCCTTTCAGTTCAGTCTTACCGATTTCCATGGCTTGAAGGTCATGAGATTTCAAGAACTCAATAGCTTGTGCAAACAAAGGATTTAAAGACGCATATTTCTCCAGATTTTCTAAAGTATCTACTACCATATAAGTTAAATTTTAAAGTTTATATTCTAGGCATTATTTATTCAAAATCATCAATTGTGTAATTTATAAAATCGGCAAACCGTTTGAATTGCCGGAACACTTTGTCTATCTGTTCCAACATATCCGGTTGGGTAAAGAAGTCATCTGGAACATTATAAGAGCAAACATATTCTTTACATTTCAAATAATCAATGTACTTGAAATCTTTCGGAAAACCTTTCGGAGCTGTTTTCAGAAAATCCTCTCCTATCACCGGGAAGTATTTCTTAAACTCCGGATCTTCTACGATCGCAACAAACTCTTCGATATTATCATAGATAGATTGTCGCACTGCTTTCAAGATATTGGTAGGCAGACAGAGGCTTCCTCCGGCAAGCATAGATCCAGCAGGTTGCAAGTGCACATAATAGCCACAATGATCGGATTTTTTTCCTTTTGGCATTGATATAACCGCCGAAATGTATTTTTATAGGGTGTTTTATCTGCAGAAAAGCGGGTATCCCGGTAAATACGATAAGTACAATCTTTGGGCTGGATTCCCCGAATAGTTTCGTCGAACAGAGATATACGGGCAATAACTATTGCTAGGAAATTATCAAACTCGACACGGGCTGTTTCATATTCTGCCTTATGCTCATTAAACCACTCACGATTATTATTCGCGGAAAGATCTTTTAAAAACTGAAAGATAACGGGTATGTTCATCTTTATCATTTTCTATTATTACCCTACAAACGTACAAATTTTATTTCATATAAACTACAAAAGGCGCAACAAAAGGACATAAAAAAAGCATCGGCCTGGTAAAACCGATGCTCTAACACATTTATCAAAAAAACAGACTCTTCTGTCTCTGACGTACTTTAGCTTTCACAAGTGAAGTACAATCTCTTTTAATTAATCTTATATCTAATACTATGAAAAACACATAAATATAACAGTACAAAAGAGACTTTTGTTCAGCAGTTCTCTGTATATTTCAGTTAATTATAGTTTATAGAATTAAATGTTTCTCATTTATAGGCAATATAATGCGTTTCCAGTCAATCATTGCATTGAATAACATGATATGGGAATAGTCTTTCAAACATATTTGCGGAATGTCTTTCTCAACAAAGCTGCCTGTCCAGAAATTCAGCTTCGTTTCGTCCCCCGGAGTAACGGATGAGCTGGTGTGAACCAGGTATCTCCGTCATAGAGAGCAACATTAGCTATAGAGGTATCTGTCAGATAGCCATTTCTCACAATTAAAATATCATCCGCCATTCCTCTTTTGAGCGTACAAGGCATTCAGTTCTTCCCGATACGCACTTTTATAAGTATAATCAATGGTATCAGACACAACCAAATGCAAAGAAGATACCTGTCGCATCTGATAGGGCGCATACGTAACTTCTTCCACTTCTTTTCCATATACAATCCGGCATTTATGAATTCCATTTAAAGTTGGCGGAGATATAAATTCCCGTAAATCCAGCGGAGTGCTGTCTTTCCAAAAAGCTGCACGGGTTTCATTAAAAGCGCTCTGTGTGATAATCAAGATTATAAATCTGTCCATCCTCTATCCGGATAGTCTCAATAAATGGGTACATATACTTTTGTTTCATTTCATTATACTCGCTTTCCACATCACTCTGGCAGGTAATCCCACCTCCACTTTTAAAATACATCTTCTCTCCTTCCTGTTCTCCACAAAACGTATCATAACGGCACTATCTAAATCAATGCCATCAGAATATCCCATAACTCCCTGTATAAAATCCTCTGTCGTAGGTTTCAGCTTCTGGATAATCTGCATCGTCTTCTTTTTGGGTGCACCGGTAATAGAACCGGCTGGTAAGTAATCTGAAAATAATATCTCCCAAATGCTCCTGATAATTTTCAGGCAATATACCCTGAATTTCAGAACTCGTCTGGAAAATGACTCCCCGATTAGTCTGTAACCTGTCCATATACCGATACCGGGAAACTGACACCCGGTTGGCAACCATACTTAAATCATTACGAATCAGATCTACAATGGTAGCATGTTCGGCAGTCTCTTTCGGATCATTCATCAATAATTGAGCAGCAGAGGGGAATTGAAGCATCAATGGTTCCCTTCATCGGATATGAGCTAATTTTTCCTTGATGAATTCTAACAAATATTTCAGGAGAGAAAACCGTAAAACGATCTTTAATCCATAGCTTATAAATCGCTTTTGAATGAAAATAAATATCTTTCAGAGTGAGATTGGTTTCTACCGGAGTGCGACACGTCAAATTCGTAAGGAAACTATTTCCTGCCAGGATGTTCCGTCGCACGATATTAAACGAACGTTGATAAGAAGAGAAAGATTCTGCGAAAGGCTGCCAATGTAGTGAAGGCACTGTTTTTGCGGAGTAAGTAGCTATATCATCTTCAGCCGATATAATCTGATTGGTAAATCCATTCAAATTATACAAAACTTCGGCGGAATCAACAGCGGCAACCTCCTCTATATAAGATACATCTTGTAGATAATTTATAATGAAAATGAAAAGGACGGTGGAGTTGTCCCAACTGGTTCATTCGTTTAATAGCCTGTTCCTTATTATATAAGTGCATATAAAATACTTCTACGTTTAGGGAAGGCAAATGTACACAAAAAGTATAGATTAGAAAAGATAGCAATAAAAAAGGGTTGTCCGACGTGTCATATCGGCAACCCTTTATCATTTATAAAATTGGTCAAATTACTTCATAACAGCTTTCACTTGAGGAAGCATCTTCTTCACATTTTCATTTTCCGGAGAGATCTTAGCAGCTTCTTCCAGATAGTCTAATGCTTCTTTAAATCTACCATCAGCTTTTTCTTTTTCTGCAGCATATTTATCTGCATCAGAGTTTGCTAAAGGAGTTGCTTTTTTCAGGATATTGGCTCCGTCATTATAACACAATACTCCAAGGCTGTACAAAGCATTTGTTTTATATGATTTATGATCCAGAGGAATTACTTTCTTAAAACAATCTTCAGCTTCTTCTGCTTTTCCTGCTTTCTGTGCTGCAAGTCCTGCTTTTTAGATAATGAAGACCATAATTCTTCACCATTGTCTTATTCTTAGGATCGACTTTCAGCCCTTCTTCTAATGTAGCTACATATTCAGCAGTCTTCTTTTGTGCATCTAAAGCCAAAGCTTTACGAGCATACGCATTTCCTATATTAAATTTTTTCTGAATAGCAATATCGAAAAAGGTCACGGCTTCCGCATACTTTTTCACTTCGTCTGCTGCTATACCACAATAGTAAGCTGTTGCAGAATCCTGATTATTAGTTTGTTTCAGATATTCGCTGAATTTAGCATAAGCTACTGGATAATTTTTAGCATTAAATGCATCATTTCCTTCTTTTTTTCAATTGCTCTGGGGCGGTTTGTGCAAAAATGTTAGTTACTACAATACAAAATGCAAATAAAAAAATCAATTTCTTCATAACTTTATGTGTTTTTTAGTTGTTTATCGTCCAAAAGTATAAGGAATAATAGAAAGACACAACCCTATTTTTTTTTTTGACTTTTTGAAACCTATATAACGTTCGTTATTCTTCGTAAAAATGACGTTTTCCTATTCATTCCTCCCCAATCATATAAGTAAACAAAATATTTCTCTTTTTATAAATTACTGATTCATAGCCATAAAGAAAAATATGAATAAAAAAGTGCCGGAAAGTTTTTGAGTTTTCATAAAAAGCACTACCTTTGCATCCGAAAATAAGGCTGGTTCCGTAGCTCAGCTGGATAGAGCAACGCCCTTCTAAGGCGTGGGTCAAGCGTTCGAATCGCTTCGGAATCACTATTAACATCCGGTAACAGTTAAATGTTATCGGATTTTTTCTTTTAAATAGCTGATATTAAACGTTTTACTTTCGCCCCGTTTAACTTTTAATAACCTGCCTGTGTAGGCATATTTGTAGGCATATCCCCTCTACAGGCATAAAATAGGCATATAAAAATGACGGCAATAAGAGTTGTAAGACAAGGCAAAAAAGGCAAAACCGACCGGCTCCCCCTGTATGTGGAATTTTATATCAACCGTGAGAAAATAAGGATCGCGGTAAGGTTAAGTGTCACGTCCAAAGAATGGGACGAGCAAAACGAAGTGATAAAAGGCCGGGACAAAGAGAGTAAAGACAAAAATTTAATCATCTCAAACATCCGGTCACGTGTAAGCGACATATTTGTTCGTGCCCGTCTTAAAAATGAGACGCTGACAAAAAAGAAAGTTTCTTCCGCCAGTATAACAATCCTTCCGATTTTGGTACTTTCTTTGATTTTGCACGGGTTTACCTCAAACAAATTAGCAAAACAATTTCTTTCGGTACCTGGAAACATCACGTTTCTATCATCAAGAAACTGGAAACATTCGCCCCCGGCCTTGTATTTTCAGAGATTACCCATGAATTTCTCCTGTCTTTCTTTGCATATCTTCGCAAAATAGGTAACATGGATTCTACGGCATGGCGTAACATGGCTACTATCAAAATATATGTAGGTGCCGCCATACGTGGCGGTTATATGGACCAGGACCCGTTCGCGGCCATAAAGATACGTCGCCCCAAAAGTGAAGTTATATACCTGACGGAAGAAGAACTCCTCCGCCTGACCGCTTTGTACCGGTCCGGCCGCTTGGAAGAATGTACCCAGAACGTACTCCGTTTTTTCTGTTTCTTTGTTTTACTTCTTTGCATATAGGCGATGCAAAAGCATTGCAGATAAACCAGTTCATAGGGAATGAACTACACTACACACGAGGCAAGACCAAAATACCGGTAACTGTACCTTTATCGGACCCGGCACGTTATATCTATGAATATTATCGGGCCGGACGTACAAAAGGCAACCTGTTTATGAACCTTCCCACGGATCAGGATATAAACCGGGTACTGAAAACTATAGCCGGTAAAGTAGGAATAACAAAGGATATCAGTTCAAAAACCGGCCGGCATACATTCGCTACCTTGTATTATAAGAAAACACATGATATCGTAACGCTATCCCACCTTTTGGGACATAGTTCTATAACTATGACAATGGTTTACGCACATGCTGGAAGATGAACGCGAAGCGGGAATACACGCCTTTGATGATATGTTATAACTAAAAGAGTGAAGGGGAAACGTGTTTCCCGCTTCCCCCTTTCGCTTTTCTACTCCAACGTATAAACGCTCCAGTCTATCGCCTTTTTAAGTGCCCAGCCTTCCTTTTTGTGTCTCCTGTATATGTTTCACGGCACCGGTGTAAAACTCTTGTAGTTGCTGCATACTTGCAAACTCGTAAAACGTCGGGTTGTCTTCTTCCCCGAGCTTGAAAGTAACAGGAAGGTTTTCCCCGCCTGTCTGCAAGGCAAGATCGTACGCCGTCTTATAATTCATCTGGTTCTCCATGGAAAGCCAGACTTTCAGGCCGTTCCATACGTACCCGCTTTCGATCGTGTCGGTTATCTGCCTGTTATACCACTGATTAATAACCGCCTTGATTTCTGCCAGTGCGGGTAGATGATCGAACGTCTCTTCCATGTAACTGCGTTGCACTCCTTCGGGTGTCTCTGTTTCCTGGTAATCCCACGTAATACGCCAGATTCCCCGGCGGCGGTTGGTACATCTTACCGGTTCCGCCTGTCTGCATAAATTCGTATCATTTCAAGTAAAATGTATAATTATCAATCCTTTTTCACTTACTTCACCTTCGCAATGTGCTTCAAAAAGGCAGTTCTCCGTCTTTTGCCGCTGATTCACAAATGAAAAGTGTTTCCTCCAGGCTGGTAAAATACTTTCTCTCCTTGCCGTCGAGTTCCAGCTTTATAACAGTCCGGTTTCCGTTTTCGTCGGCACATCCTTTTCATAATCAAGTACGATCACATCCTTGTTCATCAGTTCGGGCGACTTGATCCTTGCCCCGGTAAATCGTTTCCGTCCGTCTTTAGGCTTGTACTTGTAGCCCAAATCTTTTAATTTTTTCATTTTCTTTCCTGTTAGTTTATAAAATAAGTTCTTGCAATCGGCATGTTTTTGTAAGCCCGTAAAATGAAGCGGTTAACTCCTGCCTACGTTTCTTGCTTTTAACCTTGTGCATCTTGCGGGCGAACTTTTGTTTGTTACGCTTCCTTAACCGTACATGATCCGGGCGGGTTACATATCCCAGAAAGTCGATACCTTCGGTGATCGGGAAAACGGTATCATTACTTTTAATCTCCAGGCGGGCTTTCCTGGCCTGTTCATGAATGATATCCCTAACCTTCCAAAGGTATTTCTTGCTACCAGAAAGCACCAGACCGTCGTCACAATACCGGTAATAGTGTGCTACTGCCTCCTGATCCTTTAACCGGTGATCCAGGTAAATAGACAGAAGCAAATTACAAAGCCCCTGCGATGATCTTAGCCCGATACTTACGCCTTTAGGCATCATGCGGATGCACTCTTCCAGGATTCCGATTAATATTTTATCCTTGAACATCTTTTTCACTGCATCCAGCAAAACGTCCTGGTCTACGCTCTCATAGAATTTCGTTATATCGAACTGGTACCCGAACAGGGTTCCTTCGGGATCAGCTTTTATATCTTTAACGATATACTGTAAAAGGTCATGCGTACCCCTGTTTTTAATGGATGCGGAAGTAGTCCGGATAAAACGTACTTTCAAATGCCGGTCCACCACATTCATAACAGCGTTAAGAACGATCCTGTCCTCCAGGGAAACCGATTGTACGATCCTTACCTTCGGCCCGTCGTCTACGGTCATTTCCCGATATCCTCCGAGCTTGAACCGCCCACTCCTGATCCGCTGCCTGATCCTCTCTACCGCCTTCGGAACATCCGCCAGTATTCTACGCCCGGCAAAGCTGCGCTTTCGTCTTCTTTTGCGCAATACCGTTTTTATGGCGTCCTCTATATTGGAGTCCTCGACAATCTCTTCTATAATATTATCTTCTCTCCACATGATAATTAAATTAGCCTTCAATTCCCCGGGCCGGGCTTCTTCGAAAAAAGTTCCTACCAAACCCCATTGCCCTGCGCTTTATTTTTCCCCTTTCCAGCCGTAAACGGCTGCTGTTGGCGAGGCTCATTCCTCTTGGCTCCACGCCGGGGACACGTCCCCACTGTTGTACGCCAATTTTAAGGCTTATGCGCTTTTTCTTTATCCTAATTGTTTGCAAGCCGAACACCGATGTTCGCATTCGTGCTCGATGAATCGTAATTCGCGTTCGCATACGAAACACCGCCCAACGCGTTCGCGCTGTTGTACGACCGATACACCACACGAGTGTATATGAGGAAATCCGCCTTTGTACTTTCAGGAAGCACCGGCACCCGTCTTACTTCCGGACGCCTGCGCTACCCGCACAACGTTTTACGTTGTTTTTTTATCTTAATCAGCCTGATTTATGGCTTTAAAGGCCGCGACGCTACCCACCCAGCGTATTATGCCCCTGAAGGCAAGCCGAACACCGATGACCGCATACGTGTACGATGAATCGTAAGACGCGCTCGCAAACGAAACACCGCCCAACGCGCCCGCGCTGTAGTTCGACCGATACACCACACGAGAAAGCCCGGTACCCACATAGAACCTGTCGAACCAATGTGAAGAAGTGGAACCACCTTCTTCGGCTGCAATCAAATCCATATACCGGCCCCAAACCATGTGGGTAGGATAAATATCCGCATTATAAACAGTAATTCCCTGTACAACGCGTTCCGTTCCGTCCGGCATGGTAATAAACCACCTTCCGTCCGCTGCTGTCTTGTTTACCGTGACATACTGCAACCATTCCGCCTTGTTTCCCTGGAAATTTTCATATCCCAGTACATTGACGGACTGATAATTTACACCGTCCCGGTAAGCACCTTCCGCCTGTGGATTGGAACCGCCTTTTTCCTTATAATAAGAAACCGTATCACGCATCCCCAGTGCATTTGTAAGGCCTGTTACTTTCTGGTAATTATTTGTTCCATATCCGCAAACTCCCTGCGAATCGGTATTACCGTATTTAAAGAAATGCAGGTTACCCGCGTCCTTGTGCATCTCCCAGTCGAACAGCTGGAAACCTTTGCCCCGGTTCTGGGCGTATTTGACAGCCTGGGCCTGTGAAATGGTTCCTACACTTGAAACACCACTGACAGAACGCAATACATCATCAATCAAGTAAGCTTCATAAGCACCGCCCAGGCATTCCGTATGCTCTACCCAGTCCGGCTCGATCGCTTCCACACTTTCCGATGTTGTGAGTAAAACGAAATCGAAGGTCGCCGAATTAAGGAAGGTAAAGGCCAGTTTCGTTGCCCCTGCGGGAACGGCACAAAACAGGTACATACCATTGATAAAACCGTTCGCGTTTGAAACGCTGATCCGACTTACTATTTTGCCCGTATCATCAATAAATACAGCCCCGTAAAGAGTGGAAGCCAGACCGGGAAAACGAACCTGCTTGTAATCCCGGACGTCCACCAGGGCGAATGATCCGGATTCATATTCATTCTTCGCCTCTTCAAGGGTCGTGTAATCCGTATTCTTACGAATCCCGATCCCTTCCGTTACCTCCAGCTCTTCGCGGGTAAGTTTTACACTGGTGTACCCAGCCGCTGCCGGCGCATCCTCATTGCTTGAAATAAAACCGTACAGACATTGGTTCAGCACGTCCGTTACTCCCTTGTACCAGTAATGAGGCTCATATACGTAAACTTCGCCTTCCGATCCGGTTAATACTGCATCTGTGGCGTTTTCCATGCTGTCACTATCGGCGTATTTGTTCCGGCTCTCATCATGAAGCGGATAACAGGTCATTTCACCCTCCGCCGTCTTTTTGGCCAGAACGCAATGTCTTTTCGCCAACACTTCCAGGATATGGGGAAGACGGAGCAAATTCCGTATTATAGTCATATCCGGTGGAGTTATCCAGGTTTGTAATCTTTTCCCCGTCCTCCACCGTCTGGTCTATTTTTATGCAGACAAACTGCGGCTGAATGATATTCAGTTCCGGGAAGTGCGCACAGGTGGCGGCGTACTCTTCGTCCGACATGGACTGGGTAAGCCGGTACGTACCCACCAGGCGGCACGTCTGCACGTTTCCCCCGTCTTCATCAACACCGCCCATTGTCATAAGCCCGCGAAGCAAACTTCCGTCCCCGTCCATATCTATACCGGTAATTCGTAAATAGTTGGTCGCGCTGCATTGCTGTAACAACGTGTTCCAGTCGATCAGGCTACAGTTATCAATCACAAGGCGCGTGATATTTGCCGTGCCTTCCAGCTGCAGCCCTGCATTGGTCAGTTTGTTCAGGTACCGGAGCTCCAGCGTCTGCAAAGTTGCGGGAAGGACGCAAACGGCCAGAGGCGCACCGCCGGCGAATGTCACACCGGTAAGGGATGTATCACCGGCCAGGAAGGTTTCAAGTTTGGTGTTGCTTGAAAGGTCCATACCGGTAAAGGAAGAGGATTTAAGCCCGGATATGTCGAGTTTTCGAAGGTTACGGCAATTACCCACCAGAAGGGCGTTAAGTGTCATCTGTCCGGCCTCACAGCTAACATTCAGTTCACGCAAGGCCGTACAGTTGTTCAGGTTCAACGTGCCGACAATGGCGTGGGCTACATCCGTCAGATCAAGCCCGCGAATACGGCTTGCACCGTAGAAATATTGCGGATCGTTTACTATTAAATCCGTGTCCATTGTCAGTTCCACCACAGCCCCGGCCGTTTCTGCAAGTACCGCGCTTTGGTGCGGCGTTCCGGACGTGTAACCGTACCCGTAATAATACCGTTCGGAGGCCGTAATCCGAATTTTCCGGTTATCGCTGCCGAACTTGTACCCGAAATAAGCCGCGAAGCTGTCACGGCGGTAAGTACCGGCCACATACTGACTATCCAGAAGGGCGAAACGGTTCTGAATGGTATAAGTACGGTGCGCGTAACGGCTGCCCTGCAAGGCATACAGATAATTATAATAACTGGTTCCGCTGCTGGTTGTCACACCTTCGGTAAGCGGAAGGATATATTTATACTCCGAATCCTTGTTATAAATCCGCTCGCACCAGTTACCCATTTGCTCCTCGTTAAATACTTGCAGGACATATTCAAGGCTCATATTACTACGCAAGGTTTCCGCCACTTCACGCAATTTGTCCGGACAAGACCGTACCAGTTCCCATAAAACGGAATCATGGCCGGCAAAAGCATAACTACCGATTGAATCATCAAAACTTTCGTGGGTAATGGTATATTCGTATTTCAGTACCGAATCATTACGCACACCGAACAGCGTGTCCATATCGTAAGGAAGGAAATACCAGATCAGGCCGTCCCAGGTCGCCAGCATCATTTTTTTGCCCGGTTATCCACGGCCATAAAGTAATCGGTAATCAGATACCATGCAAACGGGCTGTCATTACCGAAATACTGGCTATATTCCGCCAGGAACCTGGCGGGATCATCCTTACATGAATCGATCCAGTTCCAAAGCCTTGTAACTGCCGCCTTGTCGTCCTCGTAGTGCATCCGCCCAGGTAGTGTCCGCCTTGAAACGAAATTCCAGCGCATCATCAAAAGAAGACATGTCGGTAGTCCCGAACAGACAAAGGGCCTCGGAGTTGTTCAGGAACTCTAGACAGATACATTTGTTACGCTGCCCGTTCAGGGCCGCTTCGTCGTTGAACCCTTCAATTCCTTCAAAACCGTAAATGATCGCACTTTCCGACTTCTCATTATTGAAATTGTATTTTCCCAGATAAGTATTCGCACCGGTGCCGTCGTTGTCATAAAACAGGTCCATAGGGAAACCGTCTACGCCTATACGTACGTCATATTCCCCCTTATATGCAGCCTGCGGCGGTGTCAGCCACCCGCACTTCTTCCAAACGTCGTTCACAATACGCACCGCACCGGTATTATGTGTACCGGAAGAATCGGAAAAGTCCGCTTTCAAACAGAATATACTGATCGGCCGTGCTCCCGGTTTGAAACTGTATTCAAGAGACGGCACATCCACGCCGTTAACTTCCAGCGTGGTACCGTATTTTTCCAGGCGCAAGAAATAAAGACGGTAATTCTTACGCGGATAAGTGGTGGATGATGTACCCTGTATTCTTAGACCGACATTCCTTGCTACAAAATCATACTCCTTACCGTACGGGCTATAAAAATAGATATCGACCGGTACCTCAAATTTCTTGTTATTGGTGGCGTTGACAAGGTTCACATCGCCGACAATTCGCATAACCGCCTTTCCCTGGGCGCGTAACTTGTCTATGTCGATATCCGTACCGTTGTCCCCCGTAGCATCGTTTTTTCAAATAACAGGACCATTTCGTCCGACGTAGTACGGTCTACCATGTAATTATTTAATTCTTCATCATCCGTAAGCGCACGGTTATAAATACGGAAATTCCTGATCTCCACATCCGCCGTATCACTGAATAAACGGATGTTCACCGGTTCCGCCTGCAGTAGTCCTTCGGTAGCCCCATACTGTACAGCCCCGCAACGGATTCCGTTTACATAAAGTTCCAGCAACCGTTTGCCAGCCTTGGACCCGACAATAAAAGGCTATTTTCAGGTTCATATCACTTGCAAACTTTGTACTTACTTCCGTACCGCCAGAAACACGCATAAGGGCCTGCTCCGTTGTCATTTGGAAACCGATATCGCCGGCCATACAGTCCAGTATTACTCCCTGCCGGTCCGTTACCGACGAACAAAGAATTTCCATTTCATAGGTAGCCCCGGTAGTGGTTGCATCTGTGGAGAACGGCTGGTACCCGATTTCAATCTTCGCGCCTCCCGTAAGTTTCAGGGCGTCACCCGTCCAGCCGTTGCTGTTCCAGTCGAAACCTGCAAACGTTGTATGTATGTCGCCATAATCCCAGGCTCCCGGATCGGATTCACTGTTACTCCGCCCGGCTGCTGAAAGTTTCAGTACAAGCCCGGCGGTAGTTTCCTGCAAGTCGATCCCGCTTTCCGTCACGTCGATATAAAACGGGTATTCCGTGGCTCCCGTCTTAAATTTCATATTGATTTCGCCCTGCTCCGTAAAACGGTTGGTGTATGTCTGTGTAGTACGGGCCACACTGACAGACTGCGTTTTCACCCCGTCCCGGTAAACGTCCATTTGGGCCGGCGTCGCGTCGGGATCATAAGCCACAAAGTCAAATTTCACCTGTTCGTACTGCCCCGCTTCCAGGCGCGGAACAAGATGATCCTCCGTAAAAATACGGCCGTCCGGAAAACTTATCATCGTGCCGATGAACGGTGCCGATCCTCCGGATTTCAGGATATCAATGTAGATACTTTCGGATTTTAACACAAGATCGGCGGAAGCCTCCATTTCGGCAACCATTTGAACGGTATTCCGACCGGTTACAAGCGAAGAAGGGGACAAACTGAAACTGCCGTTTGTCGTTCCCGATCTTGTAATGGTGTGCGCGTTCTGTTGCTGGCCGTTCAGATAAAGCGTGACGACCTTTGTTCCGGAACCGTTGACGGCATAAGGAATATTAATCGTATCGGCCAGCGTATAACCGCCAGCGGCTATGGCCCCGGCCAGATTATAAGAGCTGGTAAGGGAAAGGCTGACAACCTTTACGGATGTAAATGCCTGTCGGGTTTGTTTCTTGCCGGTAGTCGGATCGGTAGTGGTTGCCACTACGTAAATATCCGTGTTTCCCACAAGCAAGTAACTTGAAAGGTCCAGTTCGTAACTACCTTTAGAAACATCGCTGACTGTTTGGGAATACATGGTAGTTGTTCCACGCCTAATCGTAACGGTTATATCTGCCTTTTGCCCGGTGGATTCCCCTTTTTCGTCTCCCGTGGTGTACTGGTGATCGTACGTATAAGTAAGACGGGCGTTTCCGCCTTCCTTGATTATGGTGTTATCTACAGCCGCATTTAATACAATTTTAGTAGCCACCGTTTCGCCGGAACCTCCACCGGAACCGGCCGGGATATCCACAGCGGTAATTTCCGCACCGCTTTTATTCTGGAAAGACAGACGGACGGATGTTTCATCCTCGCTTACCTCCGCATTTACGTTAAACAGCGTGGAAGCGTCCACCTCGTTAAAACGGGCGGTTACTACCTTGTTTTCTACCGGATTGGTGGAATCTGAGGACAAAGTTTCGTCCACTTCCAGGATATCCACGTTTACATTCACATTACCGGCCGCGTCCGGCGTCTGCTTCTCGCCGTTTACCGTTACACTCTTTACCGTTCCTTTGCCGCCGAACTCTTCCCAGCTCGCCTCCTGGTCCCAGGCATCCAGGGCGGTTCCGGTAAACTGGTACGTCTCCCATTTGCCGAGCGATGTTTCAAAGGTGATGACACGCCCCCCGGCCGCGCCACTTCTCCGGTACCGCGGCAATGGCGGAAGCCAGGGTATAGAAACCTTCCGTAAGCGGCACACTGCCGGTTACATTATAGGTATTCCCGCCGCCTGAACCGCCGCTGCCGAAATCCTCCCACTTTTCGACATTCTCAAAATCCGTGTCCGGATTGCCTTTAAATTGTTTCGTCACCCAGCCGTCGGCAGTGAGGAAAGAAAGGATCACGCCGTTTTTCCGGACATCGTCAATCTTCCCCGCCGTTTTCAATGCTGCAAACACCCCCGACAGATCACTATAAACGCTGCCGGCGTTCAAGAGGTTGTTTACATTGGTAAAGGTGGAAGACAGACGCCCGGCAGTTTCCTGTAACTCCTGTTTCATTTCGTCACGGTCTGCCTGCAACGTGCTTATGTCCTCGGAACAACTGCTAATATCCTGGGACAGACTTTTCAGCTTTCCCCAAAGGGAACCGTCTTCACTCTGTGAACCGTCTTCGCTGCCGATACGGGCGTTGATATCAGCCAGCAATGCGGCCAGCGAATCACTGTCTTTAAGCCCGTCCAGAAAAGCAAGAATTTCGTTAAAGTTGTCGATTGCCTGCGAAGCGTTGTTGCCGACAAGCCGGTCGATACGTAGAGAAACGGCGTCGATAGCCTTCTGCAAGGCTGCATCGGCGGCAATGCGGGCGGCTTCCTCCGCCTCGATTTCCTTACCCTGGGAAACCAGTTTCAGGTGTTCGTTCAAGAAGCCAAGAACCGCCGCCACCATTTGGTTGGTAACGCTTTCCGCGTCCTCCGCGGTTTCAATGACTATAATAAGATCATCGATATACTCCTGTGTTGCCATATAGATACATTAATTAAATTGTTTACTAAACTCTTTGGAATGAACCCGCGGTTTCCGGTAGCCGCTTTCCGTGATTTCTCCCGTCCAGTTGGACTCTTTGTCGGCAAACATGAGTTTTAACGTCACGTTCTGCGGTGCGTCCGGACGGACACGGTAAGAAAACTCTTCCGCCGAAGGAATGACTTTTATTTCTTCCCGGCCGTAACCTGCCAGGTAAACATCATCAGAGGAAAGCAGATCAAGAAGAAAACGTATTTCCTGCGGGCGTTTGAATCCCGTCTTAATCGTTACAGCTTCCTGTATCTCCGTCCGTATGCGATCCGAATAATAATCATCGGTAATTTCATCGTAACGCCGGAAAACAGCGTCTTCGTCTTCATCCATGCTGGGAGTTACGCTTGCCTCGCCTTCCAGGGAAAACACTTCGTAAGTCCCGTAACTGTTCAGGAACCGGAGCCGGTAACGCTCGCGGACCGTCGGGCTTTGCTCGATCCCGATCCGGAGAGCGAACGTTTCACCGCTATACACGTCAAAAAGGTTGGCCAGTACCCCGTAATCGGTAAAGAATTTAAGTCTTACGGCCTCCAGGTTCAAGGCGTAGAAATTCCCTGCCGTGCCTGGTACTGCAAGGCTTTGTCCGGTAAGAAGTTCCGTTATTTTCAGCTCGTGCTCCGGATAGATGAAACAGAGCGGGTAAAGTTCCGTCTCGCGCATCGTTATACGCCAGTCATTGCTCCGGGTGGTAAAGAAGAAATTGCAGGATTCATTCAAGAACTTCAAAGAAAAAGATGTTATTACCTTCTTCATGCAATTTCTTAAAAGCCCGTTTGGATATACCGCCACGCCAGGCAGTAACAACCAAAGTGGCCGTTTCTTCCTCCTCATTTTGAAGGGTGATCGTGACGACCGCCTTGTTATACCGTTTATCGGAAAGGCTTATCAACATCTCGGAACTGTCCGTTAACGGGGGAATATCAACAAAAAGCGTTTCCAGGACCTCCGCGATATTCACCTTGAAACTTCCATTACCGTTACCGGTAAATATGGAACGCATAAATTCAAAGTTCACGAAATACATTATATTGTAAGTCGCCATAGAAGTAGTTTCTACCGAAAGATAAACAGGGTTTCCGGTAAAGGCGTTTTCCGTCGGATCAATGTTTGCTGTCAAACTCATAATTCAAAGGTGTTAACGATGAATATTCCGTTAAACTCACTCTTATTTTCAAGTCCGGAAAGGAAACGATCACGCTGATCCGTGGGAGACGTCAGGAACTTGTAAAAGTCCGAGAGCCGCCCCGCATGGTTTTCCCTCCAAAGCTTATAAAGCTCCGTCACCTGTGAAGATGACGGGGCAAGGATGATATTATTCTGCTTTTCCATGCTGCAAAAGTTGGGTTTATCAAAGGAAGAATAAAGGACGGGATCAGCTAAGCACCCTCGATGCGACAAACCTTACCTGGTATTCGACTTCTTCCGTTTCGTAACAAAAATAGTTGGCCGCGCCGGAACGCTCGTTTACCTCGATTTCAACCTCTATCTTACATTTGTAAGTTTTTTCTATGATGTTATCCTGTGCGGTGGGCGGATTTTTTAATATATCCTCATCCGTTGACGGCGTAACATACCCGTCATATATCGTATTCGATACACGGCAACCGTACACAGCATACATCCAGTGATAACGGTAATAATCTTCCCAATATTCCACCCTTCCGGCCTGTACACTCTGCAAATTGGAAGAATATACGACCCACACGTAGGAAGCACCGCCCCACACGGGAATGCCCTGTTCATTATCCAGATTATAGGGACCGATCAGACGCAGGGAACGCAACGTAATGTTTACCGGTACCAGTTTACCCGCAGGAAGCGAATAGGAAAGGCCGTCCAGAAGCATGTACTGCCCCCGCAGGGCTACCGGGGTCAAGACATCTATTTTCATAAGCTGGTGAACCGGTAAAAAGGGTGTTTGTGTCCACCTGGTTAAAAAGAGTGCCTTAATACGGCGTCATACTTCTGCCAGAACTTGGCAAACAGACCGTCTTCAAACTGGAATAAAAGCGATATCGTATGTTTGCTGCCGTCTTTTAACGTAATTTCTCCGCCGTCCGGAGCGTATGGTAAAATAGAACCGAAGGAATAATCCGTACTTTCCGTAACGGCCTTTGTAAAAGCGAAAGCGAAGGAAAGCGGCGTCTCCTCCTTTTCCGAATCCTCTTCATCATCGGAAGAGGTTTTCAGGTAGGTATAACGGTGCACATACCCGGCCAGGTAATACGGGGAAAGAAGGCCGTTCGGGGCAAAATCCATAAACACGCATTCATCATCGCTCGCCAGCTCCTCGTCCTCTACGTTTTCCGTCTTCCGGTCCCAGTTAAAGAAACTGGATGATGATAACGTATGCTTCTTGTTGCCCGAATCCCATTTGTACCAGTTGCCGGTGGTCTTCTCGTAGTTCAGCCACACGGAGGCCTGGGAAGGATCGAAACGGCTTACACGGATAACCATTTTTCGTTCCCCTTGATATAGTCCTCGTACCGTTCCACCGAAGGCGCGGCACCGGTAAAAGACGTTTTGGCCGATAACTTTATCTGACGGGCCGTTTCATAATTGATAAGGGGTTCCGCCGTCAGATTCCGGGACAGATCAACGGCAGGTTCATCTTCCATTATATCCCGGATCAGTCTTAAAGTGGCCGTTTTCGTATCGGAAGAAACATTATAAACCAGTCCGAAACGTACATACAGCGCGTTTAAAAAGTCCTCAATCGTACAATCCGGCATTAAATCGGCATAATTGAGGATACCCGTCACGCAACAGTCGGCGGCATTGTTCAGGATTACCAGGCTGGAAAGTTCCTTGTCCGTCTTAAAAGGATTTTCGGTTATAGTATAACCAAATTCTGAAAATATAAAGTCCAGGACACGGTGCACGTATAAGAAGGGGGCCACGCCGTACCCTTCCGGTAAACTCGTTTCGGTCGGGGTATCATTTATCAGTAGTGTTTCCGTCCTTGCCTGATAGCATAAGGCATATTCACCGTTTGAATCCAAAGTGATACGGTTTATGTATTGCGGGTAATACGTGCCGTCCTTGGAATCATTTTTGACTACTATTTGAAATATGGCAAAATCTTCATGGGAATCCGTGAAGAACCAGTTTATAGAGGACATAAGACCGCTAACGGTACCGCCGCTTATGCTGGGTAATGTGATCGAGTTCAGTTTCTTTGCTTTCCAGGCGCTGTAGGCTTCCGAATTGTCAAAACCGATATTTAAAGTAATTCCTTCCGTCCTGCCGGCGGAAACGATATTTATCTTTCCGGTACGTTTATACACCCCGTCCAATACCGTACATGTCTGATCTTCATTCATCGGTTTTACACCCATGTCGAGCCGGTGGGCAAAACCGGTTATCCCTGCATTGTTGGCAGTGACGGGAACCGTGACCGGTACGGTTTGTGATCCCCGGTCGTTCATGACGGGGGATTTCTCGTCGATCTGTACGGTAAAGTCACCCCTAAGTCCAGATAACCTTTGTTCGTCTTAATCTTTAGCATAATGATTACTTATTTTCCGCGTGTAAAGGTGTCGCGGGCGTTATCTATAGTTTCTTTGGCCTTCTCCAAATCCTGGTAAACGATATAGGCCTTTATCAATTTGATAGCCTCACAGGAGGCGCGAAGCTCCTTTGCCGCTTCCAGGAACTCCCGGTAGGAAGAATCACCTGCAGGGGAAGTCACGTAACCGCCTTCATAATATTCACCCGGATTCTGTGGCAACGGGTTCGCATTGGTACGCTGCCGCCTGATCGCTTCGATAGTGCTAACAGCGTCGATTACTTTAGGATTATTCATTTCCGGCTGTGGTACCACATATTCCCCCTTATGAACCACGCCGGCCACTTCATAACGTCCGCCGGGACCGGTGTAACCACCTTCATAATACCCACCACCGGAAGAACCGGAAACAACACGTTCAGCCGTGGCGGTCTTGCTGCCGGTGGTGTTTTTCAAGGACATGTTTTTAATCCTGTCCCGTTCTGCCTTGGCCGATGCAAGCTGGGCCACACCGGTAGCCGCAAGCATTACTGCAGCAACGGTTCCGGCAATCGGCCCGAGGTCCGCGTACGCCTTCATAATCGAAACGGCCGTATCTGCTATGATCTGGGAACACTTGATAGCAAAGTTTACATCCGCGTACTTCTTTTGAATCTCCAGTTTCTTATTTTCCTTCTCTTCTTCCAGGGCGGCAGTATCTTCACCGTTGTTCTCGGCTTCCTGTATGAGAACATCGTATTTTGCTTCCACCTGGTCGATTTCGGCTTGTTGAATGGCTTCCACCATGGAAGAGGAAAGACCGGAATAATAGTCAAAGTATTTTTAGCGTTATTCATCTGCATTTGCAGCTTTTTACGCTGGTATGTCTTTTCATCTATTAATTCCTGATCGTGCAGATTCTTTAACAGGGCCAGTTCATTCTGGTATTCCTGTGCCCATGATACGCCGATCTGGGATTGAATCTGGTATAAACTATTCTGGTATTCAAATTCAAGCTGGCTAATTTCCTGCTGTTTCTGTTTCTCCAAACCAACGGTAGAAATTCCCGCCTGCCTCGCTATCTCAATTATAGCATTATAAGTCGTTTCTACATCCTGAACCTGCTTCCGGTGTGCTTCCTGCATACCGGTTATTCCGGAACGGAAGTTATTTCACGTACTTTTTTTGGGCAATGGCCGCCCGATCACGCAATAACTTCATTTCAGACTCACGCACGGCGTCGGCCGCTTCCGTCGCTGTTTCTATACGTTTCTGTTTGCCGGTAATTTCCAAAGCGGCAATATCATTCTGGTAAGTACGGTTTATCTCCAGAAGTTCTGCGGCGTGCTCCGCTTCAACTTCCAGCATATAGGCGTCGGCGGCTTCCTGCGTTATTCTCTGGTTTAATACCGCTTTTCCATGGTGTCCTTCTGGACGTTGTAATAGGCAGTTTCGATCTTTAACCGTTCATCCCGTTTCTCCTGTGCCAGTTTTATACGGGCGTCCTCCTGCTTGCCGGTTTCCGTAAAAATGGCCGTCTGCGCTTCCGTTTCGAGCTTGTGGATTTCATCGAGTAATTTCTTTTTATTAGCCGGCGTTTTTGCTTCCAGCTTCTGGAGGGCGTCGATACGTTCCCGGTAATAGCGAAGGTTTTCCGCCGTCCCTTCGAGAATATACTGGGCTTCCGTCTTATTTTCCTTCTCCCGGTTCTGTTTGATTAGAAGCATACGTTTTTCGTGCTCGATCTCCAGAGGTTTTAATGTGGCGTCCGTTTCCGTATTTTTATACTCCCCGGCTTCCGCCTTTTTTTGACCTTCCCCAGTTCGTTTAAACGTTTTATTTCGGTGTCGATACGTTCTATTTCCTTGTTTTTCTTGGCGATATTCGCTTCGCTGTCTTCCGCCCACTGTTCCTGAACCTTTTTCTTTTCGGCCTCCAGTTTCTTTATGAGGGATGTTTCAGTATTTATATTTTCTTTATTGGTTCCGGTTAATGAAGTGGCCGTCGCCTCTGTTTTTAAGATATCATTATTGATCTGGGCGATTGCTGATTCTATACCGGCCAAATCCTTCTGTGTTGTTTGTAGAGCTTTCAACTGGTTAGTCTCTTTTTCTGTACCAAATAAACGGCTTATTTTAGCGGTAAGACTGTTCCGGTTATATCCTGACAATGTATTTTGCTGGCGGGTGTCCCAGTAAGCGTCGCTTTGCTCTGATTCCTGGCTTTCAAGATTCCTTTTTTTTGTACAATTCTTCCAGTTCCTCCTGGTAAGCTTTCAACTTGATTTGTTTTTCCAAGGAAACTAAATATTGATCTATGGCCTCCTTGTTGTTGTTTATGAGCCTGCCTTCTTCATTCAATTCCGCATTATAATCCGGTATCAGTTCTTTTAATTCCGCAAGCCTTTGTTTACGGGTGTAGTTGGAAAAGGTTCTCGTCATTAATAGCAGCTACAAGAGTTTTTATTTTTGCTTCCTGGCTGGCATATTCTTCATTCACTTTCTTTACGACTTCCTGGTGGGCCTTCATCGCCGCCGAAGCCTGTTCCGTCTTCTTTGCAAGCTGGTAGATAGTAACACCGGCTGCCACGAGTAACGCGAGCAGGGCCGTATATGGATTCTTCAAAAGTTCGATCCTCATTAACCGGAGTGCAGCGGTACATCTGGTAGTATTCTTGTGTAATAGTGCCTGGGCTGCCGCATAAGTCAGAGTAGCCGCCCGGCTGATATAAAGCTGTACGGCGTGCGCTTTCTCTGCAACGACCGAAGCAAGGGTCGCCGTTTTAAAACGGGCGTGCCACATGGTAGCGATTTTCAGTCCTCCATAGTAAGAAACCAAATAAGCGGTAACGGTATAAGTGACAACACCCCATTTATTAAACATGTCAATCATACCTCCCACACCTTCCACCATAAGCGTAACAAGGTCTATTAAATCCCGGAGAATACCCCTTTGATTCATAGAAACGTAAAACTACCCCTTCGATAGTTGAACTTAATGTATTGAGGGAACCTTGTACATTATCACCCATTTCTTCCGCCATGGCATTAAATCCCTCTTCGGCTCCTGTTACTGCATCACAGAGATTTAAAACGGTATCAGTACCATTTAAAAAGGTATTAAATGCGGCAACCGAACGTTTATCCGTTAAATCCAGTGCCTTATTAAGGTCTATTCCTTCACTGTTTAATTTTTTAAGTCCTTTTTATAAGGTTTTCCAGGTTATCCACCGGACCACCGAGAGCAAGTGCGAGTTTGCCGCTACCGTCAGCCAGGTTAAGCAAAATATTACGTGTTGCCGTCGCTGCCGATGAAGCGTCGAAACCGCTGTTTGCCAAAGCCCCCAAAAGGGCGGTCGTTTCCTCGATCGTGAATCCGAAAGAATTAGCAACCGGCCCAACAATAGACATTGCCGTATTTAAGTACTCGAAACTTAAAGCGGATGCGTTACATCCCATAGTCATAGTAGAAACAGCCCGTTCCGTATCTTCCGCATCAAGGTTGAAAATACGCAATGTTGCACCGGCAAGCGTAGCAGCCGAGGCAAGATCCGTGTCCACCGCCTTAGCGAATTTCAGCACGGAAGGCGTCATCGCTTTAATATCCTCTTTGAAAAATCCCAGCTTGGCAAGCTCTATCTGAAGTTCCGTTACCTGTGCAGCCGTATAAGAAGTAGTGGCACCCAGCCGGCGTGCTTCATCCGTTAAATCTTTAATACTCTTTTTCGTAGTTCCCAGGATAGCGGCCAAAGTACTGTTTTTCTTCTCGAACTCTATAATAGTACTGATCGCATCCCTTAGCCCCGCCGACAATCTGCCCGGTTATCATTGCGCCGATAGTGACAAATACACCGGCCAGAACCGTTTTTATCTTATTCAGGGAAAGAAGGGAACCGCCGAAACCTTCCGCCTTTTTCGTGGCCTGCCCGTATGCTTTCTCAACTTCTTTCAGTTCCTTCTCCAGGGCGGCATATTTTTCCGGTTGCAAGGATTTCACCGTATCGCGAAGCTCTTTCCGCAAGGCGTTTGCCTTCCTTGCCAGCTGGTTGGCACTCATGGTGGTTTTATCCAGCCGTTTCTCACATTCGGCAATCTTCTTGTTATTCTCGCCGATCGTCTTATTATTTTCTTTCAGTTGATTATCAAGCCTTTTTTCCATTGTTTACCGCCAGCTTTCCCGGTGGCGATAAGTTCGGTCATAGATTTTTTTTATCTCCTTATTGCTATCCCGGAGCTCCTTGTTCTTTTCTGAAAGATTATGTATTTCCTTTTGCGCATCGGAGGCGTTCAGGGTTAACACCCATTCGATATAGTCAGGTTTTAATTTTGCCATAAGAGTAAATTTTATAAGGCAAAATTATCCTGGTATAAAGTGGCGGAAAAGGACAAAAAAAAGCCCGTAGAACCATTCTACAGGCTTATTATACTAAGAAGAAAGTACTTTATCTCTTAAATGTAAAATCCGAAGGATCAAAATATCCTTTATCCTTAATTGTTACCCGATCGAGCATCCGGCAAACGTACCAGGTTAAAGGTACTGATATAAGAGGCGTCACGATAAAGGAAAGAAAGGCAAAAAGCAAGCCACCCGAATAAAGTAGTCGGTTTATGCTTACATCCAACGAAAAAAGCTATTACCAGGAAAAAGCCGATCAGAAATAAAAATATCTTCGTATGTCATACAATCATCATTAGTTCCTTACCGATATCTTTAATAGTATTTACTATTAGGGCCTCCCTTTCTTGTGAGGGCTTTTTTATTCCACTTATGTATTGAGACATAAGGCTTTGACTTATTCCCATACGTCGAGCCACCGCAGAAGCATTTAATTCCGGGTGAGAAATAAAAATCCGATATAAGAAAGTTTCTTCCTTCTTATCTTGAATAGCCAAACAATCATCCATAAGACCAATTTCGTATAAAAACTCCGGTGCAAGGTCTGCACCGTTGGCCCATTCAATAGTGGCACGGGTTAAACCATATTGAACAAATTTTTTCCTTATCCAATAATTCCCCGAAAACCTCACCTGTAAGATAAGGTTCCAAATTCACGATCTTTTTATTCCCGTCGCTGAAAGTAACAAGAAGCTCGTAATTCTAATATAATCCACATCTATAACTCGTAACATAAGCTGTTTATTTTAAAGGTTCTATCTTGTTCAGTTTTTCTCCTTTTTGGGCTTTCTCCCAGAAGTTAGTATTTCGGCTTCATGTAAATCAATCCATTCATTAACCTTTGCAATAACTTTAGCAGGAGCCTGACCGTCTACTACTCGATCCAATACACTAATAGAACATTCATAATCAGCATAAGTAAAATGAATATGCGGCGGATTATGATCTTTCCAATAGAGGAATACTAATAATACCGAAGAATCTACAAATTTCAGGCATAAACTTTGTTTTATTGGTTACTGATACAAAGATAGGTAATAAAATCATTACCTGCAAATATTTAGGTATTAATTTTATTACCTATTTTTAGCGAACTGGCAAACATTTCTTTTTACCCTTTCCTTATATAATCCTGATATTCATATTTAACCTTCCCGAGTGTGTCATGATATAGAATCCCGTATATCTGCCGGTTATAAATCTGATAATTACCGTGTTTCTTCATATCCAGGAAGCGGGTATATAATGGAAGGTTAGAACGGGCGATTATCCCTTCGCCGTCCGGAATAACCGAATAACTCGGATTCTGTAGTGCAGCCATTAATGCGCCGGACCGCCCTTGTATGATCTCCCCGGTTCCCTGTACTTTCTTACGTTCACGGTCTTTCTGGTAAATCCATTTGGTAGCGATATCCAGTTGGGCCTGAAATATGTCCTGTATTCCACGCCCGATCCGATCGGTAAAGAAATCCGTTTTAAAATTCTCGGCCATTCAGTTATTCATTTTTTGAAAATCCGGAAATAATGTGCCTTTTCCCGGATTCGTCCTTAACAGTTTCATTTTTTCTTGTTTGAGGTATATTTATATTTCCAATAGGTGCATAACGCATCATTTACACCTATTGTAATAATACCTGCTGTGACAGCTAACCAAAACCACGCAAAAGCATCCATTATCATCTTGTTTTAAATGAGAAAGCCAGGCTCCACCCTGCAAACGTCCGGTAAAAGCCGGATTCCGGAAGAGTGGAAAGACTGGTTAAATCCAGTTCCTTAGTAACAGGGCAACCGGTCGCAGAATCTTCTATCAGCATTTGTTTGATACGCTCCATAATCGGCTGCACCTCTTCGATAGTCTCATAAGCTCCTTTACGTTGGGGATCGTACTTGCTCATAAGGAAAATAACGCATAAATTATTTTCCCTCACATTGTCAGCCGAAAGGCTGGCACCCGTTCCCGACGGGATCAGAATAAAGAGCACCGGACATTCTTCTTTAGATAGTCCCTGTATCGTCTTACTCATTTCCTCGTCAATGGTAACGGGCAGCACCTTCTTTATTTCAGGAATACGTTTTTGCACGCCTTCCCAGTATTCACGGTAAACCTTTATATCTATCATATTGTCAATCCCTGATAACGTTTCGCCTCCCATTCACGGCGGGTAACAAGCCCCGGAAGAATCTTACCGCCCCCGTATATCCACTTTTTAAACTCTGCCGGTATGGATGAATCATACGCATCTGCTCTGATCTTCTTATAAAGCGTTGATTTCTTGAATTTTCCGATACCTACATTAAAGCAAAAGCTTACTACCGCGTCAAACTGGTACTGTCCCAAATGAAGGGGAAGCGCGTTTACCTGGTTTTCTACCGCCCTGATATCCGATTCAAAGAAAGCATCGGCCTGGGCCTCGGTGATAACATCACCCGGTTTTACGCCGATCGTGTGACCGTAACCGATCGTACATACTCCCCCGCGGCACATACATACGCTTTCAGGCGTAACCCCTCGAATTTCTTGATCTTGTTTTTTGTTCCTGTTGTCGTTCTCATTTCTTGTTACGTTTTTGGTGTAAATACTCAAACTTACATTTATACAGATAAAGCAATACATCCCAAAAGGGTGTATCGTCCACCTCCTTCTTATTTCCGAACACGCCGGAAGCCGCCACCTCAAAGACTATCCCGGTCCAGCCGGTTTTATCGTCCGCCTTCCGGTCCTCGGATGCCAGCTTCTGGAACAATATCCGAAAGTCGATAGCTTCACCACCGATATAAACCGGTCCGGAAAGAACCATTTCCCAAACGGCGGAAAAGAAGTTTACCGCATGAATGGCAAGCAAGGAAGGAACGGCCGGTATCTTCTCCGGGTCCTTGTACCGGTAAAGCTTTAACGTGATATCCTGGAAGATTTCATTTATAGCCGGATCGTCTTTTTTCTGCTGCCGCCTGTTTGCTTTGCTGCAACAAATCCAGGCAATCACAAAAGTTACCGAAAGTAAGACCGTTCAGCATGTCACCGACACCATGCCAGCCCCCGAAATCCTGCATCAGATTACGACCGGTTTTCAGAATGGGCGTAACGATCCGCTCGCCCTCCTTACCGGTTGTATAAGAGAAAAAAGCCGTCCAGCTTTTCCAGTTGCCCGTCCAGCTCTCGGATGATCTCACGCCGGTACATGGTGTAATCCGCTTTCATGCCCAGAAGGAAAGAAAGCCATTTTACGCGGAACTGTCCGGGGCTGATCGTACCGCGGTTCATCAGTACCGACAATATAAGAAACTGCCGGTACTGCTCACTGCTGACTTCATCCAGACAGGAAGGAACCTCCACCGTCTTACTATTATATGTAAACTTCTCCATGTCCGGACATTAAAAGGTTATTCCTTTGGATTGTACGGTAACACCCGGTATATAGTAATCCATCGTTTCCGACTGCGCATCCAGTTCCCTAATGATATCCTGCAATACATCCAGATAAGCCGCCGCGTCCTGCTCCAGACTGTTAGCAACCGATTGCCGGGCCTCTTTTTCCGCCCGCAATTTATCCCGTACGGTTGTGCTCTGCTGTACCTGTACGATTCCATTAGGCAGAACTTCCACCGGTAAACGTTCAACGGCCTTTTTTATGGTGAGAAGTGCAAGCGGGCGGCGTACATACTCCAGCAATTTCTCCGTTAAAACGGTATCGCCTTCAATCAGTTCATTATAACGGTTCCGGGTGATAACAGGTATTATCTGCCCGTCCTGGACTTCCCGGATCATAGGAATAAGCACCAGGAAAAGCCGGTGACTTCCGATATTATAATATTCATCGAACGTTTCCTTATTCTGAATAAGAAGCCGGTTTATAGCCTTTTTCTTAATGCCGTTCATCCAGAAATCAAACTTTTCGCGGTCCATTAACTCCACCAACGCGTCTACGGCTTCATAAGCCAGGTTCCGGATATTCTCTTCATCCTTGAACTCCTGTAAGGCGGTCATACCCGTTTCATTCTCTCCAAGGTGTTTGCCACGTCCGGCCGTTCCGTGTTGTGCGTCTAAAGTGGGAATGACCTTTAACCAGGTAAACATTGCCACCGCCTGCTGCATCAGCCGCAAAGTTTCCGCCATGCCGTCCGGTTCCGTACCGTCCGCATGATCTTCACGGTAATACTTATCTACCGCGTCTATGGGTTCCGTTCCGATGATAGCCTGTAAATCCCGAATACCCAGCGGTAAGATAGGTTCCCACTTGGTAAAATCAAGATCATTATCGATTAATCCCAGAACACGGACTATTTCACCGGCCCCGTCACCGCCTTTATTAAATAACCTCGTCATTTGCTCGATCTCTTTTTAATGTATATGGTTTCCAATTATCAAAATCCTTTGTGAAATTGTTTATTTCATCGTAGAACTCCTTATAAAAGCGGGCCAGCCCGGTATCTATCGTTATACAGGTCTGCTCCGTGCGCGGATTGGTGTTCACATTGGCCGAGCTTTCTATTACAAAATCAAAAGCGTTACCAAAACCGGCCATTACTTTAGCATGATTACGGAAGATGCAGACACGTGATCCGAAACGTTCCGCCACCTTCTTTAGGTATAAATAAACATCCGCGTAGGAACCTTGAAAGATTTCACCTACATAAAAATCCGCGTGCCCTATGTCTTTTCTCTCCAGCCATTTCTCCACCTCCTTAACATCGGTAATTGCCATACACCAGGTAGAAATCAGAACATATTCCACCGGTTGTTGCTTCACGATCACACGAAGATAAGTAAGGCTGTCAACGTCCCCATGACTGATACAGTGATAAGACGCCCCTTTCTCAAAATGCCAGGGCAAACACTCTTCCAGGTGCAGCTCGATTTTACCCGCCGGTCAAAATGAACGTTTTTCGTCCGGCGGGCCTTTATATGCTTGTCCGGGCTATCATTGGCCCGGTTCTCTTCCGGTTGCCGGTCGTTTACCGGTTCTTCCGGCACATCTTCCGGTTTTGGTGTAAAAAACAGACTACGCATTTTCTTTCATACGGTTAGAGGGTGAAACGTTCTGTTCCGCTTCCACTATGGTACGATAAAGCCCTACTTTCGTTGCGGTACCCGGAAAGTTGGCATTAATATACTGCTGTAACGGCTTACAAAGGATCATGTCCGGAATAGCCGTTTCAGAAGCGTTATACACTTTCAGGCTGTATAATTTCTCCGATCCGGAAGAAAGTTTGTTTTCTATAATCAGATTTGAAAGTACCGGATCAAGACCGAAGCCGGAAGTGGCGGCAGCGTCCGCCTTATTGGATATCTTAATCTGGGCGTCCACATAATCCTTTATCTTCTTATCCAGTGGTTCCACCGTCCAGCCCTCAAAGTTATTCGCTTCCGGATTCCAGAATTTGGTCGTGTGCATGTATTTTCCGGCGTTCTGCCTTCCGGTAATGTTGGAGGCGAATTTCTCCATAGCTTCGTCCTTAAAATCTTCCAGCATCTGGGCCGTGTATTTCTCGCCCGTACGCTCGCAAACCTGTTTTATACGTGCTTCCGCGCGGTCCCAGTAAGACTGCGGCGATTCGATATGCAGGGAAATGGCCGAAGCGTTTTCGTTATAAGCGATTAGGATAGCGGCCAGACCGCCGGCAAGCTCCAGCCAGTCAAGCGCACCCAAAAACGCGGCGTACTCATGAAATCCTTGCAAAAGGAATAGATATTATAGTATTTCACAGAAACCGGATATTTGAACGGGTGGGCCGGATCAAAGACCGGGTAACGGTAAGTATAAGCCGGATCAGGATAAGGAAAGTCGCCCACAAGTACTTCCTGCGGTTCATCCTCGCCGTCGGGAGGATATACCAGGCGGGCCTTCTGGTAGGGAATATGTTCCAGCCGTACCAAACGCCCGGGATTGCCTACACGCGGCGCACGGTTCCGGACAAACTTTATAAAAAGCCCTGCATGTGTGTTAAGTCTACGAGTGAGCGGTGAAGAACCGTCGTGTAATCCCACGACTCCAGGTCGGCGGTTATTTCCGGATCGAGTTTCCAACGCCGGTAAAAACGGTTATTCTCTTCGTCGATCGCATCCTCATACAGCCGCGGGCCTTCTCCCCACTGTAAACCGGCTATTTTACCCATAATACCTTCACCGGCGTAGAATTTATCCAGTAAACGCATGACCTCGCCCGGCATGTCGTTATTGTCACCCATGGGAACGATAAAGGTACCGTTTACGCTGATCTTTCGCGAAAAGAAAGCCCCCCGCCGGTTTAACTGGATGCTGGAAGGTTCCCAACCTTTACCGCGGCCACCGATAGAAAAGGAGATCAAACCCTTGTCGGTGCCGGTATCTATAATTCCAAAGTTGCCACTTCGTCTTATTTCCATAATCTTAAATCGTTATTCTTTTCCCGTTGAACTCCATTACCAGACATTCCCAGCAATTCAGCGGCCGGCCCGTTGTGGTGTCCGTCAGGAATAGTTTATAGCTTGAATTTTCGATGCTTTCATCCGTCGCCTTTTTCCTCAAACGGGCGGCAGTAAGTATCACCATGTCGCCGCCGTCCCGCGTCTGACGGTTCCATTTCCGGAACTTGATAGAAAAGGTACCCCCGGAACTGGTAATCCGCTTCATCTGTTCTACCGCTACATAAAGGTTTATTTTTTCCATAGCCGGCGGATAAAGTTTTTAATACTGGCCCAGTTATCATGTACCAGGCAGAAGGATAGAAAGAAAAACATGAATTTTAGGAACGTCCATAGGCTACACCCGTTTGTAGTCTTTTCTTTTTTCCTGGCTTTGTTGCTTAACGTCGGATTTACGGGTAACGGCTGTTTCCGTTTGACTGGTAGTTTCCTTATGATCCCGGAGGAACTGCTTTTGATTCTTTCCAGTTCTTTTTCAGTTTTCGGTTACTGAAATCAATTTCTTTAATTCTTCCGAGGCTGTCGTAGTCGATACGGATATGCGTACTATCTTCCCGGTAAACGTCAAGTACGTGCTCCTCATGGCTCGAATCTCTCCGCGCAAGTTCAATAACTCCGTCAGTAGTTGTTTGTTTTTCTTCTCCAGTTGCTTCTGTAACCGTTTTTCGTGTAACAGAGCGAGGAGAACGACAACCGTAAAAACAAGCTGCAAAACAAATAAGAATAAGTAGGTGTACGATTCCATGTCTCATAATTGATTTTAGTTATTAGTGTCGAAAGTGATAGATTTACGGTTCAGGCAATTTTTCACCCCGCAAAGAAACGGTTTCATGATATCCATTACGCGGGCGTTCTGCCTGATATCCTTTTTCCATTTCGTTACATTTCTGCTGGAGTTCCCGGTACTGGCTCTCTACATCGTCGATCCGCTGTTTCAATTCCTTACGGTCATTCTTCATATCCTCAATCAGTTCCTGGTAAACCTCCTGTACTGACTTCATGGCGTCAGCTTCCGCCTGTTTACGGGTATACCGGAGAGTGAATAACCAAGTCAGGCCACCCGTGCAAAGAGCTGTAATAATCGCTGTAATTATCGTTTCCGTCATATTAGTAGAGTTGAAAATGTTACATTATAGTCCGGACGATACATACATGCGTCAAATAACCCGCCACGATCCCGGCCAGGTCTGCCAGAATATCCTTCCAGTCCCATTTATTACAGGGGGACATTTCATCCCCGTATTCCTTACCCAGTGAAGCACCCAGGGCAAAGGGAACACCATAATCACCCAACAGGGCACATATAGCGTAATTAATTCCGAAATGCTTCCATTTGTCCGTTCCTATTTTCATAATTTGAATCATTGGTTACTGCAAAGGTGGGAAGAACGGAAACGGACGAAAAGGACATAAAAAGAGTGCCGGGAACCACCCCGGCACAAACAAACCCTAACCTGGGACTTAAACCCAACGGCTGCCTTTTCAGCCGGTATGCTAAATTGTTAATATTAAGGATTAGACAACTTTTCGATGTCTTTTTTCATCATACGTAATAATTGAATCCTTCTTAACACCTCATTTGTTGGTGTACTTTCATCTCCTTTCTCTATTAGGAAATCGATTAGGTCCTCAATAACTTCGATGTAACAAGCGGAAACCGGTTCCGTCTTAGTTTGCCACTGCGTCAAAATTTCGGCACTTTCATCTGTTATATGTGCGCCGTTTACTTCTATATCTTTCATAACAAATCTTTCATTAAACGTTTTTAATCGGTGTAGTCTCTAAGGTAGTGAAATCAATTATTCCGGCCTGCCGGTATATCCCGAGGGCGACTTTCCTAAACCGTTCGTAATTACGTCTGTCAATGGGCGATAACTGCCACCTCTTCATGTCTTTCATCAAATCCGGTATATTATTGGCACTATTATACAGACAGTCGTTTTTACCGTACTCGTGATGAAGTAATACAGACTGAAAATCACCGGAGTAAACAACCAACCGTAAACGTTCAAGTTCGAGAAAAGCAAACTCATTGTTAACCTTCCCCACCTTGTATGCTCTTAATTCAATGGAAGGCGCGCCGTATTCACGTCTAACGAAAAATAGGATATCAGGATTATTTGTATTCATTTGGCACCTCCTTTTAAGTCTTCTAATTTAATATGTGAAATACTTGTTATACTTTCCAGTACCCCGTCGCATATACTTTTAACCCTTAATCCGCGGGAACCGTCTTTCTTGGGTAAATTCAGGTGATAATACGGGCGATTCCTCCAGAATGTAATCCGGAAAATCCAGCCACGAACTTTAAAAGTAGCATTGCTTATTTTATAATCAATCTGTATCAGATCACCCGGTTTAAATTTACTTTCTTGTAGAAACATTTCCTGTATTTCTTCCTTTTCCTTCTTTATTTCCTCAATCCTTTTATCATTGTTTTGTAATTGAGTAAGTAACACTTGCTGATATTCAGTATATATCATTCGGCACCTCCTTTCTTTTTCTATCTGGGGACGCTCTGAAAACCTATATATTCTTTTAACCCGGTAAATGAAAAAATAGGCTACAGGCTTGTCACAGCCGTTATTATGTGTTTTAGTGTCCTGATCTATATGAATAAACCCGCTACCGGAAGATATCTTCAGCGGCATTGTTTTAGGGTATTTCTCGTTCAGTTCCTTTACCTTTGCTTCCAGTTCAGTTTTAAAAGCATCAAAGGAAATTTTATCAGGGCAAAGCGTATTACCAAACTGGTTTGCAAACTCTGCCATTTCAGCACATTTTTCGGTTCTGTGGCTTATATTCGTTAAGCTCTATAAAATAAGATGTCATTTTCGACCTCCTTTCTGTACCTTCTTTGCCCGGTACACACAAACAACTGCACCAATGACAGCCGGTGGATAGATAAAAGTAAGACAGAAACAAGCGATAGCAGATAAGTAATAAGCATCGGAAGCCGAGTTTGCGGAACAATCTTTTTCCAGTTCCTGAAAATAACGATGTTGGATCGTGTTTACGTCCGTGCTACCAGTACGGAACGAAGGTACATAGCTTGTACCGGATTGAAATTCATTTTTCATAACAGTGTGTTTTTGACTATTTTAAAATGAGAAAGGCGGCTACCATTTCCCTGTTCTGTCAAAAACACACTGCTAACCGTCCGAAAAAGCCGGGTAATAGTATAGGGAAAGGCAACCGCCTTATATTATATAAATATCAATCGGGCATAAAAAAGCCCATTGTTTATTTGAGCCAATATCCATGACTCACGGAACTGTATTAACAGTATGTTTTTGACAGGGGCAAATGTCGGCATTAAAATCTGAACAAAAAAAAAAAAAAAACGTTAATAAAAGTTTATTAGGAAAGAAAGTTTCTCGACTCTACGATTCGTTACTTCGTAACAAAAAAACGCCCACCTGATTAAGGGTGAGCGTTACACACTATAATTAATATTCTATTTGTCTTTTAAATTAATTCCCTTTTTATCTGTTCATCAGAAGTTACCTTTTTACAAAGAATATAGTGATAAACAGGGTCTTTGCTCATTCCTTGTGTAGGTGTAACCGGATAAGCCAGTATTAGTTCCCAACCCAATTTAGCCAAATAGTTAACGGCGTCTATCATTGAATTAAAATTCATCTTTTCACCGTTTTCATCTACTAAAAAACGAGCATTTGGTGTTGCCCATTTTGCCTTCTGGCCGAAATCTACTTCTATTTTTACTTTTGTACCGGTTATATTTCCAGTACCCACGATTTCACAATAAGCCTTATACGGTTCTTGTGCAATGGCTGCCATTGTTAGTATGGCCAATACAATAACTAAAAAAAATCTTTTCATATCAGTAACTTAAAATTAGTGTGTACTTTAGTTTGTACCACCCGTAAGTCCTGACGGTATATATGCAGTGTAATTTTGACGGCTGCAAAAATACTTAAATATATACAATTATAAAAGAATATTACCCCAAAATCAATCAAAAATGAAAGGCAACCGCCCCAAAATACACGGTAATTCACCCAAAAATGGGCAAAAAATGAAACAAAAACGCATAAAAAACGCGCTTTTTCGCGTAAAATTTTGGTCTAAATGCAGATAAACAACTGAAAAACAGCCAAAAACCAAAGAAAATTTCAAAAACTAAAAAAATGACACCTTCCGAAGACCGAGCCGCTCAGAAGTCGGAAAGCAGTTGCCCTCCCCCTAAAAGGTGAAATATGACCTCTCCCGGAGGGGTACCCGTAACCTGGTAACACAAAAAACGCCGGAAAACCGATTTTCCAGCGTTACAAGGCAATTACCTTTTTATGCCTGTTCTCTATCCATTGATCCACAAACGAGTCGGCCTGCAGCGTCCGCTTGCCTCGTACTAAAGCTATCCAGCCGGGGCGCATCAGTAAGTATTTGAAAGCGTCGGAGAAATTGGTGGATAACATCGGTAGTTTTTTCGGTGCCAGCTTTTCGGACTTCTTCACTTTGAACACTACCTTAGAATTACCCCGGTATTTGATTTCAGCCTTTGCCTTTTCTACGGAACTAACCATTTCTTTACAGTTCACCGCATCAACCAGCAAGATAGGCAGGTTCTTGTTGGTACCGCCCATAATCTCCTGCATAAAGTCGTATTCCGTATCCTGCCGGATAACTGCCTGTTTGCGGCTCTTTAGGTTTACGATCCAGCCGGTACGGTTTCCGCTACCGTCTTTTTCTATGGCGTCTTTGATCTTACCCGCGTAATCCTCCTTCTGTTTCTCAAAGTTATTACCTGCACGGTCATAGTACAAATCCAGTTCTTTATATTCGTGGTTCTGGAAGAAAGTGAGGAACTGGTCGGCGATCTCCCGGAACCAGCCCGGCGGTATCTCAAAAAAGTTCTTATGTACCCGGTAATAAGCACCGTCCGGCTGACCGATCACCAAAGAAAGCATATTACCGAAGTCCATACCACCTTCAATCGCTTTATCATGGTGCAGGTACCGGAGCTCCCGCGAGCTGTAAGCGGCTTCTCCGGACATGGTACCGTTATAATACTTATGTCCTTCACCAAACAACACATAGAAACGTAAATCCCTGCGAAGACCGGGACGCATACCCACCACCGACTTTTTAAATTCGTGAAGCTCCATCGTACCATTATACAACCGCTTTAAATAATCAATCGTAAGTATCTCAACATTAGCGAATGAAGAAGCGTTAAGAAAGAACGTTTGTCCTTTTCTCAACTTCAACAAAGCCCGGTCGTAATATTCAATATCCCGTTTCAAACGTTTCAGTTTCAAAGGGGAAGGCTTATTTTTCTTTCTTCTTTTAATAGAGAAATTACCAGGTCATTACGCATACTTGCCGCCTGTACTATTTTAATGATCCGTTCCGGGTCCATTTGCTTGACATACCGGAAAAACCAGTCGTACTCGTTTTCGTCGATATCCGGCATATCGGTAGTAATGGTTATCCCCAGGAATAAATGGGAATGTCCGTAAGTGATCGCATCACCGCGAAGAATAGGCATAGCGCGGTTTACTTTCATTTCCTTGTCGTACTTCGCTTCATCATAAAACAGATGTATTACAGACTTTCCGGCAAGCAGCGAAGGGTTATCCAGTGATCCCATGAAAATAACACATCCGTTCCAGAAGCTGTAAACATGCTTGTAATCATCCACGATAACCGAACATTTACGCCGCCAGGATTCAGGCGGGCGGGTATCTTTACATAGTGTACCCCTTCGATCAGGCCCATAAGCTGCCAGCCCTTCTGTACGGCCGGCATTATATTATCTTCCAGGTTACTGTAGGTATTGGCAACAAAAGCGAACGCACCGCCGGGCATTTCTTCCCACAACGGGCGGAACGCCTGGCTTGTATAACGGTCGATTTGGCCGTACCGCGCCCGTCAACAGATACAAGGATAGTAGTATCGATCCAGTCCGTCAGAACCTGGATTATATGGCCGTATTTGATTTCCACATCATCGGCGTTACTCACCTTCGTTATCTTCTCCGAACTCTTTGATATCATACAACATACGTTTTTTCAGGTCAAAAAGCTTTAATACGCGCGTCCTCTTTTATATTATCACGTACAATAACAGGAATTTCCGGGATCGCGTCGATAAACTCTTCCAGTTCCTTACGGTCGATTTCAGGAACACCCAGATCCTTACGGCTGGTAGTATAAATAACCGTGCTTTTCTGTGAAAGCAGTTCCTCCGGTATTTCGGCCTGTTGATCCTTATAACATCCGCGAAGTTCCGCCGCCAGTTTCAGCAGGTTCTTAGCCTCCTTCACATTTCCCATAAGAAAGACGGTATTCGCCCAGTTTTCGGCCTTTTCCGCATACAAGTTAGCGAAAGCCTGCGGGCGTACGTTATCCTGCGTATAAAAGAAATTGAGACTGTCAGCGTACACCTGGCGGGCCATCCAGTCCGAAAGGCCGTAAGGTTCCGACTTCAAAAGGCGGATGATGCCGGCCTTTGTCACCAGCTTACCATTTATACGCATACGGGCACGAAGGCCCCGTACCATTTCCATAAGGCTGTAATATTCCCTTTCATCGGGCGCGAGGGCTTCCAGCGTACCGGTAGAAAGAATCCTTTGAATCTGGTTGATATCCACCTTGTCAAAGTCTATTCGTGAGGGCTTAATTAAATTCGTCGTCATCCATTTGTTCGATTAAACGTTCAAAAGTATGTCTTTTCCGTACGGCCTCCAGCTGTTTTATAGCTTCCACGTTTCCGCCTTCCGCCGCTTCATGGAGTTTTATTTCAGGCGCGGCACGTGCTACCAGAATCCCTTCCCGGATCAGGAAGTTAACGGAAGTTCCTACCGTTTCCGCATCCCGGACAAAAAGCCCGGCATCCTCCAAAGAAAGCCCCAGGGAAACGGCTATGTCTTTCGGCGAATACCCTAAAGAAGACAAACGCCGTACATCCTCCTTTTTGCTGCGCATCCAGGTAAATACTATCCACCACCGTTAAATCGTTCATACGCATCTTTTATTCGTTTCTGTGCCGTGAAATAATAAATTTCGTCCTGTTCCATTAATACAAAGTTCCGGCCGCTTTCAATGGCTGCCACGGCCGTAGTACCGGAACCGCCGAAAGTGTCCAGGATCAGATCGCCGGGCTTTGTACTGTCTTCAATCAGTTTACGGATCAACGCCACCGGTTTCTGTGTGGGATGAACCTTTTCACCTTCTACCAGTTTCGCACCGGAAGCAAAAGACCGGATATTATCTATTATGTTTGTGGCACCGATAGAAACACCCTTTCCGCAATGAAACAAAATAAGCTCATGTATAAAGGCGTAATGATTACCCGGGCCCGACTGTTTGTTCCAGACGATCATGTTTGACGCGCCTAAATACAAGTCAAACAACGGATAATAAAAAGCATACCCGCGCCAGTCCGTAAAAAAGTACACACAAGCACCGGGTTTCTTCACCCGGTTAAACTCCAGGAACAAATCCCGGTAAAAGGGTTTACAGATAGACAAATCTTTAAAACTGCCTTTCTGCCCGTTGTGTGTCATTCCCAGGAAATAAGGCGGATCGGTTATTATACAATCTACGGAATTGTCCGGAACACGTTTCAACGCCTCCAGGCAATCCTCGTTATATATTTGGTTTGTAATCATTGGAAAGTTGTTTAAGCCGGCTTTCTTCTTTTTCTATCCGGAGGGTTAATGTCTTGAGCTGGTGCCCCAGCTCCGAGCGGTCGCAAGGGTGAGAGAAACGGCCCAGGTTCTTTGTGATCCGTTGCCGTTTCCCTGTCAGACTGGCAATAAGTTCAATTACTTTTTTTTTCGCGCCTCAATTTCTTCCTCTATGGCCTTCTGTGTAGTTTCCCACTTTTGGATCAATGCAAGGGCACTCGCTTTCTTCTTCTCATCATCCCCGGCCTGTTCCAGTTTCGCCTTATTCTTTGAAAGGTTGGCGCGGGCGTTATTCAGTGCCTTTTGTATGTCGATATCCGAAAGGTTCTCGACGCCCTTACGGACGGACAAACTTTTTACCTTCTCACATTTACCCAGAATCTTTCCGTTCTCCCGGTAATATTCCAGTTCATCCCACATCTCGCGGTTAGCGATGAAGTTTTCCACAACCGCCTGCGCTTCCTGTGCTGTAGAAAGTGAACTGACATCATCCGGCGTAGCTTCCAGGCGGGCGAAAGCTTCCTTATACTTCCCGTATGCGGTGAACATGTCGGAAACAAGTATTTTCAGAATGTCGGGACAATCCGGAGAGTTCAGGAAGGTAAATTTCTCGCGGAAACGTATCATTTTGGTTACGGTTTCCGGAGCTGCCTTGTATCGTTTCTCCGCCTCTTCCAGTTCCTCTTCCAGCTCTTCCACACGGTCGGCATTTTCATCCATGGAAAGAACCTTATCCCGGAAATCGGACGAAACGAGTTCTTCCACACTGACGCCGAAAGATTCGGCAAGTTCCAGCAGCAAATCATCGCTGTATTTTACCGGCGTTTTGGATGTTTCCTCCCGGGCGGGTTCCATTTTTACCGCGGTCAGCTGTTTGGAGTTTCGCCGGATCGTCTTAAATTCACGTTCAGAAAGCCCGGCCAACTTCCGTAGTTCCTCTAAAAGAATGGCCTTCATCGTTTCCGTTTCTCCCTGCCGGCGGAATGACTTCTTTAACATACGGTTGATACCGTATTTCTCGTACAGTTCCACGCCCTGAATAAAGTTACGCGGACCGGCCAGATAGGTAATAATTTCCTGTTTCATACTATATAAAATTTGATGATACAAAGGAAAAAAGGGGCAATTACCCTAAAAAGGACAAAGGGTGGCCGGGCATGTGCTGCCGGTCACCCTTTGAATTACATGAAAGCCGTTTACTTACGCCTCATAACGGCTTTGTTCAATCCATTTCATAGCCTCCGAACCGTCGTTAAACGCCCGCAACGTCAGTTGGGAACCTTCGGAAGCGGTAAACGTCTTACCACCTTTCAGAAGGAAATTACCGCCCGCTTCCACCGTAGGCGCAACACCCGAACATCCCATAAGGGTAATTACCGAGCCGTGACTTCCACCGGTAACACCGGCTATCTTAGCCGCACCCGCGGAAAGCTGGTACTGCCCGTCCGTCTGGTAATCTATATCCGTGGCTCCGGCTTCCACCACGGCCACCGGTTCTTCCAGAGTGTCGGTACCCCGGTAAATGGCGATATCATCCCCTTTGCTGATCTGGGTGAAAGTAAGTTCGTTCGTATTCGATTCATTGGAACCGGTATAAGAAACGGATAACTTACACGGGTTACAGGGCGTTCCGATCAGATCGGCAGGCTTTCCGCTACAATAACGGAGCACAACGATACATTTCTTGGACAGCCAGTTTGTCTTAAACTCGCGAATTTCCTGTTCGTTACCGGGATGATTGAACTTAACGGAAGGCGTATAACCTTCGGCGTCCGTTTCCCCGTCACTGTTGGAACTGATTTCAGCGGTACCGGGTGTCAGGTAAATACCGATCGCGTAACGTCCCGCCTTCATTACGATATCATCCTCGATAACCACGCCGGCATCGTTTCTCTGCGGGAAGGAAAGAATATCGTCAACGTCGTAAATTACGAGCTGATCCTTGGGCTGAATACCGTTACCGGGATTGCCGGCCGGCCTTCTTACGCTTGCTTTTACGTATGTCATAACTTAATGATTTATAAGGTTATAAAATGGAAGGGATAAAGTATCCCTTCCGCCAAAAAATTAGCCTCTTGCCACTTCGTAGAATTTACCGTCGGCGGCTTTCGCCAGCTTGATAAACTTGCCTTCGGAAAGCGTCATAGCTTCGGTTAAGACAAAGTTTCCGCCGGCTGCAATGGTGGAAGCAAATTCAGAACCGCTTCCGTAGATCGTGTAAACGACACCGGCTTCCGCATCGGTAAAGTTAGTGATTGCCGTTGCCTTTGTATTCTCACCGGTTACGAATACTTCACCGTCAAGCAAAGAAGGATCCGTTTCATCCGGCGCAAACTGCAACGCATCGGAAGAAGCGTTTTCGCGGCCGATCTCGATAAATTTACCGTCGGCACGTTTCATCAGTTTGATAACATCCCCCTTACCCGGCTGCCAGGTAGCGGAAATAAGGTCAAATTTTCCGCTTTTCTCAATCTTAACGCCTTTATCCACGCTTCCGCATTTCAGGGAAATAACCGTACCTACCGGCGCGTCTTCAATATCGGTAATCGTAAATTCGGCTGTGTTCGCTACGGTAACAATGGAGGTATGAAGCTTGGCCGACGGGTTCTTGTCCTTGTCAGCGTCCACAAAGTAAGACGCCGGGCGGTCATACTCATTACAGAAGATCATCTGGCGCGTATAGTCCATATCTTCTTTCTTGGTGTACTTGAAGCCCACGGCAATAGCCCAGATACTTTCACGCCAGTTACTCCATACTTTCAGGCTCCAGTCTTCCTGCTCCAGGTTGAAAGCCGTCATTTCGCCTGGTTTGTCCTCGTAGGTTTTAATGTTGCCTTCAAACGTCCAGAAAATACGGTGGTGGTTGTCAGCATTGGGAACCGGGATAATTTTTACCGCCGGATATTCCTTCACATACATGATATTAGCCTTGTAATCCTGGTTCTGTCCGTAATGCAGTTCATTGTATTTATGATACAATACAATAAAGTGCGAAGGCATATAAAGTGCCAGGTTACCGCTGTCACGAAGAACCGCCGGGATCATGGAAGTACCCTTGTACACCTTTTCACCGATGTTTGCTTCGGTAAGTTCTCCCAGCTCGAACGGTTTAATCTGGTAAACGAACTTTCCGTTATTGATATCGGTATGTCCGTTCACTTTCTTGTTCAGGAACTCATACAGGCCGTCAGCTGCAGCAAGTGCTTTGCCCGGTTCGTTCAGATTCGGGTCCTTACGGATTCCGTTAATACGGCGTTGTTCACGCTCGTTATGCAACTTCTTGGCGGTTTCGGCCAGGATGTACTCGATAAAAGACCACTTGATAGGGTTTGAACCTTCCTTGTTCAAAGTGCCGATCCAGGTTTTCTCCAGGGCCTTTAAATTTTTGAAACGGTGTGCAAACATCACGTTGAACATGCGCAGGGTTTCATCGTCGAACTCGTAGGAACCTTTAGTCACCTTGTCGAAGTCGGATTCCTCATTGCCGGCCTGTGAGAACTCGCCCAGCCAGATATTAACCAGCGTAGCCAAATCCTGATAACCGGATTCAAGCGGGAAAATACTTTCAATGGAAGGAAGTTCCATTAAAAACGACTGCAAACGCTGCTGCCAGGGAATACGGTAAAAGGCCCCGAGGTCCTCCTTCAAACGGCTGTAGTCAAGGGAACTGGCTTTCGGAAGAGCGATCATTTCAAAACCGGCAGCCTCCATTAACGCAGCTTTGGCGCGAAGGTTATACGGGCGGTCCAGTGAGAACATTTCACCCTGCAAGCCTCCCAGCTGCTTTTCGTCCCGGAGATTGAAAGCCCCTTTACCGTCCGCCTGGGCGTTGTGCTGCTTCCCTTTGCCCGGATCATCTTCCGCGGCGGCTGAAAGTTGGGCGATAATACCGGAAAGCTTCGTTATCTCGGCATCCTTCTTGGCAATCAGCGCGGTGTTGTTCCGGTTTTCGTCACGCTGTTGCGTCTGCAAGGCTTCAAGCTGTTCCTGCGCCTGTACCAGACGGGCGGCAGTATCACCCAACAAACCGCGAAGAAAAGCGGTAGTGGTAGGTTCTTCGGTTCCCTCTCCCTGGTTTCCGTCTTCGGCTTCGTCCTGGAAATCGTTTTCGAGGACGCTTTAAAGTCCGTGAGGAATTTTTCAGGAAAACCGTAGTTTTTCAGTTTTGCCATTTCCTCGGCCGTGATAGAGTTCTTATCCTCTACCTTGCTCCATTCCGACAGGCCCAACAAGCCCAGCATGTGAGCGGATAAGCTCTTAAAATCCAATTTCATATATACAAAATTTTAAAGTTAATACTATATGTTATACATCTCGTTTACTTTTTCTGACGGTAGCCTGTGCCAGTACCCATCTTTACCGCGTCTTCCAACGTACCGAACTGATCGATATAGCCGTTTGCCACGGCTACGTCACCGGTGAATATCTGTCCCCGGAAAAGGGAAGTTCCGGATCATAGGCAATACCCAGATTCCGACTGATCGCATCGCAGAAAATACGGTGCATGACGGCCAGACGATGCTTTATAGGCTCTTCGTTGTTCTCCTTTTCAATCGCGCGGGTTTCATAGTTTTTCAGATCGGCACTATCCGGATAGATTTCCCGGTAATCAATGCCCTGTTTCCTGAAATATTCCTTAAAGGATTGGTAAGTAAGCATGATACCGACGGAACCGACTTCACACATAGGGGAAGCGATAAAGGTTCTACCGGCGGCGGTGCCCAGCCAGAAATGGGCACTACCCATGGTACCGGCCACGTAGGTGGCTATAGGTTTGGAAGATTCGGCAATCATTTTAGCCGCCAGGTCCACATGTGCGACCATACCGCCTGGACCGTTGATCCACAGGACCGCGCCGCAAATCTTAGGATTATCGGAAATATCACGGAGCTGCTTTTCCAGGCGGTAAGTCTCCCAGGAATACAAGGTGCCTTCCAGGATAATGACGGCCACACTGTCAGCCGGCAGGGTGTCATCATCCAGTTCCCACCGGTTGGCAAGGTAAGGCGTAGTAGCGTAGGCGGTTATTTTATTATTGTCGAGCCGTTTTTCGATCGCATCCAGGTTGCCGGCTGCAACACACGGCACAAGGAAGGAAAGCAACCGGTAATAATCATTATCAGCGATTGCCCAAGGTGCTGTAAAATCTCCTGTATTTTGTCCACGTTCTCTTTTTTACGGCAAAGAAAACGCCTATATAATAGGTAGAGAAGGACTGAAAGGAACCTACAGGAACGCATCAACGCCCGGACCCGTACCGGACAGGGTGCAGTTATACAGGCCCCGCCGATCTCAAAAGAAAAGGTAAGCGGGTAATCGGGAGAACCGGAAACACGGGTGTTACCCGTTTCGTCAGTATAGAGGGCGACAAAGGGCGTCGCTTTCAGATTTTCCAGGTAAAGCGTCTTATTTTGCGACACGTCGGCAAGCTTGAAGGTATGTTTTTTAGTATAGACGTCTTCATTTTTGCTGTCACCCGGTTTTAAGGTTCCCGGTACGATCATAAGAATATCAGGTTTTCCGATAGAGCGGATAACGACTTTCGAGAGCACGATGCCAAAATGGATAATGTTGTAAACGGAACCAGTTGCAGGCTATGGGCGGCGGATATTAACTTTCTTGACATAATTACAGATATAAAGTATTGATAATCAAACATTCAGCATTTTTCGGACGTTTTTCAGCCAAAAACCGGACAAAAAAAAGGACAAACAGATACAGTTGGTAGGTAAAAAATAACTTTGCTTTTTTACACTTTTTTTCGATTATAGGCCCTTTTCTTCTTACGCCTGAAACTGTCCCGCCACCGCTGGTAGTTTTTCAGTAGCCCGTCTTCCTGAATGGAAGAGATATCATACTTTTTTCAGGAAGGTAAAAACGGTTTCCTTAAACTCGATTCCGCGCAGATGCTTGTTTTCGTCCATGAGCTCGTGCAGCTCGGCCCACATCAGGGCACGCAAACGCTTTTCAAGAATAGCGGTACCACGTACGGAAATGTAATTAAACTGTTCCGGAGACTTGCCGCCGGCAAAATTGGCCTCCCGGCGGTCAGGCAGCATAAACTCCAGGTTCCCACGGTCAGCCGGACAATTAACCGGCCGTTTCTCCATAAGATCGTAAATAGTCACATAGATATCGGACGAAGAAGGAAAACGGACAGTACCGACCGTTTCGTCGTAATATTTGCCCCGGACATACTCGGCCAGGTAGGATTCGATCTGTATTCGGGTGGTAATCATAGCAATAACATTCCTTTTTAAAGGCAAAGATATTCCTTTATCGGCTGTTGGTCTGCCATTTACGGGAAAATGTAGGCTTTCAGTCGTCATTTTGATAAATATACTCCGGGAGAATAATTATAATATGCCTTTTCCAGCCGCCACACACCCGACATTTTCTCTGCCAGGCTGTGCTAATATAATCCGGTACTAAATTTTTGTAATTTCGTAACCGGGCAACCGACAAAGGTAAAATCCTGTATCTTAGCAACTTAGTAACGTTACTAATTTCCGTTACAAAAAAATGGCCGGAAAACAGTTTGTAACCGGGCTTACCGGTAGAAGATAAAAAGGCCGGTGTTACAAACCGGAAAAATTCGTAACCGTTTTGTAACTGCAACTTCGTAACCTTTATTTCCTATTTATTTATTTGATTTTCAGACTTTTTTCTTTCAAGCAAACAAAGGTTACAAGGTTACTAAAATTTTGTATGAAATAGAGGTGGGGTATGGGGAGGGAAGCCGGGCGGGACGCATTTGTTTCCATACGAAAAGAGGGACCGACACATTCGTATCTGGTCCCTCTTTTCGTATTTTATACCGGCTCCGATCCGTCTTATACGCGATGTTTGCACCTGCTTAAAATCCATTTCTTTACGTCCGGGTCCACATACCGGTGCACGACGGCCGTATAGTCCTCGTTAAATTCATACTCCAGGGAGTTGTCTCCTTCCAGGATAAAAACACAGGCCGTTTTGATGATCCATTCGAGCTGCTCGCCCGAATAGCGTTCCAGCATCAGGACGGTACCGGGTTTCATACGCTCCAGATAGCGGTAAACCTGCTCGGCGAATTTCCGGAACCCTCGCCGCTGTTCCAGAGCACGGTAAACTCGGACATGCTGTTTAATTTCAAATGCGCGTTATTCATTCATCCGGTCGTTCATCAGGTACAAACATGAGTGTCGGATCGGCCGGTTCCGTTCCACCACCGGCAGCCGCTTCCGCCGTGCCGCATGAACGCAGATAGATCATGTCGGCGGCCTTGCCGTCGTTATCCTTGCGTACGATACGCCCCTGGGAGTTGCAAAGGTCCTTCGGGTTGAGTTCGTCAATGTAGGGGCAAAGGGCCACAAAACCTTTGAGGGCCTTTGTAAAACGCTGCATCGTGATTTTATTCACACCGGAAAAGCTTTTGTAATCGGCGAAGGCCTTTTCACGGACGATAAAACAGTCCAGGTGCTCGCTGTCCGGAGAGAAATAAGAGTTCGCCCAGTCCTCAAAGTTATTGCCCATATCGGCCTTGTATTTACGCCTGATAATGTTTTCCATGGGCGGAAGCAATTTTATAGATTCCTCGCAAAGGGAAAGGTAAAAAAACGGCAGCACTGCAAGAAGAAATTTATATCGGCGTTCCACTCGTTCTCGCTGTAAGTCTTGGAAAACAAATCCTTACCGAAATCGTCCCGGATAGAACGCGTTTCCCGGTAGTCGTTATCTTCCGTACGCTGGTGGTAGTAGTCGGAGAATACCAGGTACAGCAAACGGGCTTCCGTAGACGGATCAAAATCAATAGGAACGTAATTAGTTGTAAATCCCAGCTTGGCCGATTCCTCGAAAGGTATAGTAAACGACTGGTTGTTCTTCGGGTTCACGGTCATATCTGACGTGATGATGTCGTAAAACAGGCCCGTATTAAGATACCGGTCGCAATCATCCACCAGAATAAAGTCGGTATGCTGGTTCACCTGGTCGAACACATGCGGGTTATCCATTAACTTGGGATTACGGCCGGAAAGCTTGACGCTCTTCATAAAGTAGGAAAGGGCCTTGAACATGAATGATTTGCCCGAACGTCCGTTACATTCACCGTCTTCACCGATCTTGTTATCCATGGCCTGTGGTGCCCAGGCACGCGAAGGGGATTTGTACCGATGCAGCATATAACCGATAGTAAATATCTTATTGATAAGGTTTCTTTTCTGTTCGGCAACTTCTTCCGCCGTGAGGCCTTCCCCCTCGATATCGAATTTATGTTTTTCCCGGTAGGATTCCGCTTCCCCCACGCTCTTGTCGTCGAAATTATATTCCAGTTCCTTACGCCAGTAAACGCGGCTCGAATTGATTACATAGCCGAAAAAGTTAGACGGTACGGCATTTATCCGGATATCAAACACATCGTTGCCCTCTATGTCCTTTTTTACGGGAAATAGTGAACATGTCTTCCATAAGACGAACTTTGTGTTTCAGTACGTTTTCTTCCCAAACGTAGTGGGACAATGTGCTGCCGTTGGCCGGATGTTCCTTTATACCGGTACCGCTTACCTCCATGCTGCAACCGGGAAAGAAGAACATCTGCGTATTATGGGTATAATTGGTAAAGTCCAGTTCTATTTCCTGCAAATTGTCCAGGGCCGTATCTGACAGTTTGGGGCTGTTCAGAATAAGGTTTCTTATATCGCGGGATAAAAAGCTATCCTGGGCCCACTCACGGATAAACTTCCGGATATCCTTTGCCTTTATCAGTTTTACAATATTGCCGGTAATACGGATGTATTTCGTTGAACTGGAATTTTCATCATGAAGCGAATAGAAACCGTTAAGACGTAAAAAAAGTAGTGAAGGCAGTCCGCGTCTATATTGTGATCCCATTGCCGGGATTTCTCGTTAAACTTGGAATACCAGAATTTGGCGGGCATGGCAAGCGTCATAAGGTTACGGAAATCCTCGTTCTTGCTTCGTAATTCCATAAAGTCCCGGAAGTCCTTACGGGGTTTGCCCCGCTGATCCCGGTAAGTGGTAAGCCAGGCCGGTAGCCAGATCGTGTGGATATCGATAAAACGTAGTGCAAGTTCCGTACCCTTTACCCTGCCCGTCGTGTCGATATCAGGTATGTTATACAGGACTTCAACGTATTTCATGATCTCTTTATAGTCCTGTTCGGAAAGTTTATATGTTTCCGAATTAAACCAGATCGGGGAAAAGCCCAGCGATTTAACGCACAGGGCGTCGCGCTCTCCGGAACATATAAACGCCTCCTGCAGCTTCTGTTCCTTATAAGGCTTTTCCGCATTGGCCGGATTCTTTTTAAAGGCGGCTTCTTCCCTGGAATTAAACTCCCGGTATAAGGCTTTCAGTTCGGAAAGACCGTTTATATAGTCCTTCGGCTTGACACCTTCCGGGGTGTAGGAAAAACGCCACTGCTTGTCCGGATTCAGAGGCTCGTATATTTTATAGAACTTCACTTCGGGCGTGTCGCCTTCGGCCGGTTTTACCAGACATTCGCGCATAAAGATAGGGTATGTCGCAGTCGCGTATTTATAGGTTACCTCGCGATTTTTTACATACCCTATATATTTGGCCGAATACCAGTGCAGAGCCTCGGCGTTCTCCTGGGTGACACGGGGGCCGAGTATGCGTAACTGATCCGGGGTGAGATGATCGGCAAGCTCGAAAATTTTAGTACCGTCTTTCTGATCCTGGGAGGCCGGAACCTTACGGATATCCGGCTTGTTTACGTTACGGTTGAGTTCATCGGTTACGTTGTACATGGATGCAAGTTTAAGGATCGCCTCGTTAAACCGGAGGCCTTCCTCATACATGCAGATATCGACAGGGCTTTGAGCCGTTCCGGTATCGCCGAAATCCGTTACCTTATAAACCTGCTGGGAACCTTCCTTTCCGAATAGCTTGATACAGGCCGACGCGTCGTCTTCTGACGGCCGGCGTTTGAAATGGCGGTTGGTTCCGACACAATCCCGGGCTTGCGGATAATAATGTAGAATTATATCCAGCCCGTTGTTGGTTACTTTTGTAGATGTCTTCTGCCTTTATCATCGTTATAAAGTTACATAGTTACTTATTTTTCGTTGTTTTCCTCCTGCTTTGTTTTCAAGTCTCCCCAAGGTTGATACAGGAAAACGAATAATAACAGCCAAAGAAAAGCGGTTTTACCCGTATAATAAATGACAAAGGCAATCAGTCCCATAAAGGCAACCACGATAATAGCGTGGGCGATGTATTTTAAATTTTTATCTTTCATTGTTCAAACATGTTATACTGAATTGAAAAACCGAATTTGCTTAATCTCCTTTCCTGGAGAAGGGAACGTTTGTCATGTGAAGGCATAATGACCACCAGGTTCTTTGTATCGAACTGGTAACCTTTCTTCCGCATCTGATAACGTAGGTTTCTTAGGCGTCTGTCTTCTTTCATGGCATTTCGTTAAGATCGTCTTAGTTTATAGAAGGCATGGCACACTATCACAAAGGATAGCGTTTAAATCCTCCTGTATGGTTTCCTGTTGCTTCTTGTTCAGGTGTACCAGGAAATAACCTTTTCCGTCGGAAAGATTCTTTATTTCCGCCAGATTATACTTCCGGTCCATTGCATCCACGAATGCAGGGGATTCCATGGGGCGGAAGCTACTGAATATTTTATAGGTTCCACTACTGCCTTCTATTCGTAACGTGGTTAATTCATCGGGGGTGGTAATTGTTGATTTCATTGCTGTATTATTTTTAGAAAAGTCCACATAAAGTGTAAAAAACTGATTTATATTTATCGCTCTTTCTTCTTTTGTATTAGAAAGATACACCCTTTTATTTTTTTCTTATCCATTTTTATTTAATCTCTTGCATCAGCCATTTTTCGGCCTTTAGCCGTTGCCGAATAGATATTCGGTTTATCACCTTTGAAACATTTAGTCTTTATCCATTCATATCTTTCAGCTTCCCGGAGATAAAATAATATTCCGTATTCAGATGTATTTTTCAACCAATCTAATTTCTTGATTTGCTCAAATGTCATAGGACCGCCATATACAAGCGATGATGTTAACATCTGAACTCTTTCTTTCAATGAATATTCACTCATATTTAATTTGTTTTACTCTAATTGATTCTTACATACTTGCCACTTATGTTACAAGTTTTTAGTATCTCTGCGTTTTCTTCTCCAAAAGCGATCAAAACAGCACCACAACCAGGCGAATCCCCCCCGTATTCCGTCCGGCCTGAAAAAACGAATCCTTCCGCGTAGAAATTTAATTGCCGTTGCCTTCTCAAATATAATATCCTGGAACATCTTACTATCACAGCGGTTGAACAACAGCGCAATGCCATTGCCGTGTTGTGCCAGTTTACGAACAAATTGTTCAATAAGCGGACGGGAATAAAAGGTGGATTTAACCAGACACGACCTACCCAATCTTTAGTTAATCCGTCATGGTTTTTGTTGTACATGGTTTCTGCCGTTTGCCAAAGCGGTTTAACCGGAGCACATGGATCTAAATCAAACTTTCCTAATGCGTCTATAATTTCTTTGGGTGTATACCACTCATCAGTGGTATTAGCCGATTTTTCAAAGGTTGTATTCATATCTATCATGTTATGAGGGGTTATACAATTCATATCCATTATCCCAAAGACTATCACTGCGAAAATTGAAGAAATCTTCCAAAGAGATACGTACACCATCTTCTAAAAGAAGAAATCCGTTTTCAATAGTCATCCATTCGTCAGAGGAAAAGAAACGGTGCGTAACCTTCTTACCCTCTTTCATTGCTTGTATAGCTTCTTCTTTGCTCATTATCTTTTCTTGATTTGAATTATTTTTCACCACTTATTTTTAATTTTACCAATTCACCAATAGGATAGGTCGTATGTTTCGGTCTGTTTATTTTCACTTTATGAGAAGAAAGAAACAACGGAACAGGTTCTATTCGATAGAAAGTGTAGTAAGCTTCTTTAGGAGCTGTTTTTTCATATTCCTTTAAATATTCTTCTGCTTTATTTCTCGTATCAAATGCGGCAAGGATAGAAAACCAAACGCCGTCTTCTTCGTATATTCCGGATTCCCTTTTAGTTACTATGTAAATTTTGCTCATTGTTGTTTATAGCTGTGCCGGAGGATAGCATCGAACTACCAATAACACCCGCTTTCGCCCTTCGGGGTTATCTCCACACTCCGGCGGTTATTATATGGAGCGGCAAAAGCCGCCCCGGTTATTATTCACTTTTCTTTTCCGGAAGAAAAACAAAGTCTGCCCAAATATCAAGGAATTGTCGACCGCAATATGCTGCCAGTTCCGACGTTTTGAAGGCAAGCCGAACACCGATGTTCGCAAACGCGCTCGATGAATCGAGACTCGCGACCGCATACGAAACACCGCCCAACGCGGCCGCGTAGGCTGCTCGACCGATCCACCACACGAGACTTTTCTTCCTCGTCCAACTTATTGTATTCTTCCCTGTATAAAGAATAAACCAAGGATAATAACGGCATTCATCCTCTGTAAATCGAGGTTCCCAGCCTTCATTTAAAGCTTTGACAATGATACGGAGTTTCAGAAAAGCCAAAACGTCAGGTTCAAGACCGAGGGATATTTTATCTCGGTTCCATGCTTCTGCATCGATGCCAATTTCATGGCAGGCGTCCTCAAACGTCTTAATACGTTTTCTTACGTCTTTTCTGGTTCATCAATAAGGGTTAAGATTCCATTTCTCCAGACAGCTGTTTTACCTTCCGGAATTTCGATTTCTAATTTCTTTGATTTCATTCTTCTTTTATTTATTGGTTTTCACTATGGAAGATTTTTACGCCTGTTACTTCCTCGATCTTATCCTTTGCAAGTTCGGGAATACGACAACGACTACCTCGCCAATTACGAAAGGTATGTAATGGCACTTTACATGCTTCTGCCAATTTAAGGGACATTTCAGAAGATTCTTTTACCGGCAAATTCAAAAGGTACATTCTTAGTTTCTCGCCGTCATCATTCCTTTTTAATTTTTTTTTTTCGTCATACCTTTGTGATAAATATACTCATTATTGTTAACTTTACATAGCAAAGGTATAATTATTTTTACCACAGGTGAATAAAATTCACGTTAATAAAAGTTATAACAAAGGTGTAATATGGCTAATTTTTTTTGTTAATAAGAGAGTTATGTGAATTAAAGAAAATCACTATACGAGAACTTGCTTCACGTATAGGAAAAGAAGATAGTAGCATACAGGCTATTGTTAGAAATGGATCAACGAACACAAAAACCATTGAGGCAATAGCAAAGGTTTTAGAGGTTCCTGTAGGTGTATTCTTTGATGATATTCCCATAACTGGAATAAAATCAAATGAACTTGATAAAGATGCAAAAATAGCTGATTTAGAAAGGATAATTGAGGAGAAGGAACGTCTAATACAAGTCTTATTAAGTAAGAAATAACCTGTAATAGATAAGAAATGTAGGCATATTGTAGGCCATACGTTTATACAAATGATTAATAATCAGGCGATTAAAGAACGTTACTTGAATCACTTAGCAGAAAGGCTGATTATCAAATGGTTAATCAGCCTTTTACTTTTCTAATTAGCTGCTATTGATTAAAAAAAACGAGAAAACTCTCACTTTTGAGCAATTTACCTTGTCGAAATCTTGTCCGAGTGTTTTCTCTAAATTTTGAAACTATGGCAACAATCAGATTAGCTCTAATCCCAGCAAAGGTGTTAAGTGATGGATCTCACAAAATTTGTATAGCCATCCATCACAAAGAAGAAACAAAGTACATTGTCACTCGATTCAAAGTCGACAGTCTTTCAATCAATTCAAAAACACGGGCAAGTAGTCAAACGTCCAGACGCAGCACTAATCAATACCAAACTACGTAATATACTCAATGAATACCAAGAGAAACTTGACAGCATCAAATGCATTCAGGGTTCCTTTGGGGTCAGCCCGAAAAAACTTCTATTTTTAATTATGACTGCACTGATAGTAGTTGGATGTAGTAAAAGTGATGAAGAAAAAGTGACATTCAGGAAATTTGGCTAAATGGATACAAAGCTCTTACTCCAGAGTCTGATTACGAAAATATTTCCACCACATTTTTTATTATTTAAGGCTGACAACAATGAGGAATTTGATGTGAAAAAGCAAACTTTTTCAGGGAATATACTTGATTATCAAAAATACAAGATGAAACTTGGAATTTGCTGTCAAAATCAAAAAAATTAAAAAGAAAGATGGTAGCATAGTTGATGCTACTTATTCTATATTTGCCTCGTCAATAAAGGAAACATATACTTCCGCTAAAGTAAAGATTGGTAAATATTTTATGGTAGCAAATATATAGCGACTCTAAAAACAGGATATCATTGGCTATATTCAAATAAATATGCTTGTCAATATGTTGACATACCATATCGATATAATCCATGGGACTATTCTGTAGTTTTCCCATGTGATTTGCATAATTATGGAAAGATAGAATGGGTTTCATGGAATCAAACTCCTTATCCATATGAGTTTTTTGAATTTTCAAAATAGGTCCATCTGCCGAAAACATTTAAAATCAGCAATACTCATTTCAAATCGGACTCTATAAAATAGAGCAATTTCTCAAGCTCTGAAAAATAAAAAATATAGATACCTCTAACACTTTACTGTATCTGTTTCAAATTGCTAATAATAAAGCGATGAATTCAAATTCATCGCTTTATTATTAGCCCTAGATGGAAATATTTCCTTTACTCTTTTGTATTCTCATCCCCACTATACCTGATGAAGAATTATCAGGAGCCTGATCTATCAAATCCATAAACTGATCCAGTTTAGGGAGTTATAATAATCTCGGTCCGGCGGTTACGAGCTTTTCCTTCTGCCGTATCATTACCGGCTACCGGATTAAATTCACCTCGACCGGCAGCAGTCAGGCGTTTGGGATTTATACCATAAATATTCTGTAATGCCTGAACAACAGATGAAGCACGCAACGCACTCAAATCCCAATTATTACGTATATTCGTACGAGATATCGGATCGGTATCTGTATTTCCTTCTACCAGAACATCATAATCTTTGTAGTCCTGAATGATTTTGGCTATTTTACTAAGCACAGCCTCTGCTTTTATTGCTAATTTCATAACTTCCTGATTTATAAAGCATGTTATCTGCTAAGGAAATATATACAACACCTTTCAATACCTTAATATCCAAGTCACGCATCTCTTCACGGGTAAGCGAACGGGTAAGTTTATTGACCATTACGAGATTCAAAGAGTCTGATCTATTCTTTTCTTTAACCAAATGCTGGATGAAACGGTTTGAAGCATTGATCTCATCTATTAACTTACCCATATTCATATTCCCTTGAGAGCTCTGTGTAAGACTCTTATTCAAGATGCTTTTTTTGCATATCGGACAAGCTCTTGCGTAACTCACTATTATTCCGCTGCGCTTGGCAAGTCTCCTCAAGACTTGTTGAACGTGCCTGATTTTCTCTTAGCTGCAATTGACTTTCCTGATATTCTTTTGCAACTTTGTATAATCAGTTTTTAAACCTTTAAATTGCTTCTGACTTACACAACTCGCCAATACTATACATCCTGTCAGTACTAACAACGGTCGAAAAAGATTCTTCATAACTCTATTATTTTAATTACTAATTTTTTAAGTGACCAACTGCAGCCGTTTCCACAACAATTGCGTAAATCGGTTGGTTATGAACACATTTATCGAGATAAAGCTCGAACGACCTTATAACATTTCAAAAGAACGAAAAGTTTAGTATGTAAATAAAAATCTGTTTTTATCAGAGTTTGATCCATCCTGCCAAGTTATCCAACTTAATTTTATAAATTTGCACCATACTAAAACATTACTGCGTGAAAAACAAACGTTGGATTTATTTAGCAATTACTTCCGCAATTATAGTGTTAGGATTGGCTTCCCGAAAACATGGTGATATATTGCCCGAATTTATCGCAGAGTATTCAGGCGATACGCTTTGGGCAGCCATGGTGTATTGTGGAATACGCTTTCTTTTCCCGTCATTATCTATACTCAAGACCATTGTTATTTCCTTATTATTTTCTTATTGTATAGAAATTAGCCAACTATACCAAGCAGACTGGGCAAATACTGTAACGAAACACCACACTTGGAGCATTAATCTTTGGACATGGTTTTCTATGGTCAGATATGATCTGTTATACTGTTGGAGTATCATTATCCGCTGTTATAGATTCAGGAAGGATTATTATCTCCCAAAAGAGAAACCCCTAGAAAAAGCACTGCAAACCTACTTTGTTTACAGTGCTCTTTCCGATTAGCATTTAAACTACCTATCACAATCTACAATGAAAACTATCGCTCAAAGGTAACTTCTTATTAGTGGAAACAACCTTTATTTCATTTTCACCAGGTTCTAGTTCCACATTTTTCCATTCCAGAATAGCATACGAACCGGTATTGCTTTTTACCATAACTCTTACCGTTTACAAACAATTGGCTCCTGACAGATTCGTGAAAGCAGTATTGTTTGCAAACGTTGTGTACGTACTGTGTTACGTTTGCCTGTTAAATAAAGCATTGGTTCTTCCCTATTCCAGTTGGCCTTATAGAAGTAGAAAGCATCTTTACGAACTTTCCGGTCGAAGGTAACCAAACCTTTATCATTAATTCCGGGACGGTCTCCTTCAGTGCGATGTGCAGCGCCAAAATCAAACATATTCCAGACAAAGCTCCCCCCATACATAAGGACGGGAAGAGATTGTTTTCCAGTTTTCAATGTGATAATACGTCTGCCAGTTTTCAGGATGCCACCAACTGGTTGGTACAGTTTAACCAACGAATCTTGTTGATGGTAAATACTTGCACCGGCACCATATTCACTGATAGCAATACATATTTCCGGATG
>VOFC01003317.1_pt1 | contig 59698 bp, 71 predicted proteins | sample 5384161 | NCBI WGS metagenome assembly VOFC01 (sample SAMN12384722, study PRJNA508395) | human gut metagenome | isolation source: healthy gut B | host: Homo sapiens
ATTTCGACTGGTCACGGCGTTGTAGCCGAAGAACCACAGCACGATCGACAGCAGCAAGATGAGCGACCGGCGCTCTGCCTTGCCGAGCTTCCGGCCGTTGGGGCGATCGTCACTGTCGCCGTCCTCGATGCCGAAGCGCTTGCTGTCAGCCTGCATCTCGGCCCGAACTCCGGCTCGTTGACCGTCAGGCGGAAGATCAGCAGTGCCAGCGGCATGATGCCCGCGATCACGGCGAAGTACGCCGTGTAGCTCATCATGCGAATTGCGCACGGAGCGCCGTGGCGAAGGCCATGCCGATGGCCAGCACGAGGATGCCGCGGCGGTGCCCATGAGATTGATGACGGCATTCGCCTTACTGCGCAGCGGTTTGATGTAACATCGGGCATCAGCGCGACGGCGGGACCGGAACGTGGCCATGGCCACGAGCACGACGAGCAGCAGCGCGATAAAGCCGATGAGCGCGCCGGGGGTGCTGCACGGTCGTCTGGTGGGCGTAGGCCTCACGACGCGCAGCGCGGCGGGATCGTCGATGGCGGCGGCCGCGTCGATGTTTTTCAGCTGCGCATCGTCGACGAGCGACAGGCTGATGAACGCGATGGCCGCAACGATTGTGCCAAAGACGATAAACGGCGTGCGGCGGCCGCGCTTGCCGGCGTGCTTGTCGGAGATCGCGCCGAACAGCGGCAGCAGGAACAGCGCCAGAATGTTGTCGAGCGCCATGATGACGCCGGACCATGCCTGCGACATGCCGAACTTGTTCGTCAGGATCAGGGGGATGGTGTTGTCATACGCCTGCCAGAAGGCGCAGATCAGGAAAAAGGCAAAGCCAACGCAGATGGTGCGTTTGTAGTTGAGCTTCACAGGGTTACCTCCATCATATGTATCGGATTTGTCTCATTCTACAATACCTCGCCCGGCAATTCAACAGGCATTTGACGAAAAGCAGAAATTGTTGTTTAATAAGGGCAAAGCAAACCGGCGGCCTGCGCCGCCGAAAGGAGGACACATTATGGATTGGAAAACTGCCTGCAAGTTTGCCGCACCGGCCGCCGCCTGCGCGGGTGCGTTTGCGTTTCTCGTCGCACCGGGCCACGCCACGCGCGCACAGAAGGCCCCGTTTCTATACCGCAACTATGCGCACCGCGGCCTGCACACCGAGGACGGCACCGTGCCGGAAAATTCGCTCTCGGCCTTCCGTGCTGCGGCCGAGGCGGGCTACGCCGTCGAGATGGACGTGCACCTGACGGCGGACGACCAGCTCGTCGTGTTCCACGACGACACGCTCGAGCGCATGTGCGGCGTGCCGGGTGTCATTGATGATTTCACGCTCGCCGAGCTGCGCGCCCTGCGCCTTGGCGATACCGACTGCGTCATCCCGACCTTTGCTGAGGCGCTCGAAGCGCTCGGCGGCCGCGTGCCGCTGCTGCTCGAGGTCAAGCGCGGGCACAATAACCGCCGTTTGTGCGCGCTGACGCTCGCTGCTCTGCGCACCTACGGCGGGCCGTACTGCGTCGAGAGCTTTGACCCCCGATCGTCGCGTGGTTCCGGCGCAACGCGCCCGATATTCTGCGCGGCCAGCTCAGCCAGCCGCCGAAGGACTACGGCAAGGCGCTCAATAAGCCCGCGGCTGCCATCGTCGGCAATGTGCTCACGAACGTGATCGCCCGCCCGCAGTTCATCGCCTACAAGATCGGGCCGAAGCCGCTGAGCGTGCGCCTGTGTGAGGCCATGGGCGCCGTGCGTGCCGGCTGGACGAGCCGCGCCTGGACGCACGAGCACGATTATGACATCGTCATCTTTGAGCACTACCGCCCCGGCGCCTGGTTCCGCGCCGACATCTGAACGGAACGTTTTTGATGATCGCAGCAGCCGCGCCGGCTTCCCGGTGCGGCTGCTGCCGCATCCGCACATAACAAAGCAACAGCCGCACCGGGAAACCGGTGCGGCTGCTGCTGTTGATTGCTTGTGCTTGCACGTCCGCGGCGGATGCAGACCCGGACGCTGCAAAGTGGAAAGAGAACACAAACGAGGGATTTTGCAACATCGAAAAAAAAACGATGTTTACTGAACATATCTAACATTTGTGTCCGCCATTGTCAAGCGGTTTTCAAAAGTTTTTTGAACTTTTTCTCACACTGCCGTGCCGCTGCGCAAGATCTGCGCCAGCTCTGCCACGTCGCGCAGGACGTACTTCGGCTGCACGTCGGACGCCTTGAGGATCGCCTCGTCCGTCTCGCCGGACATGACGAGCACGCTCTGCGCGCCCGCGTTCACGGCCACGGCAATGTCGGTGTAGATCCGGTCGCCCGCAGCAGATCTGCGCATTCGGCACGCCGGTCTGCGCCGAGATGACATCGACCATGTTGCGGTTCGGCTTGCCGATGTAGGTCGGCTTCACGCCGGAGGCGGCGGTCAGCAGCGCGCAGATGCTCCCGCAGTCGGGCAGCACCTCGCCGGCCGGCATGGGGCAGACCCAGTCGGGGTTGGCGGCGATGAACGCCGCGCCGCGGCGCAGGAAGTGCACGGCCTTATCGAGCTTTTCGTACACGAGCTCGGTGTCAAATCCGGCCACGACGATCTCCGCGCCCTCTTCCACGAGCGGGATGCCGTAGCTGAGCAGCTCGCGGCGGAACGCCTGCGTGCCGACGAGGTACACGGGCTTGCCCGCATAGTGCTGGTTGAGATACAGCGCCGTCGCCATGCCGGAGGTGAACACGTTTTCGGCCTCGCACGGGAAGCCCAGCCGCCGCAGGCGCGTGATGTAATCCGTGCCCGCGCGCGAGGAGTTGTTGGTCAGGTAGATGTACTGCCGCCCGGTATCGGCCAGCGTATGGATGAAGTCGACCGCGCCGGGGAACACGTCGTCCCCGAGGTAGAGCGTGCCGTCCATGTCCAGCAGGAACAGGCGCGCGCCGAGCAGGTCTTTCAGATCGTTCATGGGAGCCACCTCACAGAATCTTATTTTTTCTTAACACCCTATTATACCATGAAAAACGCGCTGTACAATCCCAATTATTCCGGCCGCGGGTGTTGAAAAAAACGGTCGATGTGCTATAATATTAAAATCTGTACCGTGGGCCGCTATTGCGTGCCGGCCGGGTACGGACCCAAAGATGTAATTAAATTTTTGGAGGCATAGATATGGCAAAGAAACAATTCAAGGCCGAGTCGAAAAAGCTGCTCGACATGATGATCAACTCGATCTACACGCACAAAGAAATTTTCCTGCGCGAGATCATCTCGAACGCCTCGGACGCAATCGACAAGCTCTGCTACCAGTCGCTCACGGACGAAAACGTGGGCATGGCGCGCAGCGACTTCAAGATCCGCGTCACCCCGGATAAGGATGCGCGCACGATCACGGTGTCGGATAACGGCATCGGCATGACCAAGGAGGAGCTCGACAGCAACCTCGGCGTCATCGCGCGCAGCGGTTCGCTGAAGTTCAAGGACGGCCTCGGCGAGAACGAGCAGGAGGATGCCGCCATCGACATCATCGGTCAGTTCGGCGTCGGTTTCTACTCCGCGTTCATGGTCGCCGATAAGGTCACAGTCATCACCCGCGCCTACGGCAGCGACACGGCCTACCAGTGGGTCAGCACCGGCGCGGACGGCTACACCATCACCGAGGCGCAGAAGGATACCGTCGGCACCGACGTCATCATGCACATCAAGGCCGACGAGACGGGAGAGAAATACTCCACCTACCTCGAAAACTGGAAGCTCATGATGCTCATCCGCAAGTACTCCGACTATGTCCGCTGGCCGATCGTCATGGACGTCGAGCAGAGCGACTGGGTCGACACCGGCGAGAAGGACGAAAAGGGCGAGCCGAAGATGGAGATGGTCACCAAGACCGAGGAGCAGACCATCAACAGCATGATCCCCATCTGGCAGCGCAGCCGCAAGGAAGCCACGGACGAGGAGTGCATCGCGTTTTATAAGGACAAGTTCCATGATAAGGACGACCCGCTGGCCGTCATCCGCGTCAACGCCGAGGGCCTGATCTCCTACCGCGCGCTGCTGTTCATCCCGGCCAAGGCCCCAATGAACATGTTCACCCGCGAATCTGACCCCGGTCTCGAGCTCTACAGTTCCGGCGTCATGATCATGGATAAGTGCACCGACCTCCTGCCGCCGTGCTACGCGTTTGCCCGCGGCGTGGTCGATTCGCCCGACCTGTCGCTGAACATCTCGCGTGAGATGCTCCAGCACGACCGCCAGCTCAAGCTCATCGCCGCGAACCTCGGCAAAAAGATCAAGTCCGAGCTCACGAAGCTCATGACCAATGACCGCGAGAAGTACGAGCAGTTCCACGCCGCCTTCGGCATGATGCTGCGCGCCGGCGCCGTCACCGAGACGGGCGACAAGGTCGACGAGATCAAGGATCTGCTGCTCTACCATACGAGCGAGACGAAGCTCGTCTCCCTCAAGGAGTACGTCGACGCCATGCCCGCCGAGCAGACGAAGATCTACTTCGCCTGCGGCGAGAACGTCAAGCGGCTGCTCAGCCTGCCGCAGGCAGAGCTCCTGCACGAAAAGGGCTTCGACGTCCTGTGCATGACCTCGCAGATCGACGAGTATTTCGTCGACACCATGAAGAGCTACGCCGACAAGCCGTTTTGCAACATTGCGACCGACGACCTCGGCCTCGAGACCGAGGAAGAGAAGAAGGAGACCGAGGCCAAGCAGGCCGAGGACAAGGATCTGCTCGACTTCGTCAAGGAGACGCTCGGCGATCAGGTCGCGTCCGTGCGCCTGTCCAATAAGCTCGTGTCCAGCGCCGTGTGCCTGAGCACGGAGGGCGGCGTCACGCTCGAGATGGAGCGCTATTTCAAGAGCATGCCCGGCGCACCGTCGGACATCCGCGCCATCCGCGTGCTCGAGCTCAATGCCAACCACCACGCCTATCAGACCATGAAGGAAGCGTTCGACGCCGGCGACAAGGACAAGGCCGCGCGCATTGCGAAGATCCTGCACGCGCAGGCGCTGCTCATCGCGGGCGAGCCGCTCGAGGATCCCGCCGCGTATTCCGAGCTCGTCTGCACGCTCATCTGATCCGATCTTTTCCCTGGCCGCCGCACCCCGGCGGCCGGGGCATCCCCATGTAAGGAGCTGTCTATGGAACCGCGTCTCGGTATCTATATCCACATCCCGTTTTGCGCGAGCAAGTGCGGCTATTGCGACTTTTATTCCTGCGCCGGCGCGGCCGACCGCATGGCCGACTACCAGCACGCCCTGCTCGAGCACATCGAAGAGAGCGCCGGGCGCATCGCCCCGGCGTACATCGACACGGTGTATTTCGGCGGCGGCACGCCGAGCTTTTACGGCGCGGCGCGCCTCATCGAGCTGCTCGACGCCGTCAAGGCCACCGGCCGCCTGCTCAAGCGCGCGGAGGTGACCGTCGAGGTCAATCCGGACAGCGTCCGCCTGCATGACCTGCGCGCCCTGCACAAGGCGGGCTTCAACCGCCTGAGCATCGGCATGCAGTCGGCAAACAATGACATCCTGAAAATGATCGGCCGCCGCCACAGCTTCCGTCAGGTGGAGATGGCCGTTCAGAATGCCCGCACGGCGGGCTTCGACAATGTCAGCCTCGACCTCATTTACGGCCTGCCCAGCCAGACCCGCAGCGACTGGGCGGACACGCTCGCCAAGGCGATCGCCCTGCGCCCGGAGCACATCTCCGGCTACGGGCTCAAGCTTGAGGAGGGCACGCCCATGTACGCCCTGAAGGATTCGCCCCTTATCCCGTCGGACGACGAGCAGGCGGATATGTACCTGTGCATGGTCGAGGAGCTGCGGCGCTACGGTTATGAGCAGTATGAGATCTCCAATTTCAGCATACCGGGCTATGAATCCCGGCATAATCTGAAGTACTGGCAGCTTGACGACTATATGGGCTTTGGCCCCGGTGCGCACTCGTGCATCGGCCGCACGCGCTACAGCTATGTGCGCGATCTCGACCGTTATCTCGCGGGCGTCCTCCACGGCGAGGATATGATCGACGAGTACGAGACCATCGGCGATTTCGAGCGCGCGGCGGAGTATCTCATGCTCGGCATGCGCACCGTTCACGGCGTATCGCGCGCGGAGTATGAGCGGCTCTACCGCAGCGATTTTTCCGGTATCGCGCAGCAGCTCGAGGAGTTCATCCGCCGCGGTTGGGCCGTCGCGGACGGGGAGCGCTGGCACTTCACGCCCTCGGGCTTCCTCATCTCAAATGTGCTCATCGGCAAGCTCCTTGAGGCGCAGACCGACCGCAAGGCCGAGCACAACCCGTGGATGAAGCCGCAGATCGAACGCCAGCCGCGCACCAAGCTCCCGCCCGGCGAGGCGGAGGCTTTCCGCGATACATATTTAAATAATCCGATTTTGACAGGGAAAGACAGGGATTCGAGCAAATGAAACTCAACGGCAACACTTCCAAGCGCAGCGCGGCCGCCCGCCGCGAGGCGGCGGATTTCGCAGCGCAGGAGCGCTCGGCACGCCGCAGCGGCGCCAGCCGTTCCGCACAGAGCGAGGCGGCTGCCCGCCGCGCCGCCGCACCGAAACAGGCGGCGTCCCAGCGCCCGCCCGTGCCCCGGCAGGAGCAGACGGCGCGCCGCAGTGCGTCCGGCGCCCAGCCGCAGCCGGCTTCGAAAGAGAAAAAACCGCGCGGCCGCGGCGGCAAAATCGCCGTGCGCGTCGTGCTCATCGTGCTGGCCGTCCTCGTGGCGGCGGCAGCCGTCGGCATGGTGCTCGTGGCGAAAAAAGGATGCCATTTTCCCGAACGTCTCTGTCTGCGGTACCGACGTCGGCGGCATGACGCAGGCCGCCGCGGCGGACGCTATCCGCGCCGCCGGGTGGGACGATACGAGCGCCCCGGTGCTCACCATGACCTTCCCGGGTGACCGGACCATCACCGTCACCGCGACGGAGATCGGCTTTGACGCCACGCCCGATGCCGCCGCCGAAACGGCTTATGCCTACGGCCGCAGCGGCAATGTGTTCACGAATTTCTTCACGTGGCTGCACTGCGCCTTCCAGGGCCATGATGTCGCCTCGGACAACCTCGCCGACATGGACGCCGATGCCCTGCGCACGCGCATCGAGCGCGAGGCCGCCGAGATCAACGTCAGCCTCTCCGCCGGCAGCATCGAGATCGACGAGGCGCACAGCGCCATCCGCGTCGTCAAGGGCGCGAGTATGATCACGCTCGACCCCGCCGCCGTTGCCGAGCGCATGCTCAGCGACATCCGCGCCGGCAAGTTCGGCACGTCGGCCTACCCGGTCGATATGAGCGGCGATGACAAGATGACGCTGCAGGAGCTGCATGACGCCGTCTGCGGCGACCCGGTCAACGCAGGCTACGATCCCGAGACCCAGTCCGCCACCGAGAGCAAGGTCGGCATCGAGTTCGACGTCGCCGCCGCCCAGCCCCTGTGGGACGCGGCGTCCACCGGCGACACCGTCACCATCCCGGCCACGCTCACGCAGCCGGAAATGACGCAGGAGCAGCTGCAAAAGCACCTCCTGGCCGATAAGCTCGCCACTAAGACCACCTCGCTCTCCGGCAGCAGCAGCAACCGTATCACGAACGTGAAGCTCGCTGCCGAGAAGATCAACGGCGTCATTCTCCAGCCCGGCCAGACGTTCTCGTATAACGACGTCGTCGGCCAGCGCACGAAGGCCAATGGCTTCAAGGAGGCCGGGGCCTATTCCGGCGGCCAGGTCGTGCAGGAGGTCGGCGGCGGCATCTGCCAGGTGTCGTCCACGCTATATTACTGCGCCATGGTCCCCAACCTCAAGATCAACACCCGCACCTGCCACTACTTCCCCGTGAGCTATATCGAACCCGGCATGGACGCCACAGTCAGCTGGGGCGGGCCGGAGTTCAAGTTCACGAATAACCGTGACTACCCGATCGAGATCAAGGCCTCCGTGCAAAACGGCGGCGTCACGGTCGAGATCTGGGGCACGGATGTGGACGGCAGCTATGTCAAAATGAGCTACACGGCCGAGGGCCTGCGCGCCACGACCTACCGCACCGTCTATGATAAGGACGGCAACCAGATCAACCACACGCTCGAGGCCAACAGCACCTACCACTCGCACGACACCACGCCGAAGCCGACGCCTACGCCCAGCGCCACGCCGGCCCCGACGCCCACACCCACGCCGAAGCCGCAGCCGACACCCTATCCGTCCATCTACGACCCCGGTGACGCCGGTGAAGACTAATACAGAGGAGAATGCAGTATGAGCAAAGGAACGTTTTATATCACCACCCCGATTTATTATCCCTCGGACAAACTGCACATCGGCCACACCTATTGCACGGTCGCGACCGATGCGATCGCACGCTATAAGCGCCTGTGCGGCTATGACGTCATGTTCCTGACCGGCACGGACGAGCACGGCCAGAAGATCGAAGAAAAGGCGGAGGCCGCCGGCGTCACGCCCAAGCAGTTTGTGGACAATATCGTCGAAGGCCCCGGCGGCGTGCGCGCGCTGTGGAAGCTGATGAACATCTCCAACGACCGCTTCATCCGCACGACGGACGACTATCATGTCGAGGCTGTGCAGCGCATCTTCAAGAAGATGTACGAAAAGGGCGATATCTATAAGGGCAAGTACTCCGGCATGTACTGTACGCCGTGCGAGAGCTTCTGGACCGAGAGCCAGCTCGTCGACGGCAAGTGCCCGGACTGCGGCCGCGAGGTGCACTATGCCGAGGAGGAGGCGTACTTCTTCCGCCTGTCGAAGTATGCCGAGCCCGTGCGTGAGCTGCTGCTCAGCGGCACGTTCCTCGAGCCCGCCAGCCGCGTCAACGAGATGATCAAAAACTTCATCGACCCCGGCCTCGAGGACCTGTGCGTGTCGCGCACGAGCTTCACGTGGGGCATCCCGGTCGATTTTGACCCCGGCCACGTCGTCTATGTCTGGGTCGATGCGCTGTTCAACTACTGCACGGCCCTCGGCTTCCTGAACGATAAGTACGATGATTATGACCGGTTCTGGCCCGCCGACGTGCACATGGTCGGCAAGGAGATCGTGCGCTTCCACTCCATCATCTGGCCGGCCATGCTCATGAGCATGGGCATGCCGCTGCCGAAGAAGGTCTTCGGCCACGGCTGGCTGCTGCTCGGCGGCGGCAAGATGTCGAAGTCGAAGGGCAACGTCGTCGACCCCGTCGTGCTCGCCGAGCGCTACGGTGTGGACGCGCTGCGCTACTACCTCCTGCGCGAGTTCCCGCTCGGCAGCGACGGCAATTTCTCCAATGAGCTGCTCATCTCCCGCATCAATACCGACCTCGCCAACGACCTCGGCAACCTCCTGAGCCGCACCGTCGCCATGGTCATCAAGTACTTCGGCGGCACGCTCCCGGCTGAGCGCGAGCACGATGCGCTCGACGATGAGCTCATCGCCATGGCATCCTCTCTGCGTGAGACGTATGCCGGCTATATGGATAACTTCGGCACCCAGCAGGCGCTCATCGAGGTGTTCAAGGTCATCTCCCGCGCCAATAAGTATATCGACGAGACGGCGCCCTGGATCCTCGCCAAGGACGAGAGCAAGCGCGCGCGCCTGGCAACGGTGCTGTATAACCTGCTTGAGACGCTGCGCATCACCGTCACGCTTCTGCTGCCCTTCATGCCCGACAGCTGTGTGAAGGCCTTCGCGCAGATCGGCGCCGCGCCGGAGCAGACCACGTGGGACAACGCCGCCGTCTGGGGCGTGCTGCCCGCGGACGTCACGGTGCACAAGGGCGAGACGCTCTTCCCGCGCATCGACATGACCAAAGAGCTCGCTGAGCTCGAGGCGCTCAAGGCGGCAAAGAAGCGGCTGCCGCGCCGAAGTCCGCGCCCGTGCTGCCGGATGTGACCATCGACGAATTTGCCAAGTGCGACATGCGCGTGTGCAAGGTCCTCAAGTGCGAGCCGGTGAAAAAGTCCGATAAGCTTCTGTGCTTCACGCTCGACGACGGCAGCGGCACCGACCGGCAGATCCTCTCCGGCATCGCCAAGTACTACCGCCCCGAGGAGCTCGTCGGCAAGACCGTCGTCGCCATCCTGAACCTGCCGCCGCGCAAGATGATGGGCATGGCCTCCAACGGTATGCTCCTCTCGGCCGAGAAGGACGGCAAGCTCAACCTGCTCATGCTCGATGACAGCGTGCCTGCCGGCGCGCAGCTTTGCTGAGCGGCCGCACCTCTGCACGTTTCCGGGAAGGCCCGCTCGGCGAGCCTTCCCGTTTTTCCGGCGGCGCGCGGAACATTTTTCGTTTCCCGCCGTCAAGCCCTTCGTAATCTCCCGTACATAAAGGAGGAGTCGCCCCTTGAAGCTGTTTTCCGCGCCGCCGCGCCCCACGGGTGCCCAGCGGCCCGCTTCCGATACCGCACAGCAGCGCCCAGCCCAGCAGCGTCCCACGCAGCAGCGCCCCACGCAACAGCGTCCCACGCAGCAGCGTCCCACGCAGCAGCGTCCCACGCAGCAGCGTCCTGCCCAGCAGCGCCCTGCCCAGCAGCGTCCTGCCCAGCAGCGCCCTGCCCAGCAGCGCCCTGCTCAGCAGCGCCCCGCGCAGCGGAGCGCCAGCCAGTGGACGGATGACGCCGCCCGGCCACGCCGCAGCGCGCCGGACGACCGCCGGCGTGTGCAGCAGCCTGCCCGGCCCCGGCCGGCAAACACGGCCGCAAAGCGAAAAAAGCCAAAAAGCCGAAGAAGAAAAAGAGCCTCGGCCACCGGCTGCTGATCCTGTTTCTTGTGCTGGCCATCCTCGCCGGCCTGTACCTGACAGCGGTCTATTCCGATATTCCGTTCATCGCCAAGTGGCGCACGGCCTATATTCAGACGGCCATGAACACGCTCAGCCACCAATGGCTGGCCACGGCGTTCATCCCGCGCAGCGTCATTGACAAGGTCGTCGCCGAAATGGAGGCGGCCAGGGAGGCGCAGATCGGCGTCAACAGCGAGTGGGACGAGGGAGAGGTCGAGTCCCGCAACCCGACGCTCACGGATACCAAGGGCATGAGCAAGGAAGAGATCACGTTTTATAACCTCTTCTGGGAGGTGGATGTGCCGAGCATGCAGGCGTATGTCAAGGAGCATCCCGATGCCCTCGCCGCCGGCTGGAGCCGCATCAACATCGACAAGTCCGCCCTCACGGACAACGGCACCAGCATCCGCACCATCCAGGGCGAGCAGGTGCTCGCGATCGACGCGCAGAATGAGATCCTTATCGCGCGCGAAAAGGGCAGTACTTACCGCGGTGTGCTTGTCATCATGAAGGACCCGTCGCGCCTGAGTCTGCAGGCCGCGTCCACGCTCGGCAGCGTCGGTCAGGTCTGCGGCAAGATTGCCGAGGCCCACGGCGGTGTTATCGGCATGACCGGCTCGGGCTTCATCGACCCGGGCGGCACCGGCAACGGCGGAACCCTCGCGGGTTACGCCATGTGCAACGGCAAGTCCTACGGCGGCCACATGGGCTACGGCTACAAGCGCCTCGAACTGCATGAGGACAACCGCATCTACATCCGCGACAGCGATTCCGAGGTCTCGCCCGGCACGACGGACGCGGTCGAGTTCTCGCCCGCCATGATCATCGACGGGGAGACGGTCGTCAATGCCCGCAGCGGCTTCTCGGATCTGCAGCCGCGCGCCTGCCTCGGCCAGTCGAAGTACGGCGAGATCATCGCCCTGCTCGTCGAGGGCCGGCTCACGACGTCGGTCGGCATCAGCGTGCCGGACTGCGCGGCCATTATGGCCAAGCATGACTGCATGCAGGCCATGAACCTCGACGGCGGCACCAGCGCCATGATCTGGTACAAGGGCAAAAAGTACATCATGCGCAGCTCCAACCCCGCGCTCACCGCCGGGCGCACGCTGCCGAACGCCTTTGTCTATGCCGGAAAATAACACCACAGGCAACGTCCCTGACCGCCGGTCAGGGACGTTTGTGCGCAATGTGCAAAAAGATTTTCCGAAAAACGGCTGCAGATTTGTGAAAATGGGGCTTGCAATCCGACGCGGGAAGTGGTAGAGTAACACCATCGAGAAACCGATGACCGAGAGGAGTACCCAGTTACGAAGCTGTCAGAGAGCAGCGGACGGTGGAAGCGCTGCAGCGGACGAATGGCGAATGGACTCGCGAGGGCAAACCGATTGCAGCAGCATGAGGGGCGACGGTGGCCGCGGCCGTTATCCGGCGGAGCGTATGATCGTACGTGCAAAGTGGGCGCATGAGCGCCAACATGGGTGGCACCGCAGGAGTTACAGTCTTGTCCCATGAAACGGAAGGAACCGTTTCGTGGACGAGGCTTTTTTTATTGCGCAAATCACCGCAGGAGGGATGCATATGACACGGAGAACCAGACGATGGCGTGGCGGCCGGAGAATTTTTGCCGCGTCAGACCGTATCCGAACGTTTCAAAACCAACTACTTTCAATATAAGGAGAATATACTATGAATCAGACTTTCCAGAAGATCGTCGGCGGCGTACTCGCCGTCACCGCGCTCATGGGCCTGTCCGCCTGTGGCAGCAAGACCGAGGACAACAAGGCCGAAGGCAAGACCTATAAGGTCGGCATCGTGCAGTTCGTGGACGATGCGTCTCTCAATCAGATCGAGGCGGCCATTGAGGCCGAGCTCGACGCGAAGGCCACGGAGCTGGGCGTGACCTTTGATTACACGCTCTACAACGGTCAGGGCGACGCCACGACGCTCAACCAGATCGGTGCCGAGCTCGTCGGCAAGGGTGTGGACCTCATCGTCCCGATCGCGACCCCGGCCGTGAAGATCATGCAGTCCGCCACTGAGGACACCGAGATCCCCATCGTCTTCTCCGCCGTGTCTGACCCCGTCGGCAGCGGGCATCGTCGATTCGCTCGACGCGCCCGGCGGCCGCATCACCGGCACGAGCGACGCGCTCAACACCAAGGGCCTGCTCGACCTGATGCTCGCCCAGAACCCGGACACCAAGACCGTTGGCCTGCTCTACTCCAAGAGCGAGGATTCCTCCAAGCAGCCGATCGAGGACGCGAAGGCCTACCTCGAGGAGCAGGGCAAAAGGCATCCGCTGCGTGGAAAAGACCGGCACTACCACCGATGAAGTCACCTCCGCCGTCGACGCGCTCATCGCCGAAAAGGTCGACGCCATCTTCACCCCGACCGACAACACCGTCATGACCGCCGAGCTTTCCATCTACGAGAAGTTCCTCAATGCCAAGATCCCGCAGTACTGCGGCGCGGACTCCTTCGCCCTCAACGGCGCGTTTGTCGGCTACGGCGTGGATTACACCGCGCTCGGCACCATGACGGCCGACATGGTCGTGCAGGTCCTGGTCGACGGTAAGAACCCCGCCACGCTGCCGGTGACCACGTTCGATAACGGCATCGCCATGATCAACACCGAAAGCTGCGCCGCCCTCGGCTATGACCTCACGGCTGTCAAGCAGGCGTTTGACGGCAAGTGCAGCTCCGTGCTCGAGACGACCACGCAGCAGAATTTTGACTGATATCTGACATCCCGAAGGAGGGGCTCCATGCTGACCGTTTTGCAGACCGCGCTCGAGGTCGGCCTCATTTACGGCCTCGTCGCGCTGGCGCTGTTCATCAGCTTTTCCATCCTGAACATTCAGACCTCTCGACCGACGGCTGCTTTACGCTCGGCTGCGCCGTGGGCGCGATGCTCACCATCGCCGGACATCCGATCCTTGCGCTGCCTGCGGCCATGGCGGCGGGCATGCTCTCGGGCTTCATCACGGCCTTTTTGCAGACGCGCCTCGGCGTCGAGAGCATCCTCGCCGGCATCATCTCGAACACCGGCCTCTACACGATCAACCTCGCGGTCATGGGCTTTTCGTCCAACGTGTCCATCACGGGGCGCGATACGGTCTTTTTCGCTCTTCAAGGGTCTCGTCGGCGGGCAGTGGAGCCGGCTGGTCCTGCTCGCGCTCATCGCGGCGGTCATCGTGATCGTGCTCATCCGCTTTTTCGGCACGTCGCTCGGCCTGTCCATCCGCGCGACGGGCGACAGTCTCGATATGGTCAGCGCTTCCTCCATCAACCCCAAAGTCACCATCACGATCGGCCTGTGCCTGGCCAACGCCCTCACGGCGCTGTCCGGCTGCCTGATCGGGGAGTATAACAAGTTCTGCGACATCAACCTCGGCACCGGCATGGTCACGATCGCGCTGGCAAGTCTCATCATCGGCGAGGTCTTTGCCGGCCGCCGCGGCGGATGGGCAAGCGCGTCGTCTGCGTCGTGCTCGGCAGCATCGTCTACCGCTTGATCATCGCGCTGGCGCTGCGGCTGAACATCTCGGCCGAGTATTTCAAGCTCGTCTCCGCCGTCATCGTCGCCGTCGCCATTGCCGCGCCGAATATGAAGGACTATGTCCATCTGGCAAAGATCAAGTCCAACGCCCGCAAGCTGCGCGCCCTGTCCGGAAAGGGGGATGAGACCGATGCTTGAGCTTTCCCACGTCAGCAAGACCTTCAACGTCGGAACGGTGAACGAAAAGCGCGCCGTTACCGACCTGTCGCTCACGCTCGCCGACGGGGAATTTGCCACCATCGTCGGCTCGAACGGCGCGGGCAAGAGCACGCTCTTCAACGCCATCGCCGGTATGTTCTATGTCGATGACGGCATCCTCCGGCTCGACGGGCGGGACATCACGTTCCTGCCGCCGTATCAAGCGCAGCCGCCGCATCGGCCACCTGTTTCAGGACCCGCTGCGCGGCACCGCGCCGCACATGACCATTGAGGAAAACCTCGCCGTGGCCTATCTGCGCGCGCCGGAAAAGCACAAGCAGCTGCGCCGCGTCAGCCGCAAGGACCGGGAATTCTTCCGCGATGCGCTCGCCCAGCTCGACATGGGGCTCGAGGAGCGCATGAACACGCCCGTCGGTCTGCTCTCCGGCGGTCAGCGGCAAGCGCTGACGCTGCTCATGGCCACCATGGTCACCCCCCGAGCTGCTGCTGCTCGATGAGCACACGGCGGCGCTCGACCCCGTGACGGCCGACAAAGGTGCTCGCGCTCACGCGCAGCATCGTCTCCGAGCGCAGCATCTCCTGCCTCATGATCACGCACAATATGCACCAGGCGCTCGAGCTCGGCACGCGCACGCTCATGATGGATGCCGGGCGCATCGTGCTCGATGTCTCCGGTGCGCAGCGCGCGGGCATGACCGTGCAGGGCCTGCTCGATGCCTTCGCCGCCAAGGCGGGCGAGGCGTTTGACAACGACCGCGTCCTGCTGTCCACGGCAGAAGGCACGGAAAACTGAATTCCGGAAAAAAAACTGTAAACTTAATGAAACGGGCGGCTGGCGGCTGATTTTTTTGTGTTTATGCACTTAATAGAACGTGGCCACCGGTTCCTCCGGCTTTTCGACCTCCTGCACGGACAGCACCGTGAGCACCGGGCCCTTGCGGCCGTAGGCGCGGTGGAACTTATAGTCCATGCGGGCCGTGATGATCGCCCACTCGTCGTTGCGGATCTCGTCGGCGCGATCCCACACGCACACGACGCCCGCGAACTGAATGTCCTGCACGCAGCAGGTCATGATGTGGCGGCCGGCGATGAAGCAGCCCTTCGGCACGTTCTTGCGCACGAGGCAGCGGCACTTGACCTCGATGGTCTTGCCGTCGTATTTCTTTGGCTCCTCGGACATGTCGCGGTACCAGAGGGCGAAGTCGCGGTCCTCGATCTCGATGACCGGCGCGTCGATGTCAAACGGCAGCGGGTCTTCGATGTCGTCATAGACGACCTTGCCGTCGGTGTACTCATACGCGATGTCGCAGCGGCGGGAGATGGCGCGGATGATGCGGTGCATCTCCATGCGATCCATGTTGTCGTCGTAGCGGTTGAGCACGACAAGCTCGGCGCTCTTGAGCTTGTCGACCGTGAGCTGGCGCATATTCGCATTGTAGCTCACGAACGTCGTCGCATCGCAGAAGAGAAACTCCTGCGCGACCGCCCAGTTTTCCGGCAGGCTGCCGTAGAGCGAGTCGAGCATCCACATACCGTTGTACTCCACGAGCACGCGCTCGGGGTGCAGCTCGTCCTGCAGCGCGAGCAGATAGTCGCGCGTGAGCTCAGACTCCTCGTCGACATTGCGCACGTAGACATTTCCGGCGCAGAACTTGTCCGGCTCGTAGACCTCCTCGCCGTCCTCGCACAGCAGCAGCAGCGTGCGCTCACCCTTGTGGAAGCGGTTGTCCTCGAGCGTCTCCTGAATGAACTTCGTTTTACCGGCCTCGAGGAATCCGGTGAAGAGGTAGACCGGAACGTCCGGCGCCTGCTGTTTTTTATCAGCCAATGTGGAACAGCTCCTTCAGCGCATCCTCCGCCAGATGCGAACCGATCACGCACACGCGGCCGGTGACCTGTGCGCTGCCGCGGCGGACATCGGACTCGCCGGGCACATAGTCAAAGTGGATCCAGCCGCCGTCGGTCGCGGGCACGATGCCCTTGGCGCGCAAGACGACGCCGTAGCGGTGCTCGTTGATGAGCGCGTCGAGCGCGGTGCGGATCTCGTCGTCGGTGTACTTGCGCGGCGTCTCCGTGCCCCAGCTCGTGAACACCTCGTCGGCGTGGTGATGATGGTGGTCATGATCGTGGCCGCAGCAGTGGTCGTGGTCGTGGTGGTCATGGTCATGGTCGCAGCAGTGGTCATGGTCATCGTGGTCGTGATGATGCTCATGCTCATGCTCATCGTCATCATCTTCGTCATGGTCATGATGATGGCCGCAGCAGCAGGCGTGATCGTCATCATCGTCGTGATGATGGTGATGGTGCTCGTGCTCGTCCTCATCCTCCTCGGCGGCCTCGGCCTTGAGGTGCTCGAGCTCGGCGGACAGCGTGTCGCGGCGCTCCATCGTCTGGAGGATCTGCTTGCCGTCGAGCTCCGTCCAGGGCGTGGTCACGATGGTCGCGGTCGGGTTCTTCTCGCGCAGCAGCGCCACGGCGGCGTCGAGTTTCTCGGGGCGGATGCCCTCGGTGCGCGAGAGGATGATGGCGCTCGCGTTCTCGACCTGGTTGTTGAAGAACTCACCGAAGTTTTTCATATACATCCTGCACTTGTTGGCATCGACCACAGTCGTGAAGCCGTTGAGCACCAGCTCATCGGACTGCACGCCCTGCACCGCGCGGATGACGTCGCTGAGCTTGCCGACGCCCGAGGGCTCGATGAGGATGCGGTCGGGGTGAAACTGTGCCAGCACCTTCTGCAGCGCGTCGGCAAAGTCCCCCACGAGGCTGCAGCAGATGCAGCCGGAGTTCATCTCGTTGATCTGCACGCCGGAGTCCTTGAGGAAGCCGCCGTCGATGGCGATCTCGCCGAACTCGTTTTCGATCAGCACGATCTTTTCGCCCGTGTACGCCTCGGCAATCAGCTTTTTGATCAGCGTGGTCTTGCCGGCGCCGAGAAAACCGGAGAAAATATCAATTTTTGTCATAAGAATCGAACACTTCCTGTCTGGGGTCACACCCCAAAATTTTGTCCATTATTATAGCACATATTTGTGAACGAAACAAGTCCGGCACGTCGAGGAAACGGTGTTGTGTTTTTCCTGCCGCTGCGGTAAAATGACGGCATGAAACGAAATGATTTTTGGATAACTGCAAAACAAAATTGGCGCGCAGCCGTCTATCTGCTCGTGCTCACGGTGCTGGCAGCGGTGCTCGTAATTGTGTGCGTCCGCCGCGGGCAGGAGGCCGCACAGCCCACACCTACGCCGCGCACCTCGGCCGAGGTGCGCAAGGATGCGGCGCAGACGCTGGTCGACGGCATGACCACGCAGGAGAAGATCTGCCAGCTGCTGATCGTACACCCGGAGGCGCTCACCGGCGGCGGCACCGTCACGGGCATGACGGACGAACTCGCCGCTGCGCTGCGTGCCTACCCCGTCGGCGGTGTGCTGCTCTCGGCGCAGAACATGGCCTCCGGCGAACAGCTTGCGGCGCTCACCGGAGCGCTTGCGGACGGCTGCAAAACGGCGACGCTCATCTCGGTCGACGAAGAGGGCGGCCGCGTCGCACGGCTGATGAACACCGTCGGCACGACGAAGCTCGGCAGCATGTACAGCTACCGCGCACAGGGTACGCAGGGCGCGCACGACAATGCGCAGACCATCGCGCGCGACATCGCGGCCTACGGCTTCAACACGGACTTTGCGCCCGTGGCCGACGTCTGGACGAACAAGCGCAGCAGCGCCATCGGCGACCGCGCCTACAGCGACGACTATGACGAGGCGGCAGAGCTTGTCGCCGCCGCCGTCAAGGGCTTTCACGACAGGGGCGTCATCTGCTGCCTGAAGCACTTCCCCGGCCACGGCAGCACAAAAACCGACTCACATGACGGCGCCGCCACGGTCGACAAGACGCTGCCGCAGCTGCGGCAGGAGGATCTCAAGCCGTTCGTGTCCGGCATCGCCGCCGGAGCGGACATGGTCATGGTCGGGCATCTGACCGTGCCGACGATGGACGATGCGCCCGCCTCCGTCTCGCACAAGATCGTCACGAATCTGCTGCGCTACGACCTCGGCTTCCGCGGCGTCATCGTCACAGACGGGCTGCAGATGCAGGCGCTCGCGCAGTACACAGACGGAGAGAAGGCTGTGCTTGCGCTCGCTGCCGGCAACGATATGCTGCTCGAGATCAGCGATGTGCCCGGCGCGGTCGCGGCCGTGGAAGAAGGCGCTCGCCGACGGCACGCTCACGCAGGCGGCGCTCGATCAGAGCGTGCTGCGTGTGCTGCAGCTCAAGCTCGCACACGGCATCGCGCCGCTGCCGGAGAGCGGCTGATCTCTCATGATATTTTAAGAAAGCTGTGCTACAGCCATTGGGACGTGATGACCGTTCGCGTCAGAGATGCCCCTTCTTTCTTCCTCCAAAAAAGATCAGAGCAGCGGGGGAGCTCGAGGGGGCAAGGCCCGCCTCGAATTCCGCGCGCCGCTCTGATCTTTTTGTTGCAGTGGAAAACACGCCGCTGCCGTCATTTCCGGTTGTAGACCGGCGCAAAACGTGGTATCCTAAGTTATCATGACCTGAGAGGCGACCATCCTTGCAATTTGTTGACATTGAAAAGAAGGACGGCGGTGCGTTCCTGCACCGCTACGACCTGCACTATATCGACCGCACCGGCTGCCCGCGCACCTATGAGATGGTCAGCCGTGACCGGAACATCGACTCGCTCGAGCACCTGCAGCAGCACCGCACGGACGCGGTCGTCATGGTGCTCACAGATGCAAAGCGCGAGCACATGGCGCTCAACCACGAGTTTCGCATGGAGCTCGGCCAGCGCATCTACGGGTCTGCCCGGCGGACTCATCGAGCCGGGCGAGACGCCCGAGGAGGCCGCGCGCCGCGAGCTGGGCGAGGAGACGGGGCTGCGGCTGACGGCCATCACACACGTGCTGCCGCCGGCGGCGTGCACGGTCGGCATCGGCGATGAACGCACGGTGTGCTCTTCGGTACAGCCGAGGGGACGTTCCGCCCGAGCAGCGACCCCATGGAGGAGATCGAATCCGGCTGGTACACGCGCGCACAGGTGCGCGCCCTGCACGAGACGGACCTGTTCGGCTCGTGGGCGCTGGCATACAGCTGGATGTTCGCAAACGGCTGCCTGCCGGACACCTGAAGGCCACACATTCAGGATTACGGAGCGATTATCATGTTTTATTCGGAAATTTATCAGCCGGGCGTCGCCGATTTTGACCGCGACGGCAAGCTGGGCTATGAAGCGATCCTGCGCATTCTGAAAACACGGCCAGCCGCCACTCCGACAGCTCGGGCGACGATGTATTGCGGAAAGCCGGCGCGGCATCACCTGGGTGCTGACCGACTGGCGCGTCCAGATTGTGCGCCGGCCGGACAGCAAGGCCGCCCCTGCGCGTCACGACCTGGGTGCGCGACAGTGTGCCCCCGTGGGACGCGTTTTCCGCGATTACACGATCACGGACACGAGCGGAACGGAGCTCGTGCGCGCCGAATCGCGGCTGATCCTGTTCGACCTACGCACGGAAAAGATCGTGCGCATCGACCGCGAACGCTTCGCGTCCTATCGGCCGGAGGCGCGCAGTGTCTTCCCCGACACTGCGCCGCGGCTGCGCGCGCCCGCTGTCTTTGACACGCAGACGGTGCTGCCGCTGCGACGCTGCGACATCGATTTTAACGGTCATGTGCACAACACGAGATATCTCGAGTTCGCGCTTGAGGCGCTGCCGGAAACCATGCGCTGCGACGCGTTTCGCGGCTTTCGCATCGTCTATCCGAAGGCGGTCAAGGACACGAAGACCGTCACGCTCAAGTATACCGCCGCAGATGACGGCGCGTTTGTGTGTCTGTACAGTGCGGACACGCTGTGCACGATCGTCCGTTTTGAGACCTGAACAGAAATTCCCCGGAGCTGATCGCTCCGGGGAATCGTTTTATTGTCTCCACGGGTTCGCCGGGTCGGGATCGGTCGGATCCCAGCCGCGGTTCGGGCTCGTGATGTCCAGCCACGGAGCCGACGGCTTCGGCACGGGCAGGGACGAGGCATTGTAGATCTTCACCGTCGTACCGAGCGGGCAATTGTCGTAGATCCATTTCGCGTCCGCCACCGTCAGGCGCACGCAGCCGTGCGAGCAGACCGTGCCAAGCTGGTTATACAGCCGGTAGGACAGGTCATTCTTGTTCGGGCTGTTATACGGCGAGGAGTGGAAGAGATAGTTGCCGACGATCTGCGTGCAGTACTGCCCCCAGCAGCCCTGCAGCGGATGCCAGGCCGCCTTGAACGGCGTGCGGAACGTGCCGATCGGCGTGGTCTGGCCGGGGCCGCAGACGAAGGCGTGATGGAGGATGGAGTATTCTCCGCTCTTATCCAGACCGTAGACCAGCACCGTGCACTGGTTGCGCACGACATGGAGCTGATACGGGTACTGCGCGCTCTGCAGGCTTTGATACTCCGCGTCCGAATAGTTGTTGACCGGGACGACAAACGTCGTGCGGATCGCATCCGTGCCGCACAAGAACAGGATCTCCACCGTGTGCTGCGTGGGCATATCGCGCTTCCAGACCGACTCAGCAATGTGGAAGCCCGGCGTAATGGAGCTGCCGTCGAGCGTGTAGCTGCGCGTCGGCTGCTGCACGCCGTCAACATACCAGACGAGCGTCGCCTTGCCGGGGGCGGCTTTGTATTCCGCGGGGAAATAGCGATAGGTCACGTACAGGTCGATGGCGCGGCACTCCGGCGAGAGCGCGGGCACGGGATCGGTCACGACCGTGCCGACACCCTGAAGCATGATGTCATACTCCTGACTGGTCTGATCGGCTGCGAGCGTGACCGTGCAGCCGCGCATAAGCACGCGCACAAGATCGGCATGGCCGCTGCCCGCGACCGTCGTGCCCTCGGCTGCAACGGTGAGCGCATCGACCGCGCCGCCGACGGTGACCGTGCCGTTCGGATCGGTGCGCACGACCAGCGTACCGGTGATGTTCAGAGCGCCGAGGTCGCGCCCGGCGGCACCGCCGAGGTAGAGCATGCCGGTAAAGGCGTCCGCCGTCAGGGGCGCGGCGCCGGTATAGATCACGCGGCCGGAATCGGGCAGCGCGTCGGCATCGCTGCAAAACTGCAGGCCGAGCTCATAGAGCATCTGCGCGATCTCGGCGCGGGTGATGCTGGCCGTGGGATTCAGATGGCCGGTATCATCGCCGTTGACAATGCCGGCCCTGACCAGACCGGCCACGGAGGCGACCGCCCAGCCGCTGACACCGGAGGCGTCCGGGAAAGACTGAAGGTCTGCAGCCGTGCCGTCAGAGACTGCAAAGGCGCGCGCGAAGACGGACATCGCCTCCTGGCGCGTGATGCTGCGGTTCGGGCCGATCGTGCCGTCACCGTAGCCGCTGAGGATATTCATCTGGACGGCGGTGCTCAGCTCCGGATAGTACCAGGCATCCCGGTTCACATCGGAAAAGAACGCAATGTCCTTCCCTGCCGTGCAGCCGAACACGCGCACGAGCATGGCGGCCATCTGCGCGCGCGAGGCATTGCCCATCGGCAGCAGATCACCGTGCTCGTCACCGAGCAGGATGCCGTGCGCACAGGCAAAATCCATCGCCGCCTGATACCAGGGGCCGGTAGGTGTAGGCTCGGGGCTGGGCTCGGGGCTGGGTTCGGTGCTGGGTTCGACCGGGGCTGTCGGCTCCGTCGTGGGGACGGCAGGCTCTGTCGTAGATGTCGGGGACTGCACAGCGTCCGGTTCTGCAGCGGCGACCGGCGCGGCGGCCAGCGTCAGCACGCAGACAAGCACGAGCAGCAGGGACAAAAAGCGTTTGCGCATGGTTTTCTCCTCCATTGTTTTCTGCGGATTTCGACTGTTTTCATTATAACGGAAGGCTGTGATTTTTCAACGGTTTTCGCAGAGATTTCAAATTATTTAAGTCTTTTGTGCCATCGGCGCAAAAAAAGCAGCGCAGCCGCGAAAGGCTGCGCTTAAGACTGTCAAACAAGGATTCTGTTTTCGGACTTTTGGTTTACATAATTATTCGTTCAAGAGCTCCGCGATGTCGTCCTCCCCATAGACGCGGATGCCGTGCGCGCCGAGGAGCGCTGCGGTGACACCGTCGCCGGCAACGCGCGTGCCGGTAAACGTGCCGTCATAGATCTCCCCGTGGCCGCACGAGGGGCTGCGCTGCTTGAGCAGGGCGGCCGTGCAGCCGAAGCGCTGCGCAAGGGCGAGCGCCTGCTGCGCGCCGCGCGCATAGGCGTCTGTAACGTCCCGGCCGGAACGCATGACGACGCGGCTGCCCTGCCGCTCGGACGCGTCGCGCGGCGTCGGCAGTCCGCCGAGCTGCTCCGGGCAGACGGGCACAAGCGTGTGCCGCGCCATCAGCGCGCGCAGAACATCCTCAGAGAGCCCCTTGGACGCGCCGTCATACCGGCAGGCGACGCCGAGCAGACATGCACTGACGAGCAGTTTCATCGTCCACCGCGCTTTCCGCGGCTCCACGTGAAGCCGAAGATCATGCCGAGCACGCCGCCTGCGATGTGCGTGAGCTGCGCGAGACCGGCAGAGCCGGTGACGGCCTGAAAGATCTCACCGCCGAGGTAGAGGATGAGCACGAGGATGAGCGTGAGCGGGATGGTGCCGGTGCGCATGCCGGCAAAGGACGCGAGCACGATGAGCATGAACACGACGCCGGAAGCGCCCATGAGCGCGCCGTTCGGGAAAAAGAACCAGAGCACCAGCCCCGTCACGAGTGCCGTGAGCGCGATGGCAAGCAGGATGCGCTTGCCGCCGAAGCGCTCCTCCGCCATCGGGCCGACGACGAGCAGGATCACGATGTTGCTGCAATAGGCGGCGAAGTCCGGATGGCCGAGCACGTGCAGGAAAAAGCGCGGATACGTCAGCCAGTTTGCCAGCGACGAGCGGTAGACGCAAAAAAGGTTTTGCGTCGTCCAGCCGTCGGTGAGCTTGCCGAGGCCGAGCGCGAGCAGGCTCAGCAGCGCGAACGTGAGGATGACGGGCGAATTATACAGGATCGTGATGGAGCGTTTCTTCATAAGTACCTCTCAAAATCAAACGCGCGCAGGTCTTCCGGGACCGGCGCGGTAATATGCAGGCTCTGCCCGGTGACGGGCTGCGCAAAGTCGGCCGCGGCGGAGTGCAGCGCGGGGCGCGTGAGCCGGGACATTTCGCCGCCGTAGAGCGCGTCGCCGAGCAGCGGGTGGCCGAGGGCGGCAAAGTGCACGCGGATCTGGTGCGTGCGCCCGGTGCGCGGCGCGACGCGCAGGAGCGTGCAGCCGTCCCGCTCGGCAAGCACGGTATAGTCCGTGACGGACGGCTGGCCGCCGGGCGCAGGGATGCGCCGGGTCGAACCGTCGTCCGCGCGGGCGATGGGCAGATCAATCGTGCCGCGCGGCGGCAGCCCCGTGCCGCAGGCGACGGCGAGATAGGTGCGCTGGAAATCACCGGTGTGCAGCACGCGGCGCAGCCGGTCGTGCACGTAACCGCTGCGGGCGACGAGCATGACGCCCGACGTGCCGCGGTCGAGCCGGTTGACGGGGTGAAACACAGCGTCCGGTCCGAGATAGGCGGCAAGGGCGTTTGCAACCGTGGGCTCACCGCGGTCATATCCGCCGTGCACGGCCATGCCCGCAGGCTTGTTGAGCGCGAGCAGGTCGGCATCTTCATACAAAATGTCCAGCGGCACGGCCACGGGTGTGAACTTGCCGCCGGAGCGCTTATCATCGATGCGCACGGTGAGCACATCCCCCGCGGCGACGCGGTCAACGGTGCGGGCGTGCGCGCCGTTGAGACAGATGCCGTCCGGCACGGTCTTGACGCGGGCGATCGCACCGTCGGCCATATGCAGCTCACGCCGGAGCAGGCTCCTGACCGTGCGGCCTGCCTGCTCCGGCGTGACGGTGAGCGTCAGCCGGCGCATTCCTGCGCGGCCAGCGCGGCGGCGTATGCGGCGTAGGTGCGGCTGTCAAAGCAGACCATGCGCACGCGTGTCATTTCGGGATGGTCGGCAAGATAGCGCGTGATCTCGCGCACGGCGATCTGCGCCGCCTGATCGAGCGGGAAGCGGTAGATGCCCGTACTGATGGACGGGAAATCGACCGTATGACAGTCGTTTTCGCTCGCAAGGCGCAGGCTGTTGCGGTAGCAATTGGCCAGCAGCTCCGGCTCGCCGTGCTGCCCGTCGCGCCAGCGCGGACCGGGCGTGTGGATGACGTGGCGCGCCGGCAGGCGATAGCCGCGGGTGATCTTCGCCTCGCCGGTACGGCAGCCGTTGAGACCGCGGCACTCGTTGAGCAGGCCGGTGCCGGCGGCCATGTGGATGGCGCCGTCTACCCCGCCGCCACCGAGCAGCGAGCAGTTGGCGGCGTTGACGATGGCGTCGACATCAGATTTCGTGATGTTGCCCTGAATGATCTCGAAACGGTTCATGCAGTTACCTCCTTACCGTCGATGGTGACAACGATGCGGTCGTTCTGCGCGTCGATGGCGACGTCTCCGGCGGCCTTGCGCTGCGCGACGACGGCAGAGGCGATGGCGTCCTCCACGTCGCGCTGGATGGTGCGGCGCAGGTTGCGCGCGCCATACGTCTCGCTGTAGCCCTTTTGAACCAGATAGTCCACGACGGCAGGCGTCCAGTGCAGGGTCATGCCGCGCTCGGCCATGGCGGTGCGCACCTCGCCGAGCATGAGGGATGCGATGGCACGGAAGTTCTCCTCCGTGAGGTGGTTGAAGTAGACGATCTCGTCGAGGCGGTTGAGAAACTCCGGCCGCAGGAACTCGTTGAGGGCGCGCTGCGCACGCTCACGGCTCTGATCGTCCGCGCTCAGACCGAAGCCGAGCGTGCCGGTGCGCGTGTTGCTGCCGGCGTTCGTGGTCAGGATGATGACGGTGTTCTCAAAGTTCACGGTGCGCCCCTGTGCGTCCGTGATGCGGCCGTCGTCCAGGATCTGCAGCAGCAGGTTCATGACGTCCGGGTGCGCCTTTTCGATCTCGTCGAAGAGGACGACGGAGTACGGCCGGCGGCGGATCTTCTCCGTGAGCTGGCCGGCCTCGTCATAGCCGACATAGCCCGGAGGCGAGCCGATCATGCGCGAGACGGAAAACTTCTCCATAAACTCCGACATATCGAGCCGGATGAGCGACTCGGGCGCGTGGAAGAGCTCGTCGGCGAGGCGCTTGACAAGCTCCGTCTTGCCGACGCCGGTGCCGCCGACGAACAGGAAGCTCACGGGCTTGCGCTTGGCCTGCAGGCCGACGCGATTGCGGCGGATGGCGGCGCAGACGGTATCGATCGCCGCGTCCTGCCCGACGATGTGCGCGCGCAGGCGGTCGCCGAGACCGGCGAGCTGCTCGAACTCATCGGCGCGGATGCTCGCGGCCGGGATCTTCGTCCAGAGCTCGATGATGCGCGCGAGGTTATCCGCCGTAAGCTCCGGGCGACCCTTGGCGCGCAGCGCGTCGAGCTCGGTCTGCAGCTGCATCTCGCGGCTGCGCAGCTCGGCAATGCGCGCATAGCGGTGCTCGAGCTCCTGATCGTCATACGCGTCGCCGCTCTTCGGCGGCGCGGAGGCCAGCAGCTCGCGCTCGCGCGCATAGTCACCGATCTCCTTTTCGACCTCGTCGGCACGGATGAGGTCGGCATTTTTCAGGTTCACGTCCGAACAGGCCTCGTCAATGAGGTCGATGGCCTTGTCGGGCAGGAAGCGGTCGGTGATATAGCGTTCGCTGAGCACGACGGCAAGGCGGCACATGGCGTCCGGGATGATGACGCCGTGAAAGTCCTCATAATAGCGGCGCACGCCCTTGAGGATCTCGACGCTGTCATCGATGCCCGGCTCGGCCACCGTGACGGGCTGGAAGCGGCGCTCGAGTGCCGCGTCTTTTTCGATGTGCTTGCGGTACTCGGCGAACGTCGTCGCGCCGATGACCTGGATCTCGCCGCGCGAGAGTGCGGGCTTGAGGATGTTGGCGGCGTTCATGCTGCCCTCAGCATCACCCGCGCCGACGATGTTGTGCACCTCGTCGATAACGAGGATGATGTTGCCGACGCGGCGGATCTCCTCGATGAGCCCTTCATGCGGCTCTCGAACTGGCCGCGAAACTGCGTGCCTGCCACGAGCGCCGTGAGGTCGAGCAGATAGACCTGCTTGTCGCGCAGCTTATAGGGCACGTTCCCCTCGGCGATGCGCTGGGCAAGCCCCTCGGCGATGGCCGTCTTGCCGACGCCGGGCTCGCCGATGAGGCAGGGGTTGTTCTTCTGGCGGCGGTTGAGGATCTGGATGACGCGCTCAAGCTCCTCGGCGCGGCCGACCATGGCATCGAGCTTGCCGTCGCGGGCGCGCTGCGTGAGATCGATGCAGTAGTTCGTGAGAAACTTCAGCTTGCGCGGCGCACTGCCGCGCTTGTCGGCAGCGGCGGCATCCTGCCGGCGCGCGGCGGTTCGGACGCGGCGGCGGAATCGGCCGCCGGAGGCGGGTTCTGGTTAAAGAGGCGTTGAGAAACGGGAACGTCGCGGTCTTGCCGTCGTCCTCGTCCGTGTCGGCGTCAGGGGCGTCGGAGTCCGCGTCGGCGTCGCCGCCGAGCATACCCATGCTGCCGAGCATCTCCGCCACGTCGCCGGTGAGATTGTCGAGGTCGGCGTCCGAGATGCCGAGCTTTTCCATCATCTCATCGACGGGCTTGATGTGCAGCTCGCGCGCGCAGCGCAGGCACAGCCCCTCATTGTGGGACTCGCCGTTTTCGATTCGTGTGATAAAGATCACCGCTACGTTTTTCTTGCAGCGGGAGCAGAGTGTAGGCTGCATAGCTGGTTCTCCTGTTCGATAGATTCCGTGCACGCAGGTCACACGCTCGCGCCGAGCGTGAGCACGTCGATGGCCTGCAGCGCTTTTGCCAGAGCGGTGTGCGCAAGCGTGTCGCAGCCGATGACGGGCCCGGCAAACTGCAATGCCCAGCACAGCAGGATGCCAAAGCACACGCCGTTGACCGCGCCGAGGGCGGCACCGCCAATGTCGTTGAGCCGCTCCCGGTTCGGGAGCTTGAAGGTCAGGTTCGGCAGGTTGCCGATCGCGGCCAGAATGAGCATGATGAGCAAAAAGCCGACGGACGTGACGAGCACGTAGCACAGCCGCGCGCAGTAGACCTGCGTCATGGCGGCGCGCAGCGTGATGCCCTGCTCGTCGCGCATGGCGAGCGCGGCGCGGGCCATGCGCTGCGCCGGGCGGCCGGAAACACCGGCGGCGGCGAAGCACTGCTCAGCGTATTCCTGCGCGGTGTCGGGGTGCGCGGCCACCCAATCCTCCCCCGAGAGGCCGGCGTCGTTATCCGGGAGACCGGCTGCGACAACGTCGAGCTGTCCCTCAAAATATCCGCCGGCAAACGGCTCCGCCACCGGCAGGAGGCGGTCGGAAACCTGCCCCGCGAGCAGCGCCGCGCCGTAAAACGCGACGACGATGGCGGCAAGCTGCGCGGCGCTGAGGATCAGGCCGCGGCGGTAGCCGCTCCAGACGGCGGCCAGAATGATGGCGGCGAGCACCACTGTCAAGACGATCTTCATAGGCGTATCCCTGTTCTTTCTCTCTAAGCTGCGGGGGGTCAGAAGGCGAGCACCGCGGCGCTCGAGCCGCTCACGAGCAGCGCCGCGCCCCGGCGCAGCAGCACCGAGCGGCGGACGCCGAGCAGATTCTGCTCGACGGACTTGATCTCATCAAGCTGCTGGTTATAGAGCGTGAGCCGGTCGCTGTACTGCACAAGCACCTGCTTGCCGTTGACAGACAGGCTCGTGACAGCGCCGGTCGTGCTGCACTTGCCGATCTCGTTGCCGGAGGCACCGACCGTGATGAGCTGCTCGGCGCTGCCCGAGCGGTAGCGGCTGAGCGCAAGGGTGACAAACCCGTCGCCCTCGGCGGCGTAGTCATACAGGTACAGGTCGCCGAAGGGGTACTCGGCGGTGAGCCTGGCGGCATCGTCAAAGAATGCGAGACGCGACTGCGACACGCAGCAGATCCTACCGCCGCGCCAGAAGAGGTCGGCAAAGAGCTCGTCGGCGCATACGGCGCCGCCGCGCTCATCGGCGCTCGTGAGGGTGAAGGTATGCACGGCGCTGCCGGTATCCTGCAGGCAGAGTGCGGCAAGATACTTCCCGTCCGGGCTCACGGCGGCGCGCACGAGGTAGCCCGTACCGGAATACCAGACGTAGACGGCCTTGCCGGAGGCGTCATACACCGTGACGGCGCCCTTATAGCCCGCGGCCTCCGTGCAGACGGCGAGATAGCCGCTCTCACTCAGATTGGCGCTGATGATCTCGCCGGCGGGCTCGATATCGGTCTTGTTGCCCTTGAAATCCGCCACGCACAGCGTCGTGCCGCCGATGTCATAGGCGCACACGCGCTCACCGCCGACGGAGATGCCCGGCTGTGAGAGCGTGAAGATCTCGTGCAGGACGGTCTTGCCGCTGTCATCGAGCAGCTGCAGGCCGCTGGAGGATACGACCGCAAGGCGGCTGTCCACCGTGCGGAAGGTGCGGTTGGCGCTGGAGTCGAAGGTATAGGGCGTGCTGTCGTCCAGATAGTCGTTCGCCGAGCCAGGCCGGTCGCGCAGCAGCAGATACAAAAACAGCAGCACGGCCAGCACGCACACCGCGACGATGACGGTCTGCCGCAGCCTGGGATTTCGTTTTTGGTGGTCGTTCATGGACATTCCTCCCCTGTCCGCGCCCGGCGGACGCAGCGTCAGGCCTGATTCATCATATCGCCGACGACGCCGTCGTACCACACGCGGTTGAGATACAGCCCCTGCGGGGGCATGGTCGGCCCGGTGAGCCGCCGGTCGCGCGTGGCCAGCAGCGCCGGGATATCCTCCGGCTCGATCTTGCCGTAGGACGCATAGACCATCGTGCCGACGATGGCACGCACCATATTGTACAGGAAGCCGTCGGCGCACACGGCGATGGAGATGAGCGGGCCGTCCCGCTCGGCACGGCACCAGTGCACCGTGCGCACGGTCGTGCGCGTCTCGGTACCAACGGAGCGCACGGCGGCAAAGTCGTGCGTACCCTCAAAGGCGCGGCCGGCGCGCTCGAGCCGCGCAAAATCCAGCGGCTGAGGATAAAAGCAGACGCGATGCTCCAGAAATGCATCGCGGATGCGGGAATTGTAGATCTGATAGACGTACTCCTTCTGGATGCACGAGCCGATGGCATTGAAGTCCTCCGGCGCTTCGACGGCGGCGACCACGGCGATGTCCGCCGGGAGGCGGGCATTGACCGCAAGGGGAACCCGGTCGATCGGGATCGTGCAGTTGGTGCGGAAATTGGCACAGTAGCGCTTTGCGTGCACGCCCGCGTCCGTGCGGCCGCAGCCGACGACCTTGATCGGCTCTCCGCAGACCTTCGTGAGCGCGCGCTCGAGCGTTTCGGCGACGGTGACGTCCGTCTTCTGCACCTGCCAGCCGTGATAGGCCGTGCCGTCATACTGCAGGCGCAGAGCGATGTTGCGCCTCACAGCCCGAACCTCGAGAGCACGATCATGCCGGCGAGCACGAGCGCGCTCCAGAGCAGGGCGAGCGTATCGCGCACAGCCCACTCAAGCTGCTTCATGCGCGTGCGGCCCTGATCGCCGTGATAGCAGCGGCACTCCATGGCCACGGCCAGCTCGTCCGCGCGGCGGAACGCCGACACGAACAGCGGCACGAGCAGCGGCAGCAGCGCTTGGCGCGCTGATGAGGTTTCCGGTCTCAAAATCCGCGCCGCGCGCTTTCTGCGCGGACATGATCTTGTCCGTCTCCTCGATGAGCGTGGGGATGAAGCGCAGCGCCATGGACATCATCATGCTCATCTCGTGCACGGGCACTTTGAGCTTTTTGAGCGGTCCGAAGAGGATCTCCATCGCGTCCGTGAGGGCGATGGGCGATGTGGTATAAGTCAGCAGGAACGTGCCCGCGATGAGCATCGTGATGCGCAGCACCATGAACACGGCGCGCACGAGCCCCTCGTAGGTGATCGTGATCTTCCAGAAGGACACGAGCTCCCGGCCGGGGGTGAAGAACATATTGAGCACAGCCGTGAGCGCAATGATGACCCACAGCGGCTTGAGACCGCGGAGGATGACCTTGAGCGGGATGCGCGAGAGCGCGATGCACACGCCCGTGATGACGAGCATGGCGGCGTAGGACACGTAGCTTCTCCGCCGTGAACAGCGCCGCGATATACACGACCGTCATCAGCAGCTTGCAGCGCGGGTCGAGCCGGTGCACGATGCTCGTGCCGGGGAAAAACTGACCGAGTGTGACGTCTTTCAGCATACGCCCGCCTCCTTCTCGACGGCGAGCAGCGCATCTGTGAGCTGCTCGAGCGTGTAGATCGACGGCGGGAGCGCGATGCCCCGGTCGCGCAGCGCCTGCGCGATGCGCGCAGCTCTGCGGCACGTCAAGGCCGATGTCGAGCAGCGCCTGCGTATGGGCAAAGACCTCCGCCGGTGTGCCGTCAAAGGCGACGTGCCCGTCGTGAAAGACGATGAGGCGGTCGGCGATGCGCGCGGCATCGTCCATGCTGTGCGTGACGAGCAGCACGGCCGAGCCGGTCTCGCGCCGGTAGGCCGCGATGTTTTCAAGCACGCCGCGGCAGCCCGCGGGATCGAGGCCTGCGGTGGGCTCGTCAAGAATGAGCACCTTGGGACGCATGGCGATAACGCCCGCGATGGCGATGCGGCGCTTTCTGCCCGCCGGAGAGCTCGAGCGGCGAGCGCTCGAACAGCGACTCGTCGACGCCGGACAAAGCGCGCCGCCTCACGCACGCGCGCATCGACTTCCTCGGCGGAGAGCGGGCGTTTTTCGGGCCGAAGGCGATGTCCCGGTACACCGTCTCCTCAAAGAGCTGGTGCTCGGGATACTGAAAGACGAGCCCGACCTGAAAGCGCACGTCGCGCGTGGCCTCCTTGCTGCGGTGAATGTCCTCCCCATCAAAGAACACGGTGCCGGATGTCGGCGCGAGCAGCCCGTTGAGGTGCTGGATGAACGTGCTCTTGCCGGAGCCCGTGTGGCCGATGATGCCCACGAACTGTCCGGCGGGGATGGCGAGATCAATATCGTCGATAGCGACTTTTTCAAAAGGTGTCCCGGCACTGTAAACGTGCCGGAGGTGATCCACCCGGATGATTGGCGTCATAATTTCGTTTCCTTTATCGGTGAAGATCGGTAGTTACTTTTTCAGGGCGGCGGCGACGGCGTCGGCACAGTCGGAGACCGTGAGCGCGTCGATCGGCACATCCATGCCGTGCGCGCGCAGCGCGTCGAGCAGCCGCACCGTGACCGGCGCAGTGAGTCCCCTCTCTTTGCAGCAGGCCGACCTGCGGGAAGACCTGCTTCGGCGCACCGTCGGCCACAACAGCGCCGTTGGAGAGCACGATCACGCGGTCGGCGCCGACGCACTCCTCCATATGGTGTGTAATGAGCACGACCGTGATGCCCTGCTCACGGCAGAGCTTGGTCGCCGTGTCAATCACCTCGCGCCGTCCGGCCGGGTCGAGCATGGCCGTCGGCTCGTCAAGCACGATGCACTTGGGCTGCATGGCGATGACGCCCGCGATGGCCACGCGCTGCTTTTGTCCGCCGGAGAGCAGGTGCGGCGCGTGCAGGCGGAAGTCATACATGCCGACCTGCTGAGGGCCGCATCCACGCGCGTGCGGATCTCCTGCGGCGGCACGCCGAGGTTCTCGGGCGCGAAGGCTACATCGTCCTCGACGACGTTTGCGACGATCTGGTTATCAGGATTCTGAAAGACCATGCCCACCGTGGCGCGCACGGACAGAAGGTTATTCTCGTCCGCCGTGTCCATGCCGTCAACACACACCTTGCCGCCGGTCGGCAGCAGGATGGCATTGAAGAGCTTGGCCAGCGTGCTCTTGCCCGAGCCGTTGTGTCCGAGGATGGCCACGAACGAGCCACGCGCGATCTCGAGTGAGAGGTCGCCGAGTGAGGGATGCTCCTCGCCGGGATAGGTAAAGGTCAGATGTTCGGTTCGTAAGATCGGTTCCATGGTGTTCCTTTCCGCTCAGCGCTCCCAGCGGCAGGTCGCCCCGCACGGCAGCACGAGACCGGACGCCGTGACCGGCAGACCCAGCTCCTGCGATTCGCTGCGGCCGCCAAAGCGCCGGGTGAAGATACTTTCTGAGAGATACGTGAGCACCGACGGGCTCAGGCCCGTGGTGTAGGAATTGATGATGACAAAGAGCGGATCGTCCGACAGCACGCCGGACACCAGCTCCACAAACGGCCAGAGGTTCGTCTCAAGCTTCCAGACCTCGCCGCCGGGCCGCGGCCATAGCTCGGCGGGTCCATGATGACGGCGTCATAGCGGCGGCCGCGGCGGATCTCCCGCTCGACGAACTTGCCGCAGTCGTCCACGATCCAGCGGATCGGCCGGTCGGCCACGCCGGAGGCGGCGGCATTTTCCTTGCCCCAGGCGACCATGCCCTTCGCCGCATCCACATGGCACACGCTCGCCCCGGCGGCCGCGCACGCGACCGTGGCCGCGCCCGTGTAGCCGAAGAGGTTGAGCACCGAGATCGGGCGGCCGGCCGCGCGGATCTTCGCCATGGCGTAGTCCCAGTTGGCGGCCTGCTCGGGGAAGATGCCCGTGTGCTTGAAGTTCATGGGCTTGACGCGGAAAGTCAGCTCCCGATAACGAATGTCCCAGCTCTGCGGGAGAGTACGCTTATCCCAGCTGCCGCCGCCGGTATGGCTGCGGCTGTAGCGCCCGTCGGCCGTGCGCCAGCGCGGGTCGGTGCGCGGCGTGTCCCAGATGGCCTGGGGGTCCGGGCGCACAAGGGTATACTTGCCCCAGCGCTCGAGCTTTTCGCCGCGCGAACAGTCGAGCACCTCAAAGTCCTGCCAAGAATCCGAAATCCACATAGCTGCTCCTCTTGTCCGGCGGATAGAACATACAGTTCCAGTGTGCGCCGGAATGGTGATACTTAGACAGTGTATTATAGCATCAAGTGCCGCAATGGTCAATGTGTCCGGAGCGTCCTGAGGGCGCAATTGTAAACAAATGATAAAGAATCGCCCACCGGTACACCGGCAGGCGATTCAGACGGGCAAATGCAAAAAAGCCTCGCAGAGTTTGCGCCCGCAGGCGCAAAGAAAGCCCGATCATTTTCTCCGGCGGCATGTACGGCGGAGAAAGTACCGCTCGGCTCGCAAACGTGCGCATTGGGCACCTCTGGTGTCCAATGCGTGCGCTGCAGCGAGCCGCATCTTTTTCAAACGAGAGCCCAGCGCAGCGGGTCTCGTTTGAGAGCGCGTGCGCGCTCAGCGCCGGCGGCTGCCGACATGGTCGCGGTCGCGGTCGAACTCATGCAGCGTCTCGCGCGTCAGCGCACGGCGGCGCGCCTCCTCCGCCTCCATCTGCGCGCGGCGGCGGCGACGGCGCTCGGCCTCGATCTGCTTGCGGCGGCGCACCAGCCACAGAACGTAGCCGATGACGGCCAGCACGACGAGCAGGAGCACGACGAGCACGATCGGGTTCGTGAAAAAGGCGCGCAGGTGGCCCACGATATACGCCCCCTTGGACACGGCGACATCGACCGCGGCGACGAGCTTGACCGTGCCGTAGACCGTGCCGTTATACGACACCGTGAGCTCGCCGACCTCGTCCCCTGCCTTGATTGGCGCTTCGAGCGGCTTGCCGTCGCGCTCGGAGTAGATCGTGACCTGCTGCTCAAACTGCGGCGCGCCGTCACTGTCGGCGGCGGGCAGCACGGCCGAGACGCTCTGCGCCGGACGGACAGTGACGCTGTCGCCGTCGCGCCCGTAGCGCACGGGCACTTCACAGATCAGATCGCTCGCGCTCACGATCGCCCGCCAGCCATAGTGGGAGAACACCCAGCGGTAGGCCGTGAGCGTGTCGGAAAAGCTGCCGAAATCCGTCGTGCCGTTGGCGCGGGCCGTGCCCTTGCCGCCGAGCACGATGCACAGCAGACGCACGCCGTCCTTCTCCGCCGTGGAAATGAGACAATAGCCCGCGGCCTCGTGTGGCCGGTCTTGACGCCCTTGGCATACTCATAGTAATAGCCGCGGTACATCGGGGAATCGGGATTGATGAGGCCGTTCGTGTTCGAGAGCGTGCGCTCCTCGGACAGGTTCGTGGCCGGGACGGTATGCTTGACCGTGTTGCAGATCGTGGCAAAGAGCTCATGGCTGAGCGCTTCCTTCGTGATGCGGTAGAGGTCATGCGCCGTGGTATAGTGATCGTCCTTCGGCAGGCCGTGGGGGTTGGCAAAGTGCGTGCCGGTGCAGCCGAGCTCCTGCGCGCGCGTGTTCATGCGCTCCACGAACGCCGAGATGCTGCCGCAGACATACTCCGCGACGACGTTGCACGCCTCGTTCGCCGAGGAGATCATGGCACAGTAGAGAAAGTCCTCAAACGTCATGGTCTCGCCGACCTTGATGTCGGCATTGCTCGCGCCCTCGACCATGTCGGCATTGCAGTCGTCATAGGCGGTGACGGTGTCATCCAAATGCACGTCGCCGCGCTCGACCGCCTCGACCGCGAGCAGCAGCGTCATGATCTTCGTCAGGCTCGCGGGATAGGCCTTAGCGTCGATGTTGCGGGTATAGTAATACTGGCCGCTGTCCTCGTCGACAAGCATGACACAGTTGGCCGCAGCTGTTTATCCAGCGCGGCCTTGACCGTGTCGCTGCCGAGGACATACGACCCCTCCGCCGCCTGGACGGTGCTCTGGGGCACGCCGTCGGACGAGACGTTTGCGGTACTCTGGGGCGCATCGGCCGAATTGTCCGCCGTGCTTTTCGCGGCGGCCGCCGGGAAGGCCGCCGTCAGCAGCAGGCAGATGATGAGCAGCAGCGGCAAAATACGATATTTTTTCATATCTTTCTCCATAGAACTATGATATAATGGAATATCCGGCCGGAGACGGCGCAGCCGCGCGGCCGGGACAAATGCAGTGTCTTGCCCCATTATAATAATTCCGACGGCGAAAAGCAAACCATTTCCGCGAAAAGACTCGAAACGGAGGATCTGCGATGAAAATTCTGGTTGTGGACGACGAAAAGACCATCGTCAAGGGCATCAAATTCAACCTCGAAAACGAGGGCTATCAGGTCGACGTGTGCTACGACGGCGAGACCGCCGTGGACATGGCGCGCCACGGCGAATACGCCGTGATCCTGCTCGATCTCATGATGCCGAAGCTCGACGGGCTCGGCGCGTGCCAGCAGATCCGGCAGTTTTCCACCGTGCCGATCATCATGCTCACCGCCCGCAGCGAGGACGCGGACAAGCTCATCGGCTTTGAATCCGGCGCGGACGACTACATCACCAAGCCCTTCAACATCCTCGAGCTCAAGGCGCGCATCCGCGCGCTCATCCGCCGCTCGAGCATGGCGCCCGCAGCGCCCGCCGAGCCGGACAGCGGCAAGCTCGTGCGCGGCCACATCGAGATCGACCCCGAGCGCCGCAGCGCACACCGCTTCGGTCAGAACGTGGAGCTGACGCTCAAGGAGTTCGACCTCATCGAGCTGCTCATGCGCAACCCCGGCAAGGTCTACTCGCGCGAGCAGCTGCTCGACCTCGTGTGGGGCTACGACTATCAGGGCGATATCCGCACCGTGGACGTGCACATCCGCCGCCTGCGCGAAAAGCTCGAGCGCAACCCCGCCGCCCCCGAATACATCATCACGAAGTGGGGCGTGGGCTACTACTTCGCCGAGGCCTGACGGATGGAAAGGCATCCGTTTCGCATCCGGCTGCCGCGCAAGCTGGTATCGAGCGTGCAGTTTCGCTTCGCCGTGACGTTCACGGCGCTCGTGGCAATTTTGCTTGCGCTCATGAACACCTACCCCACGCGCGCCTCGCGCGACATCGTGTTCGCCGAAAAGCAGAGCGCGCTCACCAACCGCGCCGCCGTCGTGTCCTCCTCCCTGTCGCTGCTCGACAATCTCACGCCGGACAACACCCGGCAGGTGCTCGCGCTGCTCGATCTGCGCGACCTGACGCGCATCGTCGTGACCGACAGCACGGGGCTGGCCGTGTATGACTCCGCGGCCGAAAACAACATCCGCGGCAAGTACACGCTCTATCCCGAGCTCGTGCGCGCGCTCGACGGGCAGGCCGTATTTTACTCGCACTACACGAGCGAGGCGTTTCTCAGCCGCGCGGCCATGCCCGTCATGAGCAGCGGCAAGACTGTCGGCGCGGTGTACGTGTGCGAGAGCGACAGCGAGCGCGCGGCGCTCATCGGCAGCATCCAGCGCCGCCTCGCAACCATCACGATCGGCATCGGCGCGGCCGCGCTCGTGGTACTGTGGTTTTCCATCAAGATGCTCACGCGGCGCATCACGCAGCTGGCCGATGGCGTGCGCACCGTGCAGAGCGGCGACTACAGCTTCGCCTGACGCTCGCGGGCAACGACGAGCTGACCGAGCTCGGGCAGGAATTCAATAACCTCACCGAGCGCCTCGAGACGACCGAGGCGCAGCGCCGCCGGTTCGTATCCGACGCATCGCACGAGCTCAAGACGCCGCTGGCGTCGATCCGTCTGCTGTCGGACAGCATCTCACAGAGCGCGGACATGGACAGCGAGACGATGCGCGAATTCGTGACCGACATCGGCAGTGAGGCCGAGCGCCTGCAGCGCACGACCGAGAAGCTGCTCGACCTGTCGCGCCGCGACGACGGCGTGCAGTCGGACGTGACGGTCGTCGATCTGCAGCAGGCCGTGCACGGGACGCTGCATCTGCTGCGCCCGCTGGCGGCCAAGAGCGACGTGACGCTCACGTGTCTCATGAGCGACGGCGTGACCGTGCGCGCATCGGAGGACGACATTTACCACATCGTCTTTAACCTCGTGGAAAACGCCATCAAATACAATCTCCCGGGCGGGGACGTGACCGTGCGCGTCGAGGCGCGCGGCGAGCAGAGCATCCTGTCCGTGGCCGATACCGGCATCGGTATCCCGGAGGCCGACCGGCCGAACATCTTCAACCGCTTTTACCGCGTGGACAAGGCGCGCTCGCGCGAGCACGGCGGCAGCGGCCTCGGCCTGTCGATCGTACACGACGCGGCCGCGCTCTACGGCGGTACCGTGACCGTGGACGGCGTGGAGCCGCACGGCACGCGCTTTACCGTGACGTTCCCGCGCGCGGCGGCAGATGATGCACCCGAGGCGCAAAAGGAGGTGCCGGAGACATGAGGCGATGGCTCCCCCTGCTGCTGGCGGCCATGCTTGCGCACTCGGCTGCGCGGGCTGCACAAAGCGGCAGACCGTGACGGTATACCGCATCGCAAAAGAGGGTGCCGCCCTCATGGAAACAGAGGCGGTCACCGTGCCGGACGGCACGGACCCGGTTCAGGCGGCGATCGACGCACTCGGCGCGGCGCCAGGCGACAGCACGTGCTTCAATCCCGTGCGCGGGTGGCTGACGCTCGGCGGCTACCGCATCGACGACGCGGGCACGCTCTGGCTGACGGTGACGGCAACGGAGACGGTGAGCGGCATCACGCGCACACAGGCGCTGGCCTGTCTGGTGCTGACGTGCACGGCGCTCGACGGCGTGACGGCCGTCGGGCTGGAAGAAACGGACGGCGGTGTGCTGCACGAGCCGATGACCGCAAACGATCTCGCCCTGACCGACCCGGCCACGGACACACAATCTTAAATGCAGACCCATTCCCACGGAGGTGTATTTTTCATGCTCAACAATATTGCCCGCATCCAGCGCGCGCTGAGACAGGCGCATCTGGACGCCATCCTGCTCACCAACGAAAACGACCGCCGGTTCGCCACCGGCTTCCCGTCCTCGGACGGCACGGTGATCGTGACGGTGCATCAGGCATTTTTCATCACCGACTCCCGCTACATCGAGGCCGCACGCGCCGCGCTGGCCGGTATCGCACAGGTGCTGCTGTGTTCGCACGAGGCGCCGATGCGCACACTCGTGCAGGGCATTTTGCGCGAGGCAAACGTGCAGCTGCTCGGCGGTGAGGAGCAGACGACGAGTTACGCCGAATTCACGGCCTATGAGCAGCTGCTCGGGCTCAGGCTCCAGCCGGCGCAGAACCTGATCCGCAACCTGCGCGCATCCAAGCAGCCGGAGGAGCTGGCGATGATGTATCAGGCGCAGCAGATCACGGACGAGGCGTTTGCCCAGATCTGCACCGTCATCCGCCCCGGCATGACCGAGCGGGAGATCGCAGCCGAGCTTATCTACCGCATGCTGCGCCTCGGCGCGGAGGGCACGAGCTTTGACCCCATCGTGCTCACCGGACCGGACACGAGCATGCCGCACGGCGTGCCCGGCGACCGGCGCGTGGCAGAGGGCGACTTTGTGACGATGGACTTCGGCTGCCGCAAAAACGGCTACTGCTCGGACATGACGCGCACCGTCGCCGTCGGCATGCCGAGCGACGAGATGCGCACCGTATACCAGACCGTGCTCGACGCGCAGCTGGCCGGCATTGCCGCGGCAAAGGCCGGCGTGACCGGTGAGCGTGTGGACGCCGCCGCGCGCAAGGTCATCACCGATGCGGGCTACGGGGACTGCTTCGGTCACAGCTTCGGACACAGCCTCGGGCTCGACATCCACGAGCACCCCATCGCCGCGCCCGGCGCGCACGTGAGGCTGCCGGAGCACACCGTCATCTCCGCAGAGCCCGGCATCTATCTGCCCGGAAAGTTCGGCGTGCGCATCGAGGATGTGCTGCATCTGACGACCGACGGGGCCGAAATTCTCACCCGGAAGCCCGAAAAATCTGATCATTCTGTAAATATCCGCTTGTCAAACCAGACAATATCGTGTAAACTATATAAGATTTTGATTCTAATTATTCTTGAGGAGGATTCCTATATGATTACAGCAGGCGATTTCCGCAACGGCGTTACCTTTGAGATGGACGGCCAGGTCATGCAGGTCGTCGAGTTCCAGCACGTCAAGCCCGGCAAGGGCGCGGCCTTTGTGCGCACGAAGATGAAAAACGTCATCACCGGCGCCGTGACCGAGACGTCCTTCAACCCCACCGCCAAGTTCGAGAGCGCCACCATCGACCGCAAGACGATGGAGTACAGCTACAACGACGGCAACCTCTACTACTTCATGGATCCCGAGACCTATGATCTCGTCCCCATCGACGAGAGCGCCCTCGGCAGCAACTTCCGCTTCGTGAAGGAGAACATGGAGTGCGCCATCAGCTCCTACAAGGGCAAGGTGTTCCAGGTCGAGCCGCCCACGTTCGTCGAGCTCGAAGTGGCCGAGACCGATCCGGGCTTTGCCGGCAACACCGCCACCAACGCTACCAAGCCCGCCACGCTGGAGACCGGCGCCGAGATCAAGGTGCCGCTGTTCATCAACCCCGGGCGACCGTATCCGCGTCGACACCCGCGTGGGTGAGTACCTCGAGCGCGCGAAGGGCTGAGAAGCAACAAGACAGAAAAAAAGACGCTGCCGCGGCAGCGTCTTTTTTGTTCGTGAATGTGGGCGGCGCACGGTGCATGACCGGCAGCGCTGGAGAAAGACGCGACCTTTCCACCTCATCCGGCAAGCAGAGCTTGCCACCTTCTCCTCGGGGAGAAGGCATCGCCTTGCGGCGATGCAAAGATCTCATCCGAGGTGGGCCTTGCCCCCTTATGCTCCCCTGCGGCTCAAATACCTTTGAAATGATGCATCATTTTCTCCGCAGGGAGAAAGCTTGAAAAGAATCGGCGCGCCGGCTCTTACGGGTCGGCGCGCCGGTCATCTTTCGTTTCGCAGGCGTTCGTCTGCGTTATTCGGCGCTTTCCGCGGCGGAGGCTGCCTCCGGGACCTCGGCCTGTGCGGCAGCAGCGTTGGCCGCATTGATGCCATGATCCAGATCCTTGATGAAGCAGCGGCGGCGCTTGTGCTGCTCTTTGTCGAGGCGCTTCCACTGCGCGAGGATGTGGTCGTTCTTCTCGAGCATGGGACCGGTCTCGGCAAACTGCACGCCGTGGCGGTTGCAGCTCTGGCAGACATGATCCATCATGACGGCGTTGATGCCCTCAGTCTGCAGATCGGGCCGCACAGCCGTGAGCAGCATGATGAGCGTGTCGCCATGGTGCAGATCGTTGAGCACCTCCGCCCAGCCGAATGGAAACAGGCGGCCGTCGGAGTGCTTGAGCGCGACCGAGGGGTCGAGCGTCGTGACGCCGAAGGCGACGAGGTTTTCCTGCTCATCGAGCACGAAGCACACAAACTCCGGATCGACGAGCGGGATGAATTTCTTGGCATAGCGCTCGATCTGCGCGTCCGAGAGCTCCACGACGCCGTAGAGCGGCGCATAGGCCGCATTGATGAGTTCAAATACCTGACGGACAAACGGGCCATACTCGCTCTTGTGATGCAGCGTGGCCACGTGCAGGTTCTTGCGCTTGAGAATGTACTGCGAGAGCTTGTGCAGGCGCTCGGCCTCCGCGCTGCCCGGCGCAGACACCGTGATGCGGTACTCGATCCAGTCGACGTCCTTGCGGTAGCCGAGGCGGGTCAGATGCTCGGGATAGTACGGCGCGTTGTATTGGTGAAAAACAGGCTCCGGCGGTCAAAGCCGTCGACGAGCATGCCCTCGCGGTCACAGTCCGTGAAGCCGAGCGGGCCGTGCACCTGATCGCACCCCTTCTCGCGCGCCCAGCGCTCGACCGTGCCGAAGAGCGCCGCCGAGACCTCGGAATCATCCACGAAGTCCACCTGACTGAAGCGCATGCAGTGCGTGCCGAACTTGTCATTGGCCTTGTGGCTGAGGATCGCGCCGATGCGGCCGACGATCTCCCCATCGCGCCGGGCCAGCCAGCAGCGCGCCTCGCAATAGTCAAATGCGGGGTTCTTGCCCGGGGTCCAGTCATCGAGGTCGTCACCGTAAAACGAGGGGATATAGTTCGGGTTGTCGGCATAGAGTCGGTTGGGATACTGCATAAACTGGCGCAGCTCGTGCCTGGTCGTGACCTCAGTCACGACGACCGGGCTGTGCTTTTCAAACTTCTGCATGAGAATGTGCTCCTTACAACAACAATGACCAGTGGAAATCTGGCTGGCGATAGTATAGCGCGCCGCGCGCCGGATTTCAACCTTTGCGTGCGTGGTTATTCACCCAATCGGCACGGTTCGACACGAAAAAGTCCCCGGAGATGAGTTCCGGGGCGACTGCTTGTCCAAAAAATCCGGGACGGACTTTTGGACTGCGCGTCGCCGCCGCCCGGCGGTTTTCCTGTTTCTGCTTACAGGAGCTCGGGATACCAGTTGTTGATCGCGTCAACGATCGCGGCAGCCTTGCCTTCCTTGCAGATCTCCAGAATGTCGGATGCGAGGCTGAGGCCCCAGTGGACGAATGCATTTGCGTTCATGTTTACTTTACCCCTTTCTTGATGCTCCGCCGCTACACACACTTCGGCGCCGGATGGTTGGCGGCAATACCGGTTACAGGTTTATTTTACCGGTTTTGCGTGGGATGTCAAGCGGACAAACGGCGCCATGTGCGCAATTCCCCGACCGCTTTCTTAGCACATTCCTGACAGATTTTCGCTGCTTTTCCCGCCGGGCGGCTTGCACTGCGCGCCGGAATCGGCTATAATGAGCGTTGCGCCGTGGTTCTATTGAACAGGCGCGACCATCGCGAGGGGGGAAAAAGCACATGCAATGCCGCGAATGCCACGCGGAGCTGCCGCAGGGCGCACGCCGCTGCCCGCAGTGCGGACGGCCGGTCCTGCACGAAAAAATCTGGCGGAACAAGCGCCTGCGCGCGCTGCTCATCGGCATCGCCATCGTGCTCGTCGCCGTAGGCGCGGGGTTTGCCGTCGTCGCCTCGCAGGACGCCGCCGTCAACCGCAGCGTCAAGGACGCCATCTGCAACTTCCAGTTCGACACCGCCGAGACCCGGCGGCGCAACGTGAAGCTCTTTCCCGCGGCGACAACGACCTGCGCACGGAGATCATCCGCACCGGACGGCTCTATCAGGCCGGACAGTACACGCAGACACTCATGTATATTGACGACCTGCACGAAAACTACGCCGACAGCGAGCTGGTGGCCTACAGCGGCGTACTCGATGCCATGGAGGCCAAGAGCCTGCCGCAGATCTACGCCGCGGCCGCAAACGACTACAGCGCGCAGGACTATCAGACCGCGCTGGCCGAGTACACCGTGCTCGCCGAGCGCAACTATTCCGACAGCGCAAAGCGCCTGTTTCTCACAAACGCCCACCTGTGCGACAGCCTGGGCCAGCTTGCGCTCACATCCGGCATGACCAATGCGCAGGCCGCTCAGAAGCTCATAGAGCTTATCGGCTTTTCCGACACCAATCAGGTCATCATGCGCGACGACAGCTACGCGCAGGCGTTCCTGACCGGCAGCTGGAGCAGCGATGCGGGTGAGCTGACCGTAACGGACGACGGCACCGTGACGTGTTCCCTGCCCGGCCTGAGCGGGAAGGAATGCACCCTGCGCGACGACACCATCTGCGCCGGCATGGGCGGCGATGCCGTGGCATTTTACCGCTTTTCCGTGCTCAGCGACCGCATGATGATCGCCGACGCCGTCGGCGACGGACGCGCCTACACCATGTTCCGGCAATAAAAACTGCATATCCTCTACCCCGCAGTGCCCATGAACGCTGCGGGGCATTTTTTTGCCGGTTCTGAACAGTTGTCCGGCAGTTGTTACTTGCTATTTACATTTTTTATATGTATAATTAAATTGGTTGTATCTGAACTTGCAGACCAACGACAAATGGGAGGAGAAAGAACATGAAAAAACGCATCATCAGCCTGCTGCTGTGCCTGGTTGCTGATCGTGTCGCTCGTGCCGGCCGCCGCCGCGGCGGACACGGGGGACGCCAGGACCGTCACGGTACGCTACGCCTCCGGTCACGGGGTCAATACCCATGACTACGCGGCGGCCTTTACCTACAGCGACGAGCTGTTCACCAAGAGCGGCTACACGTACCGCAAGGATCTCGCACTGATGTCCATGGGCCTCGCGTTTGCGGCCTACACGAGCAAGGACTCCGAAAAGACGGACGACTATGCCACCGGCAACCGCAACTTTGTATCCATGGCCGAGCAGTGCGGCTTTGAGAATATCCAGTCGAACAAATGGATGTTCCAGCCCGCCGAGGCCGACTCGATTGGCATCAACTGCGCCAGCAAGACCATCCGCGACAACGGCGGCCAATACACCCTCATCGCCGTCGGCGTGCGCGGCAACAACTACCACGCCGAGTGGGGCGGCAACGCCCGGCTCGACGCCGCGGGCGAGCACAAGGGCTTCGCCCTCGGCCGCGATCAGGTGCTTGACTACCTGCGCGCATACATCGCCGAGACCGGCATCACCGGCCGCGTGAAGCTCTGGATCGGCGGCTACAGCCGCAGCGCGGCCGTGGCCAACATGGTCGGCGGTATGCTCGACAACGGCTACAGTCTCGGCGCGCGCGTCAGTCTCAGCCCGCACGACCTGTACTGCTACTGCTATGAGCCGCCCATGGGCGCGATGAAGGATCAGGTGCAGGGCCGCCTGTATGACAACATCCAGAATCTCGTGAACGAAAACGACCTCGTGACCTACGTCGCGTTCGACAACTGGGACTTCGCCCGCTACGGCGTCGACCGCGTCGTGCCGACCAAGGGCGACGACAACTATCTCGGCTACAAGGTCGCCATGCTCAAGGAATTCGTGAAGATCCCGAACAACGGCGGCAACATCTACTGGCCCGACCACTTCCAGGCGTGGGGCATCGACCCGAAGGACATCACGAGCGGCGACCTCGGCAAGATCTTCAAGGTCAACATGACACAGGCGGAATTCTACGCCGACCTGTGTGAGGCGATCACGACGTGCCTTGTCTCCTCGCGCGCCGACTACGCGGAGAATATGCAGGACTTCCTCGTCGCCATGCTGGCGGATATCTTCGGCGCGGCCGACAAGAACACCTCCGGCGTGGCCGAGGCCTTCGCCAAAAAGGTGCAGGACAACGCCAAGAAGCTCTTCTACTCGCTGACCATCCCCGGTATGCTCAAAAACGGCACCGCCGTCAAGCTCCTCACCGGGTATCTGGTCGAGGCGCTCAAGGAAAACGGTGTTCTGACCTACGATCTCGCGGGCATCGAGGCCGCGATGGGCATGCTCGTTCCGCGGCTGTCCAAGATGGCGCGCAAGTACCCCGGCACGACCATGACGCTGCTGGCAAACCTGCTCGTGATCGGGCTGGCCCACTGCGGCGAGCCGGGCCTCGCCTGGCTGCGCAGCCTGCCGGACGACTACATGACCAAGAAGCAGACCGTGAGCTATGCGGGCCTGTTTGACGACGTGGGCGCGGACGCCTGGTATGCATCCAGCGTAGACTACGTCAAGTACGGCCGGCTGATGTACGGCACCGGGAATAACCTGTTCCAGCCCGACGCGCAGATGACCCGCGCCATGTTCGTACAGGTGCTCTATGCACTCGAGGGCAGCCCGTCTGTGCGCGGTCTGAGCTGCCCGTTTACCGACGCGGGCGGCAGCTGGTACACCGACGCCGTCATCTGGGCGTACCACGCGGGCGTGGTCGCGGGCGTGTCGGCGACGCAGTTTGCGCCGAACGAGCGCTGACACGCGAGCAGATGGTGAAGATGCTCTACGGCTACGCCGGCCGCGATGAGCAGCTCTCCGGCTCCGACGGCGCACTTGCAAGCTATCAGGACCAGGCGAGCGTGTCCGCCTGGGCGCGTGAGGCCATGGTCTGGGCCGTGAGCACCGGCGTGATCACCGGCACGTCCACCACCACCCTCGCGCCGCAGAAGATCGGCACGCGCGCCGAAGTTGCGACCGTGCTGATGCAGTTTTGTGAGCAGTGATATCAGCGCAGCGCCCGGACTTCCTGAGAAGTCCGGGCGCTTTCGTGCAAACCGCCCCCGGCGAATGCCGGGGGCGGGCTGTTTTTGTATGCGGTTTACTGGTCGGCGGCTGCGGCTTTCGCGCCGCGGCAGTTGGCGCGCAGCACCGGCATGAGCGCCGTGAGCGCGATGTCCAGCTTGCGGGAATAGTCCCCCTCCATGCCGTTGTTGATCCAGTCGATGAGCATACCGAACATCATGTCCGTATACATGCGGATGATCGCCTCGAGATCCTCGGGCGCGATGTCCATGTTCTGCGCGTAGCGCGTGATGACCTGACGGGCATAGTAATCGCTCGTCTCCCACGTGAAGCGCTCCAGCTCTTCCTTGCCGTAGCCATGGTAGATATTCAGGATGGCCTGACGGTCGTTCGAGAGGTTCGATGCGAGCGTCAGAAAGCCCTCGCGCATGGTCTCGAAATTGCCGTTCGTGTTCAGGAAGTGCTGCACGCGCAGCTCGAATACATACTGCGTGAGCACGTACACATCCGTGAAATAATAATAGAACGTCTTGCGGCTGCAGCCAACGGCATCCGTAATCATCTTGACCGTGATGCGGTCAATCGTATAGTCGTTGAGCAGACGCAGATAGGCGTCCGCGAGCGCCGTGCGCGTCCGGTTCTGCTTCATAAAGTGTGCCTCCGTTCCTGCGGCCGGGTAAATGCCGGCGCTGTTTTTCCTAGCCCTATAGTAACCCACCTGTCACCATAATTCATTGGCCATTATGTTCTGTGTGTAACGTTTTTGCACACTTGGCGAAACGAATCTACCCGTTTGTCCGATTTTTTCAAGCATCCAGCTCGCTCTGCAGCTCACAGGTGCGCATCATGAAGGCGGCCAGCTGCGCACGGTTAGCGCCGGCATTCGGGCTCAGCTGCGAGCTGCTCGTGCCGTAGAGCAAGCCCATGGAGACGGCCCACGTCGTGGCGGAAAACGCCCACTCGGGCACGGTATTCCAGTCCTCGTAGCCGCCGATCGGGCGCGGGCGGACGCCCTTTTCCGGCCCGTAGGCACGGTAGAGCATCGTGACGAGCTGCGCGCGCGTGAGGCGGTCATCGGGTGCAAAATGCGTGTCGTCCATGCCGGCGGCGACCTCGTTTGCATATGCCCAGCGCACCGCGTCGGCGTACCACGCATCGGCCGTGACATCTTCAAATGAGAGCTCCGGCAGCCCGGACACATCCGGCTCGCCGGCCATGCGGTAGAGCATCGACACGAGCATGGCGCGCGTCGTCTCCCCCGCCGGGTCGAACAGATCGTTGCCGATACCGCTCATGAGACCGAAGAGCACACAATAATCAATGCCCGCGTGCGACCAGTCGTCCGCTGCCGGCATGTCGTCAAACACGCCGCCGGCACAGTACTTATCGCCGATGCAGGGGTCGGGGATCCTGGCCGTCTCGGTCTTGCCGCAGATGGAGCAGGTGCGCTCCATGTTCACGGCACCGTCGTCGGTCTCGATGGCCGTCCAGGCGCTCCAGTGGTGGACGGGATAATAATACTGCACCGCCTCCGTGACGCGCTCGCTGCCCTTGAAATAGTTCACGGTGCTGCCGTTCGTGAGCGTCATGGTATAGATCGTCTGGTGAGCCGGGTCAAGCACACGGTACTCCGTGGCTGAGACCTGACCGATAATCATGACATAGTGGCCGTTGGCCGAGTAGCTGTTGAGGTGGATGATCGGCGGGCTGTAGCTGCCCTCGCCGCCGACGTAGCGCGCGATGGCCTCGGCGAGCGAGGTCTTGCTGTACGTCGCGCCGCTGAAAGCAACATCCTCCGGCGTCGTGGCAAAGGGCGCGCCGTAATGCCCGCGGCTGCGCCAATAGTCGCCGAGCGCGCCGGGCGTGGCATCGATGCCGAGGTAGGACAGGGCCATGGAGATGCACGCCGTGAAGCACTCATGGTTGGCATAGCCCACATAGCTGCCCCAATACTCGGGGCAGAACAGATCGGTAAAGGCCGGCACCTGGCAGATATAGCGGACCGTGCCCGTCTTCACGCCGGAATTCTTCGCATACTCCACGCTCGCATACGGCGCGGCATCCACCCGGCTGGCCGCCGCTGCGCCCAGCGTCAGACAGGGCAGCAGCCCCGCGAGCAGGCACAGCGTCAGCGCCAGACTGAGGATTCGTTTCTTCATAGATGACTCCTTTGGTTCCGGATTTTTGCTGGGTGTTGTTGATTTGCATAACACCTTCTGTTACGAAATTGCAACCTTTTTCGCTTCCTCTTCCAGCATTTTTTACACGGACGGGGCCGGTTTTGCGCGAAAATTGCAGAACCTTTTTTCGCTTTCGTTTTAAACCAGCAAGAAAAAATTGGTGTGCGCACGCGCAGCGGACGGTGAATATTTTCTGTTACCGGGTTTGACGCTATTGACAGATATGCAAAAAAAAAAAGCGAAAGCAGGGGCCGTTATGTCAACTAAGACTCCAGGGGGCATTTCCGGAAACTTATGACACGAGCCGGTGAAATCTGCTTTCCGCGAAAAATGCTGATGAATCAATAAGATAACGTTTGTAAACTGCTTGAGGGGCCGTCGGAATGGAACGGCAAATTTCTTTTGCGTCCGGCTGCGGCCCGGAACATGGCATGGATTGAACTGCACCAAGCGCTGCCGCAGCACCGCCAAAAACCGCACGACAGCCGCAAAAGAAAGCCGCGTGAAGCATTGTGGGCGCTGGACAAACCGTTTGCCGGAAGCTGGCGGAGATCTGCCAAGTTCAACAGATGGGCGTGGATGCAGCCGGCAGCGTAGACGCGGACGGACGCCCGGCGGCTGGGCGGGTACACCGGCCGCCTGATCGACCAGCGGGCGGCAAATCGCGAGCGGCAGCGGCGACGGCGCGCACGGCTGAGGGCGGCCATGGAACAAGGAGGATGGACATGAAAAAGCAGAAAGCACCGACCTGCGCCGCGCACTGCGCGAGCAGCGCGCGGCATACGAGGAGCTGTTGGGGCTCGCGGGCGCGATCCTGGCTGCGCTGTGCGTGCGCCGCGGCGACGGCGCGCACGCTGCGGCTGCCGAAGCAGGATGTGCACGATGCGCTCAGCGCTACGAATTCGCGGCGGCGGCCGAGGGCGAGGATTACGTGCTCTCGTACCGGGAGCGCAGCGACATGATCGACCTTGAGGGCGAGAAGGCGCGCATCCTCGAGCAGCTGGCGGCCATGGCAGCCGACACGACCGTGAAGCCGGAGCTGCGGCTCAAGGCGGCGGGGATGGTGCTCGGCCACGAACGAGGCAAAGCAGCCTCTGCAAAGGACGAAGCCGAGACAGAGCCGCAGGTGCTGCGCTTTGAGGGCGCGCTCGAGCAATGGAGCCGGTGAGGTGAGGCAATGGCACGCAAAAACGAACCTTACATTTATAAGGTGCTGCGGCGCGAGACGCCGAGTCCGCGCCAGCAGGAATTTTTCCGTGCAGAGGCGGCCAACGTCGCCTACGGCGGGGCGCGCGGCGGCGGCAAGAGCTGGGCCATGCGGCGCAAGCTCGTCATGCTCGCCATGCGCTACCCGGGGCTGAAGCTCCTGCTGCTGCGCCGGACGCTGCCGGAGCTGCGCGCAAACCACATCCTGCCGCTGCAGCGGGAGCTTGAGGGATACGCCGCGTGGAGCAGCGCGGAGCGCGCGTTTCGCTTTCCGAACGGGTCGCGGCTCGTGATGGGCTACTGCGACAACGACAGCGACTGCGCGCAGTATCAGGGGCAGGAGTACGAGGTGATCGGCTTCGAGGAGGCGACAAACTTTGAGCCCGACTGGCTGACCTTCATTGCGACCTGCCTGCGCACGACGCGCACGGATTTCGTACCGCGCATCTACTACACCTGCAACCCCGGCGGCCCGGGGCATGCCTACATCAAGCGTCTGTTCATCGACCGGGCGTTCCGGGACGGCGAGGACCCGGCGGACTATGTGTTCATACCGGCAAAGGTCTATGACAATCAGGTGCTGATGCAGCGCGACCCCGGCTATCTCAAGCGGCTGGAGGCGCTGCCGCCGCACAAAGCGGCGCGCACATCTTGAGGGCGACTGGAACGTATACGAGGGGCAGGTATTCGCCGAATGGCGCGACGACCCTGCACACTACGCCGACGGAAAGTGGACGCACGTGATCGAGCCGTTCGATATTCCGGACACATGGCGGGTATACCGCAGCTTGACTTCGGGTATGCAAAGCCGTTTTCCGTGGGCTGGTGGGCGGTGGATTTCGACGGCCGGCTCTACCGCATCCTCGAGCTGTACGGCTGCGTGCCCGGCGAGCCGGACACCGGCGTGCGCTGGACGCCGGAACAGATCTTCACGCAGATCCGCGCCACCGAAACCACGCACCCCTATCTGCGCGGACGGGACATCCGGGGTGTGGCAGACCCTGCGATCTGGGACGCATCGCGCGGCGACAGCATCGCCGACATCGCCGACCGGTACGGCGTGTACTTCGAGCCCGGTGACCACAAGCGCCTGCCCGGCTGGATGCAGGTGCACTACCGGCTGGCATTCGATGCGGCGGGGCTGCCGATGCTGTACGTATTCCGCAACTGCCGGGACACGCGGCGCACGCTGCCGCTGCTGCGCTACGACGCGCACGCGCCCGAGGACGTGGACACGCGGCAGGAGGACCACATCGCCGACGAGATCCGGTATCTGTGTCAGTCCGATCCCATCGCGCCGCGCCCCGCGGTGCAGCGGACGCCGCAGTGTTCGACCCTCTGAGCAATGATTAATTATGTAAACAGAAAAGACTGCGACAGCAGTCTCTTTTTCTCGCAAAACTCAAAATGTTATGTAAACCATTTGCCGGAAACGGCAGCAAAGGAGCGTCTATGACAAACGAAAAAACGAACCCCATGCCTTACCGCGCGGCGGATGCGGCGACGATGTTTGCGGCGGCCGGTACGGCAGAGCCGCTCGGGCCGGACATGGCCGTGCCCGTGATCACGCCCGACGATGTTGCGCGCGGCACGCAGCTTCTGCGCCGCTACAAGGACGGCAAGCGCGCACTCGAGGCGCGCATCATCGCCGACGAGCAGTGGTACCGGCTGCGGCACTGGCAGTATCTGCGCGACCGCAGGCGCGAGCAGGGCGCCGACGTGGTGGAGCCGACGAGCGCGTGGCTGTTCAACGCCATCGTCTCGAAGCACGCCGACGCGATGGACAGCTTCCCGGAGGCGGTGATCCTGCCGCGCAGCGAGCAAGATGAGCCGGACGCGAAGGCGCTGTCGGCCATCGTACCGGCGGTGCTGGAAAAGACGCACTTCGAGCAGGTGTGGTCGGACGCGTGGTGGTACAAGCTCAAGCACGGGTGCGCGGCCTACGGCGTGTTCTGGGACAGCGCCGGCAGCGGCGGCCTCGGCGACGTGGCCGTGCGGCAGCTCGACCTGCTGAACCTGTTCTGGGAGCCGGGCATCACCGACATTCAGGTCAGCCGCAACCTGTTCGTGTGCGCGCTCGTGGACAACGACGACATTGCGGCCGCATGGCCGGATGCGCGTCCCGGAAGCTGCGGCGTGGAGCTGGCGCAGTATCTCTACGACGACGCGGTGGACACGTCGAACAAGAGCATCGTCGTCGACTGGTACTACAAAAAGCCGCTGCCCGGCGGCGGCACGGCGCTGCACCTCGTGAAATTCACCGGGCGCGACCTGCTCTACGCGAGCGAGAACGACCCCGCCATGGCCGGTGGCTTCTACCCGCACGGGCAGTACCCGGTCGTGTTCGACGTGCTCTACCCCGAGGCCGGGACGCCGTGCGGCTTCGGTATGATCGCCGTGAGCAAAGACCCGCAGCAGTATATCGACCGGCTGAGCGGCAACCTGCTCGAGATGAGCATGAAGGCCTCCACCCCGCGCTTCTGGGTCAAGAAAGGCTGCGGCGTGAATGCGCAGGAATTTCTCGACTGGTCGAAGCCGCTCGTCGAGGTCGAGGGCAGCATCGACGACGAGCGGCTGCGCCAGATCAGCCTCTACAACCTCGACGGGCAGTGGGTGAACATGCTGCAGCTGAAGATCGACGAGCTCAAGGAGACGAGCAACAGCCGCGACGTGACGCAGGGCAGCGTGTCCGGCGGCGTGACGGCGGCGAGCGCCATCGCCGCGCTGCAGGAGGCCGGAAGCAAATCCAGCCGCGACACGCTGCGCGCGAGCTACCGCGCGTTTGAGCGCGTGGTCGAGCTCGTGATCGAGCTCATCCGCGCCTATTACACCGAGACGCGCCCGTTTCGCGTGGCGGCGCCGGGCGCGCAGGGCTACGCATTCTGCACGTACTCCAACGCCGGACTGCGCTCACGGACCGTCGGCATGGACGCGGACGGCATGGCACTGCAGCGCGCGCCGGCCTTTGACGTGTCCGTGCACGCGCAAAAGGAGAGCCCGTATGCGACCGCATCGCAAAACGAGCTGGCGCGGCAGCTGTACCAGCTTGGGGGTCTTTAACCCCGCCTTCGCGCAACAGGCCGTGCCGATGCTGGAGATGATGCAGTTTCCGGGGCGCGACAAGGTGCTTGAGGCCGTGCGCGGCAGCATCGCGCCGCCGCAGCCGGAGACACCGGACGCGGGCACGAATACGAACGCCGACCCGCTGCTGAAAGCGCAGGCGGAGAAAAACCGCGTCATCACAGAAAGCGCCCGCTGAGGGCAGAAGGGAGCACAGAATATGAGCGAAACCAATCTTTCCGCCGCGCCGGAGCAGAGCGCTCCTGCCGCCGCACCGGAAGCGGCCGCGCCGCACGAGGCCACTGAGGAAACCGTGACCGTCGGCGCGCTGCGCGGGGCCATCGAACGCCGGAATGCGCAGCGGGCGCGCCGCGCGGCCGAAGAAGCCGCCGTGCGCTGGTCGCGCGAGGCGGACGAACTGACGGCGCAGTGCCCGGACTTTGATCTGGGCGCGGCGCTGAACGATGCCCGGTTTTGCGCGCTGCTGCGCGCGGGCATAGACGTGCGCACGGCATGGTTTGCGCTGCACGCGCAGGCGCTGCTGGAGACGGCCTGTCTGCGCGCCGGACGCAGCGCCGAGCAGCGCGTGAGCGAGCACATCCGCGCCCGCGGTCTGCGCCCGGTCGAAAACGGGCTGGGCAGCGGCGGCGCGGGCATCGTGGTGCGGCCGGACGTGTCGCGCATGAGCCGCGCCGACCGTGCGGAGCTTGCCGCGCGCGCGGAGCGCGGTGAGCGCGTGAAGCTGAGCCTGTGACCCGCTTCGCGTACATCTGCCGGAACGGCCGGTGCGTGCTGCGCGCGGACGGTCACGCGGCGTACTGCCCGGGCAGCGACATCGTGTGCGCCGGGGCATCCGCACTCATGTGCGCGCTGGCGGGTGCGCTCGACACGCTCGGCGCGCAGGGCGTGCAGCGGACGCTCAGCGCCGGACACGCAGCCATCGCAGCCGACGACCGGACCGATGTGCGCGCGGCGTTTACCGTGGCCGTGACGGGTCTGCGGCAGCTCGCCGCGGCCTACCCCGGCCACGTTGCGGAGGACACCGGCCGCGTCCCCGCGCAGGAGGAAACCCACGGCAGCGCAGCGGCCGGGCGCTGCCCCGGCGCTGTCCCCGGAAGCGGACAGCAGAGAAAAAAGGAGACATGAGTATGGAAAACATCCGCATGGACCTGCGCCTGTTTGACGCAAACACGCAGGTGACCACCCAGCAGAGCCTGACCGAGGAGATGAAAACGTTCTACTCGACTACCTCATCGACGCGGCCGAGCCCGAGCTCGTGCACGATCAGTTCGCGCAGAAGCACCCCATCCCCGCAAACGGCGGCAAGACGATCCAGTTTCGCCGCTTTGCCCCGCTCGGCAAGGCGCTGACCGCTCTGACCGAGGGCGTGACCCCCGACGGGCAGAGTCTGAGCATGAGCACCGTTGAGACGGCCGTGCGTCAGTACGGCGGCTACATCCAGATGAGCGACCTGCTGCTGCTGACCGCCATCGACAACAACCTCACCATGGCCACGAAGCTGCTCGGCGCGCAGGCCGGCCGCACGCTCGACACCATCACGCGCGAGGTGCTCGTCGGCGGCGACAACGTGCAGTACGCCGACGAATCCGTGTCCGCCCGCTACCTGCTGCGCGGCGGCAATGCCGGCGCTGCCGACAACAACTACCTGACCGTCGACTGCATCCGCCGCGCCGTGCGCGCACTCAAAAACGCCAACTGCCGCCGCATCGACGGCGCGTTCCCGGTCATCATCCACCCCGACGTGGCATACGACCTCATGAACGACCCGAATGGCTCGCGCCGCACCAGTACGTGGACACGGAGCATATGTACGAGGGCGAGATCGGCAAGATCGAGGGATGCCGCTTCGTTGAGAGCACGGAGGCGAAGATCTTCCACGCCGAAGATCTGGCCGCCGACAGCCGCACGCTGCTCGCAAACGGCGCAGTGAGCGGCAAGACCACCGTCGCATTCGACGGCGGCACGGTCAAGCCCGGCGCACTCGTCGGCCGTCAGGTGCTCATCGGCAATGCCTGCGTGACCGTCAAGGAAAACACCGCAAGCTCCATGACCGTCGACGCCCCGGTCACAGTCGAGGACAACGCCATCCTCTACCCCGGCGAGGCCGGCGCGCAGGGGCGCGACGTGTACGTCACGCTCGTGCTCGGCGCGGACGGCTACGGCACGACCGAGATCACCGGCGGCGGGCTTGAGCACATCGTCAAGCAGCTCGGCTCTGCCGGTACGGGCGACCCGCTCAACCAGCGCGCAAGCGTCGGCTGGAAGGCCACGAAGGTCGCCGTGCGCCTCGATGACAGCGCCATCCGCCGCATCGAGACCTGCAGCACCTACACCGAGTAAGAAATTCACCCCGTGCCTCCCGCCCACGCGGCGGGAGGCACGCATTCACACAAGGAGGAATACACTATGGCAACCAGAAAAAATGACCGACCGCGCCGCCGAGGCCTGGCTGAGCGAGCCCGTGACCGTGCACCTGTTTCGTGACAACGGCAGCTACAAGGAGGATAAGATCGTGACCGTCAACGGTGAGACCGTGCGCATCCCGCGCGGCGAGGACGTGACGATCGCGCGCCGCTTTGCCCTCGTGCTCGCGCAGGGTGAGGCGCAGGACGCGCGCACCGGCGCGCTCATCGAGCGCGAGACCGCCCGCTTTGCCGCCGAGAGCGGTGCGCTGGGGCTCTGAGCATGGCGACGCTTCAGCAGGCGCTCACGCGCATCGACGCGATCTGCCCGAACGCATGGGACGACGCGGCGAAGATCCAGTGGCTCAACGAGTGCGAGCACATGATCCAGATGCGCATCCTCGACGCAGCGCCCGAGCAGTGCGTGACCTACGACGCAGACACCGACCGCAGCACCAAGCTGCTCGTGCCCGCACCGTTTGACCGGCTGTACGTGTACTACGTCATCGCCATGTGCGACTACGCCGCGCACGAGACCGCGCACTACGCCGACAGCATGATGCTCTTTAACGCCGCATACTTCGCAGCCGAGACCGGAAGCCTCACGAATCTGTACGGCGCGGCGCTGATCCGGAAGTATTTTTCCGACTACAACGCGGGCGCGGTCTACGGCAGCGCACAAGCCGGATACTGCTACCGGGACATCCCCGGAAAGAAGCTGCGCATCATCAATCTCAACACCGTCGAGGGCGAGATCACCGGCGGAGAAACCGCGGCCGACGCGCTCTCGGAGGCGCAGCTGCTGTGGTTCGCGCAGACGCTTGCCGACCTCGGCAGCAAGGCGGACAGCGCGGCGTGGGGCTTTGTGATCCTCGGACACTACCCGCTGGACTGGGGCAGCGCGCGGGCGGGCGGCAAGGTGCTCAAGGCGTATCTGGACGGCGGGAGCGTCACGATCGGCGGCGAGACAGTCTCCTTTGCGGGGAAAAACGGCGCTGTCTGCTGCGGGAATTTCCACGGGCATCTGCACAACTTCAAGACGTCCAGGATCTACGTTGTGCCGGACAACGTTTCCCAGTCCGACCCGCCGACGGAGCAGATGGCGGCGCTGCGCATCTGCTGCCCGTCCGCCAACTACTACCGGACGAACGAGGTGGGCGATAACAACCGGTTGGACAGCAACCAAATCGAATTCGGCGAGGAGACGACCCACAGCAAAGCACCGGGCGTGACCGACACGGCCTTCACCGTCAACGTCATCAATCCGGCAGACAAAAAAATCTATTCGTTCTGCTACGGCGCGGGCTACGATCGCACGCTGTCGTTTGATTTCACAGTGGTCATGCGCGCCGTCAAGACGACGCTCACCGGCTGCACCGGCAGCAACGCCGCGACCGCCGTCGAAGACGGCGCAGCATATACGACCACGCTGACGCCGAAAAACGGGTACACCTTCGACACCGTCACGGTCAGCATGGGCGGTACGGACATCACGGCGACAGCATACAATGCCGCGACCGGCGTGGTGTCCATCGCGCGCGTGACTGGGGACATCACCATCACGGCGACCGCGTCAAAGCCTGTGACGTACACAAACCTTGTACCCACGGCTGTTGACAGCAGCGGCGCGTCCATGCCGTATCAGAATGGATACAACCTATCATCGTCCGGAAACGCGCAGAGTGACAGCGGATTTGTGACGACCGGCTTCATTCCGCTGCCCGGCAATGTGACGAAGCACATTTACCGCATCGCCGGTGAGGGGATCGTGTTCTCGAAGGCGGAAGCGTATTGCCGCGTTGGATGGTATGACAGCACATTCCAGCTGCTTAAAACCGTCATTCCGGCAAACAAGATCGACGTCAGTGTGTATTTCCCGAGCAGCATCCCGGAGAGCACCACGGCCATGACGTTTCAGGTGACGGAAGCAGCGAGCAATGTGCCCGCCTCTGCGGCGTATTTTCGCGTGAGCGCAATGGGCAAGGGCGAGAACCTGATCATCACGCTCGACGAACCGATCGAATAAGGAGGAGATGGAATGCAGATCATTCCGGCGTTTGTGACGCAAAACAAGTGCTATCAGGCGGGCGCACCGCTGACGCCGCGCGGCATCATGCTGCACAGTGTCGGAACGCCGCAGCCATCGGCGGCGGTGTTTGCGCGCAGCTTTAACCAGTATCAGCCGGGCGGCGTGTCTGTCTGCGTACATGCGTTCGCGTACAGGCGGACGGCACGGTATGCCAGACGCTGCCGTGGGAGATGCGCGGCTGGCACTGCGGCGGGAGCGCCAATTCTACGCACATCGGGGTAGAGATGACCGAACCGGGTGCGGGCATGACTTACGCGGAGGGAGCGAGCAGATCACGGGCACATACCACACGGCCGTGGCGCTGTTCGCCGCGCTGTGCAAGGGTTTACGGCCTCGATCCGGCGCAGGACGGCGTCATCATCGGCCACGCGGAGGGACACCGGCGCGGCGTGGCCAGCAACCATGCCGACCCTGAGCTGTTGTGGGATGTCTATGGCATGGGCTACACGATGGACGGATTTCGGCGCGACGTCGCCGAGGCGATGAAAAACGGAGCGCGAGAGGAGGCGTTGGATATGCCGCGCTATGATTCCGTGGCGGAGATGCCGCAATGGGCTCGCGCCGACGCGCAGCGGCTCATCGACCGCGGCGCACTCCAAACACGGACGGCAAGCTCGACGTGTCGGAGGATATGCTGCGCACGATGATCGTGTGCCAGCGAATGCTGGACGAACAAAAGGAGACATAAATGGACAGACTCACAACGATCAAAGCGGCTGCTCTGCGGCCGCCGCAGCGCTGACGGCATTCTGGGGCTGGACCGGGTGGCTTGCGGCTGCTTGGTTTCTGGCCATGCTGCTCGACTATGCCACCGGCAGCGCTGCCGCTCTGCGCGCAGGCACATGGAGCAGCCGCTGTGCCCGCGAGGGACTGTGGCACAAGGCGGGCAGCGTAGCGGGTGTGCTGGTGTCGGCGCTGCTGGACTTTGCGCTGCGGGCGCTGCTCGGCAGTGTGCCGGGACTGGGCGCACACTATGACGTGCTGCTGTGCCCGCTCGTGACGGCGTGGTATTTGCTGACGGAGCTCGGCAGTGTGGTCGAAAACGCCGGTGCGCTCGGCGCGCCGCTGCCGCAGTTTCTCGTGCGGGCGATCGCCGTGCTGCGCGCAGACATATCGCAGCACGGCGGAGGGGATGACGACGCATGACGGACTATTCCCCGCTGGAGCTTTCCGCTGCCGGAGCGCACCGGTCAGGAGACCGTCGAGCAGCGGCTCACGGCGCTGGAGGAGACCGTGCCGCGGCTGCTGGAGGCGCTGCAGTACACGCTGTCGAACCTCGGCGCGGAGAACTTCAACGCCGCGGCGCTCTCGCGGCTGCTCTCGCCGATCCGCGCGCGCATCGACGGCGCGGACGGCAGCATCACACAGCTGAGCCTCGACGCCGGCACCCTGCAGACACGCCTGACGTCGGCCGAGGGCAATGTCGCCGCGCTCGAGCAGACCGTGAGCGATCAGGGCGCACGCATCGCGCTCGTGGCCGATGCCAACGGCGTGAACGCGGCGGCCATCGTCGCCGCCATCAACAACGGCGGCAGCAGCGTCACGCTCTCGGCCGATAAGATCGACCTCAACGGCATCACGACCGTGGCCGACACGCTGCACATCGGCAGCCAGAACAGCCTCGAGCGCAAATATCTCATCTTTCACAAGAGCGGCGCAGTGATCTCCGCGACGCGCGGCGATCTGCCGGAGCTGATGCTCTCGGCCGGGAAGATCGACCTGTGCGGCGAGCTGTATCACAACGCGAGCCGCTCAACCTGTAAGGAGGCAAGGCATGTATCTACCCACATTTCCGCGGCGCATGGCTGCCGTCCGCCATGTGCAGACGGACTTTCGCGGCTACGACCACCGCCCGTCCTGCCCCGAGGGCGGCATCTACGAGATGACCAACGGCTCGGCGGCCGACAGCAGCCCCCTGTTCGCGACGCGGCCGGGCCGCACGCTCAGCTACCCGTCCACCGGGCAGCCGAACGGCCTGTTCGCGGCCGGGGACGGGCTGCTCTGGTGCGCGGGCACGGCGCTGTATCATAACGGCGAGGCCGTGCCGGGCTGCACACTCACGGACACGGCGAAAGTGTTCGCCGAGCTCGGCGGCACGGTGCTCATCTGGCCGGACAAGATCTGGTTCCGGCCGGCGGACGGCACATTCGGCAGCGCCGAGCCGAGCTGGACCGGCACGGTAACGCTCGGCAGCAGCGACGACACCGGAGACGCCGGGCGCGCGAACGTGCTGCAGGCCGACGGCGCGGGCACAGACTTTCGCACCGGCGATGCCGTGACGCTCAGCGGCTTCGGCGACGTGCGCAACAACGGCACATACATCCTGCGCGGCATCGACGGGGCGCGGCTGCGCTTTGACCCGGACACATTCGTGCGCGCGGGCGCAGTCAACGGCGTCACGATCACGCGGCGCTGCCCGACGCGCAGCACGCGTGCAGCTACGGCAACCGCCTCTGGGCGTGCGCACACGACAGCGTGTGGTGCACAAAGCTCGGCGATCCGCTGAGCTGGTTCTGGTACGAGGCGGACGAAAACGGCGCCGTCGCTACGGCCGCATGGAGCGTGGATGCCGGCGCGCCGGGGGATTTTTCCGGCTGCGCGGCGACGGGCAGCGGCGTAGTGTTTCTCAAGCCCGGCGGGCTCTGGCGGCTCTACGGCACGCGGCCTACAAACTTCCAGCTCGTGGCCTCGGCCGCGCTCGGCGCGGAGCAGGACTCCGGCCGCTCGCTCGTGACGGCGGCCGAGACGCTCTACTACCTCTCCCCCGTCGGCGCGGCGCGCACGGCGGGCGGACGGCCGGTACGCATCGGCGATGCGCTCGGGCGCACGCTCTCGCACGGAGTCGCCGGCACGGACGGCACGCGCTGGTATCTCTCGGCGCGCGACGAGAAAAACGGAGCGGACGGCACCTGTTTGTATACGACACGCGCAGCGGTCTGTGGAGCCGCGAGGACGATTTTGACGCGCGCGCCTTTGCGCAGTGCGGCGGCGCGCTCTATGCGCAGGATACGCGCGGCGTGTGGCGCTTCGGCGCGGGCAGCACGGCACAGATGGAGAGCCTGCTCGAAACGGGCGACTTTACCAGCGGCAGCCCGGACTGCAAGCGGCTGCTGCGCGTGCAGCTGCGGCTGGAGGCGGAGGCGGGCGCAAGCATCACGGCGGCGGTGCAGTATGACTCCGACGGACAGTGGCACACGCTCGCGGCCGTGACGGCGGGTGCGAAGCGCTCGTCACCCTGCCGGTACTGCCGCGCCGGTGCGACCACTTTCGCCTGCGGCTGACGGGCACGGGGGCGTGGCGGCTTGCTATCGCTCACGCGCACGGAGACCGCCGCCGGACCGCAGCACTGAGGAAAGGAGAACCTATGGCGACAAAATACA
>VOFC01004317.1_pt1 | contig 59525 bp, 64 predicted proteins | sample 5384161 | NCBI WGS metagenome assembly VOFC01 (sample SAMN12384722, study PRJNA508395) | human gut metagenome | isolation source: healthy gut B | host: Homo sapiens
TACGGCTGGGGATGAGCAGGGTGACTTCGGCGCGGGCCGGGGCGGGACGGTCAGGAGACGGCCAGGGACAGCATACAGCCCAGCAGGGCGGCACGTGGCAGTGACATGCTTCGATCCTTATTTTATGGGTAATACAGGGAAGATGTAGCAATTTTCCCCGTTTTTGTCATGCGTCATTTCCGGGGGCTCAGGGCAGGGGCGTGCGCGCCAGGGCCAGCACGTCCACGCGCGCGGCCCCGGCACGGCGCAGCTCTTCACCGGCGGCCCGCAGGGTGCTGCCGGTGGTGATGATGTCGTCCACCAGCCACAGGCGCAGCCCCCGGACACCGTCGGCCCGGAACGTCCCGGCGGCGTTGCGCCGTCGCCGGGAGGCCGTGAGCCCTGTCTGGTGCGGGACGGCCGCCGGCCGCCGCAGCAGGCCGGGATGGACGGGGAGGGAGAGCATAAGCCCCAGCGCCACGGCCAGCTCGTGTGCCTGGTTGTAGCCGCGCCGGCGCAGGTGGTCCTTATGCTGGGGGATGCCCAGCACAGCGTCGGGCAGGGGCAGACAGGACGCGGCATCCAGCAGCAGACCGGCCAGCAGGAAGGCCAGGGACGGCCTGCCGCCGTGCTTGAAAACGCAGGATGAGCCGACGCAGGGGCCCCGCGGTACTGGCCGTGCAGCGCCAGTCCCTGCCAGGGCGGCGGCGAGGCCAGACAGTCCCCGCACAGCAGCGGCTGTCCGGCGGCGGGCCAGGGCAGGGCAGCCCGCAGGCCCGGCAGCGCCTCCCGCCGGAAGGGCGCAGGGCCCGGGCGCAGGCGGGCAGAGCCCGTGGGCCAGCATCCCGGCCTCCGGGCCGGAGAGATCCCTTTCCGGCAGCGTCCACGGGCGTGCCGCAGACCGGGCAGCGGTGCTCGGTGAATCCCAGCAGCCGGGCCAGCCGTATCAGGGGGAAGGGCCGCCGCGGCGGTGCATCCGGGTCGATAATCGGCTCTCCACCCCTGACAATATCCTGCCCGGCGGGCATCACGGGCGGGCCTCCGCCAGGCGGGCGGCCCAGTCCCGGCCCCAGCGCTCAAGACCGGCGCACAGGTCGGGACGGGAGAGCAGGTCCCCGGGACAGGACAGGCCTCGCAGGGTGCGGGTATCCGCCATCCGGGCGCCGAAACTGGCGAAAAAGTATTTCAGGCCCAGCAGGCTGCCGGTGAAGAGCTGCTCCCCCGCGCGGACGGGCCGCCGCCAGGGCCGCCAGCACCAGGGGTCCCTTCCCGGCGGGACGGCCCGCCTCGACCCCGGCCCAGATGCGCTGGGAGCGGTCCACCAGGGCCTTGGCCTGGGCGGGCAGGCCATAGAAATAGACGGGCGATGTCCACAGGACCACGTCCGCGGCGGCGATGGCCGCAAAGACGGCCTCGGCATCGTCCGTCCGTGCCAGCGGGCAGGCATGGGGCGCGGCGGCACAGCTCTGGCAGCCCCGGCAGGGGCGGATGTGCTTTTCCCGCAGGGCGATCTCCTCCACCGCCCCGCCGCAGGACAGCCCTCCGGCGATGAGGCGGGCCACGGTGTGGGTGGTGCCGTTGGCGCGGGGGCTGCCCAGCAGGGAAAGGATGCGCATCAGACGAAGTCCCCGCAGAAGGGGTTGTTGCGGCGTTCGTTGCCGATGCTGGTGGCCGGGCCGTGACCGGGCAGGACGGCCGTTTCTTCCGGCAGGGCGAAGAGCACCTTGCGGATGGAGCGCAGCAGGGTGTCGTGATCGCCGCCGGGGAAGTCCGTGCGGCCCAGGGAACGGTAGAAGAGGGCGTCGCCGGTGAAGACGGCCTTTTCGTCCGGGAAGTAGTAGGAGACACCGCCGGGGTGTGGCCGGGAGTGTCCAGCACGGTGCAGGCCATGCCGCCGAAGACCTGTTGTCCCGTGGGCAGGTCGCGGCTCTCGAAGGCGGGCACCGGCGGGAAGCCCCAGATGCCGCCGTCGGAGGATTCCGTGCCGATCAGGCAGGCATCGTGGACGGGGGAGTAGACCGGGGCGCCGGTCTCTTTCACCAGCGTGGCCACGCCGTACATATGGTCGAAGTGGCGGTGCGTGAGGCAGATGGCGGCCAGCGTCAGGCCCTTGGCGCGCAGGTCGTGCAGGATGGGGGCGGGGTCGCCGCCGGCATCGATGACCACGGCCTGACCGTCCTTGTGGACGAGATAGCTGTTGGTCTCCAGCGGCCCCAGAGGATAGACGGAATACGGCATGGGATCCTTCCTTTTGCGAGATGGGGTTTTCTTCTTGGTAGCGCAGGAGGGAGCGGGGGGCAAGCCCGCTCCGGGCGGTATGTCCCGGGCATCATTTCTTGATTTTTTCTAGACAATACGGAGGGGGACAACTACACTGGCGGCATGAATACCGCTCCTTCCGCCTGTGACCTGACCCGCAGGGACCTCATGGACATGGACGCCCTCCTGATGCAGGAACTGGGCAAGTTCATCCAGTGTTCGCACCATGCCCTGTATTTCCCCACCGCCCATGCGCCGCGCCAGCCGGAACTGCTGCCGCGCGAACGCCGCCTGCTCCTGCCCCTGTACCGGCAGGGGAGCCTGCTGGGCGTGCTCATGCTGCACGGCGTCAAGGTGCGGGATGCCCGTGCCCTGCTGCCGCAGCTGCCCGCCATCACCGGCCTTTGCCTGGAGCTGCTGGCCCGGGTCAAGGCCACGCGCGTGGATGCCGTGACCGGCCTGGCCACGGAGAACGTGCTCTACGGCGCCATGGAAGACGAGGCCGCCCGGGTGCGCGAGCTCTTCGCGGACCCTTCCCGGGGGGACGGCGAGCACTCGCCCCTGCACCGGCTGTGCATGGGCCTGGTGCTGCTGCATTTTTCCAACGGGCGCGAGATCGTGGGCCGCATGGGCTTCCGTTTCGCCGATGAGCTCATGCGCCGCGCGGCCGAAGCCCTGCGGGAGGAGCTGCCGTCGGATGTGGTGGCCGCGCGCGTGGGACGCTTCGGCATGGCCCTGCTGCTGCCCTCGGTGAGCGGCCGCAGCGCCTGCCAGAAGACGGCCGAGGCCGCCCTGGCCCGCATGGCCGGTGCCGCCCTGCCCGCGCCCCTGACGGGCAGGACCATACGTCCCCGCCTGAGTGCCGGTCATGCCGTGTACCCGCAGGACATGGAAGGCGCGGAACTGCGTCTGCCCATGTTCGAGCAGGCCCGCATGCTCATGGAGCGCGCCCGGCTCGCGGCCCGCATGACCTCCCAGCCCGGGGCGCCGCGCGTCATGCCCTTTGCCCGCATCCTCCAGGACGGCGGCACCGTGCTCCGGGCCCTGCCCCAGGGCCGGGTGCGTGTGGGCCTGGGGGCCCAGGCCAAGGCCCGGGAAGGCATGCGCTTCGCTGTGTGGGGCCCTTCGGGACAGGACGGGGCCGGCAATCCGTACAAGGGCGAAGTGGTGCTGCTGCAGGTGCGGGAATTCCATTCCGTGGCCGAGACCGTGCATCTGGCCGATGCCACGGCGCCGCTGGAAGCCGGTGACAGGCTCAGCCTGCTGGAAGTGCCCTCCCTTGCCGCTTTCCCTCATGCGCCGGGCGGCAGGGCCGCTGCCGCCGATGTGCCCGGCACGCCCGGGCAGGAAGGAAGCGCCGCGGCGGATACGGAGCCGGACGGGGCCCCGCCGCCGGGAGCGTGCGGAAGGGCGCGCCCGCGTCCCGGCGCTGGAGGACGGCGCCTGCGCGGGCATCTACGGTCATGGGGATTTTTGCATCTTTTCGCCCAGGAGAAAGAGCGCACGGGGCGTTTCGTGCTGGCCATCGTGCGGGTGGATGTCCCGCATGACGCACGGCAGGAAGCGGCCCTGGGCGAATGTCTCGCGGCCTGGCGGCAGATCCCCGAACTGTGTGCCGGAGAGCCTCTGGCCGGGCTGTACGGCAGCAATGCCCTGATCTTCTTCCATGCGGACAGCAGTGCCGAGGCCCTGCTGCCTCACTACACGGCCCTGTGCGCCCGCCTGGAAGCGGCCGGGCTGCCGGTCTCGGCCGGTCTTGCCGGCTACCCCTTCCTGCATTACCGCAAGGGCGAGATGCCCGACTGCGCCCTCAAGGCCCTGGAGTACGCCCAGCTGCTGCCCCCGCCGCGCGCGGGCCTGTGCAACTCCCTGGCCCTGAACATCAGCGCGGACCGCCGCTATGCGCTGGGGGACGTCTTCGGCGCCATCGACGAATACAAGCTGGCCCTGTTGGCCGATGCGGAAAACGTGCTGGCCCGCAATTCCCTGGGCGTCTGCATGGCCGCCCTGGGCCGGTATCACGAGGCCCGGCGCCACTTTCTGGAGGCCCTGCGCTACAAGGGCGATGCCGGACCGGAACGCCAGGCGCGCATCGCCCAGACCCATTACAATCTGGGCACGGTCTGCCAGCAGCTGGGCGAGCGCCGTTCCGCGGCCCGCTATTACCGGGAATGCATCAAGGACGCCCCGGAGCATGTCTATGCCCATCTGCGTCTGGGGCAGCTGTGCGAGGAAGGCGGGCGCCGCAACGAGGCACGGCGCTTCTACGAGCTGGCCGCCGCCATCGAGGACAGGCAGTCGGAGCAGACCGGGGAACAGCGGCCCAGCCTCGCCCGGCGCTATCTGGCCCGGCTCGCGGCCCGGCAGCGGCATGGCGGCGAGGCCCGCGAGCTGCTGCACGATACCCTGCTGCGCAATCCGTTCGATGCGGCGGCCATGCTTTTGCTGGCCCGCCTGTATCTGGACGGTGACGAGGATCCGGCCATGGCCGAGCTGCTGGCCCGCAAGAGCGTGGGCCTGCGCGACACGCCCGAAGGCTGGCAGGTGCTGGCCCGGGCCCTGCGCGCCCTGGGCCGCGAAGAGGAAGCCAGCCTGGCCGAGGCGCACGCCTCCGTGGGCTAGCAGGAAGGCGCGGAAGGACGGGGAAGGGAGCCCGTGCACCGTCACGCCCCGTGTCCGTGCGGGCGGGGACGCGTCCTGCGCATGGCAGGGGCGCCGCCGGCGGCCCCAGGCCATTCCTTCCGAACGGGACGCGGGAAGGAAACGAAGAGGGCGGCATCCGCCATCTGGAGGGCAGGAAGATATTTCTCCGCTTCGTGTGTCCGGCGGAGAGGATGCGGGGACGGATCATCCGTGCCGTGCATCGTGGAGGGGGGGCCTGCGGGCCCTCCCTTTTGCTTTGCCGGAAGCGGGCATGAAAAAAAGGGCCACCCGCATGGCGGATGGCCCGGATGGCTGCGGCAAGGGCGGAGGCTAGCGGCCCAGCAGGGCCTTGCTGGCCGGGGTCAGGCCGCGCAGGCTGTCCACGACCCTGGCCGTGCCCAGTCCGGCGGGGTCCTGTTCCATGATGATGAGGATGCGGGCATCATCGGCGCTGACGCGGGTCAGGGTCTCCATGGCCAGGGCCCGGCTGCGGGGCGTGCCGCGGAAGGTCCACATGGTGCCTTCCTGCTGCAGTTCGGTGGGCGCGTCCTGCATCTCGCGCATGCGGGAGGCGAAGGTCCTGGCGTCCATCCCGTCCTTGTTGGGCAGGATGAAGATGCTGATGTGGGCCTCCACGGCTTCCTCGCCGCGTTTGCCCAGCAGGAGCATGTATTCGTCCGGGTGGCCGCTCTGGAAACCGGGACGTTCATCGCTGGTCCAGCCGTCGGGCAGGTCCACGGCGAACTGGCTGAAGGTCTTTTCGGCGGCCGGGGCACTGACGGCGGCGGCCAGCAGGAACACGAGAGCAAGAAGAATGTGGCGCATGGCAGATCGGCTTTGGAGTGGGATGAGGGGTCCCCGCCAGCATAGCCCGCGGCAGGGCCGGGGGCAAGCGGGGTCAGGGCCGCGTCAGTTGCAGCTGGGCGAACGGCACGGCCATGCGGATGATGAGGAAGCCCCAGGGCAGGAGTTGCAGCACGAGGCTGCGGGCCTTCAGGGGCCGGTACAGGAAGACGCTCCAGCCGATGATGGCCAGGGCCGCCAGCACCGAGAGGACCAGGGCGTGCATCTGGGGCAGGATGTCGAAGGGGATGCCGCTGTGCAGACTGCGCAGCAGGGCGGCCAGCAGGGTGCTCAGAGGTCGATGATGGAGGGCAGGTAGCCCACCACGGCCCAGACGGCGCACCAGCGGACGGCCAGGCTGAACGTCCTGTCGTCCGTCAGCGGCCGCTGGTGGCGCAGCTGCCAGAGCCGGAGCAGGGCAGCGCCGCCCGCCAGCGAGAGGTAGCGGAAGAGCAGATGCAGGCCCTGGCGGATCTGGAGCAGGATGAAATCGCTGCGTTGCATGCCCTGCGGCGGGTCCAGCAGCAGGCCCGTGGACAGCAGGCTGCCCAGAAGGAAGAGCAGCAGGGCCAGCAGGCAGCCCCAGAGCGTCAGGCGCAGGTCGCCGGTGCGATAGGCCGTGATGCCCGGGTCCGCGGTGTCGGGCCAGTGCCGGGAGGCGCGCAGCAGGGCCCAGAGCAGCAGGGTGGCCGGCAGCCAGGCCAGCAGGGCCACGATGGCGGGCTGGACCAGGAGATCGGCCAGGGGAGGCATCTGCGGTCGCCGCAGGGCCTCCGGCAGGAGCATGAGCGGGAACAGGGGCAGGGCCACGGCGGCACAGAGCAGGCCCAGGCGCAGGAGCTGGCGGCCGCCCCAGAGGCACAGGGCCGCGTTGCCCCTGCGGCCGGCCAGCAGGGTCATGAGGATGAGGAAGGGCAGGGCCTGGGCCGTCTGCGCGAGCAGGGCCTGCAGGTTGCCCAGCCAGTATATGAGGATGAAAGTCGTTTGCATGGGTCACTCTCCTGCCCGCTATATAAGCGTTGCCCGTGCGGGCCGCAAGAGGAGGGCCCGCACGTCCCCGTCGTCTCCCGCGGCACGCGCCGGACGGGAGACCTGCCGCGCGGCCGGGTGATGGCGCCGGGCCTTTGCCGGGCGGCCCCCCGTCCTCCGTCCGCTGCCGTGCCGGGGAGGCCCGCCGGGAGGCTTGCCGCCGCCGTGCGCTTGGGGTATGACTCGTCTGTTTCACCTCCGTCAACCTGCGGGATGCTCCATGTCGTTCTTTACTGTTTTTCTGCTGGCCGTGGCCCTGTCCATGGATGCTTTTGCCGTGGCGCTGGCCTCGGGATGCGCCATCCGCGAAATACGTCTGCGCCAGTATGTCCGGGTCAGCGCGGCCTTTGGCTTTTTCCAGTTCTTCATGCCGGTGCTGGGTTGGTTCCTGGGACAGTCGGTGCACCATTTCATCGAAGCCTGGGACCACTTGCTGGCGTTCGTGCTGCTGGCATGGATCGGCGGCAACATGCTGCGCTCCGGCATCGGCGGCCTGCGCAAGGCCGAACCTGTCGCCTGCCCCCGGAGCGACCCCACCGCCGGCTGGAACCTGCTCCTTCTGGCCGTGGCCACCAGCATCGATGCCCTGGCCGTGGGCCTGACCTTTGCCATGACGGATACCAATGCCTTCCTGCCTTCCTGCCTCATCGGGGTGGTCTGTGCCTGCATTTCGGCCTGCGGGCTCTTCCTGGGCAAAAAGCTGTCTTCGCTGCCCATGCTCAACGGCTGGGCCGAAGTGCTGGGCGGCGTGGTGCTGCTGGGCATCGGTCTGAACATCCTGCACGAGAGCGGCGTCTTTTAGGCGGGGGCGCCTTCCCTCCGCCTCTGCATGTCGCGGAGGAGGGGAGCGCTTTTCCCGCATGGGAGCGGCAGGCCCATGCCCCTGCGGCGGGAGCGCGCCGCGCGCGGCCCTCTGCCCGGGCCCTGCCGGGAGAGTTGCCGAGCCGCGTCAAGATGCCCTATAGTGCCGGAGGCCCGGAACCCGCCCGTGCCGCACATGGACGACGCCGTCCGGCGTGCCGGAGCGTTGAGAGGAGACGATGATCAGTATCTGCCGTTATCATGACATTTCCGTGGGGCACCGCATCTGCGGCCACGAATCCCACTGCGCCCGCCTGCACGGGCATAATTACCGTATCCATTTCACCTGCACCGCCGACGAGCTGGACGCCCTGGGCCGCGTGCTGGACTTCCAGGTGGTCAAGGGAGCGCCTGTGCCGGTGGCTGGAAGACCACTGGGATCACCGCTTCCTGGTCTGGGACAAGGACCCCCTGCTGGAGGGCCTGCGGGCGCTGGATCCTTCGGTGTCTGTCCTGCCCTGCAATCCGTCCGCCGAGAACATGGCCCGCTACCTGGGCGAAGTGGTGGGCCCGGCGCAGCTGGAAGGCACCGGGGCCCGTCTGGTGGCCGTGGAGGTGGAGGAGACCGCCAAGTGCAGGGCGCGCTGGAGCCTGTGATGCGGACCCTGGCGGTCAACGAATTTTTCGTCACCCTGCAGGGCGAGGCCGCCTTTGCCGGGACGCCTGCCGTGTTCGTCCGTTTCCAGGGCTGCCCGGTGGCCTGCCCGTGGTGCGATACGCAGTATGCCGCCCGCCTGGACGGCGCGACGCTGGACTTTGCCGCCGTGCGTGCCAAACAGGGGCCGGGAGCGGGCTATGCCGACGTGGAGCCCGCCGCCCTGCTGGCGGCCATCCGGCAGGCCGGGCCGCGCCATGTGGTGCTGACCGGCGGCGAGCCCTGCCGCCATGACCTCACGGAGCTGACCTCGCGGCTGGTGGCGGAGGGCTTTCGTGTGCAGATCGAGACCAGCGGTACCATGCCCATCCGCTGCCATGCGGCGGTCTGGGTGACCCTGAGCCCCAAGCTGGGCATGCCCGGCGGGCTGGACGTGCGTCAGGATGCCTGGGAACGGGCCGGCGAGATCAAGTTCCCCGTGGACACGGCCGAGGACCTGGTCCGTTTCGAACAGGCGCTGGCAGCGGCCCGCAGGGCGGCGGCCCGGCCGCTGACGGAACTGGTCTGGCTGCAGCCCGTGAGCCAGGGGAAGGAAGCCACACGCTTGTGCGTGGAGGCGGCCTTTGCCCGTCAGTGGCGTGTGAGCGTGCAGGTGCACAAATATCTGGAGCTGCGCTGATACCCTGCGCTACAGATAAGAACACAAGGGATGTGAAAGGCGGCGTGCGTCGGCATGTCGCCTTTTTCCGTGGCGGCGCGAGCGTTGCACGGGCGCCCGGCTGCTTTCCCCGCCGGGAGGCTGCCGGGAGAGGCGGGCATCAGGCCAGCGGGTTCTGCCCTGTCTCCGGCGCAGGGGGCTGGCAGCGTTTTGCCGGAGAGACGGGGCAAGGATCATGCGGGACATCCATGCCCACAGCCGCGTATCCGGCGAGGCGCGCGTCCTTCGTGGCGTCCCGCCACGGTGCTCGCCACCTGGGCAAGGAGGGGAACACCTTCCTGCCCGCGGAACGAAAAAAGCCACCCGGAGGTGGCTTGCTGTGTGCGGCGGCGTGCGGCTAGTGGCGCTTCAGGCGCTTCATCTCGTCCTGCATGAGCTCGAGGCCCACCAGGATATTGCGGCGCATGGCTTCCATGAGTTTGTCATCGTCCTTCTCCCGCATGGCGCTGAGGATGTCCTTGTGCTGCTGGATGAAGAGCGAGATGTCTTCGGGGGAGTAGCGGCGGGTATTGAGGAAACCTTCCACATAGTCCAGCAGGTGGCTGTCTACGGCCAGCAGATGATGCATGCGCGAAAGGGAATAGAGCTGCAGGTGGAAGTCCCTGTCCTTGTGGAAGAAAAAGTCGGCATCACGGGTATCGGCCAGGTCGCCGGCCAGCTGCTCCAGCCTGTGCATGTCCTCGGCGGTCGCCTGGTGCATGGCCTCCCTGGCCAGGGCACACTCCACCTGTATGCGCAGGTTGAAGATGTGCTCGATCTCCTTGGAGGAGGGCGGCATCATGACGATGGCCCCCTTGTAGGGGATGTTCTGGACCAGGCCGGACTTGTCCAGACGCATGAGGGCATCCCGGATGGGGCCGCGCCCCACGCCGAGCTTTTTTTCCAGATCCACAAGGACGAGACGGGTGCCGGGCAGGGCCTCGCCGGACAGGATCATGTCACGGATCAAATCGTAGGCCGCCAGCGATTTGATGGTAGAAGCAGTACTCATGGAAACTCCTTCTGTAAGGTACATATTTTGATAAATAATTTATAAAATTATGTCAAATGGCCCCCTGGAGGGCGAAAGAGGGAGGGAACCCGCCCGCATGACACGGGTTTTTGCGGCCCCGCACGGAAGGGTGTGGTCTTCCGGGCGGCCTGCAACAGGGGATCACAGGCGGGGAGGGCACGTCCGGGTACGAAAAAAGGGGCTTTCCCCAAAGAGAAAGCCCCCGGAATGGCTGGAGCGGGAGACGGGATTTGAACCCGCGACTTCAACCTTGGCAAGGTTGCACTCTACCACTGAGTTACTCCCGCGCGGGATGCGGAACGATCCGCTATGGATAAGGACTTCAGAAAAGTCCGTGTCGGCTTTTGGAGCGGGAAACGGGACTTGAACCCGCAACCTTCAGCTTGGGAAGCTGACACTCTACCGTTGAGTTATTCCCGCCCGGAAGGGCAGTTTTTATGGAGCGGGAGACGGATTTGAACCCGCGACTTCAACTTGGCAAGGTTGCACTCTACCACTGAGTTACTCCCGCATGCATACGGTATATCGCGATCGTTTTTTATGGAGGCGACATCCAGATTTGAACTGGAGAATGGAGGTTTTGCAGACCTCTGCCTTACCACTTGGCTATGTCGCCTTATGTTGTGGAGCGGGAGACGGGATTTGAACCCGCGACTTCAACCTTGGCAAGGTTGCACTCTACCACTGAGTTACTCCCGCGCATACGCACGGCATATCCACCGATCGTTTTTGGAGGCGACATCCAGATTTGAACTGGAGAATGGAGGTTTTGCAGACCTCTGCCTTACCACTTGGCTATGTCGCCTCATCTGTTGGAGCGGGAGACGGATTTGAACCCGCGACTTCAACCTTGGCAAGGTTGCACTCTACCACTGAGTTACTCCCGCTCAACGAAAGAGGGTTCTACGCTAGAGACCCCCTTTCTGTCAAGCAGCTTTTTCCATTTTGCCGGAAAATAAAAAGGGCATTTCCCAAGGCACTGCTTTTAAAGGAGTTATTCCGTAGGCCGCTTGTCGATGATGCGCTTGGCCTTGCCTTCGGAGCGCTGGATGGAATGCGGCTCCATAAAGGCGCACCGGTGGTGACGCCCAGGAATTCCTTTGATGTTCTTCTGGATGGTGCTTTCCAGGCTCTGCAGCTTGCGGATCTCGTCGGCGAAGAGGGTCTCGTTCATCTCCACCTGGACTTCCAGGGTGTCCAGGTTGTTCACGCGGTCCACGATGATCGGTAGTTGGGGCTCAGGTTCTGGTTTTCCATGAGCAGGGCCTCGATGCGCTGCGGGAACACGTTGACGCCGCGGATGATGAGCATGTCGTCGCTGCGGCCCCGGATGCGGGTCAGGCGCACATGGGTGCGGCCGCAGCGGCAGGGGGTGTAGTCCAGGCTGGTGAGGTCGCGGGTGCGGTAGCGGATCAGCGGGATGCCTTCCTTGGTGAGGGTGGTGATGACCAGTTCGCCCACCTCGCCCTCGGGAAGCTGCTCACCGGTGACGGGGTCGATGATCTCGGGCAGGAAGTGGTCTTCCCACAGGTGCATGCCGTATTTGGATTCCACGCATTCCATGGCCACGCCGGGGCCCATGACTTCGGAAAGGCCGTAGATGTTCAGGGCGTTGATGCCCATTTTCTGCTCGATGTCCTGGCGCATCTCCTCGGTCCAGGGTTCGGCGCCGAACACGCCGGTGCGCAGGGGCAGGTCGCGGAAGTCGATGCCCACTTCCTGGCCGGCCTCCCACAGGTGCAGGGCGTACGAAGGCGTACAGCACAGGGCCGTGGCGCCGAAATCGCGCAGCAGGTAGGCCTGGCGGCGCGTGGCGCCCCCCGAGGCCGGGACCACCGTGGCGCCGATGCGCTCGGCCCCGCCGTGGGCGCCCAGGCCGCCGGTGAACAGGCCGTAGCCGTAGGCCACGTGCACGATGTCCGTCTGGTTGACGCCGGCGGCGGACAGGCTGCGGCCGGCCAGTTCGGCCCAGTTGTGCAGGTCGCGGGCGGTATAGCCCACCACCACGGCCTTGCCGGTGGTGCCGCTGGAGGCGTGCAGGCGGACGATGTTGTCACGGGGCACGGCGAACAGGCCGAAGGGGTAATAGTTGCGCAGGTCCTGCTTTTCGGTGAAGGGCAGGTTCTTCAGATCGGCCAGGCTCTTGATGTCGCCGGGTTTGATGCCGCTCTCGTCAAAGCGTTTGCGGTAGAAGGGCACATTGGCATAGACACGGGCACAAAGATTTTGCAGGCGGCGCAGTTGCAGGGCTTCGATATCCTCGCGGGGCAGCGTTTCTTTCTCGATGTTGAAAATCACGGCATCTCTCCTTGAAATCCTGAGTAGTATAATGGATGACGCAAAAGCCCCCCAAGGTCAAGATATCTCCTTGAAAAACATGGATAACATATTGCAATGCAATGGCTTTTTTATGCCGCGCGCAAGGCTCCGGCGTCTCCGGCCCCGGCGGGATTGTTGCCCTCGGGTACGCTTTGGGGTATGGGAGGGGCATGCAAAACCTTATCTCTACCCCCAAAAATATTCGGAACTGCCCACGGCGGAAAAAATGGCCGTCATCAGGGCATGGCTTGAGGAACACAAGGCCGTGGACGTGACCGGGATCGACCTTGCCGGCCAGGGGGCCTTCACGGACGCCCTGCTGGTGGCCAGCGCCACGTCCGTGCGTCATGCCCAGAGCCTGGCCGACGGTGTTTCCGCCCTGTGCCATGAGCGGAACTTCGAATATCTGCGTATGGAAGGCTACACCACCGGCCAGTGGATCCTGGTGGACTGCAACGACATCGTGGTCAATATCTTCCAGCAGTCCGTGCGCGACCTCTACCAGCTGGAAAGCCTGTGGGGCGCGGCCGCCGCTGCCCTCAACAAGGAGCCCCGTGCATGACCCCCCACCCTGTTGCTCATCCTTGACGGCTGGGGCCTGGCGGACAAAGGGGAAGGCAATGCCCCCTGGGTGGCGGCCACGCCCCATCTGGATGACCTGACGGCGCGCTGTCCGCACAGCCGCCTGGCCGCCTCCGGGCGCGAAGTGGGCCTGCCTGCCGGCTATATGGGCAACTCCGAGGTGGGGCACCTCAACATCGGCGCGGGACGCATCGTCTATCAGGACATGACGCGCATCGACCTGGCCCTTGAGGACGGCTCCCTGCTCCACAACCCCGTGCTGCTGGACGTGCTGGAAACGACGCGCCGCAGCGGCGGCCGCCTGCATCTGGCGGGCCTGCTCTCCGACGGCGGCGTGCACAGCCACATCAACCATCTGGTGGCCCTGTGCGCCATGGCCTTTGCCGCCGGGGTGCCGGTGCGCATCCACTGCTTCATGGACGGGCGCGACACCCCGCCCCGGAGCGGCGCCTCCTATGTGCGCAGCCTCCTGGAACAGATCGTCCCCATGAAGGATGTGCGCGTGGCCAGCCTGGCGGGGCGCTTCTACGCCATGGACCGCGACAAGCGCTGGGAGCGCGTGTCCGGGGTCTGGGACCTCATGGTCCACGGCAAGGGCCGCCATGCCGCGGATGCCGTCCAGGCTGTGGAAGACTCCTATGCCGAGGGCGTCAGCGACGAATTCATCAAGCCCGTGCTGCTGGAAGGCGGGGACGCCTCCACCCTGCAGGACGGCGACGGCCTGTTCTTCTTCAATTTCCGCGCCGACCGCATGCGCGAGCTTTCCCAGGCGTTCGTGGATGCGGACTTCACCGGATTCGAGCGGGGCCGGGTGCCGCAGCTGGCCGCCGTGGCCTCCATGACGGCCTATGACGCCCACTTTCCCCTGCCGGTGGCCTTTCCCAAGGAATCCGTGAGCATGGGCCTGGGCGAGGTGGTCTCGCGGCAGGGCATGCACCAGCTGCGTCTGGCCGAAACGGAAAAATACGCGCACGTCACCTATTTCTTCAACGGCGGGGTGGAAGAGCCCCTGCCGCTGGAAGACCGCATCCTCGTGCCTTCGCCGCGCGATGTGCAGACCTATGACCAGAAACCGGCCATGAGCGCCCGCGAGGTCACGGACAAGTTCGTGGAAGCCTGGCAGAGCGGCCAGTACGATCTGGTGGTCTGCAATCTGGCCAATGGCGACATGGTGGGCCATACGGGCGTGCTTTCCGCCGCTGTGGAAGCCTGCACCGTGGTGGACGAATGCGTGGGCCGCATGGCGGCTGCCGTGGAGGCCCGCAAAGGACGGATGCTGCTCATCGCCGATCACGGCAACTGCGAGGTCATGAAGGACGGACAGGGCAGGCCCCAGACCGCCCACACCACCAATCCCGTGCCCTGCATCCTGCTGGACGCCTCCGGCAGGGAATGGCGCCTGCATGACGGCAAGCTGGCCGATGTGGCCCCGACCCTGCTGCGCATGTGGGGCATCGCCCGGCCCGATGTCATGACAGGGACGCCGCTGGTGGAGGAAGTCCATGTCCGGTAGCCAGAGACCCCTGGAACCCGTGGCGCCTGACGGCATGGAGCTGCTGTTCTTCTACCGCTGTCCCCACTGCCTGCGCCATGTGCCGCTGGTCAATCCGGTGGAGCCGCGCAACGTGCGCTGCGACGGCTGCGGCAAGCAGTTCCCCATCATCCCGGTGGACGAGCACGGCCTGCATTACGTGCGCATCATGCTGGCCAACGGCAAGGCCGCTGCCGATCCCGACTATCTGTAAGCATCGACATCCGGCCGGAGGGCATCCCTCCGGCCGTTTCCTCTGCCGGTGATGCGGCTCTTCCCATCCACGCTTCCAACCACAGCGAGCAAACGACATGAAGATCTGTCCCGTCATCCTCTGCGGGGGCGCCGGCACACGCCTGTGGCCCCTGTCACGCCGTAAATATCCCAAGCAATTCATGGACCTGGGCGGTCATACGCTGTTCGGAGACACGCTGCAGCGCCTGGCCGCGCTGCCCGGTCTGGCCGCGCCCGTGGTCATCTGCAATGAGGAGCAGCGCTTCCTGGCCGCTGCTGCCTTGCAGCGGCAGGGCCTGGAGGGCCGGATCCTGCTGGAACCGGAACCGCGCAATACGGCACCGGCCATCGCCGCTGCCGCCCTGGCCGTGACGGCCGCCTGCGATGTGGAAGACGGCGACCCTGTCCTGCTGGTCCTGCCTTCGGACCATGTGCTGGAAGATCTGCCGGCCTTTGCCGCCGCTGTCAGCCGGGCGGTGGACTGCGCCCGCGAAGGGGCCCTGGTCACCTTCGGCGTCACGCCCGACCGGCCCGAGACCGGCTACGGCTATATCGAAAAGGGCGATGCCCTGGCCTCCGGTTTCGCTGTCCGCCGTTTTGTGGAAAAGCCCGCGCGGGAGGCTGCCGAAGCCATGCTGGCGCAGGGCGGCTATTTCTGGAACAGCGGCATGTTCGTGTTCCGTGCCTCCCAGTACCTGGCCGAGCTGGAGGTCCAGGCACCGGCCATCATGGCCGCGGTGCGCAAGGCCTGGGCCCTGCGCCGGACCGATTACGACTTCATCCGCCTGCATGGCTAATCCTTTGCCCGCTGCCCCTCCGACTCTGTGGACTATGCCCTGATGGAAAAAAGCGCCCGTGTGGCCATGGTGCCGCTGCCGTGCCGCTGGAGCGATCTGGGCTCGTGGGAAGCCGTTTACGAGAACAGCGCCAGGGATGCGGAAGGCAATGCCTGCGTGGGCGACGTGCTGGCCCGGGACAGCCGGGGATGTTACATCCATGCCGCCAGCCGCCTGGTGACGACCCTGGGGGTGGAGGATCTTGTGGTGGTGGAGACCGGCGATGCCGTCCTGGTGGCCGACAGGGCCCGCAGCCAGGAGGTCAAGGCCCTGGTGGCCCGTCTTGCCGCCCAGGGGCGCCACGAGCAGGATATCCATCTGCGCGTCTACCGGCCCTGGGGCTGGTATGAGACCCTGGCCCTGGGCGAGCGTTTCCAGGTCAAGCGCATCCAGGTCAATCCCGGTGCCGCGCTTTCCCTGCAACGGCACCGGCAGCGGGCCGAGCACTGGGTCGTCATCGCCGGGGAAGGCCTGGTGCGCGTGGGGACGAAGAGATGCACCTGCATGTGGACCAGTCTGTCTACATCCCCCAGAAGACCATGCACCGGCTGAGCAATGCTTCGGCGCAGCCGCTGGAGATCGTGGAGGTCCAGACCGGGGATTACCTGGGAGAAGACGATATCGAACGGTTCGACGACCGTTACGGCCGTGGATGAGCCCTGACACAACGGAAAGACCGGTAATACAGAGAAAGGCTGCGGGAAAACATCCCGCGGCCTTTTCTATTATGGGGTTAGTTCGGGGCGTTAGCGGGGCGTGCCACGACGTGAAAACGAAAAAACGCATGACGGATGATTTTGATGATGCCTTCAGGAGCAGGGATCCGGGCAGATGACCGGCGGCTCCTCGCGATCCCTGTATGTGCGCTGCATGACATGGTCCGCAGCCGTGGATGGCGAGGGCGCCGGATGTGTTCTTCCGATCGTCCAGGGCTTTCCAGGTGGCACAAGGCAACCGCGGGACAGAGGGGCAGACCCGGAAGAACGTTTTTGGGAGAGGAGGGGAGTGCGAGGGGGAGGACGCACCTTTGGCGCATCACAGGGAAGCCTCCCCCGCGCGGGGCACAGGGAAAACGCTGCTGCCGGCGGAGGTGGTGCCGCTTCTCCCGTTCTGCGGGCACAAAAAAAGGGGGAGCATGACTGCTCCCCCCAAAAGGCTGCAATGGTTGAAGATTACTCTTCGTCGCCTTCCCACTTGATGAAGCCGGGATTGACGTTGACCATGGCGTTGACGATCAGTTCCACCAGGCCGCCGTAGGCGAAGCTGTTCTTGGTGTACAGGTCGCTGTGTTCCAGCATTTCACGGATCTGGCCCTTGCAGTTGGAGCAGGGAGCGCAGATGTACTTCTTGGTCTCGGGGCCAAGGCAGTCCTTGAAGGCCTGGGCGATCTGCCACATCTTTTTACGGCCGGAGATGTTGCCGCGCCATTCGTCGATGTTCTGACGGGTCATGATGGCGAAGCCGGAACCACCGCCGCAGCAGTAGTTGTCCACGCCGTGGCAGGGCATTTCGCGGAACTGCGGGGCGATCTTGTGCAGGATCTCGCGCTGGGGCTGCACGATGCCCATCAGGCGCACGGCGTTGCAGGGGTCGTGCAGGGTGACGGGGAAGTTGTTGCGCGAGGGATCCAGCTTCAGGCGGCCGGACATGACGATGTCGCGCAGGGTCACGTAGCAGGATTCGCGGGGCACCTGGTATTCGTAGGGGATGACGCGGTCGGCGATGACGGTCATGGCCTTGTGGGCGTGGCCGCATTCACCGATGACGATCTTCTTGACGCCCAGTTCCTTGGCGGCCTGCATGTGCTGCAGGGCGATGCGGGCGGTCTGGGCATCGTCGTAGAACACGCCGTAGTTCACGCCGTCATAGGCCACAGCCTTGCTGGACAGGGTCCAGGACAGGCCGGCTTCCTGGAAGATCAGGGAGAAGCTGGCGATGTTCTCGGGCCAGGCCATGACTTCGCCGGCGTTGTGGATCAGCAGGATGTCGGCGCCCTTCACGTCGAAGGGGGGTGTGGATGCCCACGCCGGTGATTTCGGTGTAGTCCTCGTCGATGAACTCCACGTTTTCCTTCACCACATCGGGGGTCATGCCGGTGGAGGAGCCCACCTTCATCTGGTTGATGGTGCCCTTTTCATGCAGCTCGCGGGGCGAGAAGCCCAGTTCCTGGCTGAACAGCTTGCGGATCTCGCGGGCGATGAGGCCGTTGTCCACGCCGATGGGGCAGGTCTGGGCGCAGCGGCGGCAGAGGTTGCAGCGGTAGGCCAGTTCGCCCAGGCGGGCAACGGTCTTCCAGTTCAGGCCCATGTCACCGTAACGCCATTTGGCCAGAGGCTCCTTCTTCACATACTGCTTGTAGATGCGGCGGAAGATCTCGGAGCGGAAGTTGGGGCGGTACATCTCGTTGTGGCCGGACATCTCGTACAGATGGCAGGCGTCGGAACAGGAGTTGCACTGGGCGCAGTAGTCCATGCTGGTTTCCAGCATGGGCAGGAAGGTCCAGTTGTTCTCCTTGCTGAACAGTTTGCGCATGCCGTCCAGGAAACGGTTGACCAGCTCTTCTTCTTCCTGGGGGGTCTGGGGCTTGGGGATGTTCAGCACGCAGACTTCGTCCAGGATGCAGGCCACCTTGGCCTTCTGCTCGTCGGTAACGGGCTTCCAGGGCATCTTTGACGAGGTCAAGGCCTTCCACATCGGGGATGTCCTTGAGGTCGATGCTGACCATCTGGCCTTCGGCCGTGGAAATATCAGTCAAACGCAGCGTATCTTTCATGATGTACTCCCTAGTCCTTCTTGGGGGATTCGGTAGCGATGTCCAGCCAGGTCTTGGTGCCCTGACCGTTGATGTGGTCGGCAGCCCAGCTCACCTTGAACTGCAGGGCCTGCTTCATCTTTTCGTTGTTCTTCTGGCTGAAATCGGTGGGGGTGTCGCCCCAGCGGATGTCATGGTAGGTGAAGTACTTGAAGATCAGGTGGCCCATGTGGGTCATGGGGATCCGATCAGCACGAAGAAGCCCAGCAGCATGTGCAGCATGAAGGTGCTGCTGTTGATCTCGGCAAAGTTGAAGGTGAGCAGGTTGTAGATGAAGTCACCGGACAGGCGGGCGAAGGAAGGATTGAAGGCCCAAGCCACCAGACCCACCAGGGCGAAGACGATGAACACGCCCAGGTTGAAGAAGTGTTCGGGGGTGGTGTACTTGCGCAGGCCTTTCGTCGTGCAGGCGGCGGCAGATCAGGCCGATGCCGCCACCGATGATGCCGAACATGCCCAGCAGGCTGATGGCATTGATGACGTTGTGCACGAAGGTCAGGAAGCCGCCGTCAGGGTTCATGCCGAACAGGCGCAGGAAGGCGGCGATGACCAGGATGATGGTGCCGCCCATCAGCATGTACAGGCCCAGGTGGAAGGGGTAGGTGCGGAACCACAGCTTGAGGTTGTGGGTGAAGGTGGCGTGCAGGAAGAGCACTTCTTCCAGCAGGGCCTTGATGTCGCCCAGGTGGTCCACGTGACGGGGCTTGGTCCACCAGTCGGTCTCTTCCATGAAGCTGCCGCCATAGGAGCCTTTGGGGCCTTCATGCGGCACGGGTAGAGCTCCCAGCGGCGTGCAGGGGCTGGCAGCCAGGTAGCCTTTCACCTTGATGGCGGCAGTCGCCACAAAGCCGATTACTGCAAGGTAGGCCAGGATGTAGAACAGAGTTGTCATGCGTTTTCTCCCATGAGTCGAGATGCCTGCGGCATCGTGGTTTCTGCGCATGGCCGAGCCAGATCCGGTCATGAGCAAGAGGTGCTGCGCACCAGGAACCAACCTCTCCAGAACGATGCGCCGGGAGCCGTCGGGGCGGACCGTGCCGGGGCATGATCCGCCGCCGCCTGGTCTCAGGCGCGGAACAATTCCTGCCTTCTACCGTAAAATGCAAGAATTGCAAAGATGGCACGCAGATTCCCAAAATACTCCGTCTTGGCTATGTTTTTTAATTTATACAATTATTTTATTGTGTTGCAGTAAACGAAGCCTTTTTCGGCGCATGAAAAATTTTTTGACCTCCTTTTGCATGGCACGGCGGCTCCGGCGGAGGGGGATGCGTCTTTGCCGGCAGGCCCTCCCGGTTTTGCCGGAAGGAGTCCTTTCTCTCTTATCAGGAATTAATCACAAAAAGAAAGGTGGGAAGGGGCGCCCCGCATTTTGCGGCAGACGGGGCGGCCAGCGCCGCCGGCAGGCCGTCCCCGGGGAGGGGCGCGGCAGGGGGCCGGAAGGCGGCGGAGACGGCTGCGGGCACGGGCCGCCATGACGGGGCGCGCAGCGGGCGGAAAAAAAGGGCGACCGCCAATGACGGTCGCCCTGATAGGAAGCGGGGGGAAGGCCTACTGGCCCAGATCCACCAGCACGGGGTTCTCTTCCAGATCCTCCAGGAACTTGTCCGGGCGTTCCTTCTGGTCGGGCACGGTGATGTCGCCGTGGACATATTCGCGATAGCCCGTACCGGCGGGGATGAGACGGCCCACGATGACGTTTTCCTTGAGGCCGCGCAGGTAGTCCATCTTGCCCTTGAGGGAAGCCTCGGTGAGCACCTTGGTGGTTTCCTGGAAGGAAGCCGCCGAGATGAAGGACGAGGTGGTCAGCGAGGCCTGGGTGATGCCCAGCACCAGCGGTTCGGCGGTGGCGGGCTGGCGGCCTTCGATGATGGCCTTGTGGTTCTCGGCCTTGAACTCGGCCTTGTCCACCTGCTCGCCCACCAGGAAGCTGGTGCCGCCGGAATCCAGCACGGTGACCTTCTTGAGCATCTGGCGCACGATGACTTCGATGTGCTTGTCGTCGATGCCCACGCCCTGGAAGCGGTACACTTCCTGGATCTCGTCCACGAGGTAGCGGGCCAGGTACTTTTCACCGCGGGTGCGCAGGATGTCGTGCAGCTCGGGCGAACCTTCGGTCAGCGGATCGCCGGCTTCCACAAAGTCGCCGTCGGCCACGGTGATGTGCTTGCCCTTGGGCACCAGGTATTCCTTGGCGTCACCGATCTCGGGGGTCACCACCAGCTTGCGCTTGCCCTTGGATTCGCCGGCGTAGGACACGGTGCCGGAGATCTCGGAGACCACGGCCATGTCCTTGGGCTTGCGGACTTCGAAGAGCTCGGCCACGCGGGGAAGACCACCCACGATGTCCTTGGTCTTGGACGTTTCGCGGGGCTTGCGGGCGATGATGTCGCCGGCCTGGATGGCCTCGCCGTCCTTGACCATGATGATGGAGCCCACGGGCAGGCTGTACACGGCGGACGCCACGCTGTGCGGACGCTGCTTGACGTTGCCGTTCTCGTCGCAGACCGAGATGGACGGGCGGTAGTTGGTGGTGCGGTATTCCATGATGGTCAGGGATGCCTGACGCGTCACGTCGTCCACCTTTTCCTGCACGGTCTTGCCGTCCACGATGTCGGTGAAGCGGATGATGCCCTCTTCCTCGGACACGAAGGGTTCGTTGAAGGGGTCCCACTCGGCCAGCACGGTGCCCTTGGTCACTTCCTGACCGTCGGTCACATGCAGGCGGGCGCCGTTGGGCAGGATGTACTTTTCGCGTTCGCGGCCCTGCGGATCCACGATGGTCAGCTGGCCGCTCTTGCCCAGCACCAGCTGGATGCCGTCGCGGTTGGTGACGGCGCGCACGCGGTTGAGGATGACGCGGCCGGTGTTCTGGGCTTCGAACTTGTTCTTTTCGATGGTGCTGGATGCGGTACCGCCGATGTGGAAGGTACGCATGGTCAGCTGGGTGCCGGGTTCACCGATGGACTGGGCGGCGATGATGCCCACGGTCTCGCCGGTGTTGACCAGGTGCCCGCGGGCCAGGTCGCGGCCGTAGCACAGGGCGCAGATGCCGCGCTCGGCCTGGCAGGTGAGGGGCGAGCGCACCGTGATGGAGCTGACGCCGTGTTCACGCAGCACAGCGGCCTCGGCCTCGTCGATGAGGGTGTTCTCGGGCAGCAGCACCTTTTCCGCGTCTTCGGGATCGTAGACGGGGTAGAGCAGCACACGGCCCATGGCGCGTTCCCACACCGGGGTCTTGATGTCGCCGCCTTCGCGCAGGTGGGTCAGCTCGATGCCGTCCACCGTGCCGCAGTCGTGTTCGGAGACGATCACGTCCTGCACCACGTCCACCAGACGGCGGGTCAGGTAACCGGAGTTGGCCGTCTTCAGGGCGGTGTCGGCCAGACCCTTGCGGGCGCCGTGGGTGGAGGTGAAGTACTGCAGCACCGACAGGCCTTCGCGGAAGGACGAGGTGATGGGCGTTTCGATGATCTCACCGGAAGGCTTGGCCATCAGACCGCGCATACCGGCCAGCTGGCGCATCTGGTCCTGGTTGCCTCGGGCACCGGAGGTGGACATCATGAAGATGGAGTTGAAGCTCTGGTTCTTCTCTTCACGGCCGGTCTTGGGATCCTTCAGGATATCGTACGAGATCTCCTTGATCATTTCCGTGGAGACGTCCTGGGTGGCCTTGGTCCACACATCGACGACCTTGTTGTACTTTTCGGTACGGGTGATGATACCGTCGCGGTACTGGCGCTCGATGTCGTCCACCTCGGCCTGGGGAAGCAGCCAGGATGTCCTTCTTGCGGGCCGGGATGATGAGGTCCTTCACACCGATACTGACACCGGCGCGGGTGGCGAACTCATAGCCCATGTTCTTCAGGTTGTCGCAGAGGATGACCGTGGCCTTGATGCCGCACTGGCGATAGCAGTTTTCCACCAGCTTGGCGATCATCTTCTTGGTCAGCACCAGGTTGACGTTCTCGAAGGACATTTCCTTGGGCAGGATGTTGCTCACCAGCACGCGGCCGGGCGTGGTGCGGTACTTCTTGCCGTCGGGCATGCGCACGTTGATGCGGGCGTGCAGGGACACGGCATCGGCGTCATAGGCGGCCTCCACTTCCCAGGGACCGCAGAAGGTCATGCCCTCGCCCTTCTCGAAGCTGCGCTCGGAGGTCATGTAGTACAGGCCCAGAACGATGTCCTGGGAAGGCACGATGACAGGACCGCCGTTGGCGGGCGAGAGGATGTTGTTGGTGCTCATCATGAGCACGCGGCATTCGATCTGCGCTTCCACGGAAAGCGGGATGTGCACGGCCATCTGGTCACCGTCGAAGTCGGCGTTGTAGGCCGAGCAGACCAGGGGATGCAGACGGATGGCCTTGCCTTCCACCAGCAGGGGCTCAAAGGCCTGGATGCCCAGGCGGTGCAGGGTAGGGGCACGGTTGAGCATGATGGGGTATTCGCGCACCACTTCCGAGAGGATGTCCCAGACCACCAGCTCCTCACGCTCCACCATCTTCTTGGCGCTCTTGATGGTGGAGGCGTAGCCGCGCTTTTCCAGCTCCGAATAGATGAAGGGCTTGAACAGCTCCAGGGCCATCGTCTTGGGCAGGCCGCACTGGTGCAGCTTGAGGTAGGGGCCCACGGTGATGACGGAACGGCCGGAGTAGTCCACGCGCTTGCCCAGCAGGTTCTGGCGGAAGCGGCCCTGCTTGCCCTTGATCATGTCGGACAGGGACTTGAGCGGACGACCGTTGGTACCGGCGATGGCGCGACCGCGGCGGCCGTTGTCGAACAGGGCGTCCACGGCTTCCTGCAGCATGCGCTTTTCGTTGCGGATGATGATGTCGGGAGCGCCCAGTTCGATGAGGCGCTTCAGACGGTTGTTGCGGTTGATGACGCGGCGGTACAGGTCGTTGAGGTCGGAGGTGGCGAAACGGCCGCCGTCCAGGGGCACCAGGGGGGACGCAGCTCCGGCGGGATGACGGGAATGACTTCCATGATCATCCATTCGGGCTTGTTGTTGGACTCCAGGAAGGCCTCGACGATCTTCAGGCGCTTGGTGAGCTTCTTCTTCTTGGTCTGGCTCTTGGTGGTCTCGCTTTCTTCGCGCGCAGTTCGGTGCGCAGCTTTTCCGATCCAGCTCTTCCAGAAGGAGCGCAGCGGCCTCGGCGCCCATGCCCACGGTCAGGGGCGTCTTCGGTGCCGTAGTGGTCCAGGATCTGCAGGTACTGGTCTTCGGAGATGACCTGGCGGCGCTGCAGATTGGTCTGGCCGGGATCGAGCACGATGTAGGAATCGAAGTACAGGACCTTTTCCAGATCGGCCATGGTCATGTCGAGCAGGGTACCGATTTTGGAGGGCAGGGTCTTGAGGAACCAGATGTGGGCCACGGGCGCGGCCAGTTCGATGTGGCCCATGCGCTCGCGGCGCACCATTTGGAGGCAATGACTTCAACGCCGCACTTTTCGCAGACGATGCCGCGGTGCTTCATGCGCTTGTACTTGCCGCAGTTGCACTCGTAGTCCTTCACGGGCCGAAGATCTTGGCGCAGAACAGGCCGTCGCGCTCCGGCTTGAAGGTACGGTAGTTGATGGTTTCCGGCTTCTTGACCTCACCGTAGGACCATTCGCGGATGGCTTCGGGCGAGGCGATGGAAATCTGGATGGCTTTCAGGTTGCGGATGTTGGTCACATTGGCCGACGTGCCGCGTGCAGTGAAGAGATCGTCCAGGCTCATATATCTACCTTGCTTGTCAAAAGCTCGTTACAGTCGTTGTGGCGTATGGTTGACGCTCCGTCCCGGGGAATGGCGCGGCCGGGCACCGCGCGCTGGCGTGATGCCCGGCGCATCCATGAACTATTCCTCGGGTTCCTGGTCGCGCATGAAGCCGATACGCTTGGGCTTTTTCTTGCCGTCTTCCTGATGCAGGGTCACGTCGAGGCCCAGGCTCATGAGTTCCTTGACCAGAACGTTGAAGGATTCGGGCAGACCGGCTTCCAGGAAGTTGTCGCCCTTGACGATCTTCTCGTACATCTTCACACGTCCGGTCACGTCGTCGGACTTGACGGTGAGGAATTCCTGCAGGAGATAGGCGGCGCCGTAGGCTTCGAGGGCCCAGACTTCCATTTCGCCCAGAGCGCTGGCCACCGAACTGCGCCTTGCCGCCCAGCGGCTGCTGGGTGACGAGGCTGTACGGGCCCGTGGAACGGGCATGGATCTTTTCGTCGACCAGGTGGTGCAGCTTCAGGATGTACATGACACCGGTGGTCACGCGGTTCTTGAAGGGCACGCCGGTGCGGCCGTCGTACAGGATGGTCTTGCCGTCGCTGTCCTTGCCGGCCTTTTCCATCCAGCCCCAGATCTCTTCTTCGGTGGCGCCGTCGAAGACCGGGGTCTTGGTCACGATGCCGTTGCGCAGCTTCTTGACCGAGGCGATGAACTCCTCGTCGTCCATCTTGTCCACCAGCTCGCTGATGGCCGGGGAGTCGAAGACGTCCTTGACCTCGTCACGCACCACCTGCAGGGCCGCGCCGGAATCCAGCAGTTCGGCCAGCTGGCGGCCAAGTTCCTTGGCGCCCCAGCCCAGGTGGGTCTCCATGATCTGGCCGATGTTCATACGCGAAGGCACGCCCAGGGGTTGAGCACGATGTCCACGGGGCGACCGTCGGCGAAGAAGGGCATGTCTTCATTCGGGCAGGATGCAGGAGACCACACCCTTGTTGCCGTGACGGCCGGCCATCTTGTCGCCCACCGAGAGCTTGCGCTTGATGGCGATGTGGACCTTGACCATCTTGATGACGCCGGGAGGCAGGTCGTCCCCTTCGGTGACCTTCTCGCGCTTGGAGTCATAGATGGCGTGCAGGTAATCCACCTGATGGTCGTAGTCCCTGAGCTGGTCGGCCACGATGTCGTTGACTTCCTTGCTCTCGAACAGGCCCTGCAGCTTCTTCACCGGGATGGCGTCCAGCTGCTCGCGGGTCAGGGCGGCACCGGCTTCCACCAGCACTTCGCCCTTCTTGCTGCCGGGGACGCTGACGGCGGTCAGCTTGCCCAGCACATGGGGGGCCAGCACCTGGCGGGTGCGGTTGCCCAGGGCGCGCATGTGGTCGGCTTCCTTCTGGTCCAGCACGGCGGTGTCGTGGGCCTCGATGGCCAGGGTGCGGTCGTCCTTCTCACCGGAGCGGCGGTTGAACACCTTGACGTCGATGACCGTGCCTTCCACTCCCGGGGGCACCTTGAGGGAGGTGTTCTTCACGTCGCGGGCCTTCTCGCCGAAGATGGCGCGCAACAGCTTTTCTTCCGGGGTCAGCTGGGTCTCGCCCTTGGGGGTGATCTTGCCGACCAGGATGTCGTCGGGCTTCACGGCCGCGCCGATGCGGATGATGCCGCTGTCGTCCAGGTTGCGCAGCATGTCTTCGCTGACGTTGGGGATGTCGCGGGTGATCTCTTCGGGTCCGAGCTTGGTGTCGCGGGCCACCACTTCGAATTCTTCGATGTGGATGGAGGTGAAGATGTCCTCTTTCACGGTACGTTCGGAAATGAGGATGGAGTCTTCGTAGTTGTAGCCGCACCAGGGCATGAAGGCCACCACCAGGTTCTTGCCCAGGGCCAGCTGGCCTTCGTCGATGCCGGGACCGTCGGCGGAGGATCGTCGCCTTCTTGAACACCTGGCCGGGGTAGCAGGTGGGCTTCTGGCCGAAGCAGGAGTTCTGGTTGGACTTGTGGAACTTCAGCAGGTCATAGGCACGCACGCCGCCCTGTTTCTTGTACAGGTCGCCTTCGTAGGAGACCACGATGCGGTCGGCGTCGGCGTATTCCACCTTCCCGTCGGCCTGGGCCACGATGCAGGCGCCGGAGTCGCGGGCCACGTCGATTTCCATGCCGGTGCCCACCAGGGGCTTCTCGCTGCGCAGCAGCGGCACGGCCTGGCGCTGCATGTTGGAACCCATGAGGGCGCGGTTGGCGTCGTCGTGTTCCAGGAAGGGGATGAGCGCGGCCGAGATGGAGACCATCTGGCTGGGCGAGATGTCCATGAGGGTCACCTCGTCACGGGGCGCATTTCCACTTCGCCCTTGACGCGCACGGTCACGAACTCGTCCAGGAAGTTGCCGTCGGCGTCCACGCGGGCGTTGGCCTGGGCCACCACCTGGTCGCCTTCGCGGGAGGCGTCCAGATGCACGATCTCGTCGGTCATGCGGCCATTGCGCACCACGCGGTACGGGGTCTCGATGAAACCGAAGTCGTTGACCTTGGCGAAGGTGGTCAGCGACACGATCAGACCGATGTTGGGACCTTCGGGCGTTTCGATGGGGCAGATGCGGCCATAGTGGGAGGTGTGCACGTCGCGCACTTCGAAGCCGGCGCGCTCACGGGTCAGACCGCCGGGGCCCAGGGCCGACAGACGGCGCTTGTGGGTCACTTCGGACAGGGAGTTGGTCTGGTCCATGAACTGCGACAGCTGGGAGGTGCCGAAGAATTCCTTGAGCACCGCGGCCACAGGCTTGGGATTGATCAGGTCGTGGGGCATGAGCGTGGAGATCTCCTGGATGCTCATGCGTTCCTTGATGGCGCGTTCCATGCGCACCAGGCCGATGCGGTACTGGTTCTCCACCAGTTCGCCCACCAGGCGCACGCGGCGGTTGCCCAGGTGGTCGATATCGTCGGCCGGGCCGTGGCTGTCCTTCAACTGCACCAGCACCTTGATGGCGGTGAGGATGTCGTTGTCGGTCAGGGTACGGGCATCTTCGGTGTCGGGCAGGCCCAGGCGCTGGTTGAGCTTGTAACGGCCCACCGGCGACAGGTCATAGTAGTCCGGGCTGCGGAACAGGTTGTCGAAGAAGCTGGCGGCGATCTCGGCGGTGGGCGGGCTGGAAGGACGCAGACGACGGTAGATCTCTTCCTGCGCCTTTTCCTGATCGGGGATGCGGTCCTGCATCAGGGTGTCGCGGATGGAGGAAGAGGTGTCGGTGCCCTCGGTGTGCAGCACGGCGATGCGCTCGATGCCGGCTTCGCGCATGCGCTCCAGCAGGCCGGGCGTGATCTCGTCGGCGGCTTCGGCCAGCACTTCGCCGCTGCCGGGGGCGATGACGTCTTCGGCCAGGAACATGCCGTCCAGGGTGTCGGGACGCACTTCGATGGCCTTGATGCCCGCTTCACACACCTGGCGCCAGCCGCGCTTGGTGATGGGCTTGCCGGCCTTGATGAGCACGGTGCCGTCTTCGGTGACGATGTCGGAGTAGGCGTTGTCCTTGCGGTACAGGGACTTTCCACTTCCCACATCAGTGTGTTGTGCGGCTTCAGCAGGTAGTGCTCGCGGGTGTAGAAGTACTCCAGGATGTCCATCTTGCTCATGCCCATGGCCTTGAACAGGATGGTGGCGGGCATCTTGCGGCGACGGTCGATGCGGACATACAGGATGTCCTTGTGGTCGAAGTCGAAGTCCAGCCAGGAGCCACGCATGGGGATGACTCGGCAGGAATAGAGCACCTTGCGGCTGGTGTGGGTCTTGCCGCCGTCGTGTTCAAAGAAAATGCCGGGCGAACGGTGCAGCTGGCTGACGATGACGCGTTCCGTGCCGTTGATGATGAACGTGCCCTTTTTCCGTCATCAGGGGCAGGGTGCCGAAGTAGATGCCCTGTTCCTTGATGTCGCGGATGGTGCGGTTGCCCGTGGCTTCATCGGTGTCATAGACCACCAGGCGCACCTTGATGTGCACCGGGGCCTCGTAGGTCAGGCCCTTGGAGATGCACTCGGCCTGGTCGTACTTGGGCTCGCGGATTTCGTAGCTGACGAATTCCAGGCTGGCGGTCTTGTTGAAATCTTCGATGGGGAAGACGGTGTGGAACACGCCTTCCAGACCTTCCTCCTTGTTCCGATCGGCTTCGGCAACGCCTTCCTGCAGGAACTTGCTGTAGGAGTCGATCTGAAGATTGAGGAGGTGCGGAATGGGGAGAGTAACGTTGATTTTGCCGAACTGTTTGGTAAGCTGGCCCATGCGATACCTCAAGGTAGGTAGCGGTTGCGCTTCGGCTGCCGGCGTTGCACCGGAACGTCCGGTCGGCATTCTGCCCGTGCAGACCGCTGTGGACAGACTGCCAAAACGCCAGTCATGCCGCGATCCGAAGCGTACAATCTATATCTCTCAGTGGGATCCGGTTTTCACAACGCGCAAAAAGGACAAACGACACTTCCCCGCGTTACCGGCAGGGGTGAGGCCGCTTGTCTTGAAAGAAAAGGCTATGCGCGTCGGGTGTTGTCTACCAGAAAAACCAGATACTTCTCCCACAACAGTTTTGGAACGAAGAGAGATACCGCAGAAGCATGGTTTTTGCAAGAACTTTTTCCGCGATCCGGCAGCTCCCGTCAGAAGGGGAGCGGAAGGGGCAGGAGGCGCCCGGGCCTGCGGCATGCCGCGCCGCGGGGCAGGGGCTGCCAGGGCATCCCCGTCTTTGTGTATGGAAAACGGCGGGGCGTCAATGGAAAAAAAGCAGACGGCATCCAAAAAGACACAAAAGCGGCAGCCGTGATGCGCCGCAGGCGGCGTACGGGCAACAAAAAAAGGCGGGGTTCACACCCCGCCTTCAAAACGATCGGAAAAACCGAACTTACTTCACTTCGACGACAGCGCCGGCTTCGGTCAGCTGCTTCTTGGCTTCTTCGGCTTCTTCCTTGCTCACGCCTTCCTTCAGGGTGGAGGGGCAGCCGTCGACCTTTTTCCTTGGCTTCCTTCAGGCCCAGGCTGGTCAGAGCGCGCACGACCTTGATGACGCCGATCTTGTTGGCGCCGGCTTCCTTCAGGATGACGTCGAATTCGGTCTTTTCTTCGGCGGCGGCAGCGGCGCCACCGTCAGCGGGGGCGGCCATCACCATGGCAGCGGCGGGAGCGGCAGCGGACACGCCGAACTTTTCTTCCAGTTCCTTGATGAATTCGGACAGTTCCAGGACGGTCATGTTGGAGATGAACTCAACAACCTGTTCTTTGGTCACGGACATGGTAAACTCCTAGCTCTTTGGCTAAAATTTGGTTGATTGCTTTTTTCTGCTGCGAAAGCCTTAGGCGGCTTCGCCCTTCTTTTCTTCGATGGCCTTGAGCGCATAGAGCAGGCCGCGGAGAACGTTGGCGAACAGCGAAACAAAATTGGTGGGCACGGCGTTCATGGTGCCGAGCAGCTGACCAAGGAGCTGTTCCTTGGACGGCAGCTTGGCCAGGGCTTCGACCTGTTCGGCAGACATTTCCTTGCCTTCCAGGCTGCCGCAGCGCAGCTGGAACAGCTTGCTCTGCTTGGCGAAATCACTCAACGCCTTGGCCACCGCCACGGGGTCGTCGAAACCAAGGGCAATGGCGCTGTTGTCATGGAACTTGTCCTTGACAACGTCATGCGTGCCACCGGTAAAAGCGATACGGGCCAACGTGTTCTTGACGACGTAGAATTCGCCGCCAGCCTTGCGCAGGTTCACACGGAGGTTCGTCAGCTCTTCCACCGTCATGCCCTTGAACTCGGTCAGCACCGCAAAGGAAGCGCGTTCAGCATTGGCTTTGATCGCTTCGATGACGGCTGCTTTTTCAGACCTGGTCACGTGATACCTCTCACGTTCGGGGTTGCCGGGTGGAATGCCGAGCCAAAGATAAGTCTGGACAGGTAAATTAAAGGCCATGCGGCCTGCCTGCCGTCTTCGACTCGAATTCCCTTGCCTTAGCCAGTAAATCAAATGCGGGGATTGCTATTACTGCAATCCCCGCACGATGTCAACTAAAAAACGGGCTTAGCCTTCCAGGAATTTTTTCACCTGGGACATGTCGATCTTGAAGCCGGGGCCCATGGTGGTGGACACCGCCATGGAGAGCATGTAGGTGCCCTTGGCGCCGGAGGGCTTCAGACGATTCACGGTTTCCAGCAGGGCCTTGAGGTTGCCCAGGATCTTTTCGGGACCGAAGGAAACCTTGCCCAGAGGAGCGTGCAGAACACCGGCCTTGTCGACCTTGAAGTCCACGCGCCCGGCCTTCAGTTCGTTGACGGCCTTGGTCACGTCGAAGGTGACGGAACCGGTCTTGGCGTTGGGCATCAGGCCGCGGGGGCCGAGCAGACGGCCGATCTGGCCCACCAGGGCCATGACGTCAGGGGTGGCCACGGCGGCGTCGAAGTCCAGCCAGCCTTCCTTGATCTTGGCCACCAGGTCTTCGGCACCCACGAAGTCGGCGCCGGCGGCGGTGGCTTCGGCCTGCTTTTCACCCTTGCAGAAAACGGCCACGCGGACGGTCTTGCCCAGGCCGTGGGGCAGGGTCACGGCGCCGCGCACCATCTGGTCGGAGTACTTGGGGTCAACACCCAGGCGGATGGCCACGTCGACGGTTTCGTCGAACTTGGCGAAGGAAGCGCCCAGGGATTTGCTCACAGCGTCTTCAACGCTCAGGCGTTCCTGCAGGTTCACGCCTTCGAGAGCTTTACGGAAATTTTTGCCATGCTTGGGCATGTCTTTATCCTTTCGTTTTATCTCCTGCCACACATGGACTGCTCCAGGTCTGGCAGTACAATTGATCAACGAGGGGCAGCCAGGCTGCCGTCATCCGGTAAACCGGTCCCTACTTGATTTCGATGCCCATGCTGCGGGCGGTGCCGGCGATGGACTTCACAGCGGACTCAAGGGTGGCGGCGTTGAGATCGGGCAGCTTCAGCTTGGCGATTTCTTCCACCTGGGCCATGGTCAGGCTGCCGACCTTATTACGGTTGGGTTCACCGGAGCCCTTTTCGATCTTGGCGGCCTTCATGATCAGCACCGCGGCCGGGGGGGTCTTGGTGATGAAGGTGAAGGAGCGGTCAGCGTAGACCGTGATGACCACAGGGATGATCATGCCCTTCTGGTCCTGGGTACGGGCATTGAATTCCTTGCAGAAGCCCATGATGTTCAGGCCATGCTGACCCAGGGCGGGACCCACCGGCGGGGAGGGGTTGGCGGCGCCGGCCGGGATCTGCAGTTTGATTTTGGCAACTTCTTTTTTGGCCATGATGTTCTATCCTTATGACTGGAACAGCGCCCTGCGGCGCTGCTCCGATGCTAGCCCTTGGAAACCTGCACGAAATCCAGTTCCACCGGGGTCTGTCTTCCGAAGATGGAAACGGACACGCGCAGCTTGCCCTTTTCGTAGTTGACATCGTCCACGACGCCATTGAAGCCCTCGAAGGGGCCCTCGATAACCCGAACGTCGTCGCCGCGTTCGAAGTTGAACTTGGGCCGGGGGGTCTCCTGGCGACTTTCCATCAGCGAGAGGATGCGCGCGGCATCGCTTTCGCTCATGGGAGTGGGGCGGTTTTTCCCCCCCACAAAACCGGTGACCTTGGGGATGGACTGCACCAGATGGCAGGAAAGATCCGTCATAATCATGCGGATCATCACATAGCCGGGGTAGAATTTGCGGGTAGTGGTGCGAGGCTGCGAACCGTTCTTGGAAGGTTCGATGACCTTTTCGGTAGGCACGACCACTTCCTGGATGAGGCCATTGTCCTCGCCGGAATCCATCATCGCCTTGATGGTCTTCTGCACGCGCTGCTCAAAACCGGAGTAGGTGTGCACGATATACCAGCGAGACTTCTTCCCCAGTTCGGAGTTCTCGTCGATAACGGCAGTGTTCATATGTGCCTTCAGGAGAGGATGCTTTCTTGATGATGGCCGAAAGCCCCAGATCCACGAGGCCGAGCACGACCGCCATGACGGCAACAAAGCCCAGAACCGCGAACGTCGCTTTGCGCGTTTCCTTGAGCGTGGGCCACGTAACCTTACGCAGTTCGCCGCGAGAATCTTCGATATATTGCGCCAGACGGGAGATGGGGTTGGGGGTCTGTTCGGTCTTGGAGTCGGCTTGCGCGGATTTCTTTTTACCATGGTGCTTCCCACAAGATAAAAAATGGCAGGGCAGGAGGGATTCGAACCCCCCCCAACTTGCGGTTTTGGAGACCGCCGCTCTAGCCGTTAGAGCTACTGCCCTGCGTACCGTCCGGGGGGAGGGGACTCCCCGGCGGAAGTATTGTTACCTGGTTTCTCTGTGAAGCGTGTGCTTCTTGTCCCAGGGACAATATTTTTTCATTTCCAGACGCCCGGTGGTGTTCTTCTTGTTCTTCCGGGTGCTGTAGTTGCGACGCTTGCACTCAGTGCAGGCAAGGATGATGTTCACTCTCATGGTACTACTCGATGATTTCGGTCACCACGCCGGAGCCCACGGTGCGGCCACCTTCACGGATGGCGAAGCGCAGGCCGGCTTCCATGGCGATGGGGGCGATCAGTTCCACCAGGAACTGGCTGTTGTCGCCGGGCATGACCATTTCCACGCCTTCGGGCAGATTGATCACGCCAGTGATGTCAGTGGTGCGGAAGTAGAACTGAGGACGATAGCCGGAGAAGAACGGGGTGTGACGGCCACCTTCTTCCTTGGACAGGACGTACACTTCAGCCTTGAACTTCTTGTGGGGCGTGATGGACTTGGGAGCAGCGAGCACCTGGCCGCGTTCCACTTCGTCACGCTTGGTGCCGCGCAGCAGCACGCCGATGTTGTCGCCGGCCTGGCCCTGATCCAGCAGCTTGCGGAACATTTCCACGCCGGTGCAGGTGGTCTGGGCGGTTGCCTTGATACCCACGATTTCCACCACATCGCCGACCTTGATGACGCCGCGTTCCACACGACCGGTGACCACGGTGCCGCGGCCGGAGATGGAGAACACGTCTTCGATGGGCATCAGGAAGGGCTTGTCGATGTCGCGTTCGGGATCGGGGATGAAGTCGTCGCAGGCCTGCAGCAGGTCGATGATGCACTTGGCTTCAGGGGCGTCGGCGCTTTCGCATTCCAGGGCCTTCAGGGCGGAGCCGCGGATGACGGGCACGTCATCACCGGGGAAGTCGTAGGAAGACAGCAGTTCGCGCACTTCCAGTTCCACCAGTTCCAGCAGTTCTTCGTCGTCCACCAGGTCGCACTTGTTCAGGAACACGACCAGCTGGGGCACACCCACCTGACGGGCGAGCAGGATGTGCTCGCGGGTCTGGGCCATGGGGCCGTCGGTGGCGGCCACCACCAGGATGGCGCCGTCCATCTGGGCGGCGCCGGTGATCATGTTCTTGACGTAGTCGGCGTGGCCGGGGCAGTCCACGTGAGCGTAGTGACGCTTGTCGGTTTCATATTCCACGTGGGCGGTGGCGATGGTGATGCCGCGTTCCTTTTCTTCGGGAGCCTTGTCGATCTCGTCGTAAGAAACGAAGCTGCCTTCGCCCTTCAGACCGGCGATCTTGGTGATGGCGGCGGTCAGCGTGGTCTTGCCGTGGTCGATGTGGCCGATGGTACCGATGTTAACGTGGGGCTTTTTGCGTTCGTATTTTTCCTGCCCATTGTACGTCTCCCTGAGGATAAAATTTGTTGCGGTTACTGTACTTTCAACCTTGAGCATGGTTTCGAACGCCTGCTCCCGGTTTCTTGCCACTGCCCGCATAAGTCCCTGTGTTGTTGCCCAGGGAACGTGCTTTGACAGGAAAAAGGATGACTGGAAGGGAAAAATGCAGGAATGGAGCGGGAAACGGATTCGAACCCGCAACCCTCAGCTTGGAAGGCTGATGCTCTAGCCGTTGAGCTATTCCCGCACTTTCGAGGCGCGTTGTCGCAGGCCAGCCTTGCTGACCCCCGGGCATCGGCATGCCCGGTACTGCACCGTAGTTCCCGACAGTCAACCTGTCTCCTACAGCCAAGGCAGTTGTTAGCATGTGCCACACTTCTTGTTCAGAAGTGGTGGAGGGGGGTGGATTTGAACCACCGAAGTCTTACGACGACAGATTTACAGTCTGTTCCCTTTGGCCACTCGGGAACCCCTCCACTCTGAGTTGCAAGCGATGTCGGCTTGCAAGATTTTCAGTCTGGCGTGGGCTTGTCCGGCGTTGTTTTCCGGTGCCCTGCTGCCCCGTCCGGCTTTCGCTTTCGTGAGGCATTCGTCAGCAGCAAGGATGTGTTTACGGAAAACCGGCCCCTTTGGCAAGCACTTTTTCGTGTTTTTTCGATTTTTTTTCTTCTGAAAATAAAAAATAAACAATATCAATATATTGCCTTTTCATTGCGAACGCCTTCCCGGCCTGTCCCCGGGCCTGTCAGCGGCTTTTTCGATCAGGCGGGCCTCGGAAAGGGCCCGGAAAAGCTGGTGGAGCTCGTGCCGGATGCGTCCTTCAGGGACGCGGGGGAAGGTCTCGGCCAGCAGGGGAGGCGGGGCCTCGTCCCGCGAAAGCGGGGAGGCCAGCAGATGCCAGACCGCGGCCCCGGTGCCGTCGAGCCGGAAGATGCGGTTGCCGGGGCCGTCACTGAGGAAAAGGCTTTGTCCGGCCTGCCGGCAGGCCAGGCCCGGCCGCTGCCGCCACAGCGTGCTGCTGTCCCCGTCGTCCTCCCGCGGAGGGAGGGAAGGGGGCCGGCCTTCGGGGATGGGGCGTTCCGGCATCGGGGGCGGGGCGTCGGCCAGGGGCGCGGCCGGCGGCAGCAGGAGGGCCTGCTGCGCCACGAGCCCTGCGGCCTCGTCCAGGTCATCATAGCGGAGGATGCGGCAGGGCAGGGAATCCAGCAGCTGTGTGCCCAGCCCGAGGATCCCCGGTGCGCCGCCGCCAGGGATCAGGAAACGGGCCAGCACGCTGTCCATGCCGGTGGCGGCAGGCGCGGGCAGCAGGGCGGCCCGGCTGCGGGGCGTGCGTTCCAGCAGGATCACGGCGTCCGGGCGGTTCCTTTCCCCCCAGGGGGCCAGTCTGTCCGGGCCTGTCGCCAGGTAGCCGTAGTGGCGGTCCCGTATGCCCGGAAAGGCGGCAGCGAAGCGGCGCAGGACGGGAGAGGCGGGCAGGGGCAGGCGCAGCCGGGGAGGCACGCCGAAGGAGAAGACCCTGCCCTGATGGAGGGCCAGCATGTCGTCACCGAGGCCTCGTGCCGTATCGGCCATGAGGCGGGCGACCAGCGTGCTCTTGCCGGCGCGGTTGTCACCGCAGAAAAGCAGGGTGCGGCCGTGCAGGCGTACGGCCGCGGCATGGAGGGACGCCAGACCGGGACAGGCGTGGCAGCAGGCGGCCGCCAGCTCTATGGCCAGACTGCACAGCAGGCAGGCCCCGGACGGCTCGTGGCGGGGAGCGGGCAGCCAGGGAGAGCGCAGGCGGTAGCCCCGCCCCTGCGGAAAGATCGCCAGCAGCGGCCTGGGCCCGCGCCGGGCGGACGGAGGCGTGCCGGGGATGGCGGGGAGCCCTTCAGGCTGCGGGGCATGCGGCCAGAAACGGAAAAATTCGCCCAGAGCGGGCAACAGTCCCTCGCAGTCGTGCAGGCGCACGGCCCCCGGCACACCGGCGAAAAAGATGTCCCGGCAGGTCATGCCTAGCGGTCCGGCCGGAAGCCTCCTCCCAGCGTGTCCTGGAAGGTGTCGCGCAGGCGGTCCCCGGCCTCGCGTCGCCAGCCCTCGTCATAGCGGCCGTCGTAACGGTCATCATAGCGGTCATGGTAATCATAGTTCCGCGAGGGACGGCTGCGGCGGCTGCGCCTGGAGTAGCGGCTGCGGCGGGAATACCGGCTGCCGTGGCTGTACCGGCTGCGCCGGCGGTGCGAGGGCCGGGAATGGGCCTCGGCCTCATTGACGCAGAGCAGGACCGGTGTCGCGTAGATCAGGCCCGTGGCGGCCAGACCGGCCAGGAGCGCGCGGCGCCTGCTGCGGAGCCTGTCTTCGGAAGGGGCGGACGGTGCTGTCTTCATAATGCCCTCCTGCCCGGGAACGGGCCGGGTAAACGTCGTCGGGAAAACGGTCGATGCACGATTCTTCCAGGCATAGTGCCAGTAAAGCGGGGGCTTGCCAAGGGGCAGCCCCGCGAGGCAGATGCGGTCCTGAGGGCACCGGGAAAAGGGGCAGGAGGACGGCACATGCACAGGGATGATGCCGCTGCTGCCCGGGGGCGGCCTGCGGTGAAAGGCCTTGCCAAGCGGTCAGGATTCATCTAAAAAGGGGAGAGATGCTGGTGTGGCTCAATCGGTAGAGCAGCTGATTTGTAATCTGCAGGTTATGGGTTCAAGTCCCTTCACCAGCTCCAGGAAAAAGCAAAAAGCCCTCACGGAAATCTCCGTGAGGGCTTTTTTGTTCGGGGTTCCTCGGGGCCTGTGTGCTTGGTTTGCTGCCGGGCCCGGCGGCAGCCCGTGAGGTGCCGGGGGCATGGAAAAAGTCCCCTGTCCGGGACGGGCAGGGGACTTTCCACCAGGTTCACCTGCAGCAGGGAACCCATGACGATGAAGCACATCACCACCAGGCGGTAGGGGGTCACGCCGCGGGTCCCGAACAGGTACTTGACGTTCTGCTCACCTGAAGAAGTACCAGCCCACGATGGTGGAGAAGGCGAAGAAGAGCAGGCAGATGGCCACGAACTTGATGCCGAAGGCCCCCAGACCGGTGGAGAAGGCCTTCTGGGTCAGGGCGATGCCGGTGGTGGTGCCGTCCAGGGCGCCGGTGACGAAGATGACCAGAGCGGTCATGTTGAGCACGATGAAGGTATCGATGAACACGCTGACGATGCCCATCAGGCCCTGCTGGGCAGGATACTTCACCTTGGCCACGGCGTGGGCATGGGGGGTGGAGCCCATGCCGGCTTCATTGGAGAACAGGCCGCGGGCCACGCCGTAACGGATGGCCTCCTTGACACCGGCACCAATGATGCCGCCGGTGGCGGCCGAAGGATCGAAGGCGCCCACGAAGATCATCTTGAAGGCGGGGATGATCTGGTCGGCATTGCTGAGGACCACGAACAGGCCGCCGATGACATAGAGCAGGGCCATGAGGGGCACCATCTTTTCGGTCACGGCAGCGATGCGGCCGATGCCGCCGAAGAAGACGAAGGCGCCGCAGGCGGCGATGATCACGCCCATGACCAGGGGCGGCACGTCAAAGGCGGTCCTGAAGGCATCGGCGATGGAGTTGGACTGCACCATGTTGCCGATGCAGCCCAGGGCGATGATGATGGACACGGAGAAGAACACGGCCAGCTTGTGGCTGCCGAGACCGTTGGAGATGTAGTAGGCGGGGCCGCCGGTGATGTGGCCGGCGTCGTCGCGGGTGCGGTAGACCTGGGCCAGCACGGCTTCGGCAAAGATGGTGGCCATGCCGAAGAAGGCGGCGATCCACATCCAGAAGATGGCGCCGGGCCCGCCCATGGCGATGGCAGTGGCCGCACCGGCCAGGTTGCCGGTGCCCACCTGGGCGGCGATGGCGGTGGCCACGGACTGGAAGGAGCTCATGCCGTGCTTGTCGGCGCGCTTGCCCTTCAGGGAAAGGTCACCGAAGAGCATGCGCACGGCCTGTCCGAATTTGCGGACCTGGATGAACCGCAGCCGGATGGTGAAGTATATGCCCACACCACACAGCAGCGGGATAAGGCAGTACATGCCCCAGATGAAGCTGTTGATGTTGGAGACAAGTTTCGTCAATTCTTCCATGGTTTCCCCCTCAGGCTATCCGGCCTGCATGTCATCCGGCAAGAGGAGCCCTGTGTCCGTCCGTCGTCTGGCAAGGCATGTCGAATATGAAGTGATGGTGTTGCACATCCGGCAGCCGTGCGGGATTCACGCATGAGTGAACAGGCTGCATCCATACCGTCGCAAAAAAACAGTCTCCCCTCCGCATCCTGCCCGGGTCCCGCCCCGGAGGATGGGCATGGAAGGAGGAGACTGTCGCCTGTCCGGTACGGCGGCGCCGCCGTACCTTTCCCGTCATGGTTGTCGGCAATTTATCCATGCATCTATGACATTAAATCGTAACGGGAAAAATGTCCATGCCGGAATTGATTGGGAAGGATTTCTCAACTCCCGGCGGGCCGCTGTCGCCGATACCCGCCGCCTGCCGGTCAGGCAGGGGGAGGGCGGGACGGCCAGGCGGCAGAGGAGGATGTGCCCGCCCGTCAGGGGCAGGGCGCAGCGCGCACGGGGAGGGCGGGCGATACGGGGCGGGAGCAGCGGCGGCGGGCGCCGCAAAAAAGACATGGCCGGAGCGGAAGGGCAGGCAGGACAGCGCAGCCCCGCGCCAGGCAACGACGCCGGAAGGGGCAGGGATCCGGCCCCGGAAGGGGAAAACAAAAAAGGGACCGCGCGGATGGCCGTCCCCCAAAGGCATCAGTCCTCGTCACGGACGCTGCTGCGGCGTCTGCGGCGGGGCTTTTCTTCTTCCACTTCCTCGGGCAGGTCGGGCGTGGAGAGCTGTTCGCGGATACGGTCGCGCTCCTCCCGGGGCTTGGCCACCAGGCGCAGCTGCTTGACCAGCACCTTGCCGATGACCAGCACTTCTTCCACATCGGCCAGCTGGTCGAAATCCGGGGCATCGGGGCTGAAATCGTCGGGAGCGTCCCGCAGTTCTCCAGAAGTCATCCTGAAAATATACATGACGTGCCTCCGTGGCAGCAGTTTGGAGTTTTTCGTGTCCAGCTGGACAAAGGGCGACGTGCGCAGCAGGGCCAGCCGTTCTTCCGTCATGGCGCGACAGGGGAAATGCCGGCAGGCCAGACAGGCCAGCAGGGGCCGCTGATGCCCCTTGAGCGGGCAGCGGATGGCTTTTTCCGTGGGGTCTGCGTATCTTCCCATGACGAACACCGTTGCCTTGCTATAGCAAAGAGTGTCTTCCGGGCCTAGCCGGGAAGAAGGGAATTTTTTCGCCCGTGTCCGGCCTTGGGGCGTGCGGCGTGCCCGGCGGAATATGCGGCGGGCCGGAAGGCTGGTCCCGTCCTTCCCGTACAGGCCGCTGCGGGGAGCGGAGGTGGAAAAATGTTATAAAGATGGACGCAGCTCACGGGCGGCACAGATCGCAGGGGCCTGTCCGCGTCCACGATGGCGTGTGCCGCAGGGGGAGCGGAAGGCAGCCCCCGGGCCGTTCCCGCCGGTGCGAACCGACAGGGCGTCCGCCGCCCTTACGGATTTTCCTCCCGGCGGATCAGGCCCGGCGGGCCCAGGTGCAGCGGTCCAGCCCGGCCAGATCCTGCTCGGTGCGGGGCGCACGGTAACCGGCTTCCGCCAGCAGGCGGCGCACGGCCCCGCCCTGGCGGTAGCCGTGTTCCATGACGATGAGGCCGCCCGGTTTCAGGGCCTGCCGCCCGGCGCGGATGACGGCCCGCAGGTGCCGCAGACCGTCCTGCCCGGAAAAGAGCGCGCTGTGCGGTTCGTGGCGCAGGACTTCCGCCATGACCTCGCCTTCTTCCGCGGCGGCGATGTAGGGCGGGTTGCTGACCAGCACGTCCAGCCCGCGCGGCATGAGCGGCGGCATGAACATGTCCCCCTGCACCAGGGCCAGACGGTCTGCGGCGTGCAGGCTGCGGATGTTGCGGGCCGCCACGGGCAGGGCCCCGGCGCTGAATTCCAGCAGCAGGCCCCGGCTGTGCGGCAGCTCCAGGGCCAGCGTGATGCCGATGCAGCCCGTGCCCGTGCCCAGATCCGCAAAGCGCACCTCCCGGGGCCTGCGCATTCCCGCAGCACGATCTCCAGCAGCAGTTCGGTCTCCGGCCGGGGATGAGGGTCTGCGGGCTGACCTCGAAGTCCCGGCCGAAGAATTCGCGCCGCCCCGTGATGTGGGCCAGCGGTTCTCCGGCACAGCGGCGGGCGGTCAGGCCGCGGATGGCGGCGGCCGCGTCCTCCGCCACAGGGGCGGGCATGGCCAGCATCAGGCCGATGCGGTCCAGGCGCAGCACATGGCCTGCCAGCAGGCGGGCCTCCAGCGCGGGAGCGTCCGTACCTGCGGCCTGCAGGTCACGGATCAGCGGGGTCAGCAGTTCCTGAAGGGTCATATCCTTGTCCTCTGCGCGGCTGGGCAACACAAAAAAGGCCCGGGGCAACGCCTTGTCGCCCCGGGCCGTCCGCGTCTCCACCTTCCGGGGCGGCAGCGGCGTTATTTCGTTTCCGCGGCCGGAGCGGCTTTTTTGGCGCGCGCGGCCGTCTTTTTGACAGGTTCGAAGGCCAGGGCCAGCACATCGTCATAGGTGTGCGCGGGGTGGACCTTGATCTTTTTCAGCAGTTCTTTGGGGACCTCTTCCAGATCCTTGACGTTCTGGCCGGGGATGATGACATGCTTGAGCCCGCGTGCCACACCGGCCAGGATCTTTTCCTTGATGCCGCCCACGGGCAGCACCCGGCCCTGCAGGGTGATCTCGCCGGTCATGCAGGTATCGGCCCGCACGATGCGGCCGCTCAGGGCCGAGATCAGGGCCGAGGTCAGGGTGACACCGGCGGAGGGGCCGTCCTTGGGGACGGCACCGGCAGGCACATGGATGTGGATGTCCTGCGTGTCGCTGAAGTCCGCGTCGATGCCCAGGCTGTCGGCCCGGCTGCGGATGTAGCTCATGGCGATGCGGGCGCTTTCCTTCATGACGTCGCCCAGCTGGCCCGTGAGCTGCAGGTTGCCCTTGCCCTTCATGCAGGCGCATTCGATGGTCAGCACCTCGCCGCCGGCCGGGGTCCAGGCCAGGCCCAGGGCCATGCCGGGCATGAGGCGCTTGTCCTTCTCGTCCTCGATGAAGCGCGGCGCGCCCAGCAGCTTTTCCACCGCGGCGCTGTCCACGGTAAAAGCTGCCCTTCTTGCCTTCGGCACGCTGGCGGGCCAGCTTGCGGCAGATGGCGCCCAGCTCCCGTTCCAGATTGCGCAGCCCGGCTTCGCGGGTATAGCCGCGGATGACGGTGGTGATGGCGGTGTCGTCCATGACCACGTCCCCCGCCTGCAGGCCGTTCTCCGCCACCTTCTTGGGCAGCAGGTGACGCTTGGCGATCTCCACCTTTTCCTGCATGGTGTAGCCGGGCAGGCTGATGACCTCCATGCGGTCGCGCAGGGGGGCCGGGATGGTCTCCAGATGGTTGGCCGTGCACAGGAACATGACCCTGGAAAGATCGAAGGGCACGTTCAGGTAGTGGTCGCTGAAGGTGTGGTTCTGTTCGGGGTCCAGCACTTCCAGCAGGGCGGACGAGGGATCGCCCCGGAAATCGGAGCCCAGCTTGTCCACCTCGTCCAGCACGATGACCGGGTTGCGGGTCCCGGCCTGCTTGATGGCCTGGATGATGCGGCCGGGCATGGCGCCGATATAGGTGCGGCGGTGGCCGCGGATCTCGGCCTCGTCATGCATGCCGCCCAGGGACAGGCGCTGGAAATGACGGCCCAGGGCCCGGGCGATGGAGCGGCCCAGCGAGGTCTTGCCCACGCCTGGAGGGCCGGCGAAGCAGAGGATGGGGCCCTTGGACTGGGGATTGAGCTTGCGCACGCTGAGGAATTCCAGGATGCGGTCCTTGATCTTGTCCAGACCGTAATGGTCCTCGTCCAGGATGGCCTTGGCATGGGCGATGTCCAGGCGGTCGCGGGAAAGCTTCTTCCACGGCAGTTCCACCAGCCAGTCCAGATAGGTGCGCACCACGTTGGCCTCGGAGGAGTCGGCGTGCATGCCGGACAGGCGGCGCAACTGCTTGTCGGCTTCCTTGCGCACCTCTTTGGGCAGGCTGGCCTTGTCCAGGGCCTTGCGCAGCTCGTCCAGCTCTTCTTCGCCTTCGGAGGCCGCGTCGCCCAGCTCGTGGCGGATGGCCTTGATCTGTTCGCGCAGGAAGTATTCCTTCTGCGCCTTGTCCATGCCTTCGCGGGCCGTGCTCTGGATGTGGGCCTGCATGGTGGCCACTTCCACCTCGCGTTCGAGCTGGATGTTGACCAGCATCAGGCGTTCCACGGGGTTCACGGCTTCGAGGATGCGCTGGGCATCGGCGGTCTTCATGCGCAGGTTGGCGGCGATGAGGTCGGCCAGACGGCCCGGCTCGTCCACGCCCTGGAGCACGGCCAGGATGTCCGGGGAGGCCACGCCGCGCAGCTGGAGCACCTTTTCGCTCTGTTCGCGGGCGGAGCGCAGCAGGGCTTCTATCTTGGCATCGCGCGGGGGCGTCTCTTCCTGCAGGACGGTGATGCGGGCCTCCAGATAGGGTTCCACGCGGTGGTAGCCCTCCACCCGGGCGCGGCTGGCGCCCTGCACCAGGATCTTGATGCGGCCGTCGGGCATCTTGAGCATGCGCATGACCTGCACCACCGTACCGGCGGTGTAGAGGTCATTGGGGCCGGGATCTTCGGTGGATTCTTCCTTCTGGGTGCAGACCAGCAGATGGCGGCCCTTCTTGAGGGCGGCCTCCACGGCCCTGACGGATTTTTCGCGACCGATGAACAGCGGCAGGATCATGTAGTTGAACACTACGACATCCCGAACGGGCAGCACCGGCAGCAGGTCGGAGATCTGCTGTTCGCCGGGGGCCGCTGCCTGTTCGTCGCCGGTGGTCCCCTGGTCCCGGCCGGCGGCTTCCGTCGCCTGGCTCAGGGCATCCTGCAACTGGGACAGCATGTCTTCCAGCGGATGGTCGTTCTTTTTCTGATCAGACATATATACTCCCGGACTGCCTACAGATGTCTGCACTGGCAGATGCTGTAGCAGCCATTGTCGGTGACGATCACATGGTCCAGAAAGCGCAGCCCCATGTTGACGGCCAGCTCCCGCACGGTATTGGTGAAGACGAGGTCGGGACGGGAGGGCCGCGTCTGGCCGCCCGGATGGTTGTGCACCAGGATGATGCCGCTGGCCTTGTAGCGCAGGGCGGGTTCCAGCACGTCACGGGGCAGCAGGGGGACACTTTCCACATTGCCCTGGCGCAGGCGTTCCCAGGCCACGAGGCGGTTGCCCGCATTGACCATGGCCAGCCAGCATTCTTCCTGCTGGCTGCCGGCCAGACGGGCCCGGGCCATTTCGGCCACGGCCTGGGGCGTCGCTATTTCCACCCCCTGCAGCAGGGGGGCAGCCGCATGGCGGGCCAGCACTTCGCGCAGCACCTGCCACAGGGAGAGCAGACCGGGGCCGAAGCCCGGCACGGCCAGCAGCTGTTCCGGCGGCGCGTCCAGCACGCCGCGGATATTGTGGAAACGCAGCAGCAGTTCCCGGGCCAGCGGCTTGGTATCCTTGCGCGGCTGTCCGTAGCCCAGCAACAGTTCCAGGACCTCATAATCGGCCACAGCCAGAGGCTCGCGAGCCAGTCGCTGACGCAGGCGGCTGCGGTGGCCGCTATGGGGAGAGGCAGAGGATACGGGCATTGCGGTCATAAAGTAAGATGCATTTTGGCAAGCGCAAGGGGGGAGGGTATCTTTTGGGGAACCCCTCATCTCTGCTGTCGATGCCCGTAAAGCTCCTTCGCCGCCAACGGGCACGGCCTGCGGCCGCCTTCGGTCGCTGCTGGCGCGAGAGGGGGGTCCCCCTCAAACTCCCCCTTCCCCAGCGCCCTCTCTGGCTTCGTGACAGTCATAAGGTCGAACGAGCTGATGATGCAGTCCTTTCCCCACTGTGGCAGAGAGTTCCATGACCGTTATCGACGATTTGTTAGCATAAAGCATGGTTGGAGAATTGGGGCCAGCCGTGTCTCATGCTTTTCTGGAAGACACGGCCCTTTTTGAGCCGAAGGTCTGACCGTCATGCAAAAATTTTTCAGAAGAAAGCGCGTTGGGGGAGGATGGGGGGTGGGGGAAGGGACCCCCTTTCGCGCGAGCAAAAGGGGGTCCCTTCAAAAAAAGCGCCGCAGGCCGCGCCTCGCCGGCGCCACAGGAGACCTGCGGCATCGACAGCGGGGCAAGGGGGCCCTTCCCCAAAAAATCAGCGGGTTCCCCAAAAAAATCTAGCGCCGGGCAGCGGCGAAGAGGGCCACAAGATCGGTGGCCAGCTTGTCCAGGCTTTGTTCAGGCGTGCAGCGGCCGCTCTTGACGGCCAGTTCGGCGTCCATGACCATGCCCAGGCAGCGGGCCAGGGCGGCGGGGCCCAGACGGCGGGCCAGCTGCTGCTTGGCACTGGCCTCGGAGGGATGGAAGCGGACCTTCTCGCCCGCGCAGGCCTGCCAGAGCTGGCGGAACTCGCGGGCCAGCAGGGAGAGCAGGGGAAGAGCAGGCCTTCCACGTCCTTGCGGCCCCGGGCCAGCTCTTTCCAGACAGCGGCCAGGTTGCCGGCTTCCATATGGCGGATGCAGGCGAAGATGTTGCATTCCGGGGCCCAGGAACTGGTGGCCAGCATGTCCGTGGTGACGGACCAGGGCATGGCCTGCCCGTCAGCCGCCGGACGCAGGAGCAGGAGTTTTTCCAGCTCGTTCTCCACGGCCTGGGCATCGGGGGGCACGGAGGTGCAGAACTGTTCGAAGGCGTCGGCCTCGAAAGGGATGCCTAGGGCCTGGGCCCGGTCGCGGACATATTTCTTGAGGCTGCGCTCGCTCAGGCCTTCGCTGCGCCAGATCCAGCCCTGCTGGTCGGCAAAGCCCAGGCAGCGCAGCTTGGCGATGTGGGCCGGGATCTTGGGCTGGCCTTTTTCCCAGGGCACTTCCAGACAGAAGAAGGGCCAGCACTGTTCCGAGGGCCGGGCCAGGGCGGCGGAGATCTTTTTCCATACCGCGGCGGGCCAGAGATGGGCCTGCCGCACCACCAGCAGGCGCGGCGTGCCGAACAGGCCCTGGAGGGTGAGCTGTTCCCAGAAGCGCGGGGAGGGCTCCTCGTCCCCCAGTGGACGTGCCGTTCCCAGCGGGCTGCTGCCGCCCTGGGCGCTCACGAGGGCTTCCAGACGGGCCTGCAAAAGGCGGCTGTCCGGGCAGACGAGAAAGAAAAAACCGGGTCTGGGCATGGTACGTCCTGGGTTCGGGAGGGAAAACGACGTTGCGGGGAAAAAAGGCGGACGGCATGTCCGGGCCTTCTTCCCCCGCAACGGTTGGGTTCATGGGCTGGAGCGGGGCTCCTGCGGGCTAGTTGGCCACCACGTTGACCAGCTTGCCGGGCACCACCACGACCTTGCGGATGGTCAGGCCGCTGGTGTGGCGCTGCACGGCGGCGTCGGCCAGGGCCACTTCTTCCATCCGGGCCTTGTCGGCACCGGCGGGCACTTCGATGGTGCCGCGCAGCTTGCCGTTGACCTGCAGGGCGATGGTGACGGTATCCTGCACCAGGGCGCTTTCCTCGCATACGGGCCAGGCTTCTTCCTGCAGGGAGGAGGTGTGCCCCATGCGCTGCCACAGTTCCTCGCACAGATGCGGGGTGATGGGCGAGAGCAGGGTCAGCACCGTGGCCATGGCCGAAGAGAAGACGCGGTTCTCGGCGTCGCTCTTGCCCAGCTTCTCGCGGGACAGGTACATGGCGTTGACCAGTTCCATGACCGCGGAGATGGCGGTGTTGAACTGGAAGCGGTTGCCCATGTCCTCGGTGACCTTCCTGACCGTCAGGTGTTCGCGACGGCGCAGGTCGCGGGCTTCGGGCGTGGTCACGTCGCTGGCGCCGGCGCCGCAGGCCTTGACCGCGGACAGGCGTCCGGCCTCGTCCATGAACAGGCGCCAGACGCGGTGCAGGAAGCGCGAGGAGCCTTCGATGCCGCTGTCGGACCAGTCGAAGTCACGCTCCGGCGGCGCGGCGAAGAGACAGAACAGGCGCACGGTGTCCGCGCCGTACTTGGCGATCATGGCCGTGGGGTCCACCACGTTGCCCTTGGACTTGGACATCTTGCTGCCGTCCTTGAGCACCATGCCCTGGGTGAGCAGGTTGGTGAAGGGCTCGTCCAGACCTTCGGGGGTAGAAGCCCAGGTCGCGCAGGACCTTGGTGAAGAAGCGGGCGTAGAGCAGGTGCAGGATGGCGTGTTCCACACCGCCGATGTACTGGTCCACGGGCAGCCAGTACTTGAGGGCGTCCATATCGAAGGCGCTCGCGGTGTTGCGGGCGGCGGTGTAGCGGGCGAAGTACCAGGAGTGACTCCCACGAAGGTGTCCAGGGTATCGGTCTCGCGACGGGCCTCGCCGCCGCAGACGGGGCAGGTGCAGCGCACGAAGGAGTCGGTCTCGGGCGGGGGGAGCGGCCGTCCTCGCGCACATGGGCATCCAGGGGCAGGAGCACGGGCAGGTTCTCTTCCTTCTCGGGCACCACGCCGCACTTTTCGCAGTAGATGACCGGGATGGGGGCGCCCCAGTACCGCTGGCGCGAGATGTTCCAGTCACGCAGGCGGAACTGCGTGGTGGCCTTGCCCTTGCCTTCCTTCTCCAGGCGTTCGGCCACGGCCTTCTTGCCGTCGGTGTTGGGCATGCCGTCGAAATCGCCGGAGTTGACCATCACGCCTTCGGCGGTGAAGGCGGCCTCCATGCTGGCGGGGTCGAGGACCTGGCCTTCGGGGCTGATGACCACCTTGACGGGCAGGCCGTACTTGCGGGCGAATTCGAAGTCGCGCTGGTCGTGGGCGGGCACGCCCATGACGGCGCCGGTACCGTAGTCGGCCAGGACGAAGTTGCCCAGCCACACGGGCACCTGCCGGCCGGTGAAGGGATGGGTCACATAGGCGCCGGTGAAGATGCCTTCTTTTTCCAGATTGTCGGACTGGCGCTCCAGACGGTCCATGTTGCGGATGCGGGTCACGAAGGCGCGCACTTCGTCGGCCTTTTCGTAGCCTTCGATGAGCTTTTCCACCAGCGGATGCTCGGGGGCCAGGGTCAGGAAGGTCACGCCGAACACGGTGTCGGGACGGGTGGTGAAGACCTCCAGATGGTCGACGCCGTCCAGGGGGGGCGGGCAGGCCGAAGCGCACGGCCGCGCCGGTGGACTTGCCGATCCAGTTGCGCTGCATGGAGAGCACGCGGTCGGGCCAGCCGCCTTCCAGCTTCTGCAGGTCCTGCAGCAGTTCGTCACCGTAGGCGGTGATGCGCAGGAACCACTGGGTCAGGTCCTTCTGCTCCACATGGCTGTCACAGCGCCAGCACAGGCCGTCGATGACCTGTTCGTTGGCCAGCACGGTATGGCAGGAGGGGCACCAGTTTTGGGGCGCCTTCTTGCGGTAGACCAGGCCCTTTTCCAGCAGGCGCAGGAAGAAGCCCTGCTCCCAGCGGTAATATTCGGGACGGCAGGTGGCCACTTCGCGGGACCAGTCATAGGAATAGCCCAGGCGGCGCAGCTGCGCGCGCATGTTGTCTATGTTGGCATAGGTCCATCTGGCCGGATGGGTGTTGTGCTTGATGGCGGCATTTTCCGCGGGCAGGCCGAAGGCGTCCCAGCCCATGGGGTGCAGCACGTTGAAGCCCTGCATGCGCTTGCAGCGGGCCACCACGTCACCGATGGAATAGTTGCGCACATGGCCCATGTGGATGTTGCCCGAGGGGTAGGGGAACATCTCCAGCACATAGTATTTGGGTTTGTCGCTGTGATGGTCGCAGGCAAAGGCATCCTGCTGCTGCCAGCGCTCCTGCCATTTCTGTTCGATGTCCTGCGGGGAGTAACGTTCTTGCGTCATGGTACTTGTCTGCTTTTAGTTGGTGGAATCCTCTCCGGCGGAGAGGGAACCCTTTTCCAGAGCCTTGGCGGCGGCGTCCAGAATACCGTTGACAAAACTGGTGGCATTGTCTTCGCCGAACTGGCGGGTCAGCCCAGGGCCTCGTTGATGGCCACCTTGGCGGGCACGTCCTGGCGGTACAGCAGCTCGTACATGGCCAGGCGCAGCAGGGTCAGCTCCACGCGGCCCATGCGGTCCACGCGCCAGTTGCGCGAGAAGCGGCTGATGGTCTTGTCCAGTTCGTCGCGCCTGCTCCACACGCCCTGCACCAGATCCCAGGCGAAACCGGAAGGCAGCCCGTCCTCTTCGCTCTCCTGATGGTCAGGGGACTGCAGGAAGGCGCGGCGCACGTCTTCCGGCGAGGTGGCGTCAGCGAAGGACAGCCCGTACAGAACCTGAAAAGCCTGGGCGCGTTCGCCCCGGCGGCTGGCGGATTTACCCTTGCTCATGGATTACAGCTGCTCCAGCACGCGGATGGTTTCCAGCATGGCGGCGGCAGCTTCCACGCCCTGTTGCCGCCTTTGGAACCGGCGCGTTCGATGGCCTGCTGATGCTGTCGCAGGTCAGCAGGCCGAAGCCGATGGGGGTCTTGGACTGCAGCATCACCTGGGCGATGCCCTTGCTGGCTTCGCTGCACACATAGTCGAAGTGGGGGGTGGCGCCGCGGATCACGGCGCCCAGGGCCACGATGCCGTCATACTTGCCGCTGGCGGCCAGCTTCTGGCAGACCAGGGGCATCTCGAACGCACCGGGGATGCGCACGATGGTGATGTTCTTGGCATCGAGGCCGTGGCGTTCCAGATAGTCCAGGGCGCCGCCGGTCAGGCGGTCCACGATGAAATCGTTGAAACGGGTGGCCAGGATGGCGATCTTGAGGCCTTTGGCATCAAGCACGCCGCTGATGGTAGTGGGATTGCTCATGGTCTGCTCCTAAAGAAAACCGTTTTGCAGTAAAAATTCCTTTGTTGATGCCGCTGCTCTTCTGCGGCGCGGCGGGCCCGTCGGCCTGGCACTGCATGATGCGGCGCACATACTTGCCGATGAGGTCCGTCTCCATGTTCACGCGGCTGCCCGGGCGCCAGTGCAGCATGGTGGTGCGTTTCTGGGTGTCCGGGATGACGTTGACGGTGAGGAAATCCTTGCCGCAGGCATTGATGGTCAGGCTGATGCCGTCCAGGGTGACGGAGCCCTTTTCGATGACTTCCGCCGCGAAGGCCGGCGGGAAGGCCAGCGTGCAGCGCAGGGAGGAGCCGGCCTGTTCCACGGAACGCACCGTGGCCACGCAGTCCACATGGCCGCTGACCAGGTGCCCGCCCAGACGGTCGCCCAGGGCCAGGGCCCGTTCCAGGTTGACCAGGTCGCCCTTGCGCAGATCGCCCAGGGTGGTGCGGGACAGGCTCTCGCCCGAGGCATAGACGGTGAAGGTGGCGCCGCTGTGCCGTTCCACGGACAGGCAGGCGCCGTTGTGGGCGATGGATTCCCCGTCCACGATGTTTTCCAGGGGGAAGAGGGGCGCACGTCCATGCGGCATTCCTGGCCGCTGCGGCGCAGGCCCACGATCTCGCCCTGTCCCTGGATGATGCCGGTAAACATGGTCTACTCCTGAGGAATGGCCGGGCGCAGCTGCAGGTGCACATCGCCGTCACACAGGGAGGTGCGGCAGACGCGCAGTTCCAGGGCCTCGGCCATGGTGAGGGGCTGCGGCCGTCGAACAGGGAGCGGCCTCGTTGTCGCCCAGGATGCGCGGCGCCAGATGCAGCAGGAATTCGTCGGCAAAGCCCGCTTCCAGCAGCGACAGGGCCAGATGCCCGCCGCCTTCGCAAAGCACATAAGGACAGTGCAGGTCCTCGTACAGCATGCGGAACATGGCCGCGAAATCAGGACAGCCGCGCTGCCCGGGGCCCAGGGCCAGCACCCGCACGCCCATCTGGCGCAGGGCGTGGGCCGCCGTGGAAGCCGCCGCAGCAGGCGAGCAGAGGAAGACGGCCTGACCGGGACGCTCCTTGAGCAGATGGATGTCGCCCGCCGGATTGGGCAGGCGCGAGGTCAGCACGCAGGCCAGGGGCTGCCGCTCCACCGTCTCGCCGGGGATGCGGGCCGTGAGGCAGGGATTGTCGGCCCGGAAGGTGCCGCCGCCCACCAGCACGGCGCCCCCGGCACGGCCGATGCCGGCACGCAGGCGATGCACCAGGGCGCGCGACCCCTCGCTGCTGATCCAGCGGGAGTGGCCGGTACGGGTGGCGATGCGCCCGTCCATGGTGGCGGCCAGCTTGAGGATCACATAGGGGCGGGCCCTGCTGCCAGGCCAGGAAGTCGGCCACCTGGTCGCGGCATTCCTGCTCGCAGACCGGGCCGATGACGTCCACACCGGCGGCGCGCAGGCGTTCGGCGCCGCCCGCCGCCTTGGGGGTGGGATCGTGCAGGCCGATGACCACCCGCCGGATGCCCGCGGCCAGCACGGCTTCGCTGCAGGGCGGGGTCTTGCCGTAATGGTTGCAGGGCTCCAGCGTGACCACCAGGGTGCACTGGGCGGGATCGATGCCCTGACGCTGCGCGTCGCGCAGGCATTCCACCTCGGCGTGGGGCTGCCCGGCGGCATGGTGCCAGCCGCGCGCCACCACCCGGCCGTCGCGCACCAGCACGGCGCCCACCGTGGGATTGGAGCAGGCGCTCCAGCGGCCGTTCTCGGCCAGGGCCAGGGCCTCACGCATGAAAGGGGCAAAAAGGGACTCAGACATGCTGCGGTCCTCTGGGCATGTCGGGCGGGAAGGGGATCTGCTCAAAGGTCACGCCGGCCTCGCTGAGCATGGCCAGCCCCAGTTCGTCGGGATAGTGCTCGCTGTACCAGATATGCCTGATGCCGCAGTTGATGAGCATCTTGCTGCACATGGTGCAGGGAAGGTGGTGCAATAGAGCTCCGCCCCGGCGATGCTCACGCCGTGCACGGCGGCCTGGATGATGACGTTCTGCTCCGCGTGCAGGCCGCGGCAGATCTCGTGGCGCTGCCCGGAAGGGATGCCCATCTGCTCGCGCAGGCAGCCCGTCTCCAGGCAGTGGCGCACGCCGGAGGGCGCGCCGTTGTAACCGGTGGCCAGGATGTGCCTGTCCTTGACGGCGATGGCGCCCACCTTGCGGCGCAGGCAGGTGGAACGCTCACGCACCAGATAGGTGATGTTCATGAAGTAATCGGGCCAGGGCATTCGTTGCATGACAGTACTCGCAATAAAAAGTTGGACTACCTTACACGCAGCCGGGGCAAAAGCCAAGCCCGCCGGCGGCAGGACCACGGACGGAAAAGGCCGCCAGAGGCGGCCTTTTCACAAAGAGGGGCGTTCCGTGGGGCGCCCGCCACGCAGCGACGACCGGCAGGTCGGGGCCGCCGGCGGGCACGGCGGGAAAAAGGGGAGGGGCGGCGTCCCGTGCGGGACAGCGGCGGCCTTTCCCCTGTGGTGCGCCGTTACCAGGTGAACAGCGGGTAGGCGCGGGCGAACTCCTCCACGCGGCCGCGGATGGCGGCCAGGGAGGCGGGCTCGTCGCGCTTTTCGATGGCCTCCACGATGAAGGCCGCCACCTGGCGCATCTCGTCTTCCTTCATGCCGCGGGTGGTCAGGGCGGCAGTGCCCAGACGCACGCCGGAGGTCACGAAGGGCGAGCGGGTCTCGAAGGGGACGGTATTCTTGTTGACCGTGATGCCGGCGGCATCCAGGGCGTGTTCGGCATCCTTGCCGGTCACGTCCTTGTTGGTCAGGTCCACCAGCATGAGGTGGTTGTCCGTACCGCCGGACACCAGATTGAAGCCGGCGGCGGTCAGGCAGTCGGCCAGCACGGCGGCGTTCTTGACGATCTGCCGGGCATAGGTCTTGAAAGCGGGGCGCAGGGCCTCGCCAAAGGCCACGGCCTTGGCCGCGATGACATGCATCAGCGGGCCGCCCTGGATGCCGGGGAAGATTTGGCTGTTGAGGCCCTTGCCGCGGGTCGCGTCGGAAAGGATCATGCCGCCGCGGGGGCCGCGCAGGGTCTTGTGCGTGGTGGTGGTGGTGATGTGGGCGTACGGGATGGGGCTCTCGTGCAGACCGGCGGCCACCAGGCCCGCGATGTGGGCCATGTCCACCACGAGGACGGCACCCACCTCATCGGCGATGGCCCGGAAGCGGGAGAAGTCGATCTTGCGGGGATAGGCGCTGGCGCCGGCCACGATGGCGGCGGGCTTGTGCTCGCGGGCGATGCGGGCCACTTCGTCATAGTCGATGCAGCCGGTCTCGCGGCTCACGCCGTAGAAGACGTTGCTGAACAGCTTGCCCGAAAAGTTGACGGGGCTGCCGTGGGTCAGATGGCCGCCGTGGGTCGATCCATGCCCAGGATGGTGTCGCCGGGCTTGAGGAAGGAGAAATAGGCGCCCATGTTGGCCTGGGAACCGGAGTGGGGCTGCACGTTGACGTACTCGCAGCCGAAGAGCTTCCTGGCGCGTTCGATGGCCAGGTCCTCGACCATGTCGACATATTCGCAGCCGCCGTAATAGCGCTTGCCCGGATAGCCTTCGGCATACTTGTGGGTCAGCACGCTGCCCTGGGCTTCCCGCACGGCCGGAGAAACGAAGTTTTCCGAAGCGATCAGTTCCAGTTTGGTGACCTGGCGCTGGGATTCCAGGGTGATGGCACGGGCCAGTTCCGGGTCCTGAAGCAAGATTTCGTCCATTCTACCGCTCTTCCTTTGGGCTAGTGGTTCCACTTCTTCAGGATCAGGCTGGCATTGGTGCCGCCGAAACCGAAGGAGTTGCACATGGCGTATTCACAGGGGATGTGGGCGGAGCCGCCGGCCATGTAATCCAGATCGCAGTTGGGATCGGGATTTTCCAGATTGATGGTGCCGGGCAGCCAGCCGGTGTGCAGGGCCATGGCGGTGAACACGGTCTCCACACCGCCGGCGGCACCCAGCAGGTGGCCGGTCATGGACTTGGTGGCGGAGATCTTGATCCTGGAAGCGTGCTCGCCGAACACCAGCTTGATGCCCTTGGTCTCGGTCTTGTCGTTGAGCTGGGTGGAGGTGGCATGGGCATTGATGTGCCCGATGGCCTCAGGGGGCAGACCGGCGTCGCGCAGGGCGTTCTGCATGGCGCGGGCCATGCCTTCGCCGGAGTCGGCGGGAGCGGTCATGTGGAAAGCGTCGTCGGAAGCGCCATAGCCCACCACTTCGGCATAGATCCTGGCGCCGCGGGCCCTGGCATGTTCCAGTTCTTCCAGCTGCAGCAGGCCGGCGCCTTCACCGATGACGAAGCCGTCGCGGTTGGCGTCGAAGGGGCGGGAAGCCCTGGCGGGTTCATCATTGTAATGGGTGGACAGGGCCTTCAGGGCCGTGAAACCGGCCACGCCCAGGGGGGTCACGGTGGCTTCCACGCCGCCGGTGATGGCCGTGCTGATACGGCCCAGCAGGATTTCGCTGAAAGCGGTGCCGATGCCGTGGATGGCGGAGGCACAGGCCGTGGTGGTCACGATGTTGGGGCCCTTGGCGCCGGTGAAGATGGCGATCTGGCCGGGCCCCATGTTGGAGATGAGCATGGGGATCAGGAAGGGCGAGACCTTGCCGGGGCCACCCTGCAGCAGCTTGGCGTGATAGGTCTCGATGGTCTTCAGGCCCCCCAGGCCGATGCCCAGGATGACGCCCACGTCGTAGGCGTTGTCGTCATTGATGACCAGGCCGGAGTCTTTCAGCAGCTGCTGGGCGGCCACCACGGCGAACTGGGTGAAGCGGTCCATGCGGCGGGCCTGTTTGGCAGGGATGAAATCTTCGGCAACGAAGTCTTTTACTTCGCCGGCAACGCGCGAGTCATAGTCGGTAGCATCGAAAAGGGTGATGGGGGCGATACCGGATTCGCCGGCAAGCAGGCGCTTCCAGGTGGTTTCAAAGGTCATTGCCCAGGGGGTGATGGCGGAAAGACCGGTGATGACAACGCGCGGACGATTCATGGATACTCCTTGGACAGGCGGGGTCTTGTGCCTGGGAAAAAATACTCGTGTTGACCGGCCGGAAGGGGAAAACGCACCGGGCAAGCCCGGTGCGTTCCACTTTTTCCGGCAGACAGGGAAAACTTAGCCCTGCTTGCTTTCGATGTAGCTGATGGCGTCCTGCACCTTCAGGATCTTCTGGGCGTCGTCATCGGCGATCTCGATGTCGAATTCTTCTTCCATGGCCATGATCAGTTCGGTCAGGTCCAGGGAGTCAGCGCCCAGGTCTTCCACGAAGGAAGCTTCGGGCTTCACTTCTTCAGCGCTCACGCCCAGCTGGTCCACGATGATTTTGGTCACTTTGGCTGCAACTTCAGACATGGTTATCCTCCAACTCGCTTTGTGTTTTCAGGTAGTGGGAGCGGCAGCATGCGCGGCCGCCGTTTGTCAGCAGTACATGCCGCCGTTGACGGCCAGCACCTGGCCGGTGATGTAGGCTGCCCTGTCCGAAGCCAGGAAGGCCACGGCGTCGGCGATCTCCTGGGCGGTGCCCATGCGCTTCAGCGGGATGGCGGCCTCGTAGGAGGCGCGCACCTCGTCGCTCAGGGCGGCGGTCATGTCGGTTTCGATAAATCCGGGGGCCACGGCATTGACCGTGATCTGGCGTGCGGCCAGCTCCTTGGCGCAGGACTTGGTCAGGCCCAGCAGTCCGGCCTTGGCGGCGCTGTAGTTGGCCTGGCCGGCATTGCCCATCTGGCCCACGACGGAAGAGATGTTCACGATGCGGCCGTGACGGGCCTTGGTCATGATCTTGGCGGCCTCGCGGGTGCAGATGAAGGCGCCGCGCAGGTTGATGGTGATGACGCGGTCGAAATCGTCATCCTTCATGCGGACCAGGAAGCCGTCCTTGGTGATGCCGGCGTTGTTGACCAGCACGGCCAGATTGACCTTGCCCTTGATGTGCTCGGCAAAGAAGGCGGCCACGGCCTCGCCGTCGCCCACATTGAGGGGCAGGGCCAGGGCCCGGCCGCCGGCAGCTTCGATCTCCGCCACGGTCTTGTCGGCTTCCTCGGGACGGCTCACATAGGTGAGGATGACCTGATGGCCGTCACGGGCCAGGGTCAGGGCAACGGCACGGCCGATGCCCCGGGAACCGCCGGTAACCAGCGCGGTAGGGGTGGTGGGATCAAGGGTACTCATGATGCTGCCTCAATGGATTGTATGATATAGCAGAAAAGGGCCGAGTTCAACGCCGCGGCAGCCTAGAACTGCAGCAGGGCCGCGCCCCAGGTCAGGCCGCTGCCGAAGGCGGTCACCACACACGGTCCCCGGCCTTGATGCGGCCCTGGGCCAGGGCTTCCACCAGGGCCAGCGGCACGGAGGCGGAAGAGGTGTTGCCGTATTCGGCCACATTGGTGAACACATGATCCAGATCGATCTTCAGGCGGCTGCCCACGGCCTCGATGATGCGCATGTTGGCCTGGTGGGGCACGAAAAGATACGTCGGCGGCCGTGAGGCCGTTGCGCGCCAGCAGTTCCTGGCAGACGCCGGACATCTGGCGCACGGCATGCTTGTAGACCTCGCGGCCCTGCATGGTGATGAAAAAGTCGTCGCCCACGGGATCGCCGGGCTTGTAGCGGCAGCTGGTGCCGCCGCCCACGATGATGAGGTCGTGCAGGCTGCCGTCGCTTTTGCAGATGCTGTCCTGCACGCGGGCCAGGGCATTTTCGGGATCGCTGTTGAGGATGCAGGCACCGGCGCCGTCACCGAAGAGCACACAGGTGCTGCGGTCGCTCCAGTTGACGCGGCGGGTCAGGGCCTCGGTGCAGACGAAGAGGATCTGGGAAGCCGGGTCCTGGCAGAGCAGGGCGTCCGCCAGATGCAGACCGTAGAGGAAACCGGAGCAGGCGGAGCCGAAATCGAAGGACATGGCCGGACCGGCACCGATGTTGCCGCCGATGATGCAGGAAAGCGAGGGGCTGAGATGGTCCGGCGTACAGGTGGCCGTGAGGATGTGGGTCAGCCTGGCGGCGTCGAGGCCGGCATTTTCCAGAGCCTTGCGGGCGGCATGGGTCCCGAGGTCGGAGGCGTTCTCCTCCCCGGAAAGCCGGTGGCGACGCTTGATGCCGGTACGGGTGGTGATCCACTCGTCGTTGGTCTCCACCAGTTTGCTCAGGTCGTCGTTGGTCAGGACCTCGGCGGGAACATGGCTGCTGAGGGCGTGCAGGTAGCAGTTTGGCTTCATAGAAATACCCGTGGCTTAGATGGCGCGTGAGAAGCGGGTGAGTTCCTCGTTGGCCAGGATGGTTTCGGCAAGACGGTCGTTGGTGCCCTTGCGCACGAAGGTACCGGCCATCTTGATGGCGTTCTGCATGGCGCGGGCGCTGGAACGGCCGTGGCAGACGATGGCCAGGCCCTGCAGGCCCAGGAGGGGGGCACCGCCGTATTCGGCGTAGTCGATGGTGGTGGCGAACTTTTTGAAAGCGCCCTTGGCCAGCATGCCGCCCAGGGCGGGCAGGAAACCGGAGGTGAACAGGCGCTTGAGCATGCGGACCAGGGCCGAGGCCAGGCCTTCGCTCATCTTGACCACCACGTTGCCCACAAAACCGTCACAGACCACGACATCGATATCGCCCGTAAAGATGTCGCGGCCTTCGGCATTGCCCACGAAGTTGAGGTTCTGGGCCAGTTTGAGAGCAGTTCGTAGGCTTCCTTGACCTGGCTGTTGCCCTTGCCTTCCTCTTCGCCGATGCTCAGCAGGCTGACACGCGCGGGGCCGCATAGCCCAGCAGGTCTCGTGCGAAGGCATCGCCCATGAGCCCGAACTGGAAAAGATGATAGGGCCGGCAGTCCACATTGGCGCCGGCGTCCAGCACGACCACGGGGTTCTTTTCCGTGGGCAGCAGGGCAGCCAGCGCCGGGCGTTCGACGCCCGGCAGCCGACCCATGATGAACATGCCACACGCGACCGTGGCGCCGGAATGACCGGCACTGACCACGGCATCGGCCTTGCCGTCCTTGACGAGACGGCAGGCCACCTGGATGGAAGCGTTTTTTTTGCGGCGAAGGATGTCCGAAGGCTTTTCATTCATGTGCACCACATCATCAGCCTGGACGATGTCGAAATGCACGTTGGCAAGGTCGAGCTTGGCGAGTTCCGCTTCTACCTTGGGGGTATCCCCCACAAGGAGGACGTGCAAGTCATGAAGCCTGGCGGCATCGATGGCGCCAGGAACGACCACGGAGGGGCCAAAATCCCCCCCCATGGCATCAACGGCTATGATGGGGCGCGCGTTCATTACTCGGCTTCGGTCTTGGCGATCACCTGACGGCCCTTGTAAGCGCCGCAGTTGGGGCACACGCTATGGGGCACGGTGGGCTCGCCGCAGGAGCAGTAGATGACGGTGGGGGTGGCCACGCGGTCGTGGGAACGGCGCATGCCCTTGCGGGAACGGGACTTTTTGTTTTGCTGGACAGCCATGATGTTCTCCTTCTCCGAGAGATCGGAAATGATATGCTTTTGGGCGTGAGTGACCCTATGGGCCAAGCTTCTCTCAAGAGGCAAGAGCCTAGCAGAAAAAATTTTTTGATGTCTAGTTTTTGCGCAATTTCAACCCGCGCAGGACGGCCATGCGCGGATCGCCCTCTTCGGGGGCGCACCGGCAGGGGCCGTCATTGAGGTTGGCGCCGCACTGGGGGCACAGGCCCTTGCAGTCAGGGCGGCACAGGGGATTGACCGGCAGGGCCAGGACGAACTCTTCCCAGCAGATGGCGCCCAGATCGAGATACGACACGCCGTTCTCCGTGACGACGCGGCTTTCCAGCAGGTCTTCGCCGGTGGTCGCGGCCTCTTCGTCCTCGGGCTCGGCGGCGGTCTCCTCAAAATTTTCAAAATGCGCATCCACGGTCACGGTCACGTCTTCGGCGCAACGGTTGCAGGGCAGCACCACGGTACCGGTGATGCTCCCGCGCACCAGATAGTCGCCTTCCAGGGGCATGATGCCGAGCTCGGCCTTCAGGGGAGCGACGATGCGGCAGTCCATCTGGAACTCGGCCAGCGGTCCCTGCCAGATGGCGGGATCGTCCAGCGTCATGTCCTTGCCGGAAGGGGGAATCTCACTGAGCGGGATACGATAGTTCTGCATGGTCACCTCAATGCGGCCTTCTTACTCGGGGCTCAAGCCCGTGTCAAGCCCGGCGGGGCGGCGGCACAGGGCTTTGCGCGGCTCAGGCCAGCCAGGAGACGACCAGCATCACGGCCAGGACCACGAAGACCAGGCCGGCCACACGGTGCATGAGCATCTGGCCGCGCGGCGAACTGTTGAACCAGAGCGCCAGACGGCCGCCCAGGGCCGAGACGGCCGTGAAGACGAGGAAGGCCGCCAGCATGAAGAGCAGCCCCAGCTCCATGACCTGCAGGGCCACGCTGCCGCGTTCCGGCACACAGAACTGCGGCAGGAAGGCCAGGAAGAAGAGCGTCACCTTGGGGTTGGTGATGTTCATGAACACGCCGCGCCGGTACAGGGCCCCGTACCCCAGAAAGCGGCTTTCCTGCAGATGGGCCATGCTGGCCCCGGCCCGGAAGGAGAGCCAGGCCAGGTAAAGCAGGTAGGCCGCGCCGACGAGGGTCAGCAGGCCGAAGGCCAGGGGCGAGGCCATGAGCAGGCCCGCCACGCCCACGGCTACTATTGTTGTATGGAAGCACAGGCCGGAGATGAGCCCCAGGGTGGTGGCCACACCGGCCCGCATGCCGTAGAGGGCGGACTGGGTGAGGACGAAGATGATGTCCGGTCCCGGGGCAAGGGCCAGCAGGAGGGCGGTGACGAAAAAAGGTCAGGACGGTATCCAGGGGCAGCATGGGGAAAACTCTTTCAGGGCCTGTTCCTTGCGGGAGCGGGGCAGTCGTTTGATGTGATGTTCCAGGCGCAGGGCCTCCCGCCGGGAGGTGCAGGCCCGGGCGAGCAGCAGGGCCACCGGCCTGCGCGGGCGTGTGTAGCGGGCCCCGCCGGCCAGCCGGCCGTTATGCTGGGCCAGGCGCCGGTCAAGGTCGGTGGTCACGCCGCAGTACAGGGTGCCATCGGCGCAGCGCAACAGGTAGACATGCCATGTGGCATCACTGGAAGCCACCGGAAAGCCAGCCTACCAGCACGAAGCTGATGGTCCAGCTGAGGATGCGGCCGGGCCAGGGGTTGGGAGGGTTGCCCGCCAGCAGGGAGCGCATCTCGCGCATGGAGTTGAGAACGGAGCCGATGGCATGGAAGACCATGAAGCCGATGCTGGCCAGCAGGCCGAACTGGATGCCGGCGATGATGATCAGGGCCAGGGTGATGCCGGGCGCAAGGCCCGCCTGCCGGCTGCCGCCCGAGGTCCAGATGGTCTGGGAAATGCAGGCCGCCGTTCCAGGGGCTGCGGCTGCCGCGGAACTGTTCCCGGCCGTAACCGCCCCGGCAGGAGTGGCCGTAAGGGCCCTGGTCCCTGCCGCCGTCACAGCCGTCATGGATGATCTCGGCCTCGATGACGCGCTCACCATCGCGGGACTGGCCGTTGCCGTCCCGGGGAGAGGGGTATCTGTTCTGGGGATCGGGATTGTAGGGGGACATGATGCTCCTGTATCAGGTAGGAAGGTTAAAGCGGGCGGCGATGGCCCGCAGCACGCCCCTGCCCAGGCAGCGGGCCCGTGGGGACACCTTGTCCAGGGGCACGTGGTCCAGCGGTTCGATGTCGCATACCTTGGCCCCGGCGCGCACCGGAAGGCCGGAGCGCAGCAGGCCGCGCAAACGGCCGGACAGGGGCGCCGGGACGGGGACACCGTCCACCCGGCCCACTTCCTGCCCCCGGAGGACATGGCCGCCCAGGGGCAGGGGGCTTGCGAAGACACCGGCACACGGGGCACGGCCCACGCGCTGTTCGGGGCGGCCGTTCTCGCAGGGGATGCCGGTATCGGCAAGGGCCTGTCCTGCCAGAGGCAGCGTCCCGTGTCCGGGCCGAAACTTTCGATGA
>VOFC01004845.1_pt1 | contig 59292 bp, 56 predicted proteins | sample 5384161 | NCBI WGS metagenome assembly VOFC01 (sample SAMN12384722, study PRJNA508395) | human gut metagenome | isolation source: healthy gut B | host: Homo sapiens
TGTGACGTGCAGCGCCGGCAGCGCGATCTGGATCACAGTCTCCGCGCCCAGAAAAAGGATCAGCGGGTAGATCAGCGTGCGGCTGCGGTTCTGAAAGACCGCCGCCGTACGCACCGTAGCCACCATAAGGTACAGCATGGAGACATAATACATAACGACATAAATATAGAAGTACTCACCCCGGGCGTAGAGGTTCTCCCTGCTCACCGAGAACACCGGCCCATAGGGCAGCGTTGCCGCCAGAAAAAGCAGATACACACCCTCGCAGCAGACCGCTGCCTTGAACCCGCGCCGGATGACGGATTTTTTGTCCAGCACATATACAAGGCACAGCGCCACCGCCGGTGTCAGCCCGAAGCCCAGATAGTTGGACAAAATATTCAGCCAGCGGTAGCCCGGCGGTGTGCTGTCTACCACAATGGTGATGACTTCCAGCACCGAGATGCACGCAATGAGCGCAAAGGCCAGAAAGAACCCGCGCTTCTGCTTTTTATTCAAAGATTCGCTCAGCTTTGTAAGAAGGCACATAAAGCCAAGCACAAAAAAGATCAATGGTCGTTAAAATAAAGAAATAGCCATCCATTACAAATTATCTCGCTCTGTGAACTGACACCCCTGTCCGGGTACATACAATATTAGTATATCATTCCGCAAAACTTTTCTCAACCGGGAACCGCTTATTTTCATTCAACTAGCAATTCAACTTTTTAATGCAACAGCGTTGCATTGCATATCGCAAATATGCTGTTTGAACGTCACACCATTTTTTTTGACTCGCGATAAAAAAGCTTCAACGTCTCCCGGACGGTTTTTTGCCGTGGATATCCAGTTTGGACAATGCGCATACCGTTTCGATATGCTCCGTATGCGGGAACATATCCACCGGGGTAAAGCCCTCGGCCTTATAGCCCAGCTTTGTCAGGGTGGCAAGGTCGCGGGCAAGGGTGACGGGGTTGCAGCTGACATAGACCACACGCTTGGGTGCCATACGCGCCACGCTGGCAAGGAATTCCGGGGTAGAGCCCTCGCGCGGGGGTCCATAAAGATCACATCTGCCTTCTCCCCTGCTGCGGCGGCTTCACTGATCCAGCGGGTGGCGTCGGCGGCAAAGAAGCGGGCGTTCTTTACGCCGTTATGCTTTGCGTTGCCAATGGAATCCTGAACAGAGTCCCGGTTCAGTTCCACGCCCACCACCTGCTTTGCATGGTCGGCGGCGGTCAGTCCGATGGTGCCGATGCCGCAGTAGGCGTCCAGCACCACCTCTTTGCCGGTCAGTTTTGCGGCTTCCACAGCAAGGCCGTACAATACGGCGGTCTGCGCCGGGTTCACCTGATAAAAAGCCGCGCGGGCTGATGGCGTAGGTCTTGCCGCAAAGGGTGTCCAGAATGAACCCCTTGCCGTACAGCACCTTTTCCGCTTCGCCCAGCACCACGCTGGTCTTGCGGCTGTTCACGTTCTGCACCACGGTGGTCACGGTCACGCCGCGCTGCGCAGTTTCCGCCAGCAGCGCCTTGACAAAGTTCTTTGCGCCCGGCAGCACCGGCTGCGCCGTCACCAGCACCACCATCACCTGCCCGGTGGCTACGCCCCGCCGCAGCAGGCAGTGGCGCACAAGTCCGGTGCCCTTGTCCTCGTCGTAGGGCTGGTAGCGGCAGGCGTTGGCGGCAGCCCGCACTGCCTGCATGGTCTTGTCCAGCACTTCGTCCTGCAGCAGGCAGCTTTCCACCGGCAGCACCTTGTGGCTGTTTGCCGCATAGATGCCGGAGGTCAGTTTTCCACCCCAGCCGGTGGCAAAGGTGGAAATCACCTTATTGCGGTAGTGGTAGGGCTGCTCCATGCCCCGGATGGGGTGCACCGGGCCGTATTTGCCCACAAGAGCCCGCACTTTTTCTTCCTTCTGTTTCAGCTGCGCGGCATAGTCCAGCCCCAGCAGTGGGCAGCCGCCGCAGTTTTTGGCACGCAGTTTGCAATCCATGGCAGTTTCTTCCTTTATATAATAGATACTCTCTTTTCAGGATATCACAGGGCGGGGTGGATTGCAACCGCAAGCCGGTGCGTTTTTTGCAGTTTTCTTTTTTACCGCCGGGGCTTTACTTTCCCGCGATGATTTGCCATAATAGGGACAGAAAACGACCGTTTACGGGAGGGTTACAAGATGAAGATCATGGTTTTTGATGTAGGCGGAACCGAGATCAAATACTCGGTCATGGATGAGCAGATGCACCGCACGGACAGCGGCGCGGTGCCCACGCCGCAAGATACGCAGGTGCAGTTTCTGGATACGGTCTACCGGCTGTATGCGCCCCACAAAGATGAAGTGACCGGCATTGCCATGGCGCTGCCGGGCTTTGTGGATAACCGCACCGGCTATGTGTCCAACGGCGGGGCGCTGCTGTACAATACCGCCACCCCGGTGGGGCAGCTGCTGGCAGAAAAATGCGGCTGTCCCGTCATCCTCGAAAACGACGGCAAGGCCGCCGCCATGGCAGAGCTGGCAAACGGCGCGCTGAAGGACTGCTGCAACGCTGCGGTGTTCATCATCGGCACCGGCGTGGGCGGCGGCATCATTGCCAACGGGCAGCTGGTGCGCGGGGTGCACTTTACCGCCGGGGAGTACAGCTTTGTCAATACCAACGCCGAAGCGTGGGACGCCCCGGATCAGAACATGGCCTGCCAGTGCAGCACCAGCAATCTGCTTAAATGGTACCGCGCGCGCAAGGCACTGCCGGAGGACGCCCCGCTGGACGGACGCAGCTTTTTTGCTGCCGCCAACGCCGGGGAGCCGGAAGCCTTAGAGGTGCTGCGGCGGTTCTGCCACGCGGTGGCGGTGCAGATCTACAACCTGACCGTTCTGCTGGATGTGGAAAAGGTGGCCATCGGCGGCGGCATCAGCAAGCAGCCCCTGCTGCTGGAAAGCCTGCGCAGCGCCTACAATGGACTGTACGCCTCCCGGGCGGGACAGGCTTACATGGAGGGTTTGCCCCGCTGCCAGATCGTGCCCTGCGCCTTTTCCAGTGAGGCCAATCAGGTAGGCGTCGCCGCCGCATATTTTGAAGCTATGCAGAAAAAACGTTGATTTTCAGCCGGTTTCATGGTACTATATCTGCCGTGCGCTCTGCACGCAAAAACACGAAACAAGGAGATTTTGAACCATGAACACTCTGCATAAATTTGCTGCCCTGACCCTCAGTGCTGTGCTGTCCGTCTGCCTGCTGGCAGGCTGCGGTGCTTCTGCGTCCTCCACTGCTTCCAGCGCTGTCTCCGATGCCGCTTCCTCCGTGGCTTCTTCTGTGGCCGCTTCTGAGGTTGCTTCTTCCGCTGCCGCCGAGACACAGGCCACGGTGGAGTTCACCGTTACCGCTGCGGACGGCAGCGTATCCAGCGTTCTGCTGAACGTGACCGACGGCGAAAAGCTGAGCACCGCACTGGCCAAGGCCGGTATCATCAGTCAGGAAGAAGCCGATGCCGGCTTTGTGACCACCGTGAACGGCGAGACCGCCGACTATAATAAAGATCAGGCTTGGTGGTGCCTGACCGATGCTGCCGGTGAGATGACCACGGTGGGCGTGGCAGACATCGAACTCCACGATGGTGACAGCTATGCCTTTACCTACACCAAGGGCTAAAAAGCCGGTGGCGCTGCACACTCGGGTGCTGCGGCTGGTGCTCAGCGGCCTGATGGGTGCGCTGCTGGTGGTGAGCAAGCAAGCCATGAGCGGTCTGCCCAATCTGGAGCCGGTGAGCCTGCTCATCATCCTGTTTGCGCTGGAACTGCCCCGGGAGACGCCCGGCGCTATCACGGTATTTATCCTGCTGCAGGGCGTGCTGTACGGCTTTGGCCTATGGTGGGTGATGTACCTGTATGTGTGGTATCTGCTGGCGCTGCTGGCATGGCTGCTGCGCCGCATGGACTACGCCTTTTTCTGGGCGGTGCTCAGCGGGCTGTACGGCCTGTGCTTCGGCGGGCTGTGCGCGGCGGTGTATCTGTTTGCCAAAACGCCCGCCTTTGCCCTGAGCTGGTGGCTCAGCGGACTGAGCTACGATGCACTGCACGGCGTTGGCAACTTTGTGCTGATGCTGCTGCTCTACCGCCCGCTGCGCCGTGCGCTGCAAATGGCAAAAAAAAGCAGCTGCGGATCTAATATTTTCTTTATAAAAATGCAGAGCCGGACAGCCCGCGGGCTGTCCGGCTCTGCTTGTATTCAAAAATATTTTTTCTGCATCGTTACGCATTCAGGCGGGCAAAGGCCTGCCGGACATCACCGGAGAAATACAGCGTGCCCAGTGCGCATACCGGGCCTTCGCCGCCCAGTTCTTCCGCACGCGCCACACCGGCTTCGATGCTGTCCGTAGCTTCGGCGGTGCAGCCGTAGGCGCGGATATGCTCTGCCAGCGTCTGCGCAGGCATGGCGCGGGGTTGTGCGCCGTCACGGTCACAAACCGCTCGGCCAGCGGTGCCAGCAGCGCCAGCATCTCGTCCACGTCCTTGTCTGCCATGATGCTGACCAGAAAGACGAATTTCTGCCCGGGGAAGCGGTCTTTCAGGCTCTGCACCGTGGCGCGCATCCCGTGGGCGTTGTGGCTGCCGTCCAGCACAAAGGCCGGGCTGTGGCGCAGCAGCTCAAAGCGCCCGGGCCAGCTCACCTGCTCCAATCCGGTGCGGATGGCGCTTTCCGGGATGTTCCAGCCGTGCTGCCGCAGCACCCGCAGGGCGGTAATAGCCAGCGCGGCGTTGCGGGGCTGATAGCTGCCGATGAGCGGCAGACGCACCCCGTCCAGCCCGTCAAAGCTGAAGGTAACTGCGTCCAGATCCCCGCCGGTGATCTGCAGCTTGGCAAAATCCACCTCGGTAAAGGGCGCATTCTGCTGCGCCGCCACCCGGCGCAGCACGGCGTCTGCTTCCGGTGCGCCGCCGTAGCTCACCACCGGGCAGCCCGGCTTGATGATGCCGGCCTTGGCAGCGGCGATATCCGCCAGCGTGGGACCCAGTTCCTTGACGTGATCCATGCCCAGTGCGGTGATCACCGCGCAGGCGGGCGTTTCGATGACATTGGTAGAATCCAGCGTGCCGCCAAGTCCCACCTCCAGCACTACGATATCGCACTGCTGCTGCGCAAAATAGAGCATGCCCAGTGCGGTGATGATTTCGAACTCGGTGGGCACGTCCTCCATGGCGTCGGCGGCAGGCTTTACCTGCTCCACCAGCGCCACCAGCGCTTCGTCCGGGATCTGCTGCCCGTTGATCTGGATGCGCTCGTTGAACCGGTTGATGAAGGGCGAGGTATACAGTCCCACCCGGTAACCGGCGGCTTGCAGGCAGGAAGCCAGCATTGCCGCCGTACTGCCCTTGCCGTTGGTGCCCGCCACATGGACGAATTGCAGCTTTTTGTGCGGGTCGCCCAGTGCAGCCAGCAGGGTGCGGGTGCGGGTAAGCCCGGGCTTATGCCCCGCCCACTGCACCGCGTGGATGTATTCCATTGCCTGTTCGTATCGCGTTTGTCGCGCTCTGCGGAGCGCTCCAAACGCATTTTCACGGTAGGGGTTTGGGAACGAGCTCCCTCAGTCAAAACCTGACGGTTTTGACAGCTCCCTCGGGGAGGGAGCCTTTGGCATAGCGGGAAAGTTTCTGGCTTAACCGGAAAGTTTGCGGGCGCGCTTGCTCCCCCCGGGGGGAGCTGTCGCGCAGCGACTGAGGGGTTTCGAATCGGCGGAGCCGAAAAAAACGGTTAAAAGATCTTCACGCCGAACAGGCGTGAATCTTCAGTTTTTTCCGGTGTAGCCCTCTGCTTTGGGGTTAAAAGGGGCGTGCAGCCCCTTTTTCGTGGCTCCAGCGCATCGAAATCGCTGGCACTTTTCTGGTTCTCTTTTGGTGTCAAAGAGAACATCCCCCCTCAGTTTTCTTACTTCTTTGCCAGCTTCATCAGGCTGCGGTTTTCCAGCAGGATGCGCAGCAGCACAACGTTCACAGCGCTCCGGATGAGGGCGTTGGGGATACGCACTGCCAGCGTTGCCCACGGATAGCCGTAGAACAGACGCAGCGCCAGCGAGGTGATGACCATGGAGCCCACAAAATGCCCCAGCAGCACGCTGGCTGCCAACCGCAGGTTGGTGGAAAGGCGGTTCAGCTTCTGCCATGCAAAGCCCGCCACTAAACCGATGGCACCCGCGCCCAAGGTGATCAGCGGGTTGATGGCGTAGCCCGCCAGCACGCCGCCGATGATATCGGCCACTGCGCCCACCGCAAAGCCTGCGCCGGGGCCGAACACCACCGCTGCCAGCAGCACCGGCAGGCTGCCCAGATTGAACCGGACGAAACCGGTGGAGATGCTGAGCACCCGGCTGAACACGATGCTCATGGCTACCAGCAAAGCCAGCATGGTCAGGGTACGCGCAGAAGTTTTTTTGTCGTTCATTGTAGTTGTCCTCCTTAAAAAGGAACAGCAGGCAGGACGCAAAAACGCCCTCCCCTGTGACAGACCGCACAAAGGAGGGCGTGAATTCCAACAACATTCACTTCCGGGCAAAAACCGCAGACGGCTCTCGCCTGCACCCAAGTCCATGCAGCAGCGGGATGCAGACCCTGCACCGCGGTCAATACCTTCGTCCGCAGCACAACTCCCCGTTGATGCGGCACTTAACGCGCAGGGTCTTACTCTGTTGATGATGCCATTATAATCCTTTTTTACCGCACTGCAAGCGCTCAAACAGACATCTTTGCCAAAGGGTCGTTTTTATTTTTAGCAGTGTTGTATAAACGTAGGACTTTTGCCCGCCTGTCTTCCTCTTTTCTTTTGGCGCAGAACGTGGTAAGATGAACACAAGATACCAAAGGGGAACTGCCCCGGAAAGGAAATTTTCCATGAAATTCAGCGAAATGACCTATACCCGCCCCGACATCAACGCCCTGCTGGCACGGTGCAAACAGCTGGCTGCCAAGGCCGCCGATGCGCAGGACGGCGACGCCCTCATTCAGGTGTACTACGAGCAGAGCCGCGCCTTTGCGGACTACACCACCGCCTCCCAGCTGGCCAACATCCACTACACCTGTGACACCCGCGATGCCTACTGGAAGGCTGAGCAGGACTTTTTGATGCCAACGGCCCCGCCGTGACCAACGCCAGTGTGGAGATCAGCCGGGCATTTCTGGCAAACCCCTATGTGGAAGCGCTCACCGAACACTTCGGCACCACCTGCGTAGCCGGTATGAAGAACGCCGTGCTGGGCATGGACGACCGCACCGTGGAGCTGCAGCAGGAGTTCAACGCTCTGGTCAGCCAGTACCAGCAGATCTACGGCGGCGCACTGGTGGAGCTGGACGGCAAGCAGCTGACCATCCCCAGCTGGGCCCCCTACAAGGAGGATCTGGACCCCGCCGTGCGCCGCGCCGCCTACGAAGCCGAGGCCGGCTACTTTGACGCCCACCGGGACGAGCTGGATGCATTGTACACCAAGATCGTCAAGAACCTGAACCAGCAGGCGCAGGTGCTGGGCTATAAGGACTACAGCGAGCTTTCCTATGTGCGCATGAACCGCATCGGCTACGGTCAGGCTGAAATTCAGGCCTTCCGGGATCAGGTGGCAAGGGACGTTGTGCCCGAGCTGCAAAAGGTGATGGCCATGCGCGCCAAGCGCACCGGCATCACCCACCCCACCTTTACCGATCTGCCCATCATCTTCAAGGACGGCAACCCCAAGCCCATCCCGGGCTATCAGGCACGCATGGACGCCGCCCGCACCATGTACCACGAGCTGAGCCCCGAGACCGCCGAGTTCATCGACTTTATGCAGGACAACGAGCTGTTCGATGTGGAAAGCCGTCCCGGCAAGATGTCCGGCGGTTACATGACCAGCCTGCCCAGCTACAAGGCTCCCTTCATCTTTGCCAACTGGAACGATACCTCCGGCGATGTGGACGTGCTGACCCACGAGTGCGGCCATGCCTTTGAGGGCTATGTGGCCGAGCGCGACCCCAACGTGCCCGCCGATCTGGAATGCCCTGCCATGGAAAGCGCCGAGATCCACTCCATGGCCATGGAGTTCCTCACCGCGCCGTGGCACCACCTGCTGTTCGGCAAGGACACCGAGAAATATTCCCTGCTCCACGCCGAGGACAGCTTTTGTGTTCCTTGCCTACGGCTGCGCCGTGGACGAGTTCCAGCATATCATGTATCAGAACCCCGACCTGACCCCCGACCAGCGCAACGCCGAGTGGCTCAAGCTGGAAAAGAAGTACCGCCCGTGGATCGACTTTGACAACCTGCCCTTCTACGGCCGCGGCGCCGGGTGGCAGCGCCAGCTGCACATCTACGAGTGCCCCTTCTACTATATCGACTACTGCCTGTCCACCATGGCAGCGCTGCAGTTCTTCCTGCTGAGCCTTGACGACCACAAGGACGCATGGCAGCGCTACCTCAAGCTGGTGCGCCGCGCCGGTCTTGCCAGCTACACCGAGCTGCTGCAGACCGCTGGGCTGAAGGTACCCTTTGCGGAGGGCAGCGTCAAGGGCATCGCCCAGCAGATGACCCGCTGGCTGGAGGAGCATCAGGTGGGCTAAAGGCAAGCGAAAGTCGTTTCGTTACAGCGTCAGGGCGTTTCGTGTCAGTTTTCTTGCTTTTCCGCCGGGCTGCGATATACTGAAACCAGAAATCCCCCTTCGAAAATGGAAAGGAGAACTGACTTATGAGATCTTCCCGTTTGTTCCGGCGTATTGCGGCCGGTTTATGCGCTGCGGCCATGCTGTGCGGCGGCATGGCTGCAGCAGCGGCTGCGCCCGCGCTGCCCGCTGCTCCCGCTGCGGCAGAGACCACCAACGCCTCCCCCAGTGATGCCGAGCTCAAGGCTGCTTTTTCCAAGTTCACCGTCACCTACGACGAGGAGACCGGCGGCTGGGATCTTTCCTCTCCGCAGGAGCAGGCCAGCATGGCAAAAAAAAATCCTGCGGGCTGTATCCCTATATGTTCGTACAGGACGACGGCATTGCCTTTAACATGATCCTGACCTATGCAGGCAGCAAGAAGCTGGACATCAAAACGGTCAATGTGACTGCCGATGATAATATGTATACCTTCACCTGTGATGAAGAGTACGGCGGCGGCTATGATCAGGATCTGGGCTGATGGTTCGATCTGGAGCTGTTCCAGCTGAGCGAAGACGAGATCAGCTGGCTGAGCGAGTGGCTGAACGCCAAGAGCGTCACCGCCGTGTTCGTTGGGCGGAACGGCACCACCCAGAGCTACGCCCTGACCAAGGAGAACCGCACCGCCATTCAGGAGATGGTCACCGCCTACAACCTGATGCTCTCCTCCACCGTAGAGCAGTGCGACCCCATCCTGACCAGTCTGGCAAAGTAACCGCAATTTACACAAGTCCCCGGAGCGTCTGCGGATGCTCTGGGGCTTTTTTGCGCAAAAATTTTTTTTTTTCAAAAAACGCTTGCAAAGCAGGTCAACCTGTGCTATACTAATCGAGCTGTGATGTGCTGCTATAGCTCAGTTGGTAGAGCGCATCCTTGGTAAGGATGAGGTCTCCAGTTCGAATCTGGATAGCAGCTCCAGCTCAGACGCCCTGAAGTCTTAGGACTTCGGGGTGTTTTTTTTTGTGTTTTTCCAGTGCTGCCGGCTGTTGCATCCTTCTGTTTGTGGATTCCGCCCAAAATAGAACGACTTTTTCTCCCGGTACGTCAATTGCAGCCATCTCCAAATTGTTATACAATTAACATAATAACAAACTACGGTACAGCGCTGCGTGTGCCGTGATATTTTTGGAGGTTTACATTATGGCTCGTTTTACTTTGCCCCGTGATCTGTACCATGGCAAGGGCGCTTTGGAAGCGCTGAAGTCCTTCACCGGCAAAAAGGCAATGATCTGTGTTGGCGGCGGTTCCATGAAGCGGTTCGGCTTCTTGGATCGTGCGGTGGAATACCTGAAGGAAGCCGGCATGGAGGTGGAGCTGTTCGAGGGCATCGAACCCGATCCCTCTGTGGAAACCGTCATGCGCGGTGCCGAAGCCATGCTGAAGTTTGAGCCCGACTGGATCATCGCTATGGGCGGCGGCTCTCCCATCGATGCCGCCAAGGCCATGTGGATCAAGTACGAGTATCCCGAGATCACCTTTGAAGAGATGTGCAAGGTGTTCGGCATCCCGCCGCTGCGCCGCAAGGCCCACTTCTGCGCCATTTCCTCCACCTCCGGCACCGCTACCGAGGTGACGGCTTTCTCCATCATCACCGATTACCAGAAGGGCATCAAGTACCCCATCGCGGACTTTGAGATCACGCCCGACGTGGCCATCGTTGACCCGGATCTTGCTGAGACCATGCCCAAAAAGCTGGTTGCCCACACCGGTATGGACGCCATGACCCATGCCGTGGAGGCTTACGTTTCCACCGCACACTGCGACTACACCGATCCTCTGGCCATCTTTGCCATCCGCATGATCCGGGGCGATCTGGTCGGCAGCTACAACGGCGATATGGATAAGCGCGACGCGATGCACAATGCCCAGTGCCTGGCCGGTATGGCGTTCTCGAACGCGCTGCTCGGCATCGTACACAGCATGGCCCACAAGACCGGCGCGGCGTTTGCCGATTACGGCGCTCACATCATCCACGGCGCAGCCAACGCCATGTACCTGCCCAAGGTCATTGCCTTCAACGCCAAGGACCCCGAAGCCAAAAAGCGCTACGGCGTCATCGCGGACGAGATGAAGCTGGGCGGCGCAAACGATGACGAAAAGGTCGGCTTGCTCATCGAGTACCTGCGCGGCATGAACGACGATTTGAACATCCCCCACTGCATCCAGCACTACGGCCCGGACTCTTACCCCACGGAGCAGGGCTTTGTGCCGGAGAATGTGTTCCTCGAGCGTCTGCCCGAGATCGCCAAGAACGCCATCGCTGACGCCTGCACCGGCTCTAACCCCCGCCAGCCCAGTCAGGAAGAGATGGAAAAGCTGCTCAAGTGCTGCTACTACGATACTGAGGTGGATTTCTGATCTATCCTTTCTTTGTTACACCTCCTTCCCTATGCGCAAAAGCCCCGCAGTGCACAGTGCCCTGCGGGGCTTTTTGCCTTTTCCGGCACAGGCTGCAGGTATTCCTCTGTTGTATCCTATCCAGAGCGTAATAACTTGACGTCAAAATATGTTTTGTTGATTAAAACAGGTCATTCGCGCACTCGTTCACAAAATATTAATAATATATTAACATTCAGTACACCACTTTTCGGTATACATAGGGCAACAAAGGCGCGCAGTGCGCCGAATCCCCGCCAAAAAGGGCAAAAAAGGCACAAACCGCTGTGGTGTGCGGCGGCCTTGGAAATGCCCTTGGTACAGGAAAGGAAACGTTACTTATGAAAATTGGTTTTTGGGAACTTATCGTCATCGTCATCGTGGCGTTTGTGTTCATCGGCCCGGATCAGCTGCCTGTCTATGCTAAAAAGATCGGCAAGATGCTCCGCGAGCTGAAGAAATACACCGGCGCTGCTTCTGAGGAGATCCAGAAGAACGTGGTGGCGCCGCTGAACGAGATTCAGGCACCCCTGAAAGAAGCTGTTGCCCCCTGACCGATATCAAGAAGGATATCGACAGCAGTATGCGGGACGTGACCAAGAGCTTTACCGGCATTGGCAAGACCAGCAAGGAGGAAGCCGCCAAGAAGCAGGCTGAGACCGAGGAGGTCACCGACCTGACCGAGGACACCGTGGAGGAGCTGCCCGAGCAGCCCGCCGAAGCCCCGGCAGAAGCAGCCGAGACTGTCCCTGCTGAAGCTGTGGAAGTCCCCGCTGAAAAGCCGGAACAGCCCGCTGCTGAGCCGGTTGCCGAGCCTGTGCAGGAAGCCCCTGCCGCTGCCGAGGAAGCCGCCGAAGCTGCACCTGCTGAGGAAGCAAAGGTGTAAGCGCCCCTACTTATTTATGGATGCACCCGCGCCCGCGGTTGCCAGATACATTCTGTAATACGCCCGCCACGCGGCGCGGCAAGAAAAAAAGGAGATATTTATTATGCGTATTGGTACTAATGAGCTGCTGATCATTCTGGTTGTCGTTCTGCTGATCTTCGGACCCAAGAACCTGCCGAAGCTGGGCAAGATGTTCGGTAAGACCATCAACGGCTTCAAGAAGGGCATGGAGGAGGAGGATTCCGACGATTCCGAGGAGACTGAGAAGAAGGCCGCTAAGAAGGACGAAGACGAGGAGTAATTGTGGCTACGAACATGAAGCGCAAAAAGAAAGCCGAGGTCATGGAAGATGACGGCAGCATGACGCTGACCGGCCATCTGAAGGAACTGCGGAACCGGCTCATCATCTGCGCGGTGGTGTTTGTGGTGGGCGTAGTGGTCTCGCTGGCGTATGCAGACCGTCTGATCGATCTGCTTACCGCCATGGGCCGCGACTATTACCAGTTCGTGTCCATTGCCCCGCAGGAAAAACTGATGCAGTATTTCCGCGTGTCCATTCTGGCCGGTGTGATCGTCACGGTGCCGGTGGCATTTACCACATCTACGCCTTTGCAAAGCCGGGCCTGAAAAAGAGCGAGAGCTTTTTCTTCAAGATGGTCATGCTGCTGGGCCTGATCCTGTTCTGCGTGGGCGTGCTGTTTGCTTACAAGCTCATGATGCCCTTTATGCTGCGGTTCCTCAGCACGGGCATCGAGGGCGCTGAGTACATCAGACCACCACCAGCATTGAGAGCTACGTCAACCTCTGCCTGACGATGTTCATCATCTTCGGCTGTGTGTTTGAAATGCCCCTGATCACGATCATCCTGTCCAAGATGGGCATCATCAACCCGCAGATCCTCAAGAAGGTGCGCGGCGTAGCCATCGTGGTCATCTTCTTCATCGCCGCTGTGGTCACCCCGCCGGACATCGTGTCCCAGTGCATGGTGGCACTCCCCATGGTGCTGCTGTACTTTGTCAGCATCTTCCTGAGCGGCATCTTCTATAAGCCGCGTGATACGGACGAGGATGACGAGAACGAGGAAGAAGAGGAGAACGCAGACTGATCCCGCTTCCGCTCCGGTTTTCATCAACTGAATCAAACGCCGCTGCACCTGACCGTGCGGCGGCTTTTTTTCTGTTTTTCTCTACGCCCCACCCGGAATCGCTCTATTTTAAATAGGTTTTCCGCTGAATATGCCTGGAGCACACGCGGCTGGCATTCCAAATCTCCCCTCGCACTGGACAATCACCCCCTGTTCGCGGTATACTGAAAGCTGAATACAATGCAAAAACGAGGTCGCAGCATGGTAGAACAGGCAAACGAACTGATATTGGATATCTTGCCCCTTTCGGCACAGACGGCACGGCTGGTGCGGGTGTACGGCACAGCGCCCTGTGTGGCGCTGCCGGGCACGCTGCCCGCCCCGGAAGGCGGCAGTCTTGCTTTTGACCGAGCTAGGCGACTACTGCTTTTCCGAAAAGCCCCGCAGCCTGCCTGCACCGGATGCCCTCTGCCGCTACGCGGTAGGCGCGGACGGCACGGCGCGGCTGACCCGGGCATTCGGGCTGGCGGTGGGGCAAAAGCCCGCCCGCCGGTACGATTTTGATCTTGACGCCCCGGCAGAGGACGAACCGGAGCTGCATCCGGTGTGCGGCAACTTTCTGGAAGAGGTCACCCTGCCGGACAGTTTGCAGGTGATCGGCAGCTGCGCCTTTTACAACTGCCGCAGCCTGCGCCTGCTCACGGTGGGCAGCGGCAGCCTGACCGTGGGCAGCGATGTGTTTTGAACTGCTTTGCGCTGGAGACCCTGCGGGTGCAGGCCGCACCGGAGCAGCCCACCGGCCTGTTTGCACTGGTGAACAACATCACCGAGGCGGTGCAGGCGCAGTTTTGGCCCGCCGACGCCCCCGCACCGCTGGCGGCGCTGTGGTACCCTGCCTACTGGGAGGACATCGAGGAGACCCCCGCCCACATCCTGCTGCATACCTTTTCCGGGCAGGGATACCATTACAGGCAGTGTTTTCTCAATAATATATTCCTGCCTGCAGAATATGACAGCATTTTCCCGCAGGGCCACGATGCCGATGACGCCGCCGTTATGGCCATGCTCTGCTTTGCCCGCCTGCGGTACCCGTGGCAGCTGACCGAAGCCGCCGCCGGGCACTACCGGGCGTTTCTGGCAGCCAACACCGACCGGGTGTTCGCCCGCCTTTTAAAGGCACAGGACACCGACAGCATCCGCGCCCTGCTGGCGTTGGACGTGCTGGATAAAGCCGCTTTTGCATCTGCCGCCGCCCTTGCCGCCAAGGCAGAGAACGCCGCCGCTGCCGCCCTGCTGGCAGACGCAGAGCACAAAAAATATGCCCCCAGCCAAAATAAAAAACAGCGGTACGATTTTGATTTTTGAGAGGTGACCACACGTTGCCAAAAGAAAAATTTTTCGACCCCCGCAAGCCCTTCCAATCCCAGCGGCCGGAGACCCACGAGGAGTGGCAGGCACGCATGGGTGGCGAGGTGCTGGCGGTGGTGCGCAGCGGGCTGTATCTGGACTTCCGGTTTCTGGATATGGCACTCAGCGCCCTGACCCCCGCCCCGGACGAGCGCTGCCGGGTGCTGGCTACGGACGGACAGACCCTGTATTATCAGCCACAGCGCCTGCTGCAGCTTTATCAGGAGAACCCGAAATATCGCAACCGGTTGTATCTGCACACCATATTCCACTGCGTATTTCGGCACTTATGGCTGAAAGGCCGCCGGGAGCCGCAGCTGTGGAGCCTTGCGTGCGATATCGCGGTGGAAAACGTCATCGACAGCTTACAGCGCAAAAGCGGGACGCGTCCGCTGACCTATGTGCGGCAGAACGCCTACCGGCAGATCACCGCCGAGGAAAAGGTGGTGGCGGCAGCCCCGGTGTACCGCTGGCTCACCCGGCAGACGCCCGGCGTGCTGCGGCAGCTGGAACGGGAATTTGTCACCGACGACCACCGCCTGTGGCCGAAGGATGCCCCGGAGCAGCCCCAGCAGATGCCCACCCCTTTGCCGCAGAAAACGTGGCAGAAGATCGGGGAGCGGATGCAGACCGAGCTGGACCTGCGGGACAAGGAGGCGGGCGAGGGCACCGATGCACTGAAGCAGCAGGTCAAAGCCGCCAACCGCAGCCGCCGCAGCTACAAGGACTTTCTGCGCCGGTTCTGCGTCCTGCGCGAGGAGGTCAAACTGGACCCGGACGAGTTCGATCTGAACTTCTACACCTACGGCCTTTCGGTGTACGGCAACCTGCCGCTCATCGAGCCGCTGGAAAGCCGGGAGAGCAAAAAAATTGAGGAGCTGGCGCTGGTCATTGATACCAGCTACTCCACCTCCGGCGAGATGGTGCGCGCCTTTCTGGCCGAGACCTACACCCTGCTGAAAGGGCGGGAGAACTTTTTCCACCGCATGAATCTGCACCTCATTCAGGCCGACAACGCCGTGCGGCAGGATATCCTCATCCGCAACGAGGATGAGCTCATCCACGCCATGAACCACTTCCAGCTGCGGGGCGGCGGCGGAACGGACTTCCGCCCGGCCTTTGCATATGTGGACCAGCTCTGCGCCGAAAAGAAGTTTTCCAACCTGCGCGGCCTGCTGTATTTCACCGACGGCATGGGCACCTACCCGGCGCGGCGCCCCGGCTACGATACCGCCTTTCTGTTTTTAGGGGGAGCGGTTCGATGATGCCAACGTGCCGCCGTGGGCGATCAAGGTGGTACTGGACGAAGAAGAATTTACCGGTGCGGCAGCCCGCCCCGCCAGCGCCCTTGCGGACGCTCTGGACGAAGAGGATGACCTGTACCGCGAGCTGAACAACTCCTGACAAGAGGGGAAAATATTATGAATATCAAACGTGCCAAGGAAGAGATCGAACATACCGTAAAGCCTACCTTGCCAAGGATGCGCTGGGCGAATACGCCATTCCGCCATCCGGCAGCAGCGCCCCATCCTGCTGATGGGCCCTCCGGGCATTGGCAAAACGCAGGTGATGGAGCAGGTGGCCCGGGAGTGCGGGGTGGCACTGGTGGCCTACACCATCACCCACCACACCCGCCAGAGCGCTGTGGGTCTGCCCTTTATCCGGCAGCGCCACTACGGCGATAAGGACGTGTCGGTGACCGAGTACACCATGAGCGAGATCATCGCCAGCATCTACGCCAAAATGGAAGCCACCGGCCTTTCCGAGGGCATCCTGTTCATCGACGAGATCAACTGCGTGTCTGAGACGCTTGCCCCCACCATGCTGCAATTTTTGCAGTGCAAGACCTTTGGCAATCAGGCCGTGCCTGCGGGCTGGGTCATCGTGGCGGCAGGCAACCCGCCGGAGTACAACAAGTCCGTCCGGGATTTTGACATCGTCACCCTTGACCGCGTGCGCCGCATGGATATCGAGCCCGACCTGCCGGTGTGGAAGGACTACGCCCGCGCTGCCCATATCCACAGCGCCATCCTGAGCTATCTGGAACTGCATCCCCAGAACTTTTACCAGATCAACGCGGACGTGGACGGCACCCAGTTCGTCACCGCCCGCGGCTGGGAAGATCTTTCCAACCTGCTGGACACCTACGAGGCACTGGGCTTGCAGGCGGACGAGGAGCTGATCCGGGAGTATATCCAGCACCCGAAGATTGCCGAGGACTTCTCGGCCTATCTGGATCTGTACTACAAGTACCGGGACGACTACGGCGTGGAGGAGATCCTTGCCGGGCAGGCAAAGCCCGCCGTGTTCGCACGGCTGCTGCAGGCTCCCTTTGACGAGCGGCTCAGCCTTGTCAGCCTGCTGCTGGCAGGGCTGGACACCCGCTTTACCGCTTCCCTGCAGGCGGATGCCGTGGCCGATGCCTGCTACGCCTTTTTGCGGGAGACCAAAAAGGCGCTGGCTACCCTGCCGGAGGATATCCCGGATGGCTCCGCGGAACTGTTCAGCCAGCAGATCAAGGACTACGAAGCCGAGACCCAGCAAAAGCGCGATGCCGGGCTGCTGGGCAAGGCAGAGCTGACCAACCGTCTGCAGGTGCAGGCCGCGCTGCACCAGTGGGAAGGAGAGCTGCGCCGCGCCAACGCCGCCGGTACGCAGGAGGCCTTCGACCTGCTGCGCGGTCAGTTCCGTGCGCTGGCAGACCAGCGCGAGACCACCCAAAAGACCGCCGCCGCTGCGCTGGAAGCCGCTTTCGACTTTATGGAGCAGGCCTTTGCGGAAAGTCAGGAGATGGTGGTATTCGTCACCGAACTTACGGTGAACCCCGCCTCTCACCAGTTCCTCACTGAGAACGGCTGCGAACGGTATTTCAAGTACAACAAGGTCTTGCTGCTGGATCACCGCAAGGCCGCTTTGCAGCAGGAGCTTGCCGCCGAGCAGCGCCGTCACGGCAGCGTTTAAGCCAAAATAAAAAACTATCTGCATCCGCCCTCCGGGCTTTGCAGATAGTTTTTTGTTTTAGGGAGATCCTTTATTCCAGATGATGCTTGCGGCAGAACTTTTTGCTTACCCAGTACATCCCGCCCCACAGCAAAACAGAGAGCACAAGGTAGAACGGGTTTTTCAGAGAGCTGACCAGCGACTGCCCAAAGACAGCCATCATGGCCACCATCAGCCCCTTGCCTAAAAGGACGGTGCGCAGATAGCGCTTTTCGTCAAAGTCCGACATCCCGAAGGCAAAGTGCATGAAGGAGGTGGGGGGGTAAAGGGCAGCAGCGACAGCATGAACAGGGACGAGGTGTCGAAGCGGTTCACCCACTGCTGCGCCTTTTCCAGCTTGGGGAGCGGCTGGCTACCTTCCAGAAAAAGCGCTTGATGAGCCGCCGCCAGAACAAAAACATGATGACGCCGCCCAGCGCCACGCCTGCCCAGCTGTACAAAAAGCCCAACAGGCCGCCGTGTGCGGCCACGTTCAGCGCCACAATGGCGATGAGCGGCAGCGGCGGAAAAAAGGACGCCACCATGGCCAGCAGAATGGGCACAAGGGGGCCAAGCCCCTCAAAGCCCGCCAGCAGCGCTTCCCAGTATTCCAGTGTTCCAAGCTGGTGTATCCAGCCCATCAGTGTGGTTTGCATCCTGTGTCCGATCCCTTTCTGTGCAGCCGGTGCCGGGGCGTTCCCGGACAGGCCGCATTATGCTTAGTATATCCATTCTCTATGACAGAGCCGTGAACAGAGTGTGCATTTTTCGACACGTTCTGTGCTCTGCTATCTATACTACGAAACGGAAGGGGATTTTTCCTGCTTTTATTTTTCCGCCGCCTGCTTTTCGGCCTTGGCGCGCATCCGCTCCAGCTGGGCGGTGCGCAGCTTTTTCCCAGCGGGCAAGGCTTTCGGCGTCCGGCATCTGGGCGCAGCGGGCAAAAGCTCCAGTGCAGACCGTCCCGGCGGGACAGCTTGTACCGCTGGAACACGCCCTGCCCGGCGGCGTTGCCGCTGCCGGTGCAGCGGGGGCACTGACACAGGGTATACCAGCTGTTGCTGCCCTTTTTCAGCCAGAGCTCGTCCGGCTGCAGGGTGGTGCCGCACTCCGGGCAGGGCATCTGGCTGATCTTTGGGTCAGCCCGCCATGCGTACTGCTCCACATAGCCGTGGAACACCGTAAAGTCCCGGTAATCGCCGGGGTTCTGGCACAGGCTCTGGCGCAGGGCCTCGTCCTCGGTGGGGTAGGCGGCAAGGCCGGCCCGCAGGTCCAGCAGACGGCAGACATCGGCGGTGTACAGCGTATCGGAAAGTGCATCGTGGAACTGCCGCTCCATGGGGATACCCATGCGTGTGACCACGCTTTCCAGCGTCATGCCCTCACCTTCCTTGCGGGGATGCTCCCGCAGAAAGACCTGCTGCAGGTCGTACCAGACGGTGGGCTTGGACTCGTCCATATTGCACAGGTAAAGGTTCTGCTTGAGCACGGGCACATCGTCCATGCCCCACTCAGCAAACTCGGCGTCCGGGCCGCACCACTGCATAAAGCGGCGCAGGCCCTGCACGATGGGCTCTCCCTTGTCCAGATCGGCCTGCGTCAGGCCGGTCACCTTGGCGATATGGTGCTGCAATTTGCGGAAGATGCGGGGACGCAGATGGATGGAAAAGGTGTCCAGCACATTGGCATCCTCGTCGATCTTTACAGCGCCGATCTCCACGATCTCGCCCCGCAGGGTCTGCTGCACCCCATGGTAGTTAAAGGTATACGGCTGGTAGCCGATGTTCCATTCCAGATCAAATAAAACCAAGTTACGCGGCATTGCTTTGTTAGTCCTCTCGTAAAATAAACTTCTCCACGGCCTCGGCCACGCCGTCGTGGTTGTTGTCGGCGGTGGTCACATAGTCGGCGCAGTCCTTTACCGGCTGCTCGGCGTTCTGCATGGCCACGCCCACCCCGGCGTAGGCGATCATGGAGCGGTCGTTCAGGCCGTCGCCGCAGGCCATCAGGTTCTCACGGGTCAGCCCCATACGGCGCAGAAGCTCCGCCAGACTGCCGTCCTTGGCTACGCCCTGCGGCACCGCTTCAATAAAGAAAGGGCTGGAGGGGTACAGGTCAGCGCGGCCTGCAAACTGCTGCTGTCCGGCAGCGCATACTGCGTCCCGGCGGGCGGGGTCCAGCGTGATAAGCATTTTGCACACGGGGTAGTTCACATAGGACGCCAGATCGTCCACATGGATCATGGGGAGCTTTGTGGTAAAGCACTCCTTGTTCGCCCACTCGTCCTTGTCCCGCTCGCAGACGATGCCCTCGCGGTTATAGGTCAGGATGGCAATATCCTGCGCGGCGGCAAAAGCGCACAGCTCGGGCACAAGGGCAGGGTCCAGCGTTTTTTCCACCAGCGTTTCGCCGGTGCGGCAGTCCACGATCTTGCCGCCGTTGTAGGACAGGATGCAGCCGCCCTTTTTGTCCAGACCCAGCTCCTCGGCCAGCGGCTGGATGCCGGCGGTGGGTCGGCCGGATGCCAGCACGACGGTCACGCCCTTTTCAATGGCGGCATCCAGCGCGGCGCGGGTGCGCGGGGTGACGAGCTTCTGGTCGTTGGTCAGGGTGCCATCCAGATCCAGCGCCAGCACTTTGATATCAGACATATTTAAAAGATCCTCTCGTTATAGAAGTATATCTTAGCACGGTCTACCTCTATTGTACACTGAAAAGCCCCCTGCTTGCAACCCTTGCGGGGTGGTTCGGCGCAAAAAGTGACCCGGATGCGGGCGTTACAGGCAGATTTTACCTGCTTTGCCCGCATTTTACACCGCAGCCCTTCCGTGTGCCAAAGGTTTACCTAAGTGTTACACGGGGCTGGTTTCGCCGCTGCGGGCGGTGCGTTACAATACAGGTGTTCCCACAAGAAATAGTATGACCGCCCCAAGCCGGGCTGAAAAAAGAGAGGATATCTGTTATGAAGAACGCGAAAATTTCCCGCCGCAGCTTCCTGAAAGCCGGTGCCGTTGCATCGGCAGTGGGTATGCTGTCGGCTGCACCCCGCAGCCTGCGCACGCCGCCGAGACGGATGCTTCTGCCGCAGCAGACGAAGAGAACGGTTTGCTGGACGTGTTCAAAAAGCCCAAGTACGTTTTCCTGTTCATTGGCGACGGCATGGGCACTGCCCAGATCCAGTCTGCACGCTTCTACAAGGGCACCGTGGACAACAACGGCGCTGTGACCGAGGCTGACCTGAGCTTTACCAGCTTCCCGCAGGTGGGCAGCGTGACCACCTACGACAGCACCTCCTTCTGCCCGGATTCTGCTTCCACCGCCACCTCCATCGCCACCGGCCACAAGACCGAGAGCGGCGTCATCAATATGTGCCCCTGGACCCGCGATGTGCCCTACGAGACCATCGCTGAAAAGCTGCACGCCCAGAAAGGCTATAAGGTTGGCGTGATCTCCACCGTGAACATCGACCACGCCACCCCCGCTGCCTTCTATGCCCACCAGAAGACCCGCAAGAACTACTACGAGATCGGCGTGGAGCTGGCAAACTCCGGCTTTGAGTACTTTGCCGGCGGCGAGTTCCAGAAGGTGAACGGCGACGGTACCGGCCCCGACAACCATACCGTGGCTGCCAACGCCGGTTACAACGTGGTCACTACCAGGCCGGTGCAGCGGCTCTGACCGCCGGTGCAGGCAAGACCCTGATCATTGCCGAGAATCTGGGCGATGGCAAGGCCATGAACTACGCCATGGACGCTGCCAACGGCGAGTGGCAGCTGACCGACTATGTCAAAAAGGGCATCGAGCTGCTGACCAACAAAAAGGGCTTCTTTATGATGACCGAGTCCGGCAAGATCGACTGGGCCTGCCACGCCAACGATGCCGCTGCTTCCATCCACGATGTGCTGGAGATGAGCAACGCCGTACAGGCTGCGGTGGACTTCTACAACGCCCACCCCAACGAGACTTTGATCCTTGTCACCGCCGACCACGAGACCGGCGGCATGGCCATCGGCTACAAGACCACCAACTACGACACTTTCCTGACGAACCTCACCCACCAGAAGATGTCCTACGCAAAGTTCGATGCCACCTATGTGCAGGGCTACATTGCCAACAAGACCCCCTTTGAGACTGCCATGCAGGATGTGAAGAACGTCTTTGGCCTGACCCTGCCCACCGACCCCGCTGCCGCCAGCGCAGGCAAGCTGCTGCTGACCGACTACGAGGTGGAGAACCTGCGCAAGGCCTACGAGCGCACCCTGCAGGTGGGCTCCTCCAGCCAGAGCAAGATGAGCCAGCAGGACTACGAGCTGTACGGTACCTACATCCCCTTCAGCATGGCTGTCTGCCACACCATCAACCACAAGTCCGGTATGGACCACACCACCTACGCCCACACCGGTGCCATGGTCAACGTGTACGCCATGGGTGTCGGCGCCGAGAAGTTCGGCGGCGTATACGACAATACCGAGATCTACCACAAGCTGGCTGAGCTGACCAAGGTGCAGTAAGAGCGCCTGATTTTCCTACCTCACTTCCCACTCCACTTTTCCACAACCAAACCGCAAAATGTGCAAAACCCTCCCTGCCGAAAGCGCAAAGACTGCGCCCGGCCGGGAGGGTTTTGTTGTATTATCAATGCTGAATGCTTCAGGCTTTCATTTCGGGAAAGCCCTCCAGCTTGGAGGTGCAGTGAGGGCAGCGCACAGCCTTGATGGAGATCTCGCTCTGGCAGTAGGGGCACACCTTGGTGGTGGGCTCCTCCGGTGCGGCGGGCTCTTCGGGCTTTTTGTGCAGGGAGTTGACAAACTTGATCACAACAAACAATACAAAGGCCACGATGAGGAAGTTGATGATGGAGTTGACGAACTCGCCGATCTTGATGCTGGAGCCGCCCAGACCAATGACCACATCGGAAAAATCTGCCTTGAAGAACAGGCCGATCAGCGGGTTGATGATGTCCTCCACCAGCGCGGTGACGATGGCGGTGAAGGCACCGCCGATGACAACGCCCACTGCCATGTCCAGCACATTGCCGCGCATGGCATGGCAAATGCCTTGAACTCTTCAAAGGAACTTTTTGATGCCGCTTTTTTTCTCTTCCATAGATAACTGCTCCTTCTTGTCCCCTTTTTTCACCGCAAGGGGTTCTTTTATTTTTATAATAGCGTATTGTTCGGCGATTTGCAAGAGTAAAGCAGCCCATTTTATAGATAATAAAAAGTAGCTTCTCCCGTAAAAAAACGATCCCGGAAAATCCGCAGACTTTCCGGGATCGTCCTATTCAAAAATAGTTTTCCGCTGATTTATGCTGCAGGCTGCTCTGCCGCTTGTTCGGCGGACTGCTCTGCGGCGGGCTGGGGGTCAGCGGTCACCGTAATGGTGCGGCTGATGCTGCCGCAGGAGTAGTTGCCCCCTGCCTTGGCGGTCTGGGTGTAGGTGCCGGGCTCGGTGGGCACGCCGTTTATTTTGCTGCTGAAGCACAGGAAGGTCTTTTTTCTTGTAGGTGTAATTCACCTTGCCGTTTTCAGCCACCTGTCCGTCCGAAATGACCTTGGCGGTCAGATCGGCGTTTTGCAGCTGGGAGACGGTCATGCTGGACGGAGCATCGGCTGCCCAGCTCAGGCTGACGTTTTCGGTCTTGGGCTTGATCTTGAACATGGCAAACCCGGCGGCGTTGATATCGCTGCTTTCCAGCGCAATAGCACCGGCAACGTACTTGCCGCTGTCCTTGGGCTGCTCGTCCAGATAGATGCGGCTCAGCGCGCCCTCGGGCAGATACTTGCGGATCAGGCTCAGGGTCAGCTTCATGCCGTTGGAAACGTTCTTCACGGTGGTCAGATAGCTGGCGGGGACAAAAAGCTGACGGTGTCCATCACCGACACTACTTCGTCCGCCACCCGCAGCAGCACGCCGACATCGTTGCCGTCGATCAGTTGCTTGAGGTAGCTGTATACATTGAATTCCTCGGCTCTGGTCCGGGGTCTGGGACATCTTTTTGGGCAAGGGGATCAGCTTGAGCAGGGTGCGCAGCTTATCCGAGATCATCAGGGTCACATAGCCGTAGGCTTCGCCGCTGGTGCCCAGCACCACGGCAATATACTGGGTGTTTTCGGGCCGGGTCTCCACCTCCAGCTTATAATCGGAACCATAGACAAGGTTTCCGGTCGCCCGGATGCGGATGTTGACGATATCATTTTCATCCTCTGCCGCGCTCAGCGCTGCGGCATCGGACAGTTCCTCGCTGACAACAGCGGTGCTTTCCGGCTGCTGAGCTGCCGCCGAGGCGGGCATTGCCAGCACACCAAGCACCATGCTGACCGCGAGCAGGAGCGAGATCCATCGTTTGGCCTTCATACGAAAACCTCCTTTGTTGTTTGGTATCATACTCACATTTTACCGCAAAATAATCCTAGGGTCAATAACGGGATTCAAGCCGGGCGCATCACTCCCCGATATAGGTAAAGCGGGGCTGGGTAACGCCGTCCCGGGTCACGGTTTCCAGCCACATGGCGGCGGGGCGTACCCACAGCCCGCCCTCGCCAGCTGGCTCTGGCCTGCCGCAGGGCAGCTTCCTCGGTCTCGTTCATCTTTTCGGGGCCGCTCCTTGCGGCGGCTGTCCTCGGCCTCGTAGGCGGCAGCGTCTGCCATGGCGCGCTGGATCTCATTTTCCGAAAGGTTGGTGCTGCCGGTGATGGTGATGTTCTGCTCCCGGCCGGTGCCAAGGTCTTTGGCAGACACCTTCACCACGCCGTTCACGTCGATATCGAAGGTAACTTCGATCTGCGGTTTGGAGGAGAAGCTTGCCCGGATACCGGTGAGCTTGAATTTGCCCAGACTCTTGTTGTCGCGGGCAAAGTGGCGCTCGCCCTGCAGCACGTTGATCTCCACACTGGTCTGCATGGGCCGTGCGGTGGTGAAGATCTGGCTCTTGCGGGTGGGGATCATGCTGTTGCGGGTAATCAGCGGGGTGGCCACGCCGCCCAGCGTCTCAATGGAGAGGGTCAGCGGGGTCACATCCATCAGCACAAGGCCCTGCGCCGCTGCGCCGGTGGCACCGGCCAGCTTGCCGCCGCCCTGCAGCAGACCGCCCTGCACGGCCGCACCCATGGCAACACACTCGTCCGGGTTCAGGCTGTGGCTGGGTTCGCAGCCCAGCAGCTCCTTCACCTGACGCTCCACCGCAGGCATCCGGGTGCTGCCGCCCACCAGCAGCACCTTGCCCAGCTGGCTGGCAGAAATGCCTGCATCCCGCAGCGCATTCTGCACGGGAGCCACTGTGCGGGCCAGCAGGTCGCCGGTCATCATCTCGAACTGCGGGCGGGAAAGCGAGATATCCAAGTGGTGAGGGCCGTCCTTGCCCACCGCAATGAACGGCAGGTTCAGCTGTGCCGACGGCGCGGCAGAAAGCTCCTTCTTTGCCTTTTCGGCTTCCTCTTTCAGTCGGCCCATAGCTGCCGGGTCGCGGGAGAGGTCGATGCGATCCGACTTTTTGAACTCGGCCACGGCATATTCCACGATGCGCTGATCGAAGTCGTCACCGCCCAGATGGGTGTCGCCGCCGGTGGCAAGCACCGTAAAGGTCCCGTCCTCGATCTCGATGATGGACACATCAAAGGTGCCGCCGCCGAGGTCGTAGACGAGGATCTTCTGCGCCGCTTCGTTATCTAAACCATAGGCCACAGCGGCAGCAGTAGGCTCGTTGATGATGCGCAGCACGTTCAGGCCTGCAATGCGGCCTGCATCCTGCGTAGCCTTGCGCTGGCTGTCGTCGAAGTAGGCGGGCACCGTGATGACCGCTTCGGTCACCGGCTCGCCCAGATAGCTCTCGGCATCGCGGCGGATCTTGGCCAAGATCATGGCGCTGATCTCCTGCGGGGTCAGGTCTTTGCCGTCGATGTGCACCCGGTAGTCACTGCCCATATGGCGCTTGATGCTGGAGATGGTGCGCCCGGAATTTGTGGCGATCTGGCGCTTGGCCGCACCGCCCACCAGACGTTCACCGTCCTTCGTGAAGGCCACAACGCTGGGGGTGGTGCGCTCACCCTCCGCATTGGTGATGACCACGGGCTTTCCGCCCTCCACCACTGCCACACAGGAATTGGTCGTGCCGAGATCGATGCCGATTACTTTGCTCATACTGTCTGTTTCCTCTCCGGTGCTGTGCATCTTGGGCGCAGCTCTTCAAATCATTTCCGAGTATATCTTACCGTCCCGATATGACGATTTTTTAGTCCAATTGTAAAGATTCCATGTCGTAAGCTGTGGCTCGGGCAGGCAGTTCACTGGTCAGTTCCCGGATGAGCTGGTCGGCTTCGGCCAGCCACTGCTCTGCGTCCGGCTCGTGCTCACGGGCCTTGATGGAAAAGCCCTGCCTTGCTTCTGCGGCCAGTGCCAGCGCCTTTTTGCGGCTGGTGTAGCGCGTTTCGGTCTGGGCCACACGCAGGCACACCTGCGGAGTGTACTCGATATCCGGCATATGGGCTGCGTTGGCGCGGGCACGGCGGTAATACAAAAGTGCCCGGCCATTGTCGCCCCGGGCAGCGCAGTCATCGCCCAGTGCAATGTTGGATAAGATCTCGCCGCTGTCTGCTGCTTCCTTCCACATGCGGCGGGCCTTGGCACGGTTCGTGCGGGTGCCGCGGCCCTTATAAATACAGTCTGCCAGCAGGGCAAGTCCCATGGCGCTGCCAAGCTCGGCTGCTTTTTCAAAGCATTCCACAGCCTGCGCCCAGTTGCCCTTGCGGGCGGCTTCCTTTCCGGCATCCGCTTTCTCACCGCAGAGCGGCCTGAACCTGTTTTTACGCCTGTTCCTGCGCAGCCCGTTCGTGGTGAGCCCGTTCGGTGCCATGGTCATGGCCTTTACGGTGAATTCCCGTGCAGCGCTGATCTTTGTAGTGACCATCCCGCTGCTGAGCGTGGTGGTGTTCGGCATCATGGCTGCTACCCGGCCCCTGTACAAGACGGTACAGAATCGCCTTGACCGGGTGCTGGGCCTGACCCGCGAAAACCTGACCGGCGTGCGCGTGGTGCGCGCTTTTGATAAGGGAAAGAGCGAGGTAGAGCGCTTTGAGAATGCCAACGACCTGCTGACCAAGATGCAGCTCCATGTAGGCCATATCTCTGCCCTGATGAACCCGCTGACCTATGTGCTCATCAACATTGCCATTGTGGCACTGCTATATGTGGGCAGCATTGAGATCAATGTGGGTGGCATGGCTTCCGGCGACGTGATTGCGCTGGTGAACTACATGAACCAGATCCTTGTGGAGCTGGTCAAGCTGGCAAACCTGATTGTGCAGGTGAGCAAGGCGCTGGCCTGCGCAGGCCGCGTGCAGGCTGTGCTGGACACCACGCCCGGCATGGCCTTCCCGGAAAAGCTTCTGGGCGAGGTGCCCGCCGAAAAATCCGGCGATGCCGTGCGCTTTGAGCACGTAAGCCTGACCTATGCGGGTGCCGGTGCACCCAGCCTTTCCGACATCAGCTTCACTGCAAAGCGCGGCCAGACCATTGGTGTCATCGGCGGTACCGGCAGCGGCAAATCCAGCCTTGTCAACCTGATTCCCCGCTTCTACGATGCCACCGAGGGCACGGTGGAGATCATGGGCCGCGATGCCCGGAACTATCCCCGCGAAGAACTGCGCGGCAAGGCAGCCATGGTCATGCAGAAGGCCCAGCTCTTTGGCGGCACCATCCGCTCCAACCTGCTGTGGGGCAACAAGAATGCCACCGATGCGGACCTGTGGGCTGCACTGGAAACAGCACAGGCTGCGGAGTTCGTCAAAGCCAAGCCCCTTGGGCTGGACGAGCCTGTGGAGCAGGGCGGTCGCAACCTGTCCGGCGGACAGAAGCAGCGCCTGACCATCGCCCGCGCCCTTGTGAGCAAGCCGGAAATTCTGATCCTTGACGACAGCGCCAGCGCACTGGACTACGCCACCGATGCCGCCCTGCGCAAGGCACTGGCTGCTCTGCCCGGCAGCCTGACCGTGTTCATCGTGAGCCAGCGCGCCGCCAGCCTGCAGCACGCGGATCAAATTCTGGTGCTGGACGACGGCCATCTGGTGGGCATCGGCACCCACGACCAGCTGCGCCAGACCTGCCCCGTCTACGAGGAGATCTACGAGAGCCAGTTCAAGAAAGGGGATGCGCAGAAATGAGTGCAAAAGCAAAAACAAAGCTGACCCCGCAGCAGCGCAAGGCCACCTTGACCCGTGTTCTGGGCAAAATCAAACCTTATTCCCTGTTTGTGGTGTGCAGCCTTGTGGTGGCCGCCGTGAGCGTGGGTGCACAGCTGTATATCCCCATCCTCTGCGGCAGCGCCATTGATATGATGCTGGGCAAGGGTGCCGTAGATTTTGGCGGTGTGATGCGCATTATCATCGAGGTGCTGGTGGTTGCCGGTGTGGCCGCTCTTGCGCAGTGGCTGCTGAGCGTGTGCAACAATCGCATCACCTTCCTTGTCAGCCGCGACCTGCGCAACGAAGCCCTGCGCAAAATTCAGACCCTGCCGCTTTCCTACCTCGACAGCCACCCCTCCGGCGATATCGTCAGCCGCATGGTGGCCGATGTGGACACCTTTGCGGACGGCCTGCTGATGGGCTTTACACAGCTGTTCAGCGGCGTTCTGACCATCCTCGGCACCCTGCTGTTCATGCTCAGCGAGAATGTGCCCATCACGCTGGTGGTGGTGTGCATCACCCCGCTGAGCCTCGTGGTGGCAAGCTTCCTTGCCAAGCGCAGCTATGGTTACTTCCAGAGCCAGAGCACCGTGCGCGGCGAGCAGACCGCGCTGGTCAACGAGATGATCGAGGGCCAGAAGGTGGTGCAGGCCTTCGGCCACGAGGCCGAGAGCCTTACCGCCTTTGACGAGGTGAATGGCCGTCTGCAGGACGTGAGCCTGAAGGCCATCTTCTTTTCCAGCCTGACCAACCCCGCCACCCGCTTTGTGAATAACATCGTGTACGCAGGCGTGGGCCTTGTGGGTGCCGTGTACGCGGTGCGGGGCGGCATCACCATCGGCCAGCTGAGCGTGTTTTTGAGCTACGCCAACCAGTACACCAAGCCCTTCAACGAAATTTCCGGTGTAGTCACCGAGTTGCAGAATGCTCTGGCCTGCGCCGCCCGCGTGTTTGAGCTGCTGGATGCCGACGATCAGGTGCCGGAAGTCGAGAACGCCTCCGTGCTGCAGCCGGACGGCCATGTGCAGCTGGAGGATATTTCCTTCCGCTACCTGCCCGACCGCCCGCTGATCGAGGGCCTTTCCCTCGACGTAAAGCCCGGCCAGCGCATTGCCATCGTCGGCCCTACCGGCTGCGGCAAGACCACCCTCATCAACCTGCTCATGCGCTTCTATGATGTGAACGGCGGTTCCATCAAGGTGTCCGGCACCGACATCCGGGATGTGACCCGCGCTTCCCTGCGCGGCAGCTACGGCATGGTGCTGCAGGATACATGGCTGCGGGCCGGTACCGTGCGGGAAAACATTGCCTACGGCAAGCCGGATGCAAGCCTTGAAGAGATCGTGGCAGCAGCCAAAGCCGCCCATGCAGACAGCTTCATCCGCCGCCTGCCGGAGGGCTACGATACCGTCATCGCCGAGGACGGCGGCAACATCAGTCAGGGCCAGAAGCAGCTGCTGTGCATTGCCCGCGTGATGCTCTGCCTGCCGCCGATGCTGATCCTGGACGAAGCAACATCCTCCATCGATACCCGCACCGAGGTGCGTATCCAGAAAGCCTTTGCCCGCATGATGCAGGGCCGTACCAGCTTTATTGTGGCGCACCGCCTTTCCACCATCCGCGAGGCGGACGTGATTCTTGTGATGAAGGATGGCCACATTGTGGAGCAGGGCAGCCACGACGAGCTGCTTGCTGCAAACGGCTTCTACGCCAAGCTCTACAACAGCCAGTTCGAGGGCGTGGAGACCTGAGAGTTCCTGATAATAATAACAAAAAGGAGCGATGCAGCGCATCGCTCCTTTTTGTTATTATTTGCTTTCAACTTTCTGCACGATGGGTTCATCGGGCGGCGGCGTGAGGGTAGAGTGCTCCACAATGAACTGCTCCGCCCTCTCCCGGGCCAGACGCTGGCGCACCTTGCGTGCATCGTTGGCGGGGAAGGTGCGCTCGCCGTCCAGCTTGGCATCCCAGTGGGCAGCGGCTGCTTCCACCTCGGCGTCCGTGGGTGCAAGGCCCTCCTTTTCTGCCACCAGCAGAAGCCCCAGCCAGCTGCGCAGCTTGCGCTCTGCCTGCGCGTGGAGCCATGCACGGAACTCTTCCACCGTCTGGCCGCGCACTTTAAGGAACTGGTCAAAGTTGATGCCATTGGCCTGCAGGCTCAGGTTGAACTGGCGCTGCTCGGCAAAATAGTTACCGCCCACCAGCTGCTTTGGCAGCGGGCCTTTCACTGCATCGCCCAGCTGCCATACCAGCTCCTTGCGTGCCCGCTGCTCAGCCTGGGCACAGCGCTGTGCCCAGATCTCGCGGGCCACCTGCTGCCGCAGCGCCGCCTTGCCCGCTGCATCGGCTGCACGTTCTTCGTCGCCGTGGTGACGGTTGATCTCCAGTTCAATGGTCAGCTGCCGGATGGGGTGCGGCTCAATGGGCTGCACGAAACCGGTGTATGCTCCCACTTCCAGCGGCGGCAGCGCGTAGAACTGCGCACCCGCCCGGAAGCCCTCGGCCCGGTTCACCGCCAGCAATTCAAAATCCGGGTCGGTCACCGGCACCACATGGTACTCCTGCACCAGCTGCTCATACAGCGCCGAAAAGCCGCCAAGAATGGTGCGATTCACCGCCTCGGTCAGCAGACCGTCCTCTTCCTGCGGCGCGTCCGGCTCCGCCTGCACCTGCGCAACGGCTGCCGCCAGTTCCTCGGCACCGGCTGTAAATACCAGCCGGCAGTCGCCCGGCTCAGCCATGCCAAAATGTTCCAGTTTCATTCTCTTTTCCCCTTTCAGCGGGCAATGCCCACGGTCAGCACCAGCAGGGCCACACCTATCACGGCATACAGCACCTCGGCTCCCAGCGTGGCCCGGTCGCCTTCCACGTACATCTTCTCCGGGTCGTCGGGGTCATAGTATAAGGTGACGGTATCCCCCACCGCAAAGCTCTTGCCCCGCGCAGGCTTCGGGTAGTGCAGCCGATGGCTGCCGCCTGCGGTGGTAAAGGCCAGCACATAGGCACCGCCATCCCGGCTCTGCACGGTGCCCTCCACCGTGGCCGTGACCTTCTGCCCCTGCGTGCACAGCCTGCGCCGTGCCAGCACACTGCGCAGAGCCATAAAGAACATGATGCCTGCTCCCAGCAGGAAAATAATGATATTGAACATTCTGCATTTTCGATAGGAGACCGCAGCCAGCGGCTGAAACAGGGAGGAGCTGTTGGGGCCGCGTTCTGATTTTTCAAAGCCCTGCCAAGGGGTTGTAGAAAAATCAAACATTTTTTGTAAGGCCCTGACCGCCAGATTCCGCCAAAAAATTGAACGATTATCCAAGTGTTCTTATCGGAAAATTGAACGTAAGCCTTCCTCTCCCGGAATTCCTGTGGCGTCATATGATAAAGCTCAGTGAACTTCCGGTAGAAAAAACCAAGATTGTCATAGCCGACCTTTTGTGCGATTTCGTAGATGGGGAAATCTGTATTCGTCAGATAAAAGCAGGCCTGGCACATTTTTTGCAGGATGACCAGTTCTTTGAAGGTGCGCCCGGTTTCCCTTTTGATGAAAGCACTGAGATAATTGGGATGGAAACCAAAATGGTCGGCGGTGCTCTGCAAGGTGACGGTTAGATAGTTTGCTTCCAGATAATCCAGAATATCCACGATCTTCCACTGGCTTTTGGCCTTTGGCGAAAAGCTCTGACTGCGGTACTGTCGAAGAATTTTGCAGAACAGCACGATCATATAGGCATCGATCATTTTGTCGCCGCAAATTTGCGGGTCATAGGATTCGCAGAGAATGCTTTGAATGACCGCATGGATCGGCGTCTCCTCCCGGTTGTGGAACAATAGATATTGGTCGTGAGCCGCCTCTGAAGAAAGGGCGTTGATCAAAAAACCGTTGATGATACCGTTGTTGCCCAGACGCTGCAAAAAGCCCTGTGTCAGATATTCCTTTTTCATCTCAATCGTAATGACGATATCGTTTTTGCCCAGAGGCTGGATGCTGTGGGGGACATGCGTATCCAGCATACAGATATCGCCTTGCGCCATCTGTATGCTCTGACCGTTGATTATCTGGGTGCAGTGTCCGGAATACACATACAAAAATTCAATCACCGAGTGGATATGCTCTGGAATGACGGTAAAACGGGATTCCTTATTGACACAAACCGAACGATTTTTCAAAAGGCTTCCGAAATTGAACTGGTACATCTCCCGCCCGTTATAGACCACTTTGGGGATATTGCGATAGCGGGGCGAAAGCTGCGGTGGCTGTTCGCGGAGATGCCGCTGCTCCGATTCGGTGTACTGAAATAGAAATGTTTCCAGCTGTTGATTGGTCATGGTATCACCTCAAAGCAAGCATATCATATTAAGTTTGGTAAGTTAAGTCCTTTTTTGTGGAAATTGAAAACTTTGTCGAAATCCGGTATGATAAGGATGCCGGCAAGAGAAAGAACGAATGCAGGCTGCACGCATTGGGAACATCCAAGCGACAGCAGCCAGAATAAAACTGCGGTGCCCCGCACAAGGAGGACTTTTCATGAGTACAACGAAATCTGAATATACGCAGCTTTGTACAGAAATTCTGGACGCTGTCGGCGGAAGCAAAAATATCAAGAACGTATTTCACTGCATCACTCGTCTGCGCATCGTTCCGGTCAACCGTGACGCAGTGGACATGGATAAATTAAGTAAAGTCAGCGGCATTCTGAAGGTCGTAGAATCCAGCGGCCAGATCCAGTGCGTCATCGGCACTACCGTGCCGGAAGTGTACGAAGAGTTTCTTGCAATGTCCGGTGTGGCTGCCGGCGGTTCTGTGGAGGCAGAGCCTGCCACGGATGATGTGCCGGAGAAAAAGCCCAACATCATCACCCGGGGTCTGAATACACTGGCATCCTGTGTGACGCCCGGTCTGTATGCCATTGTGGCAGGCGGTATGATCAAAGGCATCGTCTCTCTGCTCACTGCGATCGGTCTGGTATCGTCCAAGTCGGATATCATCACCGTGCTCAATGCTGTGGGCGATGCACCCTTCTACTTTATGCCGTTCATCATCGGCTACGCAGCAGCAAAGCGGTTCAAGGTCAAGGAGATCTTCGGCATCATGACTGCCGGTATCCTGATGTACTCCACCTTCCTCTCGCCGAAAGAAGGCATTATCGGTTATGCCTTTGGCCCTATCAATATCCCCGCCTATAACTACAAGGGTTCTATCTTCCCGGTTATTCTGTCGGTGTGGATCTTCTCCATCATTTTCCATCTCATCGACAAGCATATGCCCAAAAATCTACGCATCGTCTTTTCCGGTGCGCTGTCTTTCCTGATCTCTGCACCGCTGTTTCTGGGTTTTGCCGCTCCTCTGGGCAACTGGATCGCCAAGGGCATGACCAGTGGTTTTGCATGGCTGTTCACCCACGCTGGTCCGTTTGCAGGTGCGCTGTTCTGCGGCATCATTCCGCTTACCATTATCTTTGGCATCAAGGGCTGGTCTGCTGTAGAGCTGCAGAATCTGGAAGTTCTGGGTCATGACTATATGCTGCCCAACTTCTTCTACTCCAATCTGGCTGTTTCCGGTGCTGTTCTGGCATGGGCACTCAAGCAGAAGCCCAGTGAGCAGCGTTCTGCCGCTATTTCTACCGGCTTGGTCTGCATCCTTGGCATTACCGAGCCTGCCCTGTACGGTATTGCACTGCCGGAAAAGAAGCCTCTGTATGCTGCCATGGCAGGCGGTGCCATTGCCGGTGCCAGCGCCATGCTGATGGGTGTTGTGACCTATGCGTTCTCCATGCCCGGCATCACCAGCATCGCCACCTATGTGGATGGCGGCAACAACTTCTTTAAGCTGCTGATCGTTATGGCAATCGCATGGATATCCGGCTTTGTGATCTCCTTTGTGATGAACAAGAAGGAACAGTAAGAAAGGAGCGTATCATGATGAAAACAGGTTTTCCGAAAGACTTTCTCTGGGGCGGTGCTATGGCATCCTCTCAGGCAGAAGGTGCGTTTTTGCAAGATGGCAAAGGGCTGGATACGCAGGATCTGCGGTATTTCGACCCCAATTGGACGAAGGAAGAGCGCACCCAAAAATCCAACCGCCGCATGAACGACGAAAAATTCAAGGCCGCTCTTGCAGACCTTGAGGATCTGGAGCATTATCCGTTCCGTCATGGTATCGATTTTTATAACCGCTGGCAGGAAGATCTGGAACTGTTTGCGGAACTGGGCATCAAGGTGCTGCGCACCTCCATCTGCTGGGCACGCATCTTCCCCAATGGCGATGATGCACAGCCCAACGAGGCAGGGCTGAAATTTTACATGGATCTGTTCGATGCCTGCCATGCCCATGGCATCAAAGTATTCGCTACCATTCTGCACTACAATATCCCGCTGCATCTGGTAACAGAGTACGGCGGCTGGAAGAGCCGCAAGACGGTGGAGTGCTATGTGCGCTACACCCGCACCCTGTTCGAGCGTCTGGGTGACCGGGTGGATTACTGGCTGCCCTTCAATGAGTTCAATGCCGGCAAGTTCAACCCCTACAACGGTGTATGCCTGATCGAAGATCAGGAAGAGGACTATCAGAACGCAATCTTCCAGTGCCTGCACCATCAGTTCATTGCCAATGCACTGACCATTCAGCAGGGGCACGAGATCCTGCCCGGCAGCAAGATCGGCGGCATGATTGCCCGATTCACCACCTACCCTGCCACCTGCAAACCGGATGATGTGATGCAGATGATCCTGGACGACCAGTATTCCAACTGGTTCTATCTGGATGTAATGACCCGCGGCAAGTACCCTGCCTATATGGAACGGTATTTTGAACAGCAGGGCATCCGCATCGACTGGCAGCCCGGGGATGCTGAGATTCTGAAAAACAACAGCATCGATTTCGTGGCATTTTCCTACTACTTCTCGCAGGTTTCTACGACGGAGCAGGGCTGGGAAAAGACCAGCGGCAACCTGATCATGGCCAACAAGAATCCGTATCTGGAAACCAGCGAGTGGGGCTGGCAGAAGGATCCGGTGGGGTTGCGTGTCACCCTGAATCAGGTGTACGACCGCTACCAGCTGCCCGTATTTATTGCCGAGAATGGTCTGGGCGCTGTGGATAAGGTAGAGGCCGATGGCTCCATCCATGATCCCTACCGCATCGACTACATCAAAGCCCATGTGGAGCAGATGAAGGAGGCTGTCAAGGACGGTGTGGAGTTGATTGGCTATACCATGTGGGGCTTTATCGATCTGGTCTCCTGCGGCAGCATGGAAATGTCCAAGCGGTATGGCGTGATCTATGTGGATCAGGACGATGCCGGTCACGGCACATTGGCTCGCAGTAGAAAAGACAGTTTTTACTGGTATCAGAAGTGTATCGCCACCAATGGTGAAGACTTAGAAGGCTAAATGAAGGCCGGAACCGCAGGCAGGAAACTGTCTGCGGTTTTCGGCATGTTCAGGGAGGGAAAGTTTTTATGAACGAACAGACAAAAGCGCAGGTGGAAGCTTATGCAGAAGAATGCCGCACCGAACAGCTGGAACTGCTGCGCACACTGGGAAAGATACCTGCGCCGACCCGAAAGGAGGATTTTCGAGCAGCATTCTGCCGGGATTGGCTCCGGGCACAAGGGGCAGAAAATGTCCGCATCGACAGCGCTAAAAATGTAATCTGCAAACTGGGGCCGGACACTGAGGAACTGGTCGTTTTTGCCGCCCACACGGATATTGTGTTCCCAGATGTAGAAAATCTTCCCTTGCGGGAAGAGGGCGGCAAGCTATTTGCGCCGGGCATCGGCGATGATACTGCCAACCTCGTCAACTTGCTGATGGCTGCAAAATATCTGATCCAGAAACAAACCGCGCTGGAATATGGTGTGCTGGTGGTGGCGAATGCCTGCGAAGAAGGTCTGGGCAATCTGGACGGTACGAAGGCGTTGTTTGCCAAGTATGGCACCCGTATTCAGGGGTTCTATTCTTTTGATATCTATATGCCGCTTTGCTGCAGCAGTGCCGTGGGTTCTTATCGGTATAAGATCACATGTAAAACGCCCGGTGGTCACTCCTATGCAAATTTTGGCGACCCCAGTGCCATTCAACTGCTGTGTGGACTCGTGAATGAACTGTACCAGATCCAACCGCCGGTACGCTCCCGCACCACCTATAATGTAGGGCGTATCGAGGGCGGCACAACGGTCAACTCCATTGCACAGCAGGCCTCCATGCTGTACGAGTTCCGTTCCACCGCACAGGATTGTCTGGAAGAGATGGAAGAAAAATTCCGTCGTGCTGTAGCGCACTGGAATGGCAGAGGCGGCGATTTTGAGGTGGAGCTGCTTGGCATCCGCCCCGGCAACGGCCCTGTTGACCAGAAAAAACTCGGTCAATTCACGGCAAAAAGTAAAGAGATTGTTCGCACCTTCACAGGCCGTGAGCCGGACGAAACGCCCAACTCCACGGACAGCAACATCCCGCTGTCGCTGGGTATCCCGGCCAATACCATTGGTACGATAGATGGCGGATCGGCGCATACCCGGCAGGAGTGGGTGGACATTGCCAGCTTGCCCACAGGATTGAAAATCGTTCTTGGGCTGATGCTGGAGTATCAGAAAAACGATTGCTTTTGAAATAAGCATGGGGTGTTCTGGCGGCAGTAGGGGGCTGTTGCAAAATAGCTCCAACAAAAAAATGAGATAGACTTCCCCGAAAGGGGTTACCTATCTCATTTTTTGTTGTAAGCTGAGGTTGTGAAAAAACAGATACAACAGAAACAGTATTCCCGGCAAAATAAACTGCCAAACAAAAAGCCCCCGCATTATGATGCCAAGCAGGATCGTAATGCGGAGGCCGCTGTTCTTTCAGGACAGCACAAAGGAGAAATTATGAAAATGCAGTAAAGGTTATCCCATGGTCACCTGCACCTCTACCACAGCGCCTTCTGGTGCCAGCGGCAGCAGGCTGCCCTCAATGGGCTTGCCATCCACAGTGACGCTCTTCACACCGTACTGGACTGCAGCGGTATTATCCACTGCAATGTGATAGGTTGCGCCCCGGTAGCGGCGGGTAACGGTGAAGCCGCCCAGCGTGTGTGGGATACAGGGGTCTACCTTCAGGCCGTCCAGCGTGGGCTGGATGCCAAGGATATACTGGCTCACATTGAAGAAGGTCCATGCGGCAGTGCCGGTCAGCCAGCTGTTCTTTGCTTCGCCAAAGGTGGGGGCATCCTTACCGGCCACCATCTGGCTGTAGACATAGGGTTCGGTGCGGTGGATCTCAGAAATATCCTCGATGTAGGCCGGGCATGTCTTACGGTACACCTCAAAGGCCCGGTCGCCGTGGCCCAGAACGGCTTCGGCACAGCTGATCCACGGGTTGTTGTGGCAGAAGATGCCGGCGTTCTCCTTGTATCCCGGAGGATAGCTGGAAATTTCGCCCAGATTGAGCTGATAACTGGTGTATGCAGGTTGGTGCAGAACCACACCGTACTTGGTATCCAGCCGTTCCTCTACGCTCTTCAATGCCTGCGCGGCCTGACCGGTCTCCTTGCCAATGCCAGCCATGACGCACATGCCCTGCGGCTCAATGAAGATCTGGCCCTCGGTGCACTCCTTGCTGCCAACAGGCTTGCCAAAAGCATCGTAGGCGCGGCGGAACCATGCGCCGTCCCAGCCAGAGGTCAGGGCCGCCTGTTCCACGCCGTCCACGGCCTTGCGGGCCGCAGCGGCTTCATCGGCAAGGTTCAGGTGGTCGCACAGTTCGGCGTACTCGTGGCCGTACTTGACGAACATGCCCGCAATGAACACGCTTTCGGCCACAGGGCCTTCGCTGGGACCGGTGATCTGGAAACTCTCGCCCGGGTGCTCCGAGAAACAGTTCAGGTTCAGGCAGTCGTTCCAGTCGGCGCGGCCAATGAGCGGCAGGCCGTGGGGGCCAAGGTGGGTGACGGTAAAGTTGAAGCTGCGGCGCAGATGCTCCATCAGGCTCTGTGCCTTGCTGGCATCATTATCAAAGGGCACCTGCTCGTCCAGAATAGACCAGTCGCCGGTCTCGCGCAGATAGGCGGCAGTGCCGGCAATGAGCCACAGCGGGTCATCGTTGAAGCCGGTGCCGATATCGCGGTTGCCTTTCTTGGTCAGGGGCTGGTACTGGTGGTAGGCGCTGCCATCCTCAAACTGGGTGGCGGCGATATCCAGAATGCGCTCCCGTGCACGGGACGGAATGATGTGTACAAAGCCCAGCAGATCCTGACAGCTGTCGCGGAAGCCCATGCCGCGGCCGGTCCCGCTTTCAAAGTAGCTGGCCGAGCGGCTCATATTGAAGGTGACCATACACTGATACTGGTGCCAGATGTTCACCATACGGTCCAGCTTTTCCTCGCCGGATTCCAGATGGTAGGTGGAGAGCAGAGCTTCCCAGTGGTCGGCCAGCGCCTTGCGGGCCGCGTCCACCTGTGCATCGGTGGCATAGCGTGCGATCATGGCATGGGCACGCTCCTTGTTGATGACACCGGGAGCCGTGAACTTTTCTTCCTGTGGGTTCTCGATGTAGCCCAGACCGAAGAGGATCTTCTTTTCCTCACCCGGTGCAAGGGTGACATGGATGTGCAGCGCGCCCACCGGTGCCCAGCCGTGGGCGATGCTGCCGGAGCAGTGCCCGGCGCGGACGGCCTGCGGGTCTGCAGGGCCGCCATACACACCGCAGAAGGCATCGCGGGTGGTATCAAAGCTGGTAACGGGCGTATTGCTCCAGAATACCGCATAGTGATTGCGGCGCTCGCGGTATTCAGTCTTGTGGTAGATGACGCTGCCCTCCACCTCCACCTCGCCGGTGGAGAAGTTGCGCTGGAAGTTGGAGCTGTCGTCAATGGCATCCCACAGGCAGAACTCCACATAGCTGAACACATCCAGATCTTTTATGGCATCCGTCTTATTTTTCAAAGTCAGGCGGTCCAGCTCACAGGCATCGCCGGTGGGCACGAACAGCTCCTGCGCAGCGGAAACACCGTTCTTCTCACCCTCCAGAATGGTATAGCCCAGACCGTGGCGGCAGGCGTAGCTGTCCAGTTCCGTTTTGGTGGGCTGCCAGCCGGGGTTCCAGACGGTATCGCCATCCTTGATGTAAATATGGTGGCCGTCCATATCCAGCGGGGAGCTGTTATAGCGGTAGCGGGTCAGGCGGCGCAGCCGCGCATCGCGGTAAAAGCTGTAGCCGCCCGCCGTATTGGAGACAAGACTGAAGAAATCCTCGCTGCCAAGGTAGTTGATCCAGGGCAGAGGCGTGCGCGGGGTGGTGATGACATATTCTTTGCGTGCGTCATCAAAATGGCCGAATTTCATAAATGCTTCCTCCTTATCAGCTGCCGGTAGCCCCGGCGGCATCGCTTTTGCGAAAACGATTAAGGCAGACAATCAAAGCATTCTCTTTGCTTCTAGCATAGCCCAAGCAGGCCAAAAAAGCAAGAGGATTTTCTAAAAAAATTCTGAAAGTATCTTTCATAAATACGCATGTTTCCATGATTTTCAGAAAATTTATTTCAAGCACGCTTTTTGTGCTTCCTGTAAGCGAAAACGCTGAAACACAATTTATAGGTAATATTATATACGGCGAAAATCGTAACGAAACCGCAACGAAAATCTTTTGATTTTAACCGAAATGTAACGAAATCCATCCAAGGTGCACAATTTCGGTTCTTCAGAAACGAACAAAACGCCAAAATCGAGCCAAAAGCAACGAAAGTTATTCTTTTGAGCTTGATTTTTCGTACAAAATACGCTATCATGAAATTGCGAAAACGATTAAGGACTTGACGGAGAACATCCCCCGTAAAACGTTCTTCGGAAGGAGGCAAACGAGCGATGCCGTCCCTGAAAGATCTGGCAAAGGAATGCGGCGTATCGGTGGCAACGGTCAGCAAGGCGCTGAACGACCAGCCGGATATCTCGCCTGCCACACGAGAACGGGTGCGGGCCGCAGCGCACCGTATGGGCTACATGCCAAACGCCGCCGCCCGTTCCTTGAAAACAAACCGTACTTACAATCTGGGCGTTCTGTTCGTGGATGAACGGCAGAGCGGTCTGACCCACGAATACTTTTCCGCCGTGCTGGACAGCTTCAAGGTGGAAGCCGAGAAACACGGCTACGACATCACCTTTATCAACCACAATATCAGCGGCAAGAGCATGAGCTACCTTGAGCACTGCCGCTACCGCAATGTGGACGGTGTGGTGATTGCCTGCGTGAACTTCTACGAGCCGCAGGTGGTGGAGCTGGTGAACAGCGAGGTACCGGTGGTCACGATCGATCATGTGTTCAATAACCGCATGGCGATCCTCTCGGATAACGTTTTCGGCCTGAAGGCACTGGTGCGGCAAGCATGGGCCTGCGGCCACCGCCGCATCGCCTTTATCCACGGCGAAAAAACCGCCGTTACCGAGAACCGCGTTGCAGGTTTCTATCAGGCCTGCGAAGAGCTTGGCCTGAAGATCCCGGAAGCTTATGTGCGGGAGGGCATCTACCATGATGCCGACCGCTGTGCCGCCGAGACCAAAGCGCTGCTGGAGCTTCCGCAGCCGCCTACCTGCATCATCTTCCCGGACGATTTCTCCGCGCTGGGCGGCTACAACGCCATCAGCGAAAAAAGGCTTTCGATCCCGGAGGATGTTTCGGTGATGGGCTACGACGGCATCTACCTCTCGCGGGTGGTCAAACCTCAGCTGGTGACCTACCAGCAGAACACCACCGCGCTGGGCCGCACGGCTGCCGACAAGCTCATTGAGCTGATCGAGCATCCAAGAGTGACCCTGCCCGAACAGATCCGCGTTTCCGGCAAATTGCTGGACGGCGGGTCGGTCAGCATTCTTTAATATGTCTCTAAAGGCTCTTGCTACGGAACCTTTTATGAAGAAAACTTTTGCAAATAATGGAAAACCATGAAGGAGGTTTACCCTTATGAAAAAGATCTCTCGCCGTAATTTCCTGCTCGCTTCCGGTGCCGTGACCATTGGTGCAGCTCTGGCTGCCTGCGGCGGTTCTTCCGCTTCCACCAGCACCGCTTCTTCTGCTCCGGCTTCCTCTGCTGCTTCCGCTGCTCCCGCAGCACAGGGCAAGGTGCTGAACATCTGGTGCTGGAATGATGAGTTCCAGAGCCGCTTCAACGACTACTATCCGGAAGTTTCCGAGATCGCAGCCGACAAGTCCACCACCACCCTGAAGGATGGCACCGTTGTGAAGTGGACCATCAATGCCAACGAGAACAACAACTATCAGAACAAGCTGGACGAAGCCCTGCTGAGTCAGGACAGCGCTGCTGATGACGACAAGATCGACATCTTCCTGATCGAGGCTGACTATGCTCTGAAGTATGTGGATTCCGATTACGTTCTGGATGTCAAGGCGGACATCGGCCTGACCGATGACGATCTGGCTGGCCAGTACCAGTACACCAAGGACATCGTTAGTGTGGACGGCAGCCAGCGCGGCACCACCTGGCAGGCAACTCCCGGTCTGTTTGCATACCGCCGCAGCATTGCCAAGGATGTTCTGGGCACCGATGATCCCGCCGAAGTGCAGACCTACCTGTCCGACTGGGATAAGTTCAATGATGTAGCTGCACAGGCAGCCGCCAAGGGCTACAAGATGCTGTCCGGCTTTGATGATGCATACCGCACCTTCTCCAACAACGTGGCAGCTCCGTGGGTCACCGGCACTACCGTTACCGTTGATGAGAACATTATGAAGTGGGTCGATCAGACCAAGGAGTACACCGATAAGGGCTATAACAACAAGTCCAGCCTGTGGGACAGCCAGTGGGCAGCCGATCAGGGTCCCACCGGTAAGGTGTTCGGCTTCTTCTACTCCACTTGGGGCATCAACTTCACCCTGCTGGGCAACTCGCTGGAGACTCCTGTCGCTGAGGGCGGCAAGGAAGAAGTTGGCAACGGTATCTACGGCGATTACGCTGTGTGCGAAGGCCCTCAGCCCTACTACTGGGGCGGCACCTGGATCTGCGGCGCAGCCGGCAGCGACAACATCGAGACCATTAAGGATGTTATGCAGAAGCTGACCTGCGATGAAGCCATCATGAAGCAGATCACCATGGATACGCAGGACTACACCAACAACGAGAAGGCTATGAACGAGATCGCAAACAGCGATTACAGCTCCGCTTTCCTGGGCGGCCAGAACCACATCGCTCTGTTTGCAGAGGCTGCAGCCAAGATCGATATGTCCAACGCCGGTCCGTACGATCAGGGCCTGAATGAGAGCTTCCAGAATGCATTCAAGGATTACTTTACCGGCAACGTGGACGAAGATACCGCAAAGGCAAACTTCGAGACCGCTATCAAGGAGAAGTATCCTGAGCTGACCGACGTGGTGTGGCCCGCATAATAGCAGCCGACCCTAAAACGGAAAAGTGAATACGCAGGGGCGGGCCGGACGCTGTTCCCGCCCGCCCCTGTTCTTTCCGCAAATTTATCAGGAGGCGATCCTTATGGGAGAAAAGAAAAAGAAAGGGTCGATCAGCTACGCGAAATGGGGCTACATCTTCATTGCGCCGTTCTTCATCATCTTCGCGGTATTCCAGCTGATCCCTCTGGCATCCACCATTTACTACAGCTTTTTTGAATATTACCGCAGCGGCCTGAAGATCATTGGCCCGAACTTTGTGGGCCTGAAAAACTACATTACCCTGTTCGCAACCGATCTGCCCAAGTACTTTGGCAACACGCTGATCCTGTGGATCATCGGCTTTATCCCGCAGATCGCCATTTCCCTGTTGCTGGCAGCATGGTTCACCGATCTGCGCCTGAAGTTGAAGGGCCAGACCTTCTTCAAGACGGTCATCTACATGCCCAACCTGATCATGGCCTCCGCCTTTGCAATGCTGTTCTTCGCGCTGTTCTCGGACAACGGCCCGGTGAACGCCGTGCTGCAGAGCATGGGCTGGATCGATGCACCCATCAGCTTTTTGAACACCGTGTGGGGCAACCGCGGGCTGATCGGCCTGATGAACTTCCTGATGTGGTTCGGCAACACCACCATCATGCTGATGGCGGCGATCATGGGCGTGGATCCCACCCTGTACGAGGCGGCTGAACTGGACGGCTGCACCCCGAACCAGATGTTCTGGAAGATCACCATTCCGCTGATCCGTCCCATCCTTGTTTACGTCATGATCACCTCCATGATCGGCGGCCTGCAGATGTTCGATGTGCCGCAGATTTTGACCAACGGCAAGGGCGGCCCGGACCGCACCTCCACCACCATGATCATGTACCTGAACAACCACCTGTTCAGCAAGAACTACGGCATGGCCGGTGCTGTATCCGTGGTGCTGTTCCTCGTGTGCGCAGTGCTGTGCGTTGTGGTCTACTTCTCCCTTACCAAGGAGGATGACGGCCTGACCCGCGCCCAGCGCAAAGAACTGAACGCCGCCAAAAAGGCAGCAAAAGGAGGGAAATGATTATGGCACACACTCCTAGAAATCAATCGGAAAAAGCAACACTGGCTGCACGCCGCGCATGGTGTTATCTGGTGCTGGTGCTCATCAGCTTTTTGTGCCTGTTCTTCTTCTATGTGCTGGTGATCAACTCCACCCGCACCCACTTCGAGATCCAGAAAGGCTTCTCGCTGCTGCCGGGCAAATCGCTCATCACCAACTTCCAGAACGTGCTGGCCGATGCTAACATCCCTGTCATCACCGGCATCCGCAACAGCCTGATCGTCTCTGCCTGCTCGGCGGCGTTCAGCGTGTACTTCTCGGCCCTGACGGCCTACGGCATCTACGCCTATAACTTCAAATTCAAAAAGGCCGCGTTCGCCATTATCCTGCTGATCATGACCATGCCCACGCAGGTGTCCGCTCTGGGCTTTTTGCAGCTCATCACCAAGATGGGCCTGAAGAACAGCTTTATCCCGCTGATCCTGCCCAGCATTGCAGCGCCCACCGTGTTCTTCTTCATGAAGCAGTATCTGGACGCTTCCCTGCCCATGGAGATCGTAGAGGCTGCCCGCATCGACGGTGCAGGCGAGTTCTACACCTTCAACAAGATCGTGCTGCCCATTATGAAGCCCGCTTTGGCAGTGCAGGCCATTTTCTCCTTCGTGGCCAGCTGGAACAACTACTTCATTCCCGCTCTGGTGCTGGACAGCGCCGACAAAAAGACCCTGCCCATCCTGATTGCACAGCTGCGCAGTGCAGACTTCCTCAAGTTTGATATGGGCAAGGTTTACATGATGGTGGCTATCGCCATTCTGCCCGTCATCATCGTGTACCTGCTGCTTTCCAAGTTCATCGTCCGCGGCGTGGCTTTGGGCGGCGTGAAAGGCTGACATCATTTTGCCGCAAACAACAAAAGGGTCCCGGAGAAAATTCCGGGACCCTTTTGCTGTTTGTTATTTTCAGGCCTTTGCCAGCTCGTCGCCCAGCAGATAGCCCTCGGTCAGGGGTGCGGCCAATGGCCACGCCCACGATGTACTCAGGGTAATTGTGGGCAAAGAAGCCGCCGCTGCAGTCACCTGCAGAGTACAGGCCCTCAATGGGGTTGCCCTCAGTATCCAGCACCTGCATCTTGGTATTGATGCGCAGACCGTCCAGCGTGCACAGCACAGTAGCGCCCTGACGGCAGCCGTAATACGGCGGGTTCTCCAGCGGCAGCATACGGTAGCTCTCCTTGCCGAAGTCCTCGTCCTCGCCCTTGGCGCACAGCTCGTTGTAGCGCTCCACAGTAGCTACAAAGGCATCGGCGGGCATGTTCAGCTTTTCGGCCAACTCTTCCAGCGTGTCGGCCTTCTGGATCAGACCGCCCTGCTCCATGCCGGCCAGCAGGCCCTGCTCAGCTTCCCAGCTGAAGATCTGCAGCTTGCCGCCACTCTGGCTCGGCTCAATGCGGGCGCAGCCGATCTGCTGGAACTGCTTGACATGCTCCATCCAGTTGCTGTCGTAGATGGTGTTGTACAGATGGCCCGGCTCCATAAAGGCTGCGTGCAGGATAAAGTCGTAGGGCACGCTCTCGTTGCTGAAGCGCTCACCGTTCAGGTTCACCTTCAGCCAAGGCTCACTGCCCAGATGCATGTAGCCGGACTTCTCCCAGTTGCCGTCCACAGTCTCGTTCGGGGCAATGATGCCGCGGTCGAACAGCATCACAGTGGGGTCGGGGTCCTTATCAGCACCCACCCACATAGCAGCACGGATGCCGTCGCCGGTGTCCAGTGCAGATGCATCCGAACCAACGATGCTCTGGTAAGCATCCGGGTTCAGGGTGGCCAGCATCTGCTTGTCGGCTGCGTAGCCGCCGCAGCACAGGGCCACGCCCTTGGCTGCCTTGATGCGGATATAGTGGCCGTCGCCCGCCTTGGCGATCACGCCGGTCACCTTGCCGCCGTCCTGCTCCAGCTTGACCATGGCGACCTCGTACACGATCTCGCCGCCATTGTCGGTAACGCACTGCTGCAGGCTGGCAAAGCCGTATTCTGCAGTGGCAGAGCTGTAATCGTGCTCCGGGATATCATCTTGGAAGTTGTGCATGGTGGCGGGCACATAGTAGGTATCGTGGCCGCCCTTACCCACGTCCCACTCCATGTGGAACTTCACGTCCGGGTTGTACTGCTTGACCACCTCCTGGTACCAGTCCATGGCCTCGCCGCTGTGGTTCACCCACAGACGGATCAGGCGTTCGTCGCAGCGGTGGCTGGCGTAGCGGCACAGCTCTGCCACCAGCTTGTTCTTGTCCACTTCCACGCCGGCTTCCTTGGCAGCAGTGGTGCCCACAGCGCCGATCCAGTGGCGCTCGTTCATGCTGCTCATGCCCTTTTCGATCACCAGCACCTTTGCGCCCTGAGAAGCAGCGCGGGCAGCGGTCATCAGGCCGGCATTGCCTGCGCCCACCACCAGAACATCGGTCTCGATGGTCTCGGTGATGTCGCTTTCGGCCACTTCCGGAGCGGTGCCCAGCCAGTCGGTATTGCCGCCCACGGTCACATCGTCGGTCACGGCCACGTCGCCGCCCTCCACGATGGCACCGCCGCTGGCCTGACTGATGCAGTCGGCCACAGCCTGCTTGACAGCCTTGCTGGTCTTGGTGGCACCGGTCACGCCGTCAATGGCACTGCTCTGTGCGCTGAGCACCTGGTCTGCCAGCTTTTCGGCGGCAGCAGCGCCCACGTTCTCAGTCTCGCCGGAGGAATCCACCACCACGTTGGTAATGCTGGTCTCGTCAAAGGTGACGGTAACGGTCACATCGCTGCCGTAACCCTCGGCGGAAGCGGTGTAGGTGCCGGGAGTGTACACAGCACCGGAAGTGCTGGCGGCAGAAGAAGATGCGGTCTCCTTACTGCTGCAGCCGGTCATCACGCCCAGTGCGCCCATGCCCAGTGCACTGGCAGCCGCGTACTTCAAAAAGCCGCGGCGGTTCATGTCGTTTGCCATTTTTCTTTCTCCTTGTTCTGTTTGTGTGTTGGCCGGTCTTGTTTCGGCCCTTCGTTAATATTATAGCAAGCTTTTTTTCTTGTATTGATAATAAGCTTTTGCTGTATTATTGATAACAAGAAAATTATTACAGGAGGATTCGCCATGACCTTTACCCAGCTGCGCTGCTTTATTGAAGTCGCTCGTCAGCTCAACTTTGCCCGCGCTGCCGAGACCCTTTATATCTCACAGCCCGCTGTCTCCCGCCAGATCCATGCACTGGAAAACGAGCTGGGCGTGCGCCTGTTTGACCGCACCCGCCATGTGGTGGCCCTGACCAGCGCCGGTGAGTCCTTTTACCACGACACCGTGGACATGCTGGACCGGCTCACCCTTGCTGTGCAGCGTGCGCAGAACACGCAGGCCCTGTTCAGTGAAGAGCTGCATGTAGGCTACAGCGGCAGTATGCAGATCCAGAAACTGCCGCAGATCTACCAGCAGTACCAGAAGCGCTGCCCGCAGGTGCATATCCTCAACGATGCGCGCTCCGGGCCGCAGTGGTCCCGCTCCTTTGACAAAAGTGTACCGGACATCGTGTTTGACAGCCGGGACGACCTGCCTGCGGACAGTATTCTGGAATACCGCAGCCTGTATCACGGAAAAATGGTGTGCGTGATGTACGAGGAGCACCCGCTGGCAAAGCACAAAACTGTCACACTGGAACAGCTCAACGGCGAGGTGCTCATTCTGCTGGATATGGCCCACATTTCCGCCCGTATGACCACTGCGCAGGAGTTGATCCGTCAGAAATGCCCGCAGGCTGTGTACTACTTCAGCAGTTCATCGGAGCATGCCCTGCCTATGATCCAGGGCCATGTAGGCCTTGCTGTGATGCCGGATTTTGTGTATGTACCGCTGCCGGGCCTTACCGCTGTGCCGCTGGAGCCGGTGCTGGATACGGAGTTTGGCATTGCATGGCGCTCCGGCTGCACCGACCGCAAGGTACGCGAATTTATAAAGACCGCCTGTGCCGCATACGACGTAAAATGGTAACACAGCAAAAGGCTCCCGCCCAATGGGCAGGAGCCTTTTGCTGTGTCTAGGATATAAGGAATTTTTGGAAGAGATCAGGAGAAAAAACAAGGCATACACATTCTGTCGGAGGTTTTAAGGGGATAAGATTTACTCGCCGCGGACGGCTGCGAAACCTGCTTCCAGATCAGCAATGATATCGTCGATGTGCTCAGTGCCGATGGACAGGCGGATGGTATTCTGATAGATCTGCTGCTCGGCCAGCTCTTCGTCATTCAGCTGGCTGTGGGTGGTGGAAGCCGGGTGGATGACCAGACTCTTCACATCAGCAACGTTTGCCAGCAGGGAGAAGACCTTCAGGTTATCGATGAACTTGAATGCCTCCTCGCGGCCGCCTTTGATGTTGAAGGTGAAGATGGATGCACCGCCATTGGGGAAGTACTTCTCGTACAGGGCGTGATCCGGGTGATCCGGCAGGGAGGGGTGGTTGACCTTCTCCACCTGCGGGTGGTTTGCCAGAAACTCGACCACCTTCTTGGTGTTCTCCACATGGCGCTCGATGCGCAGGCTCAGGGTCTCGGTGCCCTGCAGCAGCAGGAAGGCGTTGAACGGCGAAATGGTGGCACCGGTATCACGCAGCAGGATCGCACGGATGTAGGTGACAAAGGCTGCGGGGCCTGCTGCATCGGCAAAGGAAACGCCGTGGTAGCTGGGGTTGGGGTCAGCAATATTGCCGAACTTGCCGCTTGTCTTCCAGTCAAACTTGCCGCTGTCCACGATGATGCCGCCCAGCGTGGTGCCGTGGCCGCCGATGAACTTGGTGGCGGAATGAACAACGATATCTGCGCCGTGCTCAATGGGACGGATCAGGTACGGGGTACCGAAGGTATTATCGATGACCAGCGGCAGGCCGTGCTTGTGCGCGATGGCTGCAATGGCATCGATATCGGGGATATCGCTGTTGGGGTTGCCCAGAGTTTCCAGATAGACGGCCTTGGTGTTGGGCTGGATGGCATTCTCCACCTCAGCCAGATCGTGTGCATTGACAAAGGTAGTGGTGACACCGAACTGGGTCAGGGTGTGCTCCAGCAGGTTGTAGCTGCCGCCGTAGATGGTCTTCTGGGCCACGATGTGGTCACCGGCCTGTGCCAGTGCTTCGATGGTGTAGGTGATGGCAGCGGCACCGGAGGCGGTTGCCAGAGCAGCCACGCCGCCCTCCAGAGCAGCGATGCGCTTCTCGAACACGTCCTGCGTGGAGTTGGTCAGGCGGCCGTAGATGTTGCCGGCATCTGCCAGACCAAAGCGGTCTGCTGCGTGCTGGCTGTTGCGGAACACATAAGAAGTGGTCTGATAGATAGGCACTGCACGGGAATCGGTTGCGGGATCGGCCTGCTCCTGACCAACGTGAAGCTGCAGGGTCTCAAATTTATAGTTAGACATAGTATTTTACCTCTCTATTTATACTTTTAGTATAATTTTCTGATACACAAAAAATCCCGATGCGTGATACAAAAGCGCACCGGGCAAACACAATTCAAAGCGATTCTGTCAACGTCACATTCGGGTACACATTCGTGCACAGCAAGAGGGCATCGTACAGTTCACAGCCAGATGTTCTGCCCGGTCACCGCACATTCGCCCACAGCGGAAGTTTGCATGCAGCAGGTCGTTCCAAATCAGCTTCATATCCGTGCCCTCCTTTCCCGTAAAACTCTTTCCCACTCATCTACAAACCGGCACCTCTATCTGCTCTGTACCGGGAAGCAAAACCTTTGCTTTCTTTTTCCCACTAGGTTTGTGGATTTGTTGTTTGCATTATATTCTCTCTTACCCAGTTTGTCAATAGGTTAATTCCAGTTTTTTTCAAATTGAGTTTTCTGCACGATGGGCAGCCCGCATTTGCAGCATCCCGTTGTGCAGTTCCAACAGGAGTAACACTTCTGCTTCTTCGAAAATTTTTATTTTTCCATTGATAAAACCTTAAAATTTTATTGTTATACTAAAGCTGTTCCTTGCAAACGCCCTGCAAATCGTTTATTATGGTAGCGTTCTTTTTTATCATCAAAGGAGTTTTTTCGATGCTGCATCGTTTCTTTCATTTTTTAAAGCAGAGCCTGCTCGTTGTTCTTTGCATCCTGCTGCTTGGCGGGCTGCTGGCAGGCGGCTGGTTCTTTTATCAGGGCAGGCAGCTGTACCGCAGTGCCGCCAGCAGTTACCCAGTGGCTTCCATGTACGACACCATCTGTGCCCGCGGGAGCTATACTTCCTACGATGCGCTGCCGCAGATCTATATTAACGCAGTCATCTGCACCGAGGACGAGCATTTTATGACCCACAAGGGCATCGACCCGGGGGCCATTGCCCGCGCCCTGCTGGCCGACCTGCGCACCCACTCGCTGGCCGAGGGTGGCAGCACCCTGACCCAGCAGCTTGCCAAGAACGAGCTGTTCACGCAGGACAAGCATCTGGCCCGCAAGGCTGCCGAGATGCTTGCTGCTTTTGATATTGAAAAGACCTACTCCAAGCAGCAGATCTTTGAGATGTACGCCAACACCATCTATTTTGGCAGCGGGTATTATGGCATTGCAGAAGCTGCCGAGGGCTACTTTGGCAAGGAACCGGCCCAGCTGACCGATGTCGAAGCGATCTATCTGGCGGGTATGCCCAACGCGCCTTCCACCTACGCCAGCAGCCCGGAGCTTGCCTTCAAGCGGATGCAGGTGGTGCTCAAGCGGATGGTCAAGTGCCGCGTGCTCACCCAGCAGCAGGCCGATGCCATTGCCGCAGATGCTGAAAACTTAACGGTTTAAACAAGACACCGCGCCCTGTCTGCTGCGGATCAGACAAGGCGCGGTGTTTTGTTTTGCGGTATTTGGTTTGGTAAAGGAGGAATCATGTTACCCGTTCAGGCGGTTGCGGCCCCGCCTGTCGGTAGCATTATCATACCAAAGAATTTCTGCGAAACCATGTTCTTTTTATGAAGATTTTGTAAACTCACTCCGGGGCTTTCATGCTTTCCACCATGCTGATATGCCGCACATGCCGCCGCATGGCAAAGCACACCACAAAGGTGAACAGCATGGTCAGCGCCACTGCCAGCAGATAGCTGCGGGGTGCAATGGTGCGAATGAACATCAGCTGATCCATTTCCACGGTCAGGATGATGAACCGGTGCAGCGGCACACCCAGCAGCAGGCCCACGCCGGAGCCGATGAGGGACAAAAGGTCGATCTCGCGGAAGATGTAGCGGTACACTTCTTTGTCATAGAAGCCCAGCACCTTGATAGTGGCAAGCTCCTTTTTGCGCTCGGCAAGGTTGACGCTGATCAGGTTGTACAGCACCACCGCCGCCAGCGCCGCCGCGCACACACGATGATCAGCACCACCACGTAGTTCAGGCTGCCGATCAGGCTGCCGAACATGGAGGTGGTGTCCTCGGTGAAGCTGACGCTGCTCACATAGTTGCAGTCCAGCAGCTTTGTGCGCAGGGCGTTGTACTCCGCCTCGGTGGTACAGCCGGTCAGGCCGTAGACGGTGTTCCACTCCGGCGTGCTGCCCAGCAGGGCCTGCAGCTGCGCATTGGAGAGATACAGCCGGGTGAACATGTAGTTCTCGGTAATGCCGGTCAGGGTCAGCTGCACGCGGCTCCCGTCTGCAGCCTCCACATAGAACGTATCGCCCACGCTCAGCTCCAGATTCAGGGCCGTTTTTTCGGTCAGGATCACGCTGTCCTCTTCAAAGGGAATGGGGTCGTGGCCCACCCGGGTGCGGAAGGTGAAGTATTCGGTCATCCGGGCATCGTCCTCCGCGCCTACGATGCTGACATCGGCGCTCCCGCCCTCTTCATTATAAAGGGTGGTGGACTTTGTGTAGAACGCGCCCCAGCTGTGGACCGCACTGCTGCTGTCCAGCGTGTCGGCAAGGCCCTGCTCCATGGTCAGCGCCTTTTCATCGCTGAGCGAGATGGTGAGATCGTTGTGGGTCAGCTGCCCGGACTGCTTGTCCACGATGGGCAGGATGGAATCCTGAATGCCAAAACCGATCAGCAGCAGCGCCGTGCAGCCTGCCACGCCCAGCACTGTCATGAAGAAGCGCTTTTTGTAGCGGAACAGGTTGCGGGCTGTGGTCTTTTGGGAGAAGCTCATGTGCTGCCACAGCGGGGTGATGTACTCCAAAAAGATGCGCTTGCCTGCCACCGGGGCCCGGGGCAGCAGCAAAGCTGCAGTCTTTTCCTTCAGGCTGGCACGGCAGGCGTTCCATGTAGCAAAACCGATGACGGCCGCGCTGATGGCTACGCTGGCTGCCGCCATGCCGGGGTAAAAGTGCAGCGTAAAGGTGGACATGCTGAAGATCATCTGGTAAGCATACCAGATGATGAGCGGGAACACCACAAAACCGATGACCATGCCCACGATGCTGCCCAGCACGCTGGCGCTGAGGGCATAGAACAGATACTTGCCTGCGATCTTTGCGTTGGAGTAACCCAGAGCTTTCAGAGTACCCAGCTGCAGGCGGTTCTCGTCCACCATGCGGGTCATAGTAGTAGTGGCCACCAGCGCCGCCACCAGGAAGAAGAACACCGGGAACACCCGTGCAATGGCATCCATGCGGTCGGCATACTGCTCAAAGGTGACAAAGCTCATGGTGGAGCCGCGGTCCAGCACATACCACTCGCCGCTCTTGATCTGGCTCACCTGCTCCTCGGCATCGTTCAGCTGGGCAAGGCCGTCGGCCAGCTGCTGTTCGGCATCGGCCTTCCGACTCTCGTACTCCGCGCGGGAATCGGCCAGCTGCTGCACGCCGTCGTTGTACTGCTGCCAGCCTTCGTCCAGCCGGGTGCGAGCCGCATCAAACTGGGTGTAGGCTGTGGCCGTGCCGGTGGTGAGCTGCAGCTGCCCCTGCAGAAGCTTTACCTTCATCTGGCGCAGTGCTGCCTTTGCCTCGGTCACCAGCTGCTCGTTGGAAAGGCTGGGCGAAGAGATCAGCCCCTGTGCATACATCTGGCGCTTGCCCTCGTCCAGCTGGGCCTGATAGCCGTTCAGCTGGCCGCTGATGTTGTCGTAAGCATCCTGCGCCTTCTGCAGGGCATCCCGCAGGTCGGTGTATTCCTCGTCGGCGGGCTCGGCCTCGTCCAGCGCCTTCTGCGCGTTGTGCAGAGCCGTTTCTGCATAGCCCAGCAGCGGGTCGGCTACCTTTTTCAGGTTCACCAGCATCTCGATCTGCTGCAGCTGATCCTCAAATTCCAGCAGCTGCTGCTCGCCGCTCACCAGCTCGTCCGCACCGCCCTGCATGGTGTCCGGCAGAGCCTTTTTGTTGGCGGCAAGCTCCGCTTCGCCCGCGTCCAGCTGGGCTTTGGCGCTGTCCAGCTGTGCCTGTGCATCGGCCAGCTGCTGCTCTGCCTCTGCAAACTGACGGTCTGCTTCGGCTTTTTTGTCGTTGTACTCGGCCCGGGCGTCGGCCAGCTCTGCACTGGCGTCCTCGATCAGCTCCGCCCGCCGGGCCGTGCACTGTGCGCCGCTGATGGCCTTTACCCTTACGGCTGTGTCATCCACTGCTGCCTGATACGCGTCCGAGTAATTATCATACAGGCCGGCATTTTTTACTTTGAGATAGCACGCCGTATAATAATCCGTGGTCAGGCTGCCCTCCGGCAGGAATACGATATCATCCAGCTGGCCGTCACCGGCGGTGCTGCTCTCCTTGTCCGTGGAAAAATGCTGCGGGTCCTGCACGGTGCCCACTACCGTGAACTGCTTCCGGCTCACATGTTCGGTGTCCTCCGGCAGGGTGAGCACCGTGCCCGGTTCCACCGGGTCGCCGTAGCCCATCACATGCACCACGCACTCATCCGGGGCCTCAGGCATCCGGCCCGACAGCAGCACCAGGCGGTTCATATTTTCTGCCGTGTCGGCCCCGGGGTCGGCGGGCAGCTGCTGCAGGCGCACCACCGCCGTCTCGCTCTGGCCCTGCCACTGGGCCTCCACGTCCTGATATTTTACCGGCTGCACGGCCTCCACGCCGTCCACGGCGGCAATGGCGGCAATATCCTCCTCCGAAAGGCCCAGCGTGGACAGCACCCGCAGGTCGAACACGTTCTGCTGCACGTAGTATTTCTGCCCGGCGATGCGCATGCTGGGCGCAAAACTCATCAGGCCGGTCAGCATCATCACGCCCAGCGCTACGATGCCGAACAGCGAGACCATGCGGCTCAGGTTGTCCTTCATTTCCCGCAGGATGTTTTTACGATAACTTTTCAGCACAGCTCTCACCACTCAATCTCCTGCACCGGCACAGGGTGCTCGTTGACCTGATTGGAGACGATCTTACCGCTGCGCACCTGAATGATGCGGTCTGCCATCGCCGTCAGGGCGGTGTTGTGGGTAATAACGATCACCGTGCGGCCGGTGCGGCGGCAGGTATCCTGCAAAAGGGCCAGCACCTGCTTGCCGGTCTTGTAGTCCAGTGCACCGGTGGGCTCGTCGCAGAGCAGAAGCTTGGGGTTTTTGGCCAGTGCGCGGGCAATGGACACCCGCTGCTGCTCGCCGCCGGAAAGCTGGGCCGGGAAGTTGTTCAGCCGCTCTCCCAGACCCACGCTGCGCAGGGTCTCTTTGGGGTCCAGCGGGTCGCGGCAGATCTCGCTGGCCAGCTCCACATTCTCCAGTGCGGTCAGGTTCTGCACAAGGTTGTAGAACTGGAACACAAAGCCCACATCGTACCGGCGGTAAGTCGTCAGCTCTCTGGCGGTAAAGTGGCTCACGTTCTGGCCGTCCAGCCAGACGTTTCCCTCGTCGCAGCTGTCCATGCCGCCAAGGATGTTCAGCAGGGTGGTCTTGCCTGCGCCGGAGGGCCCCACGATGATGCAGAACTCGCCCTTATCCACATAGAAATTCAGGTGGTCTGCGGCGGCGATCTTCACACTGCCGGTCTGGTAGTATTTGCAAACGTCCTCAAACTCCACAAAATGCTCCATGGCGTTTTTTCCTTTCTATCGGGAATGCATACTGTTTCAATTTAACTATAACATCTCCCGGCAGACTTTGCAAAGACATCTGCGCAAATTTTCAAAAACTTAACAGAAAAGCGCAAAAAGGGCCGCTGCACATCCCTGCGTGCAGCAGCCCTTTCATCATTTGATCTCAGCGGTCAGCGCCCCACGATCAAATCGCGGCGGCAGCGCAGGCCCACGGTGAGGAAGGTGTTTTCGCCCAGTCGGCGCAGCACCACGCGGTCGGTGCCCTTCTGGCCCTCCACCAGCAGAGACAGGTTCAGGGTGGTGGAGCCCTTCTCAGTCTGGACCACCAGCGTGCTCACGCCCTCGTTCAGCAGGGTCTGCATGTCCTGCACGGTGGTGCGGAAAGTAGCAGAACCGGCGGGCACATCCAGCGTCAGCACACTGTCCTTCTGGCGGGCAGTGTACAGCACTTCTCTGCCGAACAGGCCCTTGACGGTGTAACGGGCCTCGCTCTTTTTCGCCGCTGCATCTGCGGACGGGGCGGCCAGCTCATCGCCGGAGATCAGCATGATATTTCCCTGAATGGGGTTTCCCTCCGGTGCGCCGTAGCCGCCGTAGGTGGGGTCCTTTTCGCCGATCGCCACATCGGCGCTGTGCAGGGCGATATCCCCCTGCACCATCTGCTCCTGTGGGGGCAGATAGCCTGCGGCAGCAGGGTCGTTGATGTCTGCCTCTGCGGCAAATGCGCCCACGCTCAGCATGGCGGCAGCACCCAGCACTGCAGCGGTGGTGGTGACGGTACGGACAAATTTATGGTTCAGTTTCATTTGGAATACCTCCGTTGACGGCGGTTTTGCACCGCACATTTTTGTTTTGTGGAAAACCATGGTCTGCCATGCGGTGTAATACAAAACCGCCGCATCTGTCTTATAAACGGATGCGGCGGCGGGATTATTGCAGCAGGCTAAAAAAAATTTTTGGCAGCTCTGCCGCCGGGGTCACTGGGCCTGTGCCGGTTCCCGGTTCAGGATCTCCATGAACTCCTCGCCGGTGATGGTCTCCTTCTGGTACAGATACTGTGCCAGCTCGTCCAGCTTGGCGCGGTTGTCGGTCAGGATGCGGACAGCCTTTTCGTGCTGGGCCTTGACCAGCTCCACCACCTTCTGGTCGATCTCGCGCTGGGTCTGGGCCGAGCAGGCCAGCGAGGTGTCACCGCCCAGATACTGGTTGTTCACGGTCTCCAGCGCCACCATGTCAAAGTCCTTGCTCATGCCGTAGCGGGTAAGCATGGCGCGGGCAAGCTTGGTGGCCTGCTCGATATCGTTGGAGGCACCGGTGGTGATGGATCGGAACACCACTTCCTCGGCGGCGCGTCCGCCGGTGAGGGTGGCGATCTTGTTTTCCAGCTCTTCCTTGCTCATCAGGTAGTGGTTGCCCTCGTCCACCTGCATGGTGTAGCCCAGTGCGCCGGAGGTGCGGGGGATGATGGTGATCTTCTGTACAGCGGAGTTGGTCTGCTTGGCAGCCACCAGTGCGTGGCCGATCTCGTGGTAGGCCACGATGCATTTTTCCTTATCGGTGAGGATGGCGTTCTTCTTCTGGTAGCCTGCAATGACCACCTCGATGCTCTCTTCCAGATCAGCCTGCGTCACGCTCTTGCGGCCTGCACGCACAGCGCGCAGAGCTGCTTCGTTGACGATGTTGGCAAGTTCCGCACCGGAGGCACCGGAAGCCATCCGGGCCACGGTGTTGAAATCAATGCCCGGGGCCAGCGCTACCTTTTTGGCGTGGACCTTGAGGATCTCTTCGCGGCCCTTCAGGTCGGGCAGCTCCACCGGCACACGGCGGTCAAAACGTCCGGGACGGGTCAGCGCCGGGTCCAGCGAATCCGGGCGGTTGGTAGCCGCCAGAATGATGACGCCGGTGTTGCTCTCAAAGCCGTCCATCTCGGTGAGCAGCTGGTTCAAAGTCTGCTCACGCTCGTCGTTGCCGCCGAGATTGCCGCTGTTGCGCTTCTGACCGATGGCATCGATCTCATCGATGAACACGATGCAGGGGGCCTTTTCCTTGGCCTGTCGGAACAGGTCGCGCACCTTGGATGCGCCCATGCCCACGAACATCTCCACGAATTCAGAACCGGAAATGGAGAAGAACGGCACATTGGATTCGCCTGCCACGGCCTTAGCCAGCATGGTCTTGCCGGTGCCCGGAGGGCCCACCAGCAGGATGCCCTTTGGCATGGATGCGCCAATGCTCTCGTACTTGCCGGGGTCGTGCAGGTAATCCACGATCTCCTGCAGGTTTTCCTTAGCTTCATCCTCACCGGCAACATCCGCAAAGCGGATGCCGTGGGTGGACTGCACATAGACCTTGGCGTTGGACTTGCCCACGCCGCCGAACATCATGGACCCCGGGCCGCCGCCGGCCTTTTCCATCAGCTTTTTGTTCATCTGGTTGCCGATGAAGCTGAACAACAGGATGGGCAGCAGGAACCAGATCAGGAAATTGAGCATCGGCGACCCCTGCTCCACGATCTCGCTGGAAAACTGTGCTCCGGCATCATACAGGCGCTGGGTAAGCTCCGGGTCGTTCATCAGGCCGGTCTTGTAGATCTGCTTGTTGTCCTTATCCGTAAAAATGATCTGATTGGATTCGATATCCACACGGCCGATGTTCTTTTTCCTCGGTCATGGTCATAAAGGTACCGTAGTCCACTTCCTCCACCTGACGCTCGCTCATCCACGGCAGCAGCGGGTAGCGATCTCGTAGCCGCCCCAGACTGCTGCGCCGCCCACCAGAACGGCTGCAACAGCGCCGCCTGCGCCGGAATCGCCGCCGGTAAAGTCGTCATCGCCGGGCACGACAGGAGGAGTGCCCACAGCGGTAATGGAGATGTACGAAGGTACAGGATTCGTCTCAGGATTCGTCTCAGTGTTCGGCACAGTGTAAGAAGTTGTGCCTTCTTCGTCCGTATAAGCAACCGTTGCACTTTCAGCATTCTCGCCGGTCTTCACCTCATAACCCTTGGCAGGATTCTGTTTGTAGACCAGTTTGCTCTCCACTACAGCGCCAGTGCCCTTGTTTTCCAGCACCACATCACCAGAGCAGGTGATTTCAGCATCACCGCCAATGGTTGCTCCTTCGTCTCGCTTACCAGAAATGGTCACGTCTGTTGCGCCAGTGATCGTCAGCTTGCCATCATGGAGTGCCGCAGCATTCTTACTTGTGATCTTCACTTCACCACTGCAATTGATGGACGAATCGAGGTAACTGCGCGAATCCCAGACAGCGCGCTGGTTTGCAGTGATCGTCACATTAGCCGCCTTGGTGATCACGACCGGGTCCCAAACTGCACCGCCATTCTGGCTGGTGATCTCCACATTACCGCTGCACTCAATCTCGGCTCTGCCATAGATGGTATAGTTGTTTCCATCTTCATCGGTGCTTGTACGGCCCTCACCATGGATGGTCACATTCTGTGCGCTCTGAACATCGAGATTGCCGTGGTCACCATAACCCAGCACATTGCCAGAACCGGTATTATCCATCAGGATGTCACCGGCGCAGGTAATAGTAGCGTCCCCGTGATAAGGGCGGTGGAGGATACGCCCGTTACCTTCACATCCTGTGCGCCGGTAACGGTCAGGCTGCCATTTACCACAGCACCGTTCGCATTGCTCAGTACCACATCCACCTTATCCTCGAGATCGTCAGTGATCTCGACCTTCATCTTGCCAAAGCTGCCGGTACCGGTCAGGGTGTGGGTATCCGGGTCATAGGTGAGCTTGTCGTTTCCGACTTCAAGAATGTGCCCGCAGTTTTCGCTCGTCACTTCAATGGGAGGATTATTGCCTATCGTGACTTTGATGCCGTAGTTGACCCCTTCATCAGGTTCAGGGATTTCCTTGACCCAGTTAGCAGTCAGGGTCATGTTTTTGTTCACAGTAACGGTGATATTTTCGCTGGTCTCTTCGCTGCCAGTCCAGCCCTTAAACGTCCACTGGCCTTCGCCCGGTGCAACAGCCTTGATGGTCAGTTCTTTGCCGTTTTCCACCTTATAAGTAGTGGTGCCATTTTCACCAGCAGTGCCAACCAACTTGGTTTCGCCCTCATAGGCTTCGGCATACTTCAGGGTAAGAGTATGGGTGGTCCGTTCTACCCATTTAGCAGTCAGGGTCATATCTTCGGTCACGGTAACAGTGATTTTTTCGCTGGTTTCTTCACGGTCTATCCAGCCACCAAACTTCCACTGGCCTTCGCCCGGTGCAACAGCCTTGACGTAGACTGTCTTGCCCTCGTCCACATGATAGGTAGAAGTGCCGTTTGCGCTCGTTGCATTGATCAGCTCCGTGGTGTACGCTGCATCCGTGTAAGCCTTGGCATTCGTCAGCGTGAGCGTCTTGTTGCTCGGATTCACATACTCGATTCTGAAATAAGAGTATCTTGCACAATCATTCGCGTCCTGGGTCTCAGTGCTCTCGGCCTCGGAGCTGCCTGCATAATAGCGGGCAACGTAACCAGTCGGCAGATTCCTTACCTCCACCGTGCCTGCCTGAACTGCCTCATAACCGTAGGTATTGCAAAGCGTGACCGCACCAGTGCAGTGATCAAGTACCAGCTTGCCTGCTTTACCCCTGTCGCCGATTACGCCATAAATAGCAAAAAAGCGGTAGCCTGAATTTTTTGCGCATTGTGCACGGTCAGGGTTCCGCTGACGGTCGAGCCGTTTCCGCAATTCAGAGAAAGGGTCTGACAGTTGATATCTGCACCGCCGTTGAGGATGCCGTCAATGCTCACATCCTGTGCGCTGTTCACAGTCAGCTTGCCTTCAACAGCCTGATTTACCAAGCTGATGTTATTATAGTCAAGGTTGCCGCTGATTCTCACATCACCAGCGCTAGTAATCGTTGCATCACCGCGAATCGCAGCATCAGTGCCGGAATCGGATTTTGTGACGGTCAGATCATTGACAGTTGCATTCAGGCTACCATTCACGGCGTAAGATTCACCCTTGATGGTGACGTTTTTTCCACCGTTAAGGGTTACATCGCCATTAAAGCCGCCTTCAAACGCAAAGCCATCGTCATAAGACACGGCGGGATAACCTAAAGGCCATGTCTCGTCAGAGCTGACAGTTCCACCATTCGCCGTCAGGTTGTAAGTAGTATTGCCCACCGTAACGGTCAGAGTATGCGTCGCCACGGGAGCATCCTCTGCCGCCAGTGCGCTGAGGGGCTTGCCGCCTGCAGCAGCAGGCCAAGGCTCAGCAGCCCGGCAAGGAATTTACGGGTACGTAGTTTCATGTAGGGTGTACCTCCTCTGTTCTATCTTTGATCCTATCATACACCCGTAGCTCCCCCGGGCATTCGTTTGACACG
>VOFC01006692.1_pt1 | contig 59263 bp, 78 predicted proteins | sample 5384161 | NCBI WGS metagenome assembly VOFC01 (sample SAMN12384722, study PRJNA508395) | human gut metagenome | isolation source: healthy gut B | host: Homo sapiens
CAAAGCTGATACCATCGGATACTGGAGATCGCCGAGATAATAATGATTGCCTTGCAGCGATCTCTGAACTCGATGATTTCAAATAATCGCGGCATTTCTCGATGCTCAGATCCATTAAAGCCAATCATCTATCACCATGAGATCATAAGCTGCCATTTCATTCGAATACTCAAAGTAAGTACCTTCCTGCCTGGCATGATCTGATTCCTTTAAGAGGTGTTCGCACGTATGTATTTAACAGCATTTGGTTCTGATGCATTGTTAGATACATAAGGCGCAGGCGATGCGTTTTTCCAGCACCGGCCCCTCCGGTCACCAGCAGGTTATGGCTCATCGATCCAACTCGGCCGAAGTTCTATGACGTGTATTCAGCTGGACGTTCTGGATCATAGATTGAGCTGTCAAGATCAGCTGCAGGATATTTCAGGGTCGCTTTCTTCATGAGACGTTTAAACTTTTTGGTTCCAGCAGCTGCTTTTCAAATGCTTCAGCCATACCGGGTATGTTCTGTTCCTTTGTGAGTTTATCGTTATAAAGATATCTTTTAATCTTGTATGCCATAGTACGTCACCCTTTACTTATAGTAGTCCTTTCCTCTGATATTTTCATGATTGGGCAGTGTTCCTGGTGAATGCTCGGGGAGTTCCTTCACATCCATCTTTTTCAGCATCTGCTTGAAGGTAAAATACTTACAGGAATTGATCTCTATACATTTACGGGCAACTTCTTCAGCAGCACCTTTCAGGATTGTTTTTACTTTATGCAGGATACCAGGCATTATAGGACGCCTCTTCATGTTTTGATGATTTGCTGAGTCTGTCAACTGCCCTGCATCGCAGGACTAAATGGTGAAGCCCAGCGGCGGTAATAATACAATTACCATCCTTTGAATTGACTTCTTTGTAATAAAGGGTGTGTTCTGTGGGCATAGCGTTCATCTACCGTGATATACAGCGGAAACTCCCTGCGGGCGACCGCTTATGTGTACAGATCAGCCGGATTATACTGATCCTGATTCTAGAAGCGGTTGCCTTCAGGATTGCAGCAGGCTTGCCACAGCAAGAGTACAATACGGAGTAGTAGTGGCCGTCACCAGATGTGGTAGTTGTTGGGAACTTTTAGACCGCTTTATGGGTCAAGCCAAAAATATCCGCCTGCAGTGGCTCTTCATACATGGCTTGGAGTCATACCCTTTCGAAAGCCATCCGTCTTGAGAAGTCCTTGCCTGAAAAGTAACGCTTCATTGAGGACTGCTACTATTTTTTTGATTTCAGCATTCAGGTCTTCAAATGATACATATATCTTTTCTTTAAGTTTCAACCAGGTGTATTTCAAGATAACGTACATGATTTTTCAACTGTAGGCTTGCCTTTTCGGTTTTCTAGAAGCGGGTGGTGGAAGAACTATAGTTTCATAGAAATCTTCCAGATCTGCAAATGTAGACTGCAGGATAAGTTCATCCTTTGAAAAAGTGTTACAGCAGTTCGCAGGTTATCGGGCAGCCAGTATTAAATAACAACCATAAAAATGAAACAGCATGGGCACAGCCTTCTATAAAACATGGGAGCTTCTCATTTGGAAAAGCTTCTGCATGAATCAGACTGCTGACTCGAGGTGGTCGCAAAGATATGAACTTTTGATCTCGCCCGTTTCGGTATCTGTTAACAGTTCCGGCTGATCACCGACCCGATTTATTGGTATGCCATCTTTTCACCGGGGATTCGGTTTACGGGCCATGCTTTGGCGCACGGCAACGTGATCCCTGCCCCTGCGGTGAGAGCGGTACTCCTATCAGCCTGGTACCAGTGTCAGGATTATGGAGTGTTTCGGAACTCTCGCCCTTTTGTCTGCGAATCGGCTGTATTTGACCGGCTCATCATTGTGGCGGTGAGACCTCCCAGGCCATCTTTTCGCCACCTGCATGTAAATCATCTGAACCAGGGTCGCCTTGGAGCCCGGCGTTGCCCAAGGCAGATTCTGGGACGGCGCTCACGGTAGAGAATTTTGCCCTGAAGGGCGGCAGCATGGGCAGTGTTCCGTTCTTGAAAAAATGATGCCGCTGGGAGGACGTCCAATGAGCTGAAGGAATCTTTACTCCGATCAAATAGAAAAAATCTTGATTCCTACTTCCAAACTGATCTATCAGCGCGCACCGGTCAGCGCGCTGCTGGCGGAAAACATCATGCCCGGTGCGGCTGACATGTGCTGATCACGGGAATATCCATCCCCAGGCACTGTTACGCCGAGGGGCTGGTGCTCTGTGATGAAAAACGGCACTGTTCTGATGCTCCCCCTCATCTGCGTCCCTCCAAGGAGTCTGCTTTTCATCTTGGCATCTACCGAATCCGCCCTTCTGCACAATATGTTCTGCATGCTCACCCTGTGTTTCCACGATTTGGTCCATAAATCAGAGCTCCCCGCGAATCACAATTAAACCCTGTCCATGTCCCCCATCCCGTGATGGACAACCGGGGTCTGCTTTCGATCTGGCGGAGAAGGTGCTCACAGCGGTCTCACACCTAAAGATACCACAGCTTTTCTCTGATGGAAGCTCATGGCGTTCTGATCCTTGGAGAAACTATGGAGAACTGCTTTCATCAGGCTGAACTGCTGGGGGACAGCGCCAAAATTGCCGTCTTCTTCAGAAACTACTCCCACCCCTAAGCGCTGTTCACCGCCTCACAGGCAGAGCGGGTCAGATAAGAAGAGTAAAATGAACACACTGAAAGGAGAACCAGAAATGAAACAATTCAAAAACTTGCCGCTCGTTCTGCTTGCCGCCGCCCTTCCTGACGTTACCGCCGCCTGCGGCGATGGAGGCACTTCCTCGCTTCCTCAGGCACATCTTCGCTGACTCCTCCTCCCCTTTCTGCAGACGCTGTAACCTTTACTGTTACGGCAGATGTCACTGGGGACCGGGCTCCCTATGTGGAGCGCTTTGCTCAGCTGGTTGAAGAAAAAAACGGAAGGCCGTTACACTGCTTCCATTATTGCAGCTGGTTCCTCTGGGCACTGGCTCTGATATGGCCCAGATGCTTCAGATGGGCACGCTGGATGTGCTGATGAGCGATGACATGACCATGGATCGGTGTACTGGACGGTGCGCTGGGCTTTGCTTGGCTCCCCGGACTGGTGGCGGATTATGAGGAAGTCTGACGCCTACTATAATAATGGCTGGATTGCGGACAAGGTAGCGGAGATTATGGCGGAGAACGGCCTGATTCGAATCTCCTCCTTCTGCAACGGCTTCCCGCCAGGTAGGCAACATTGTCCGCCCGGTCACCTGAAATGTCCGATCTGGCGGGACTGAAAATCCGCACCCCCTCCGTAGAATCTGTGGTGGAATTTTTACGAAGTGCGGTGCCCTGCCTGTGATGATCTCCGGCTCTGAGGTGCTGAATGCCCTGCAGACCGGTACAGTGGACGGCTGGATAACGCCGTGTTTAACTACACCAACCAAGGCATCACTGATGTGATCACCCACATCACTGAGCTGAATTACTGCTATTCCGGCGGCTGCTTTATCGCCGGTTCCCCCTGCTGGGACAAGCTCAGCGATGAGGACAAGGCCATTTTTGCGGAATGTGCTCAACTCGCTTCTGATGAGTTTACCACCTTCTTCCGGAAAAAGACGGAGTCCATGACTCAGGAGGGCCTGAAAGCGGTCAATGGACCGTGGATCAGCCTTCTGACGATATGAAGGCTGCCATGCAGGAGATTTCCGAGGAAATCTGGGAGGAGAGCCGGGAGAAATATGGTGATGAAATCATGGATGTCATCATCAGCGGCGAGTATAGAACACTGTCTGAAAGTTGATTTTCTATAATCCTGGATTGATACACTAAAACGGAGCCTGAGGTTTTCTGGGGAGAGCTTCAGGCTCCCTCTTCCAATAACTTTTCAACTGCAAAGGAGGGAGTTTCCCCCATGAAATCACAAAGCACCCTGTTTCAGGGAGCCAAGCGGCTCAACAATGTTCTGCTGGGGATTGAGACCTTTTTATGGCCCTCATCACCATCGCATTGGTGGCGGCAATTTTTATTGAGGTAATCTGCCGTTACTTTCTGTTTATCTCGCTGCTTGGGCTGAGGAACTCACCCTGGTATCTGTTTATCTGGCTCACCTATATTGGCTCTGCCTATGCGGTCTATGAGGGCAGCCATACAGAAATTGATGTCCTCAAGCAGGTAGTTGCAAATTTCAAAGAACCCGCCCGAAGGCAGGGGCTCAGGCTGCTGGAGTTGTTTGCCATTTTGTCCACCTTTCTTTTTTCCCTTTTTTGGTGTTTGGCAAGCTGTTTTTTTGATTACATGATGACCATTTTGGGCCACGACCCAGACCTCCCCACCATGAGGATCCCCATGGGCCTGGATTCATCTGCCTGTATTTATCGGCGTAGTGCTTTGTGCTCTTCATGAGGTCTATCTGTTTATGGAGTGGATGGTCGGGGCCGTGAGGGCGGTGAGCCCCAGGCCACCGCACAATGACTTGAAAGAGGTGAAATTATGTCTGCCCTTACCGCACTTCTCGTCTTTCTGATTTCTTTCGCACTGGTCGCGGTGTTGTTCCGAATGCCGGTATCTTTGCTCTGGGCACCTCTTCCCTGCTGGTTCTGGCCTATGCCGGCTTCCAGCTGGTCACGGTCCCCCAGTTTGCTTTCTCCGGTCTCGACAGCTTCGCGCTTCTGGCGATTCCCCTTCTACATTTTTGCCGGTGTTATCATGGAATACAGTGGCATCTCCAAATGCTGATCGACTGGGTAAAGTCCTTTGTAGGCCGGGTCCGGGGTGCCACTGGCATTATTACGACCTGTGCCTGCATGGCCTTTTGGCGTTCTTACTGGCTCAGCTATGGCCACCATCAGCGCCATTGGAAAAATGATGGTGCCTGAACTGGAGAAAGAGGGTATCCCCCACGGCTATTCCTCTGCTCTGCTGGCCGCTACCTGTTTTCTTGGGATCCTGATTCCCCCAGTGTCCCCGGAATCATGTATGCTGGCCTCCCGGAGCCAAGATCACCCCCGTATGGATGTCCACCATCGGCCCTGCTTTTATTTTTGCCATTGGCTATTTTATCATCAACTATTTCCGAATCGGCCGCCACCAAGCCAGGCCGGAAAAGTTGAATTTCATCCCACAGCCAAACTGCTGGAGATTGAAAGTCCACTCTTTACGCCATCCCCGCTCTGCTGATGCCCATTATCATCTACGGCTGTATTTTACGGCGGGCTGTGCACGGTTACCGAAGCTGGTGCTGTCAGCTGCGTCTATGGAATCTTATATTTTTCTTTGTTCTGAAGATTATCGATAAAAAGAAAATCCAAATTACCTTCTGGCGCTGCTGTGCCATTGCCGGCGCCTCCACTGCCGTGATCGGTCTGCTGAACGCCTTCTCTGCTGTCGCAGGCAAAGTAATGACTTTGGCGGGCATTTCCAACTTTCTCTCCAACCTGATTACCGAAAATATCAGCAGCCGCGTTGGTTTTCTTTTGATGATCAATGTCATCTTCCTGTTCATGGGAACCTTTATGGATATCAATGCCACCATCCTGATTATGACCCCCTCTTCTGCTGCCAGTGGCACAGACCATGGAATTGACCCCATCCACTTTGGTGCCATCATGCTGGTAAATATGTGCGTCGGCTTTTGACTCCTCCCTTTGCTGTTGGAATCTTTGTCAGCACTAAAATTGCTCATTCTACATTTGGAGATACTGTGCGGGAGGCAGTTCCTTTCATCGGTCGGCTTAATTGCCATTGTTATTACCACCTTCTGTCCTGAATATATAAATTTCTTTGTCAACCTATTTTCATAACTGTTCGTTAAGCTCTGTAGTCAAAAGAAAAGAGGAAATTCTTTATGATTGGAAAGGAAATACGCCTGAAGCGCCTGATTCCAGGCACGGATGGAAAATATTTTGGTTTAACTGTGGACCACGCCATTGCCCGCGGTGTCATGCCTGGCCTTGATACGATAGATGACACCCTGAGCAAGATGGTCGCCGGAGGTCCCAATGCCATCACTATGCATAAGGGCATTGCAGAAAATGCTTTGCGCCCTATGCGGCAAGGTCGCCCTCGTGCTGAAGCTCACCACCTTCGGCGTGTATCACTTTGACGAAGATGTCCAAGTAGCCGATGTGGAGGAGGGACTTCTCATGGGGGCCGATGCGGTCTCTGCCGGCTGCATTGTGGGCGGTGACAATCAGGACCAGCAGCTCAGAATGCTCGGCCGCATCAGCAAAGAGGCCCCTGAGAGCGGAAATGCCTCTGATCTGTCATATCTATCCCAGAGGAAATCATATCACTGGGGCTGACCAGTACAGTGTGGAAAATGTCACCTATGCGGCCCGGGCTGCCGCGGAACTCGGAGTAGATCTGATCAAGACCAACTATACCGGTGACTTGGACAGTTTTGCCAAAGTGGTCCAGGCGGTTCCGGCCCGCGTCGCCATTGCAGGCGGATTGAAGTGTGAAACCGTAAAGGAATATTTGCAGATGACCCGAAATGTTATGGACGCAGGGGCTGCAGGGGTTACATATGGCCGGTTTGTCTTCCGCTACCGGGACATAACCGCGTTGGTCAAGACCTTGAGCCAGGTAATTCATAACGGCATCTCTGTTCAAGAGGGGCTGGAGCTGCTGGAATATTTGGAGCGGGAACATCAGAAGGGTGGGGAACCATGTACCTGAACATTGATTCCGGAAAGTTGCGGGATGTGGTCGCATTTGGGCGTGCCACCATCGACCTCTACGCCAATGAGATTGGGCCCATGGAGGACGCGGTCACTTTCCATAAATATGTGGGCGGCTCTCCGGCCAATACCGCTGTGGCCATGTCCAGGCTCGGCCTTTCTGTCGGATACATCGGTAAAGTTTCTGATGACCAGTTTGGACGATTTATTACCCGCTATCTGGCAAAACAGGGGTGGATGTCTCCCATATCGCGCTGGCTGGCCCCGGCATTCGTTCCGGGGTGACCATGGGTGAAATTCTGCCTGACCGGTGCAGCTACCTGATGTACCGAACAAACTGCGCGGATCTGCACATCGACTGCGCCCAACTGGACGAGTCCTATCTCGCCAGCCACAAGCTGCTTCTGATCTCTGGCACATCTCTCCCATTCCCCCGGCACGGGAGGCAGTGTTTCACGCCATCTCTTTGGCACGGCGCAATCATGTGGCAGTAGCCTTTGATCTGGATTACCGGGAGGATACCTGGGACACCGTTGAGGAAGCCAGCCTCTATCTCTCCTTGCCGCAGAAAAAGCCGATCTGGTCCTGGGAACCCGGGATGAATTTGATGTAATGGAGCATCTTCTCCACCGGAAATCAGGACGACGCCAAAAGCGCTGCTTGGCTTCTGGAAAAAGGCGTGTCTGTGGTCTCCATTAAAAAAAAAAAAAAAGGTTCCCATGTTTTTTACGAAGGAAGGAAAAACCGTGGGTGGCATCTATCCAGCACAGGTGTTGAAAACCTTTGGCGCCGGTGACTCCTATTCCTCCGCCTTCTTATTTGGTCTGCTTCACAATATGGAGTTGAAGGATTCTCTGCGCTACGCCGCCGCCGCTTCCTCCATCACCATCTCAGGCCACAGCTGTTCTGACTCCATGCCTACTTTGGAACAGGTAGAGGACTATATTGCCCACCACGAATATGTCCTGCCGGATACACCTTAAAGTCCGGCTATAAACCAGAGCCACAGTACCCTGCCGGACGGCTTTTCAGAAAAAAGGAGCCTGATATTATGACAGTTCAGGAGAAACGAGCCAATTTTAAGTCCCAGATGATGGATTCCTCCCGGATGAAGGTGCTCTGCGGAGCCTTCGACGGCATTACAGCCCGGGCCGCCCAGGCGGCTGACTTTTTGACGGCTGTTACATGGGCGGTCAGGCAGCAGCAGCCAGCCTGCTGGGTGTGCCGGATCTGGGTCTTGTCTGCGGATGTGAACAGACAAAGCACGCCCAGGACCTTGCCTCCTGTGTGGATCTGCCCTTTCTTATCGACGCGGACACAGGCTATGGGGAATGAGCTGAATGTCCGCCGCACTATGCGGGACCTGGAGGCCGCCGGAATCTGCGGCGCGCATTTCGAGGACCAGGTCACGCCAAAAGCGATGCGGCGGCATGAAGGGCGTCCAAATTGAAACTGCCCAAGTGTTTATTCGAAAAATAGAGACCGCTCTGACCTTTCGTAGAGACCCCAACTTTTTACTTATTGCCCGCTCTGATGCCGCCGAGGTGGAAGGAGAGGATGAGGCTATCCGGCGTCTCAATCTGGCAGCAGAGGCCGGAGCAGACATGGGTTTTTCTCTTCTCCTCAAAGGGGGTCTTTGAGACTCTGGATTCTGTCAAACGGGCCTGCGATCAAATAAAGGTTCCCATTCTGTACTGCCTGATGGAATTTTGCCCTGAGGTCTGTTTTACTCTGGAAGAGCTGCGTCAGGCAGGGGTTCGGGCCGTCATATGGCCAAATGGTCTTCTGATGCGCTGGTGCAAAGCCGCCTCCGACCTGATTCAGCAGTTTAAGGAGACAGGGGACTGCAAAACCTTTTTTGATCAGCTCATGCCTATTGACCAGTGCAATCAGCTGCTGGGGATTCGGGACTGGAACCCGTCCGGTATGTTTTGATTTCTCCTCAGACACCAGGCCAGCGCCGTATTTGGCGCTGACCTGGTGTTTTTTTCTTGTTCCTGCCATTTCGAACCAGGTATGATAGTTCCAGCCGCCTGGGCCATGACAGAGGATTCCCGGATTGAAGCTGTCCCAAATTTCATATAATCTTAAGGAAATTTTTTATTTCCTTTAAAACGCCCCTGATAGGATAGTACCATCAAGAATTGGGAGGAATCACCATGCGCTTTGCCAAGACCGTTACCGCTCTCGCTCTGGCCTGTTCTCTGGCCCTGGCCATTCCACTTTTGCCGCCCCTGCGGCGGAGGAGCAGGCTGGCAGGCAGGAAGACCTGGAGCTGCTCTATCAGACCATCCGGGATCGCCACCCCGGCCCCTTCACCAATACGCCGGGCAGGAGTTCCTTGCCCGCATCGCTCAGATCGAGGCCCGGATAGACACAGAGGACAGCATGAGTTTTGGGCTGGATCTCCAGTCCCTGGCAGCCCTCATTGGGGATTCCCACACCACCACAAATCTTAACTCTATTCTCAGCAGCGGACATATGTTTCCCGTGTCTGTGAAGTGGATGGACGGGGACTGGGTGCTCTACCAGGTGGACGCCTCCCACCAGAGTGCTCTTGGCCAGCAGGTGACCTCCGTCAACGGCTTCTCCATGGATCAGGTACAGGAGAAGATGGCCCCTCTGATCTCCGCGGACAACGAGATCAAGCTGCGCCGGCAGCTCTCCCAGGTGTTCGGCCATCAGGAAATCATGGTCTACTGCGGACTGATCAAGCCCGAGGAGGATCTGACCCTCACCTTGGAAAACGGCACGTCTATCACCCTCTCCCTCTCTCCATGCAGGACCAGTCCGGCTGGCCGGAGATCAATGGCCTGTCCCAGCAGCGCCAGGGCAGCGCCCCCACTGATTACCAGAAGGGGACCTACTATTTCTCTCTGCCCCTGGACAGCCGCACCTACTATATCCAATACAACCAGTGCATAGAGGACCCGGAGCTGCCCATGGAGACCTTCACTGCTCAGGTCATGGCCGACCTGGAGCAGGGGAGCTATTCCGTCCTTCTTTTGGATCTGCGGAACAACGGCGGCGGCTCCGACGGGGTCATCATCCCCCTGCTGATGGAGCTGGCCCCCTGGTCCGCAGCGGGGAGCTGGAGCTGTGGGGGCTGGTGGGGGAGGCCACCTTCTCCTCCGCCAGCATCAACGCCCTGGAGATCCGGGAGATGGGCGGCGGGCTGGCCGGTGAGCCCACCAGCGGCAGCGTGGACCACTTCGGCTCCACCGGCTCCTTCACCCTCCCCAACACGGGGTCCGGGTGTCCATGTCCACCAAATTTATTGACACAGGCACCCTTCTGGAGTGCGCCGCCGGGCTGGGAGTGGAGCCCATCCAGCCCGACGTGATCGTCTATCAGACTCTGGAAGACTACCTGGCGGGCCAGGATACCTTGGTGGACGCCCTGTGCGCCCGCACAGAGCCCTTCCAGCCCCAGGAGCGGCCCGATGCCCCGCTCAGCCGGGGCCGGCTGACCGAGCTGCTCCGGCAGGCTGCGGAACAGGCCGGCCTGGACACCCAGGCCCCCATGCAGAGTCTGTCTGATCTGCTCCCCTGTGCCTGGTATGCCCCGGGCGTCTGCTGGGCTCTCTCTCCTCGGGGGTGGCCTCCGGCACCGGGGAGGCCATGTTCCAAGCCTCCCGTCCGGTCACCCGCCAGGAGGGAGCTGCCATGGTCTGGCAGACCGCCCGGCTCCTGGGGATGGCGCCCTCCGGCACCGCCGAGCTGACGGACGCCGGCTCCATCGCCTCCTGGGCGCTGGATGCCGCCCAATGGGCGGTATCCGCTGGCGGCCTGGACACTCAAAACGGCGCCTTTCATCCCCAGGATACCCTGACCCGGGCGGAGGGGGAGGCCCTTCTCTCTCTTCTCCCCTGACCCCGGCCCTCTTGTGTCACCCCTGCCTCTCCCAAAGCAGCACCGCGTCTCCGGCCTGCGCCTGGAAGGAGGCCTCGTCCAGATCCTCCAGCTCCTCCAGGTCCCCGGCCAGATACCAGACCTGATCCGCCCCGCCGTCGAAGGGGAGGGGGATCACCGTCCCGTGTCTGGTGTCCAGGACGATGCCGTTGTTGATCCCCACACTTTCGTGGTATGGGGAGCCGGGAGAGATACCGGGTCCACAGGCTGCCGGTATAGCAGAGATAGACCCTTCGGATGGTCTCCCCGCCCTCCTCCGTCACCCGGAACAGGACCTCCAGGCCGGCGTAATCCCGGCCCAGATATTTCATGTGGAAAGCCGGCTCCACCTCCTGGATGCGGATATCCTGTGAATAGGGAATGGGTGTCTGGAAGCGAAAGACCAACACAGACCGCCACGCCCAGGGCTGCCGCACCGGCCAGCACCCGAGCGGAGAAACACAGCTTTTTCCTTCTCAGCTGCCTTTTTACCCCGGCCAGCACCCGGGCCTTCGACTGCTCCCGGTCCTGCTCTGGCGGGGCAGCGGGTCTTCCCGGCGCAGCTCCTCCAGCCGGGCACGGCAGAGGGACAGTTCTCCACATGCTCCTCCACCGCCCGGCGGCTCTCCTGGCTGCAGATCTGGTCCACGTACAGGGGCAGCAGATCCTGGATCATGGGACAGGGCTGATTCATCATAATGCCTCCTTGATTTTTTTAGTCTGGCCCGGTGAAAAGTGACCCGGGCCCAGCTCTCCGTCTTATGGAACAGTGCTCCTATCTCCCGGAAGGACAGCTCCCCCAGCACCCGCAGGGCAAAGACCTCCCGATAGGGCTCGGGCAGGCTGTGGAGTACCTGGTGGACTTCCATGGCAGTCTCCTTCTCCGCCAGCCGCTCCTCCGGCCCCTCCTCCCGGAGCTCCGGCTCCGGCTCCCGCCTTCTCTGCCTGCGGCAGTGGGTCAGCCAGGCGTGCTTGGCGATCTGGCACAGCCAGACCCGCAGGGTGCACCCCCCCGGAACTGGCCGATATGCTCCAGCGCCCGGAAAAAGGTCTCCTGGGTCAGCTCCTCCGCCAGTACCGGGTCCCGGCACAGGGCCAGAGAAAATCGGTAGACGTCCTCCAGATAGTCCCGGTAAACTTCTTCAAAATCGATCACGCCCTCACCTCCCTTTCCACAGATAAGACGGCATCTCCCCATTTCGTTACAAAAGATCCACCGCCATTTTTTGGCGGTGGATCTTTTCTTTCCAATATTTTTAATATCGCTGCTCCAGGATCTCCACGATATCCCCGATCACGCCGTCGTCGCAGTGACACAGGATATGGGCTCCCCAGTCCTTCACCTCCTGGGCACAGTTGGCAGGGGCAAAGGGACGGCGGACAGTGCCATCATGGGGATGTCGTTCTGGTTGTCTCCCACGCAGTAGATATTTTCTCGGGCGATCCCCAGCATCTGGGCCAGCCGGGCCACCATTCCCCCCTTGTTGCACCCATGGTCGGTGATCTCCAGGTACACGTGGTTGGAAAAAATAGCCTCATACCGGCGGGGGAAGTGGTCCAGAAGCCAGCTCTGCACCTCCTTCAGCACCCCGTGGTCCTGCTGGAGGATGGCTTTGGTCCAGGGCGTAGGCATCTCCCGAATGGGACAGACGGTGTAGTCGGTGCCCACCTTTTTTCATGTGCAGGTCTGTGATCCAGTTGGGTCGGAACACATAGATATCCTCCCCGTGGTAGGCCTCCATCCCCAGCTGTGGAAATGCCTCCATCACCCCATCCAAGTCCTGAGACGCACTGGGAGACAGATAGGTCTGCACCAGAAATTCGTCTTTTGGAAGTCATAGATGGCCGACCCGTTGGAGAGGACCACCGGGGCATTGACGGGGGCCAGATGGACATAGGGAACGAAGGTCCGGTGGGCGCGGCCGGTGGCCACGGTAAAACGCCCCCCCTGGGCGAGGAAGCGGTCCAGGGCCTCCAAATTCCGCCGGGGCACCTGACAGTGGCTGTCATACAGCGTGTCGTCAAAATCACTGACCAGCAGGACACCGTCGAATTTTTCCCAAAGAAAAACCTCAATTCTGTTTCGTCAGCAGCTTCTGCCGCAGAGCGGGACGGACTGAAAGATCCCCAGAACGATCAGGTTGACCACAGTCACGAGAACGATCAGCACGCCGTTAAAGATCATGGAGTAGACCCAGGGGTCCACCATGGGCAGTCCCAAAAATTCCTCCGGCATATACATATACCACAGCAGGCCGCCGGACAGGGTGAGAGATACCCACCGTCCCAGCCCGGCCAGGATGGTGCCCCACAGCCAGCCCAGCTTCTTCCCCGCGGCAAAGCCGCAGAGGAACACCAGCGTATAAGCCACCACATAGTCCAGCAGCATGGACTGCCAGGATAGAGCGATCCCTCCGCCCAGGAAGAACTGGAGCACACCGTTGACAAAGCAGCAGCTCAGGCTCCAGGCCGGGCCCCAGCGCAGGCAGTAGATCAGGATGGGCACCATGGCAAAGTCCACAGACCCCCCTGGGGGGAAAGCGGTACAGCCGGAAGTAGCCCAGGATGGTGGCCAGCGCGATCATCAGCGCGGCCTCCACAAGGGCGCGGGTAGAGCGGGAATGTCGGTTCATCGTCGTTTCCTCCTGAAATCAAGATACCGCAGCACATCCGAACGGGTGCGTGCGGTATGAAGAGGACGACATATGGATCGTTCACTCCCTACGCCGGCATTACCCGGATCAGGTCAAGGGACCGGAGCTGCGATTCGCTTCCATCTCAGCCGGGAATGGCTCCCAGCGCCCCTGTGTTCGATTGTCTGCGGTCATGGTTATTGTATCCCAAAGGGACGGGCCTTGTCAAGCGTGCTCTTTTTCTTTATCCACTCCCCCTCTTGTATGTGCCCTTTGAATGGGTCCATGACTGGATACTATTAGACTCCTGCCGCCCTGCGTGGTATCCTGAAGACGATTTCTTGTACACTTTACACAATCCGTCAGGAGGTCTCTCTATGAAAAAAGCTGCAATTCGCAATGGTCGGGGGCGGGAACGGCGCCTGATCGGAGATATCCACCGCATCGGGGCCCAGTTCGACGACCTGGCCGAACTGAAGGCGGGCTGTTTCTCCCGCCACTGGGATAAAAATCTGGAGGCCGGCGAGAAATGGGGGGGTGGAGCCCGGCCGCATCTATCCCGACTACCACACCATGCTGGAGGAGGAAGCCAAGCGCACCGGGGAGGACCGGCTGGACTTTGTGGTGGTGGCCACCCCCAACAACACCCACTACGAGATCGTCAAGGACATCATTGCCCACGGCTTCCACATTGTCTGCGACAAACCCGTCACCTTCACCAGCCGGGGGAGTCGGAGGAGCTGAAGGCCCTGGCCCAGGAAAAAGATCTTCTGTTCGGCGTGTCTTACAGTTATGCCCACTACGCCATTCTGGAGCAGGCCAAAAAATGATCGCTGACGGGGTGCTGGGAAAGATCCACACCATCGCCGCCGAGTATCCCCAGGAGTGGGTGGGGCTGAACACTGCCCTCCGGGGAAAGGACGGCCTGACCTGGCGGGTCGATCCGGCCATCTGCGGCCCCTCTGGAGTGATCGCGGACATCGGCACCCATGTGGAGTATCTCATCAGCAAGGTCACCGGCCTCAAGCCCGTGCGGGTGCTGGCCCGCCTGCGCTCCATCCCGGATTATGTGCCGGTGGAGAGCGATGCCCAGGTGCTCATCGACTACGACAACGGGGCAGCGGGCATCTTCTGGACCTCCTTCGCCATGGTGGGCAAGAGCTGCTGCATGAAGGTGCGCATCTACGGCGACAAAGGGTGGCATGGAGTGGAACGCCCACGATTTCATGGAGCTCCGGGTGGACATCGCCGGACAGCCCACCCAGATCTGGTCGGCCAATTATGACTACTGTGATCCCCAGGCCCGGAAGTCCTGCCGCCTCCCCAAGGGGATGCCGGAGGCCTTCCACTCCCTGTTCGCCAACTTCTACCGGGGTTACTGTTCCCATCTGCTGTCCCGGAAGGAGGGCAAAGATGAGCGGCCCTTCCCCTACTCCGATATCGATGACGGCATCCAGGGGCTGAAATTTATCGAGGCCTGCCTGAAGAGCCAGGAGGACGGGAACGTCTGGACCCAGGTGTGAGCAAAGGATATCAAAAAAGGGCCCGGGAAAACCACAGGGTTTTCCCGGGCTCTCTTCTGACCCTAGAAAATTTTCCACAGCCCCACCCCCTACGGAGCCCGGTGGGCCCTGTGGAATGGTCGATGTGAAACGGCGGGCACGCTTTGCGCACCCCTACGCAAAGACCGAAGGGGACCCCGTAGGGGCGGCTTCCAGCCGCCCGAAAAGCCTTCCCCCCAGGGGGACGGTGTCACGGCATATGCCGTGACGGATGAGGGGTCTTTCTACCCCCGTCCCTGTCCCAGAGGGGTTCTGTCCTGCGGGGCGGAACCCCTTTCGGGCATCCTTTGGATGAAAACGGGCGGGGGCAAGACCCGCCCCTACGTAAAGACCAGGGCCGCTCGTGGAAAACGACGGGCGCGCAAAGCGCGCCCGCTGGTCTCTCACCGGCCGCCCCTATTCTGCCAGGGCAGGCGCGATACCCTCGTGGGGTATGCCCGCCAACTCAACACACCCGCGGCGGCAGCACAAACGGGGGGTTGGGTGTCGTCCACTACCCGCGCCGGACGCGGGCGCCATGCCCAAGGCCCGCGTCTCCCCGTATCGGGGTCCGGGGAAAGCGGACTGCGGGACTCAGGCGGAACGCATGTGGAGCCGTGGTCCCGCCGGGAGCGTCACCCGGCGGCGCTTTGCCTGCTTTGCCGCCGGGGGCAAAGTAGGCCGCCCCCGCAGGGCGGAATCCCCCGACAAATCCTATGACTGAGACGGAGACAGGGGTAAGAAGACCCCTCATCCGCCGCGGCACGCGCCGCCACACCTTCCCCTGTGGGGGGAAGGCTTTATGTTGGCCCACCGCATATTTTGTAGAGCCCATCACGATGAAAAAAATAAAATCATAACGCCTGCCTAAAAAGAGGGCAGACGTTGATTTTTACACACTATATTCCGAAACAGTATATTCTAATATTTTACACACCACAATATTGTACAATAAACCAGAGCCCTTTCATCTGGGGTGTGGATCTCTGCAATTCGTCCGCCCCAGTAAATAATCCACACTTGTATGATAGAAATCCGCCAATGCGGTCAACGTAGGAATGGAGATTTCAAGTTCACCATTTTCATAGCGGGAATAGGTCGCTTGACTGACATGTAAAAACTTCGCAATCTCTTTCTGTGAAAGGTCGCTGTCCTCCCGCAAATCCCGAATCCGTAATGGCATGGTCTCACCTCGCCATTATCATAGATTATGCAAAAAGCGTATTTTGAAATTTATACTAAATTGGTATAAAAGAAATTTGGAGGTCGCTTTTATGCCAATCACAGACGAAGATTATTTTTGAAAAAATCAAAAAATAGACGTCCTTGCGGATGAGCTGGAGACAGAGATCACCGCCTCCATGCAGACCTGTCTGATCCGCTTCGGGGAGATCGTCCAGATCCAGAACGCCATGATCCAGAAGATGCATGTCCTGTCTGATGAAATTTTTTCAGCTCCGGGCGCAGGCTGGTCTGGAAAACGTGATATGCCGGGCCTCCGGGCAGCAGGAGGCCCCCAAAGGAGTGGGATGAAGCAGATCCTTCCGCTCCGGAACCATAAAAACAGCCCTCTGGGATAAAAATTTATCCCAGAGGGCTGTTTTTGAACTGTTCTAAGGGGCGGCACGGGGCCGTCTTATTTGTATTTCCGGCTCTCCGCCACCGCCAGCTCGTCACAGCGGTTGTTGTATGGGTTGCTCGCGTGGCCCTTGACCCAGTGGAGCTTCACCTGGTGCCGGTCGCACAGGTCCAGCAGGCGGGCCCACAGGTCCGGATTCAGGGCGGGCTTTTTGTCCCCCTTCACCCCAGCCCCGGGCCCGCCATCCCTTGGCCCAGCCCTTTTCCAGCGCGTCGATGACGTATTTGGAGTCGGAGTAAAGCTCTACCGCGCATGGCTCATTGAGGGCCTCCAGCGCGGTGATGACGCCGGTGAGCTCCATACGGTTGTTGGTGGTCTGGGGCTCTCCCCCCGACATCTCTTTTTTGTGGGGGCCATACATCAGGATGGCCCCAGCCGCCGGGGCCCGGATTGCCGGAGCAGGCCCCGTCGGTGTAGATGGTGACTGTTTTTCATGTTCGCCTCCTGTCCGTGTAGCCTTCCCCCACAGGGGAAGGTGCCCCAGAGGGGCGGATGAGGGGACCTCCGTTCCACCGCCCGGCGGATCGTGAGGCAGACCCCCTCAAAATTCTGTTTTACATCCAAATTCGTAAAACGCAGCACTTCGATTTGAAAATTTGTCTGCAAAAAATGGGACCGCATCTGGTCATGCTCCAGTGCATCCTGTTCGTAATGCTGTGCTCCATCTAATTCGATCCCCAGCCTTGCCTGAGCACAGTAAAAGTCCAAAATATATGGTCCAAATGGGACCTGTCTGCGAAATTGACTGGATGCTGCTTTAAAAATTCATACCACAGCCGCCGTTCCTCCGGCGTGGCTTCTCTGCGGAGTTTTTTGGGAAAAGGCTTTGATCTCTGGGTGCATCTTACGCTTCTCCCTCTCATCCATCACGGCTTTTTCCGTGCCATCTTCCCCCTGTGGGGAGAAGGTTTTTGATCCCCTAACCCACCCGCGTGGAATCGGCGTCCGGTCATCAATACAAATCGTAATAATACCCCTGTAACTGTACCGGGCATTATCATAAATTGGGAGTCGAACCCAACGAATGGCCCCGCTCGTTGCCAAATCTGTGTGCCCAATGGCTCCGGCACTGAGAGCTTGACGCCCGCCTTCCGCGCTGCCAAAGTGCCGGGAGAGGGCGCTCTTCCCCCTCCCGGCAGCTCTTTTTTTTACAGCTCCACCAGCTCGGTGGTCCAGTTTTTCTCCTGAATGGTCTCGTCCAGCTCCCGGAGTGCCTTGGCGTCCCGGTCCACCTACTTCTGCAGCTCTCGCACATTGACCGCGCTCCTGATGCGGATCTCACCCACCGTCCGGCGGTTGACCACGGCGCTGGCGCTGTTCAGGAAGTCCCGCAGGATGCGCAGCCGGCCTGTCATGCACTCCCGGCGGGCCAGCAGGTCAGAGAGGGTCCTCCCCTCCCCCCGCCTCTGTGGTGCTGTTGGTCCGGTTGATCCGGGCAATGAGCTCCTCCAGCTGGGCATAGTCCTCCTCCAGCTCTCTCAGCAGCTCCATGGGGTCCTCTGCGGGAGACTCCCCCTCCTGGACCAGGGCGTTGTTGTCCAGCCGGCTCTCCAGCTGCCGGATGCGGGTCTGGAGCTCCGAGCGCAGGGACAGCGCGTTGGCCAGTTTCATGGCATTGTCCTCCTTTTTCCGTCACAGGCGGCTCAAAATCTCACGCCGCTTTTCCTGATACTCCTCCTGGGTGATGAGCCCGGCCTTTTTCAGATCCTCCAGCTGCTTCAGCCGCTCTCCCGCATCCAGGGCGGTGGAAGGGATGTGGTCGTGGGTCCCGGCGGAGGGGCGGTCCGTTTTGTCCACATCCTCCATCAGACCGGCGATGGTCTCCTCTTCGATCCCGGTCTCCACGTCATAGCCCACCCGGTGGGGCAGTCCGTTTTTCCCAACGGCGCTCAGGACCCCCATCACCACAGCCAGAGCGCCCATGGCCAGGAAAGGCAGGGAAAAGAGGGGCGACAGCGGCATGATCTGGGTGACCGCCACTACCACAAAGACAAGGCCAAAAATGACCTGTACCACTCCTGCCATGCGGCGGACTGCCCGGGTGGCCCCGGTAGGCTGGCTCTGGACGGTGATCCGTCCCCGTCTTCTCCGGCTCATGCCCTCTCCTCCTATCCTAATTGTATTTTATATCCTGGTTATTCCTCTTCGGACTGGTTTTCTTCCGAAATGGGGGCCTCCTCCGCCCCTCTCCCCGGCGGGGTCTCCCTCCTCCGTCTCCTGGGTGCCGGCGGTCTCCTCCCGGTCGGTGAGGGCAAGGGAGATGACCTGGTCCCCCCTCTTCCTTGAAGCGCATGACGATCACGCCCTGGGTAGCCCGCCCGGCCAGGCGGATGGAGTCCACATCCGTGCGGATCAGGGTGCCGGTCTGGGTGACCAGCAACAGGTCCTCCGTGCCGTCCACCACCTTGATGCCCACCACGGTCCCGGTCTTCTCAGTGACCATATAGTTCTTGATGCCGATGCCGCCACGGTTGGTGACCCGGTACTCCTCCACGGGGGTGCGCTTCCCATAGCCCTTCTCGGTGATGGACAGCACCTCATGGTCCGCCTTGGCCCGGGCGGCGCCAACCACAAAGTCGCCTTCACGGAGACGGATGCCCCGGACGCCCACGGCGTCCCGGCCCATGGGCCGCACGTCGTTCTCCTCAAAGCAGACCGCCATCCCGTCGTGGGTGGCGATGAGGATCCGCTGCTGTCCATCGGTCTCCCGCACGGCGATCAGCTGGTCCCCCTCATCCATGCGCAGGGCGCGGATTCCGTTGTTCCGCAGGTTTTTCAGGGTGTGGGCGGGCAGGCGCTTGACGGTGCCGTTTCGGGTGACCATAAACAGGAAGCGGCCGTCGTCCTCGATGGAGGGGGTATGGATCATGGTCTGGATCCGCTCCCCCTGCTCCACCTGGAGGATATTGACGATATTGGTCCCCTTGGCGGTCTTGCCGGACTCGGGGATCTGGTAGCCCTTCTTCCGGTAGACCTTGCCGGTATCGGTGAAGAAGAGGATATAGTCGTGGGTGGAGGCGGTGAAGAGATCCACCACCCAGTCCTCTTCCCGGGTGGTGATGCCCTTGCGGCCCTTGCCCCCTTGGACTGCGGCGTACTCGCTGACGGGGGTGCGCTTGATATAGCCCGCCTGGGTCAGGAGGGTGAAGACGCACTGCTCCTCCTCGATCAGGTCCTCAATGTCGATTTCGTCCTCTACATCCTGGATCTCGGTGAAGCGCTCGTCCCCATACTTGTCCCGGATGGCGGAGAGCTCGTCCTTGAGCACGCCCCGGAGCATGGACTCATCAGCCAGAAGCTGGTTATAGTAGGCGATGCGCTTCTCCAGTTCAGCGTACTCCGCTTCCAGCTTCTCTTTCTCCAGGCCCTGGAGCCGCTTGAGCTGCATGTCCAGGATGGCCTGGGCCTGCACCTCGTCCAGACCGAAGCGTCTCATCAGATTCTGCTTGGCGTCGTCGTAGGTCTCCCGGATGGTCTTGATGACCGCGTCGATGTTGTCCTCGGCGATCAGCAATCCCTCCAGCAGGTGGGCCCGCTCCTGGGCCTTCTTCAGGTCAAAGCGGGTGCGGCGGATGATGATCTGCTCCTGATAGGCGATGTACTCGTCCAGAATGTGCCGCAGGGACAGGATGCGGGGCTGAAGCTTCCCGTTGACCTCCACCAGGGCCAGCATATTGATGGCGAAGCTCGTCTGAAGCTGCGTCTGCGCAAAGAGGCGGTTGAGGACCACCTGGGGGTTGGCGTCCCGCTTGAGCTCAATGACGATGCGCATGCCGGTGCGGTCGGTCTCATCCCGGATGTCGGAAATGCCGTCCAAACGCTTGTCGTTCACCTGGTCGGCCATGTTCTTGATGAGCATGCGCTTGTTGACCTGGTAGGGAATCTCCGTGACGATGATGCGCACCCGGTCCTTGCCGAACTCCTCGAATTCGTGGCGGGCCCGGACCATCAGCCGGCCCCGGCCGGTGGCGTAGGCAGAGCGGATGCCGCTGCGGCCCATGATGATGCCCCGGGTGGGAAAATCGGGGCCCTTGATGTGCTCCATCAGGTCGGAGAGCTGGGCCTCCGGATCATCCAGCACGCAGATGACGGCATTGATGACCTCCCGCAGATTGTGGGGCGGGATGTTAGTGGCCATGCCCACGGCGATGCCGCTGGAGCCGTTGACCAGCAGGTTTGGGAACCGGGAGGGAAGCACCTTGGGCTCCTTCCGGGTCTCGTCAAAGTTGGGGTCCCAATCCACGGTGTCCTTCTCAATGTCCCGCAGCATCTCGTCGGCCAGCTTGGACATGCGGGCCTCGGTGTAACGGTAGGCCGCGGGGGGATCGCCGTCGATGGAACCGAAGTTGCCGTGGCCGTCCACCAGCAGGTAGCGCATGGAGAAGTCCTGGGCCAGGCGGACCAGGGCGTCATAGACCGACTGGTCGCCGTGGGGGTGATACTTACCCAGCACGTCGCCCACGCAGGTGGCCGACTTCTTGAAGGGCTTGTCGTGCGTCAGGTTATCCTCGTACATGGAGTACAGGATGCGGCGGTGCACGGGCTTCAGGCCGTCCCGCACGTCGGGCAGAGCCCGGCCCACGATGACGGACATGGCATATTCAATATAGGAACTCTCCATCTCGGGCACCAGAGGGGATATCTCGATCTTCTGGTCCGGGAAACGGATCTCCTCAGGATCATATTGGGGTTTTTTGCTCATATCTTAACTTTCCTCCACCTTCATGGATTCAACCTGTACGATCAGTGCGGAGCCGCCGCGGTCAAAGTGTGTGGAGACAGGCCGCCCGGCGTCCGCTCTTCTCAGTAATCCAGGTTTACTGCGTACTTGGCGTTGCGCTCGATGAACTCCTTCCGGGGCTCCACCTTTTTCGCCCATCAGGACGGTGAACACCTCATCTGCCCGGACGGCGTCGTCCAGCTCGATGCGGCGCAGGGTCCGCTTTTCCGGGTCCATGGTGGTCTCCCACAGCTCGTGGGGGTTCATCTCGCCCAGGCCCTTGAAGCGGCTGATGTCCACCTTGGCGTTGGGGTTATCCCCCTCGCAGCTCAGCGGAGATCTTATCCCGCTCTTCTTCACTGAAGGCCAGGCGGATCTGCTTGCCCCGGGTCAGCTTATACAGAGGGGGGCACCGCGGAGTAGACATACCCCTGCTCGATCAGCGGGCGCATGAACCGGAAAAAGAAGGTGAGCAGGAGCGTGCGGATGTGGGAGCCGTCCACGTCGGCATCGGCCATGATGACCACCTTGTGATAACGCAGCTTGTCCACGTCGAACTCATCCCCCATGCCGGCACCCAGGGCGGTAATGACGGGGGTGAGCTTGTCGTTGCCGTACACCTTGTCCGCCCGGGCCTTCTCCACGTTGAGCATCTTGCCCCAAAGCGGCAGAATGGCCTGGAAGCGGGAGTCCCGGCCCTGGGTGGCCGAGCCGCCGGCGGAGTCGCCCTCGACGATATAAAGCTCTGTCAGCTCCGGGTTGACCTCGTTGCAGTCCCGCAGCTTGTCCGGCATGGCGGCCCCGCCCAGGGCGGTCTTGCGGCGGATGGACTCCCGGGCCTTCCGGGCGGCCTCCCGGGCCCGGTTGGCGGTGAGGGCCTTGTCCAGGATGGCCCGGCCCACCGCGGGGTTCTCCTCCAGGAAGATCTCCAGCTTCTCGGAGACGATGGCGTTCACCAGGGTACGCATCTCGCTGTTGCCCAGCTTGGCCTTGGTCTGGCCCTCGAACTGGGCCTCGGTGAGCTTCACCGAGATGACGCAGGTGAGGCCCTCCCGGCAGTCGTCGCCGGACACCTTGTCGTCGTTTTTCAGCACGCCGATCTTCTTGCCGTAGGCGTTGAGCACGTTGGTGAGGGCCCGCTTGAAGCCCTCCTCATGCATGCCGCCCTCCGGAGTATGGACGTTGTTGGCGAAGGAGACGATGACCTCGTTATAGCTGTCATTGTACTGGAGGGCCACCTCAGCCATGGAGTCCTCCCGGTTGCCGGACATATAGATCACGTCAGGGTGCAGCGGGTCCTTGCTTTCGGTTGATGAAGGTGACGAATTCCCGGATGCCCCCCTCGTAGCACATATCGTCCTCCTGCTCCCGGCCGGGGCGCAGGTCCACGGTCTGGATGCGCAGGCCGGCGTTGAGGAAGGCCTCCTCCCGCATGCGGGTGTGGAGAGTGTCATAGTTGTACCCAGAGTCTCGAACATCTCCGGGTCGGGCTTGAAGGTGACGGTGGTCCCGGTGCGGTCCGTGCGGCCCACCACCTTCATTTCCTGGGTGATCTTGCCCCGGGAGAACTTCATCTCATAGATCTTCCCGTTCTTGTGGACCTGGACCTCCAGCCACTCGGAGAGGGCGTTGACCACGCTGGCGCCCACGCCGTGGAGGCCGCCGGAGACCTTGTAGCCGCCACCGCCGAACTTGCCGCCGGCATGGAGGACAGAGAACACCACCTCCAGCGCGGGACGCCCGGTTTGGGGCTGGATGTCCACAGGGATGCCGCGGCCATTGTCGATGACGGTGATGGTGTTGCCCGGGTTGATGGTCACGGTGATGTTGGTGCAGTAACCGGCCAGGGCCTCGTCGATGGAGTTATCCACGATCTCATACACCAGGTGGTGCGGGCCGGACTCAGAGGTGGAGCCGATATACATGCCCGGGCGCTTGCGCACCGCCTCCAGGCCCTCCAGGACCTGGATCTCCGAGCCGCCGTATTCGTGGTCCACCTGGGTGGAGTTCAGTTCCAATTCTTCTGCCATAATAACCTCCATATCGAAATGCAGAAGGCAGAATACAGAAGCGGGAGAGATGAGGCTCTCTCCGCTGGTCCCTGCCGTTCCGATATCCACTTGTTCCGCCCGGAGGACCGGGCTTCTTCACTCTGCATTCTGCATTCCATCATTCTGCATGATTCAAAGCAAATTGCTCTCCGCCCGCCGCAGCAGTGCGGCGGAGGACAGCTGAGAGATGTAGACTGTGGCCGTCCCCTTCTCCTCCCCTACCAGGACAAAGGAGCGGGGCAGGTCATCGCACACCGAGATGACTCGGCCCTCCTGTTCCGCCCGCTCTAGGAATTCCCGGGTCTTATAGGCCCAGCTGGCGTTGTCCAGGTCGAAGATGCCCAGAATCTCCCGATGGGGCACTGCCACCGACTGACCCAGGTGCAGATACATAAGCGCCTCTCACTTTCTTTTTTTGATCCAGGACAGGAGCCATGCCCCAGCACATCCCAAAAAGGACTGCCCCCGCGGTCCAAAGGAGCAGGACCACATTCCCACCCCATCCAAACAAGAGCCCATCTGGCCGGGCAGCTGTATAATAGATCATTCCAGAGACAGGAATCATCTCCATCAGGGCAGCACCCAGAAGCCGTAGAGACAGCTGCTCCGTGGCCGAGAGAACGAGAAGCTGAATGACAAAGGAGAGCGCCAGGACAATCAAAAAATTCCATCTGTTCTCTCCTCTCACATCAGCCGCCCGCCCTGGATATGGAAACTCTTTCCATTCTCCAGTCCCTCTAATTTTTCCTCCTCACAGCAGGAAATAAACACCTGGCCGCCCCGGATGCGGTTGAGGACGAAGGCCTGCCGCCGGTGGTCCAGCTCGGAGAGTACGTCATCCAGCAGCAGCACCGGCCACTCGCCGGTCTCCTGAAAAAGATCTCCCGCTGAGCCAGCTTCAGGGACAGGGCGGCGGTGCGGGTCTGTCCCTGGGAGCCGTATGTCTTGGCCGGGTTCCCGTCGATCTCCACTGCCAAGTCGTCCTTGTGGGGGCCGGAGAGACACTGGCGGCTGTCCAGCTCCGCCTGCCGATGGGCCTGCTGGTGCTCCAGCAGCTGGGGCAGGATGGTTTTGGCTCCGGCCAGGGGGTCTGTGACGGTGGAGACGGTCTCATACCGCAGGGAGAGCTCCTCCTTTCCCCGGAAAAATCCCGGTGGATGGCAGGGGCGCTCTCCTGAAGGCGCCTGATAAAGTGAGCCCGGTAGTGAACGATCAGCGCCCCAGTCTGGGCCATGCGGAGATTGAAGTCGTCCAGGGTGGACAGCAGGGACAGGTTCTCCTGCCAGTCCCGGAGTATGCGCACCTTGTGGTCATAGAGGCGGTTATACTCGCTGAGTGCCTGCTCATACCGGGGCCGCAGCTGACAGATGGCGCTGTCCAGAAACCGCCGCCGCGCCGCCGCGCCTTCCCGGATCAGAGTCAGATCCTCCGGACAGAAAAGCACGGTATTCAAAATGCCGGACAGCTCCCCAGCCGTCTTCAGCCGCACCCCGTTGGACCACAGCTGGCGCCGGGCCCCCGGTTCAGCCGGGCCTCCAGAGTGAAGTCCCGGTCCCGGGAGCGCACCTCTCCCCTTGACAAAGGCCCCATCCACTCCCAGCATGATCATCTCCCGGTCGTACCGGGCCCGGTGGGACCGAGCGGTGGACAGATAGGCCACCGCTTCCAGCAGGTTGGTCTTGCCCTGGGCGTTGTCTCCATAGATCAGGTTTACCCGTGGATCAAAGACGGCCTCCAGATGGACATAGTTACGGAAAAAGTCCAGCTCCAGCGACTTGACGATCATTGGACAACCAGTTCCGTCTCATCGTCAATGACCGCCCGGTCTCCCGGACGCAGCTTTTTGCCCCGCATGGTGCACACCTCACCGTTGACCGCCACCCGTCCCTCCTGGATGATGAGCTTGGCGTCTCCCCCGGTCTCCACCGCACCGGCGAATTTCAGCAGGTCCTGGAGCTTGATGAATTCGGTGTGGATCTGAATGGTCTCGCTCTGCATCAAAAATCTTCCTCTCAGTTTGCCTTCAGCCGCACCGGCAGGACCATATAGAGGAAATTCTCCTCCCCTCGGCGGGCAGGATGACACAGGGGGCCACGCCGGAGGTGAACTCCAGGCGCAGGCGGTCTGCTGGGGCGGCCTTCAGTGCGTCCATCAGGTACTTGTTGTTGAAGCCGATCTCCAGCCCCTGGCCGTCCCCCGTGATGGGGCACTGGTCGGCGGCATCCCCGATGGCGGTCTTGGTGGTGATGGACAGCATCCCATCCCCGAAGACACAGCGCAGGGGGCTCTTCAGTTTGTCACTGATGATCAGGGAGACGCGCTCGATGGACTGGAGCAGGGTGCGGGCATCCCCTCGATCTTGATGGTGTTGTTCCGGGGATGGCATTCTTATAGGCCAGGAACTCCCCCTCCAGCCGGCGGCAGACCAGCACGGTGTCCCCGGCCTGGAACATGATGTGCCGGGCCCCTGGATGACGGTGACGTCCTCCTCGCCGGAGCAGATTTTCTCCACCTCGCTCAAGGCGGAGCCGGGGACCACAAAGGAGAAGGGGAGCACCCCTGGCTGCTGTCCACAGGCTCGTGCCGAAGGGCCAGCCGGTAGCCGTCCACCGACACCACGGTGAGCCCGTTTTTATCCACCTCAAACAGGGAGCCGGTGTGGATGGGGCGGCTCTCGTTGTCGCTCACCGCGAACAGGGTCTGGGCGATCATAGAGCGCAGCACCGGCTGGCCGATGGTCAGCCCGTTCTGCTCCTCCACCGAGGGCAGTTCGGGAAATTCTTCCGGGTCCGTCCCCAGGATGTTGAATTCCGACAGGCCGCACTTGATATTGACCATATAGTTCTCCGAGGTGAATACCACCACGTCATCCGGCATCTTCCGGATGATCTCGCCAAACAGCCGGGCGGAGAGGACCAATGAGCCCTTCTCCCGGATCTCAGCCGGGACAGCGGCCCGGATGCCGGTCTCCAGGTTGTAGCCAGTGAGCCTCAGCTGTTCTCCGGCTTCAATGAGGATGCCTTCCAGGGCGGGAATGGAGCTTTTGACCGCCACCGCCCGGGACGCCGTGGACACGGCTCCCAGGAGCAGTGCCTTCTCACAGGAAAATTTCATGGGGGACCTCCTTCTGACTCCCGCCTCTCTCTGGGAAAGGACAGGATTTTTTTGTCGTAATAGTAGCCCGTAAAAAAAAATGTGGAAAACCGCTGTGAGCCTTACGGCCCCATGGGTTTGGCCCTCCACAGGGGATGTGAACGAATCTGGAGGGTTTTTCCACATGGGGCAAAAACCTAAAAATCATCCACAGGGAGCTTTCCACATATCCACAAAATTCGGTGGAATGGTGGAGAAAACTTTATTCGTAGCGAATGTTGATGTTGGCGGTGATGTCCTTAATGATCTCGGCGGTCTCCGGGCTCTCCTTCACCATCTTTTCAATGCGCGCGATGGAGTGGAGCACGGTGGTGTGGTCCCGGCCCTCAAACTCCCGGCCGATCTCCTTCAGGGAGAGGTTGGTCATGCGGCGGATCTGATACATGGCGATCTGCCGGGCCAGGGAGATGTCCTTGGTGCGGCCCTGTCCCCGAAGGGAATCGGGCTCGATGTTATAGAATTTGCACACCTCATCAATGATCACGTCGGCGGTGGGGACGATGTCGGATTTGTCCTTGAACATGTCCTTCACCGCCCGGACGACGGTGTCCTTATCCACTGTGTCCCCCATCAGGTCCTGATAGGCCATGATCTTATTCACAGTACCTTCGATCTGGCGCACGTTGGCGGTAATGTTTTCCGCGATGAGCTGGAGCAGGAACTCGGGCAGCTCGATGCCCATGCGGATGGACTTGTTTTTGATGATGGCCATGCGGGTCTCAAAATCCGGGGGCTGAATATCGGCCAGCAGGCCCCATTCGAACCGGGTCTTCAGACGGTCATCCAGCCGCAGCATCTCTTTGGGCGGCCGGTCGGAGGTGAAAACGATCTGGCTTTGCTTGGCCTCATACAGGTTGTTGAAGGTATGGAACATCTCCTCCTGGGTAGAAGCCCGTCCGGCCACGAATTGCACGTCATCCATGAGGAAGATGTCGGCGGAGCGGTACTTGTCCCGGAACTCCTGGTTGCGTCCCTCCCGAATGGCCTGGATCAGCTCGTTGGTGAAGGTATCCCCTTTTACGTAGACCACCGACAGGCCGGGTTTGTTCTGATGGATAGAGTTGGCGATGGCGTAGAGCAGGTGGGTCTTGCCCAGGCCGGACTCGCCGTAGATGAGAGGGGTTATAGCTCTGGCCGGGGTTATCAGCCACGGCCCGGGCGGCGGCATGGGCAAACTTGTTGGAGGAGCCCACCACAAAGCGCTCAAAGGTGTACTCCTCGGTTCCAGGGATCAAATCGTTTTTTCGGCTGCTGGTATCGGTCAAGCTCCCCTCGGTGAGCACAGTCACCTGAAATTCGGCGGAGAACAGCTCCCGCAGGGCGTTCTGGATGGCGGGCAGATACCGGCTGGCGATGATATCCCGTTTGAAGGGGGTGGGGGAGTAGAGGACGAAGCGGTCCCCCTCCAGTTCCACCGCAGTGGTGTCGTCAAACCAGGTGTTGATGGTGGTGGTGGTCATCTCGTTCTGCATCAGGGCCAGTACCTTGGCCCAGATATCAGCGGCTGGGTTCATGGAACTCCTCCATTCCTGTGGATTGAGATCCGGCGCCGGAAAACAGGGCCGGGAGAGGGCGGGCCCGCCGGAGAGCGGCCCCCTGGGAAGGAGCCGGCGGCATCAAAAAACAGCGGATCGCATTACACTTTATTATATCAAAAAAGGGACCAAATCGCAAGGTTTTGGCCCATATTTTATTTATAAGAGTATCTGTGAGTTGTGGAGATGGGAAAGAAAATACACAAGATATTGTGAATAAACGGGAGTTGAAAAAAATAAGGAGGATTTTGCGCAAAAATTCATTGACACAGCTGGATTTCTTAGTCTATAATAGGTGACGCTGTCCTGTGAGAGCGGGTCTTTCTGCCCTTTTTGCGGGACTGTTTGTGTACAGACCGCAGCCGAAAAGGCTGTTGCTGGACCGGAACGCCGGTCTGAATGCGCCGTCCAATGGACGGTGTCTGAACTTGAACGAGGAGGTGTCCCCCATGCTTCGTACCTATCAGCCTAAGAAGCGCCAGCGCTCAAGGAGCACGGCTTCCGCAAGCGTATGGCCACCGCGAATGGCCGCAAGGTCCTGGCCCGCCGCCGTGCCAGGGGCCGTGCTCGTCTGACCCACTGATGTGGGGAAAGGGGAGGCATTCCGCCTCTCCGGACGAGGATCGAGATCTCCTATGAGATACGGCAGCGAGGACACAATCGACCGATATGCAGCTTGAGGGGCGTGGGAGAAATTCCCCCGCCCCTGCGGTGCATATGGGAAAAAGCGGGGCATCAATGCCCTATTGGACCGGGTCGGTGCCCGGGTGGAGGGATGACCGTGAAGCATACCGTGGCATTGAAACAGAATCACGAGTTCCGCCGCCTGTACAGCAAGGGCCGCAGTGCGGTCAGCCCCTATTTTGTCCTCTACTGCCGGCCCAACCGCCGGTCATACAGCCGCCTGGGCATCACCACCGGCGTCAAACTGGGCAACGCAGTCAAGCGCAGCCGGGCACGCCGCCGGAGCCGGGAGCTCTACCGGGGGGAGGAGCAGGCTCTGCTCCCCGGCTATGACATTGTAGTGGTGGCCCGCACCCGGGTGATCTATGGCAAATACGCCGACCTTCAGCGCAGCTTTCGGAGATTGACAGAAAAGCTGGAGCTGCGCCGGGGCCGGGAGGCGGGTGAAGCGCTGTGAAGCGTATCCTCATCGGACTGATCCGATTTTATCAGAAGGCCATATCCCCCATGCGGCCGCCCTGCTGCCGCTTTATCCCCACCTGCTCGGCCTATGCCGTGGAGGCGGTGGAGAAATACGGCGCGTGGAAGGGCGGCTGGCTGGCCCTGCGCCGGGTCCTTCGGTGCAATCCCTTCCATCGGCAGAAGTCCATCAATACGACCCTGTCCCGTGAGAGGGCTCCCACGAAAGAATTTGAGACGGAGGCACATCATCAATGGGCGTTATGTACTACATCCTGTCCCCCTTTCAGCTGGCTGCTGAACTTTTTACAGCTTTTTACCGACAGCTACGGTATTTCCCTGATCCTTTTTGCACTGGTCATCAAGATCATCCTCTTCCCCCTGACCATCAAGGGCAAAAAAGGGTATGATCCAGATGAACCTGCTCTCCGGCAAGATGCAGCAGCTGCAGAAGCAGTACGGCAAGGACCGGGAGCGCTACAATAGGAGGTCCAGCGCCTCTATGAGCGGGAGAAGGTCAACCCCATGAGCGGGTGTCTGTGGTCCTTCCTTCCCATTCTGATCCTGCTGCCCCTGTATGCCATCATCCGCCAGCCTCTGCTCTACCTGATGGGGCTGGACAGCAATCAGATCGCCCAAGTGGCCGCCTCCGTGGACTGGCAGACGCTGGCCGTGAACCACGGCTGGGTCACTGCCGATGCCATGGCCAAGCTGGTGGAGCAGTTCAACGCGGGGAGATCGCCACCGTGTTCCAGAATGTGGGCTATAACCAGCTGTATCTGGCCTCTCTGGTCAATGAGAACACCCTGCCCGCCATCACCGCCGCCCTGGGAGAGGGCACCCGGGTCTTTGTGATGAACTTTGATTTTCTGGGACTGGATCTGGCTATGCTGCCCACCTGGAAGATCTGGGAGCACCTGAACTGGCAGTACATCGGCGCCTTCCTGCTCATCGTGATATCCGCTTTCTCCAGCATCTTCATGTCCAAAATCTCCATGAAGACCAACCAGATGAACAACCAGAGCGGCAACGAGCAGGTGGAAAAGACCAATCGGATCATGATGTGGACCATGCCTTTGATGTCCCTGTGGATCGGCTTTATGATGCCGGTGGCCATGTGTGTCTACTGGATCGCCAACAGCCTGTTCTCCGTCATCCAGGAGCTCATTGCAGGAAAGATACTGAAAAAGGACTATGAGGCCGCCCGAGCCGCCGCCGCCGAGCGGGAGCGCCAGGAGAAAGAAGAGGAGAAGCGCCGCAAGGAGGAGGCCCGCCTGGAGCGTCAGCGCCGCCTGGAAGAGGAGAAGAAGAACCGTGGCAAAAAAGAAGCCCGGCCAGAAGAAGAGCGACTCCGATCAGCCTGGCATTCGAAAGAGCGACAGCCGGGTGGGGATGCGGACCTATGCCCGGGGCCGTGCCTATGATCCCAACCGCTTCGGCGGCGTGACTCCCTACCACGACCCCAACGCCCCGGAGATCCCGGAGGATGCGGTGGAACAGGCGCGCAGGGAGAGGGAGAACAGGCAGAAAACGCCCTGGCCGGAGAGGAGCTGGCCTCCGCCCTTCCAGAGACCAGCCCGATTGAGGAGGAGAAGGAGACCGCCGCCCTGGAGTCCGTCAGTGAGGCTATAGACGGCTCTGAAGAGGAACTGTCCGGGGAAGAAGCGGAAGAGGCTGAGCAGGATGAGTCCGGGGAGGAGCCTGACGAGGACAAGTCAAGGATCAGGCCGAATAAGGAGGGTTCTGACAATGTTGAAATGGATTGAGACCACCGGTCGTTCGGAGGAGGACGCCATTGCTGCGGCCCTGTTTCAGCTGGGCATGGACCGGGATGACGTCTCGGTGGAAGTGATCGAGCGGGCCAAATCCGGCTTTTTGGGATTTGGCGGAAACCCCGCCAAGGTCCGGGTGAGCTATGAGGTCCCGGACGAGGAGCAGACCGCCCCCGCGGCCGCGGAGGAGACGGTTCAGGAGGCCGCCGCCTCCGCAGCGGAGGAGCAGGAGCCGGCTCCCGCACCCCAGAGGGAGGATGCCAACCGTCTCCTGCCCGGGGATGAGGTGCTGATCGCCGCTGAGGAGCCCGCCCCTGTTCAAGGGGATGACGGGAAGGCGGAGCAGATCCGGACCTTCCTCACTGGGCTGATGGAACACCTCCATGTGCAGGCCGTCCCTGAGATCACTCTGACCCCTGAGGGAAGCTATAAGGTGGTCCTTCAGGGCCAGGGCCTGGGGGCTATCATTGGCCGCCGGGGCGAGACTCTGGATGCCATTCAGCAGCTGACCAATTACTCTGTGAACCACGGCCAGTCTAAGCGGGTGCGCATCCATGTGGATGCCGAGGGCTACCGGGCCAAGCGGGAGGAGTCCCTCCAGCGCCTGGCGGTGAAGGTGGCCGGCAAGGTGGTCAAGTATCGCAAGAACATGACCCTGGAGGCGATGAACGCCTACGAGCGCCACGTCATCCACACCGCCCTGCAGGACTACCCCAACGTGACCACCTACTCCACCGGCGTGGAGCCCAACCGCCGCACCGTGGTGGCCTACGCCCCCGGACAGAAAAAGTAGAGACTCACAGGCGCGGCGGGATCTCATTCCGCCGCGCCTTCTTACACCGGAAAGGAGACCAGTCATGCCCACACCGCTCTATGATGCCCTGAGAGGATACGCCGCAAAAGCTCCCCTCCGCTTCCATATGCCCGGCCACAAGGGAGCCTTTCTTCCCTGCCCCGAGCTGGCCCCCCTGGCGCGGCTGGATGTGACAGAGATCCCGTCTACAGGGAATCTGTATGAGGATCTCTCTCCTATCCGGGAGGCCCAGGCCCTGTGGGCCCGCCGCATGGGGGAGCGGAGTACTGCCAGTTTCTCACCGGCGGCTCCACCATGGGTATCCATACCGCTCTGACCCTGTGCTGTCCCCGGGGAGCCGGGTGCTGGTGGACCGGAGCTGCCACCGCTCCACCTTCCACGCCCTGGCTCTTCTGGATCTGGACCCGATATTTCTTCCACGCCCCTGGCTGGCGGAAGAGGGGGTGGCCGGCCCGTTTTCCCCCTGGATGTGAAAAAAATGCTGGATCAAGATCCAACCATCAAAACTGTTTGTATTACATCACCAACTTATTGCGGATTGTTGTCGGATATTCCCGCCATTGCGGGAGTAGTCCACGCCCACGGTGGAAAACTGGTGGTGGACGGGGCCCACGGGGCCCATCTGCAATTTTTGGGGATGGATGCCTACCGGGGAGCGGACGCGGTGGTGGTGAGCGCCCACAAGACCCTGCCCGCCATGGGGCAGGCGGCCCTGCTGTTCACCAACGGCATCGACCCGGGACAGGTGCGGCGAACTGCCGCCATCTACGGCACCTCCAGCCCCTCCTACCCCATCCTGGCCTCCCTGGACACGGCTCGTGAGTGGCTGGAGGGACCGGGTGCCGGAGAGTATGGGCGGTGGCCCGGCGGACCGCCGCCCTGCGGTGCCGGTTCCCATCCCTGTGCCCTCCCCCTGCCCCTGGACCCCACCCGCTTTACTCTGAAGGTGAAGAACGGGCCGGCCTTCACCGGGCAGCTGGAGAGCCGATGCAATATCTGGCCGGAGATGGAGGACAGGGGGCCATGTGGTCTTTATCCTCACCGCCTGCGACGGGGAAGAGGCTCGGGACCGCCTGGAGTCCGTCCTGGAAGGGATGGAGGAGCAGATGGGGGACAGTGCGCCCCTGCCGCCCCCTCCCCTGCCGGAGCGGGTGCGCTCCCCCGGCAGGCCCAGTTCGCCCCAGCGGAGGTCCTTCCTCTGGAGCGGACAGAGGGACGGGTATGCACCTGCCAGCTGGCCCCTATCCCCCAGGTGTGCCGGTGGTGGCCCCCGGGGAACGAATTGGGAAAAAAGAGCTGGCCTATTTCAGACAAATAGGCTATAATAATCGGGAAGTAACCGTCGCGGCCATGCCATGAAAAGGGGGGCGGCGGGCGTGAGGAAGCGACCATGGAATTGACAGCCCTGGCGGGCAATGCCCAGATCAAGGCCCAGCTGGCCCACCGGGAGGGGGACCTGGCCCACGCCTATATCGTCGCCGGCCCGGCGGGCAGCGGCCGGCATACCCTGGCCGCCCAGATGGCGGCGGCCCTGGTGTGCTCCGCCCAGCCTCAGCTCCGGCCCTGCGGCCGCTGTTCCCATTGCAGAAAAGCCGCCGGGGCATCCATCCCGACATCACCGTGATTGCTGGCAGCGGCGGAAAACCCATCACCGTGGATCAGGTCCGTGCCCTGCGCACCGACGCCTATGTCCGTCCAAACGAGGCGGAGCGGAAGGTGTACCTGTTGGAGCGGGCAGACCGGATGAACGCCAGTGCCCAGAACGCCATGCTCAAGCTGCTGGAGGACGGCCCCGCCTATGCGGTCTTTTTTCCTTCTGGCGGAGAACGGCTCCGCCCTGCTGCCCACGGTGCGCTCCCGATGTGAGACCCTGGAGCTGGCCCCTGTCTCCCCCGGCTCAGGCGGAGGAGTGGCTGGCCAAGGCATTTCCCGGGAGAACGGCGGAGGAGATCCGCCGGGCCGCTCTGGAGTGCCAGGGCATCCTGGGCCGGGCCGCGGCGCTGCTGGAGGGCGGTCAGGAGGAGGACGGACTGGAGGAGACCGCCCGCTCCCTGTCCGCCGCCCTGGGGGAAGATGAGCTGGCCCTCTTCGAGGCCACCCAGGCCCTGGACAAACTGAGCCGGGAGGAGCTTACCGCTGTACTGGACCGGACATTGATCCAGATCGGGGCCCGCCTGCCCGGCTCCCAGCGGCCCCGCCGTCTGCTGGCGGCCGCCGAGCTGCTGCGCCGCCTGCGGGACGGGGCGGACCTGAACGCCAACCCGGGCCAGGTGGCCGGATGGCTGTGCGCGGGGATGTTTCTGTGCCCGTGACTCCCTCGCGCCGGGGTGCCGTTTCCACCCCGTGCGATCCCCAATATAGCAACAGGAGGACCTTATGGTAGAGATCATCGGCGTCCGCTTCAAAAGCGGCGGAAAGCAATATTATTTTGACCCCGCCGGGCTGGAGGTGCAGCCTGGACAGGGAGTGATCGTGGAGACCTCCCGGGGCCTGGAATACGGAGAGTGTGCTCAGGGGAACACCCAGGTGGAGGAGGAGACTGTGGTCCAGCCCCTGCGCCCACTGGTGCGCATCGCCACGGAGGAAGACGAGAAGACGGTGGAAAAAAACCGGGAGAAGGAGGCAAAGGCCTTCCAGATCTGTCAGGAGAAGATTGCCGCCCACGGCCTGGAGATGAAGCTGGTGGAGGCGGAGTACAGCTTTGAGGGAAACAAGGTGCTCTTCTTCTTCACGGCGGAAGGCCGGGTGGACTTCCGGGCCCTGGTGAAGGACCTGGCCGGGACCATCCACGCCCGCATCGAGCTGCGGCAGATCGGCGTCCGGGACGAGGCCCGGATGCTGGGCGGCCTGGGCATCTGCGGGCGGCCCTTCTGCTGCGCCCAGTTCCTGGACGAGTTCCAACCGGTATCCATTAAGATGGCAAAGACCCAGAACCTCTCCCTCAATCCCACCAAGATCTCCGGTACCTGCGGGCGGCTGATGTGCTGCCTGAAGTATGAACAGGAGGCCTATGAGGACCTGGTAAAGCATACCCCTAAGCAGGAGTCCTTTGTGGAGACGCCGGACGGGGCGGGGACAGTTTCCTCGGTGAACCTGCTGCGCCAGCAGGTCCAGGTCCGGCTGGACTCCGCGCCCGAGACCCCCAAGTGCTATCACAACTGCGAGCTGTGCGTCATCCGCAACGGAAAGGGCAAGCGGCCCGACGACTATGTCCAGCCTCCCCTGGAGGAGCTGGCCAAGCTCCGCCGGGCGCCTGAACCGGAGGCCGCCCCGGAGCCCACTTCCTCCAACCCACTGGCCGCCGCCCTGGAGGCGGTGTTCAACGGGGAGCGTCCCCGGAGCCGGAGGGAGAGCGTCCCAGAGGCGAGGGCGAGGGGCGCCGCCGCCGCAGAGGCGGCCGGAGCGAGGGTGCGTCCGGCGGGGAGAGCCGTTCCCAGGGTGAGGGCCAGCAGCGCTCCAGAAGAGAGTGGGAGCGCCGGCCGGAGAAGCCGAGGGACAAGGAGCCCGGGACAGCGGAGGCGGAGGGCGTCCAGGAGGGCGGAGAGCGGAAGCCCAGCCGCCGCCGGCGCCGCCGGCCCAGAGGGAACCGGCCCGCTCCGGGACCAGAGGGGAATGGCTGAAAGAGAAAAAAGCCCCGGACATCATAGGAGAGAGGATGTCCGGGGCTGACCCATCTTGGATCGATAAAGTGAGGTGTCCCGGATGCTGGGAGAATTTTTAAATGCGGTCTCCGCCGTGGTGGTCCTGCTGATGCTTATGGCGGTGGGCTATTTTATGGGGACCAAGGGCTGGATGAAAGCGGAGGAGAAAAAGTTCCTGAGCAAGTACATCATCAACATCGCGGTCCCCTGCAACTGCATCAACGGCCTGCTGAACAATCTGGACCAGAGCATGCTGGCCCAGGCGGGGCTGATGCTGGTATCTGCCATCATTGGAGTGGTCATCACCATCCTGCTGGGCATGGGGCTGGCCACCCTGCTGCGCCTGCCCAAAACCGGTGGGGGCGTCTTTGCCGCCATGGTGGGGGTGTCCAACACCCTGTTCGTCGGGCTGCCCCTGTCAACCCAGCTGTTCGGGGACGTGTGCGTCCCCTACGTCATGATCTACTATCTGGCCAACACCATCTTCACCCAGTCGGTAATTCTGATGCTGGTGGAGCGGTCGGGCACCGCCTCCCACAGCCGGGGAATCAAGGGCTTTTTGAAGGATGTGTTCACCAAACCCCCCATCCTCACTGTGATCGCCTCGGTGCTGATGCTGATAGTGGGCTTCCGTCCTCCCGAGGTGTTCATGAGCTTTGCCAAGTACATCAGCGGCTCCGTCTCCCCCTGGCGCTGATCTACTGCGGCTTCATCATCTATGAACTGGGGCTGAGCAACCTGCGGCCCAGCCAGCTGCGGCAGATGAAGGGCCTGCCAACCATGCTGGCGGCCCGGCTGGTGATCTCACCGCTGATCTGTGCGGGCATGTGCCGCCTGTTCGGCATTACCGGCCTGGCCTATCAGGTCTTTGTAGTGGAGAGCGCCCTGCCGGTGGTCAGTCAGGTGACCGTAATGGCGGGGGGACTTCGGGGCGGACGACAAGTATGCCGCCACCGGTGCCACCCTGTCCACCCTGGCCTGCTTTATCACCATCCCTGTGCTGATGGTGCTGATGGGGTGAGTGGATGGGATGGACACTTTTGACCGTGGCCGCCGCAGCGGGGGGGCGGCCTGCTGCTGATGAGGCTGCGGGTCCCAGGCGGGATGCTGGTAGGTGCCATCCTGGGCGCGGTACTGGTGAACCTGACTACAGGACAGGCGTACATCTGGCCTCAGACCCGGGTGGTGGCCCAAGTGCTGACCGGGGCCTACATCGGCTGTCTGGTGACTACGGAGGACCTGAGACATCTGCCCGGGTCATCCGGCCCTATCTGGCGGTGATGTCCACCTTTCTCGCCTTGAATCTGGCGGTGGGATTTTTTCATCTGGCGGGTAACAGACCTGGATCTGCTCACTTCCCTGTTTTGTGCCGCTCCCGGCGGTATGACGGACACCCCGCTCATCGCCCTGGACATGGGGGGCGGACGCCTCCATGGTGGCGGTGATGCAGTTCGTGCGGATGGTATTCGGCATGGCCTGTCTGCCCTCCATCATTGTCCTGGCCGACCGGAAGATAGAGGGGGACCAGATGGTGCCGGAGGAGGGTCAGGGAACGCACTCCCTGGAAAGAAAAAAAGGCGCATGTCAGCCTGCGGAAGTTTCTTCCTACCTTCGCTGTGGCGCTGGCAGCGGGCATCCTGGGCAAGCTGTCCGGTGTGCCGGCGGGTACCCTCAGTGCCTCTCTGATCGCAGTGATCGTGCTGAAATTTGCGGGCAGCGCGCCCCCAATGCCCATGTGGGTGCGGCGGCTGGCCCAGGTGGTGTCGGGCTGCTGCATCGGTGCCGGAATCACCCGGGATCAGATCTTCCAGCTGCGCCAGCTGATCCTGCCCGCCCTGGTGCTGATCGCCGGGTATATCCTGGTCTGTGTGGGGATGGGCCGGGCGATCTCAGGGCGTTTCGGATGGACTTGAAGGAGTCCATGCTCTCCCTCTCCCCCCGCAGGAGCCACGGAGATGGCCCTCATTGCCGCCGACCTGGGGTCCACAGCACCAATCTGGTGGTGCTCCAGATCTGCCGCCTGCTTGGAGTGACGGTCATCTTTCCCCAGATCTTCGCCCTGCTCTCCAATTTGATAGGATAAAATATGCTGTGCCCGCCTCCATAGGAGGCGGGCACAGTTTTTCCCGCGGAGCAAAGGACAGGCCCGTCATAAATCTCCCCGTCTGGGCATAGGATGCTTCAGGCTTGCTTACAAAGGAGTGATCGCATGGGCGGTAAGAGGAGGGAGAGCGGACTGCGCGCTCTGCGCCGGGGAGCGGCCCTGGGGCTGGCGCTGACGGCACTGTGGATCTTTGGATTGACGGCAGATCTGTCCGGGGCCTGGGACGCCCTGGGGCGGCTGGGACAGACCCCCCTCCTTCGTTCTGGGCGCGCTGAGTCAGGAACTGGAGGGGGCCCCAGCAGGGGACGGGCTCTCTCCCGACCTGGACCGATGGGGCCGGCTGCTGCTGGCCCAGTCCGCCCTGCTCTCCGGCGGCCGCCCGGCGGTGGACGCCTTTCTGGCAGAGCAGGCGCAGGCGGAGGAGCCGCCCGCCGAGCCCATCGACCAGGAGGAGAACGACCAGGAGGAGCCGGAGCTCTCCCCGGTCCAGCACGGCGAGGTGGTGGAGTACACCAATCTGGGGAAGGACGACGGCAGCTACCTCACCACCGACCAGATCTATGTGAAGAACAGCACCCAGGGCCAGGAGGTGGACGTGGCTGCCCTGGCCAGCCAGCCGGTGGACCTGAAACTGGGGCGGGGCCCCAGATCCTGATCGTCCACACCCACGGCAGCGAGGCCTATACTCAGGACGAACAGGACGTCTATGTGGAGAGCGACCCCTACCGCACCACCGACTGCACCAAAAACGTGGTCCGGGTGGGAGAAGAGATGGCCCAGGTGTTCCGAAGCCAGGGCTTTGAGGTGGTCCACGACACCACCCTGTACGACTACCCCGCCTATAACGGGGCCTATGAGCGCTCCTGCGCGGGGGTGGAGAAGTGGCTGGAGCAGTATCCCACGATCAAACTTGTTTTGGATGTCCACCGGGACGCCCTGGTGTCGGCGGATGGGGCGGCCTATAAGCTGGTGAGCGAGGTGGAGGGGCAGAAGGTAGCCCAGGTGATGCTGGTGGTGGGCAGCAACGACTCCGGGATGGAGCACCCCAACTGGCGGGAAAATCTGGCCCTGGCCGTCAAGCTCCAGCTGGAGCTCACCCGGGACTGGGGACAGCTGGCCCGGCCCATCACCCTCCGCTCCAGCCGCTACAACCAGCACCTCTCCCCAGGTTCCCTTCTGGTAGAGGTGGGGGGACATGGAAATACGCTCCAGGAGGCCATCGCCGGGGCACGCCTCTTCGCCCAGAGCATAGGGCAGGTGCTCAAAACCATGGAGGAGCCGTAAAAGGGCTGAGGGCCCCCGCTTAATGGCGGGGGCCCTCAGCATGTCAAAAAGTTACAGTCTGCCGTGCGCAGGGTTTGTCCGCCGCAGGCGGACAAACCCGCACGCGAACTCTGTGAGGCTTATTCCACAAGCTAAAGGCCGCCTACTCCGGGGGCGGCCCCTTGTTTTAATCCCCTGGGGGCCCGGTAAAACCGGCCGGCCACCTGGTCCGTGCGCATCACGTTGACGAAGGCGTGGGGGTCGGTCTGGCGCACCCGGTGGATCAGGGCCCGCACCTGGTTGCCCCCCCACCACGGTAGAGCATCACCCGCTCCTCACCGTCATAGAGGCCGGTGCCCTGGAACAGCGTGGCGCTGTGGTGGGTGTCCCGGATCTGCTGCCAGACCGCCTGGGCGGTCTCCCGCCGGGTGACGATGAAGAGGGTGGCCCGCCGGCCGCTGGGGTCCAGCAGCTTGATCACCTGGGTGGAGGCAAACTGAAAGAGGATGGAATACAGGGCCTTGTCCCAGCCGAACAGAGCGCCTGAGACGGCCAGCATCACCACATTGCCCATAAATATATAATTCCAGGCATCCACATCGTACTGCTGGGAGAGGGCGATGGAGATGAAATCGGTGCCTCCGCTGGTGGCTCTCCCCGGAGGCACAGGCTGATGGCAAAGCCGTTGATGAGGCCGCCGAAGATGCAGATGAGCAGCACATCGTCGGTAATGGGCATAGGGGGGATCAGATCGGTGAGCAGGCTGGTGCACAGGATGACCACGCAGGAGAACAGGGTGAACCGCTTGCCGATGAGTTTGAAGCTGATGACGGCGGGCACCGCGTTGAGCAGGAAGTTGATGGCGGAGAAGGGGACGGACAGGCCCCAGAACCGCAGCGCCACCCGCTGGATCAGCAGGGTCAGGCCGTTGAAGCCTCCCGGCACCAGGTCCCCGGCTTGGACAAAGCTCTTCAGGTTGACGGCCATGATGACAGAGGCCAGCACCATCAGGTCCAGCCGCCCCAGGTCGTCCAGGAGCTGGGATTTGGAGTAAGAGACAGTTTTTTTCATGGCGTGACCTCCTGCGTGTTTCCCGGGGAATGTGCTCCCATTGTATCCGCTCCCGGTCCCTTTGGCAAGGGGGAAAGGGCGGAAAAGACCGGGAATGTGGGAAGTATCCGACATCCCCCCCCACAGAGAGGGAGCAGCCGCTCCGCATCCCCGGACGGGGAGATGTGGGGTGGAGGGAAATGTGGAAAAATCAGCAGGAGCGGTTCTCCTTGGCGGCGGCGATAAAGGCGCGGAACAGGGGGTGTGCCTTATTGGGCCGGGATTTCAGCTCCGGGTGGAACTGTAACGCCTACAAACCAGGGGTGGTCGGGCAGCTCCACGATCTCCACCAGCCGCCCGTCGGGGGACAGCCCGGCCAGCTCCAGCCCCGCCTGGGTCAGGGGCATCCCGGTATTCGTTGTTGAACTCGTAGCGGTGACGGTGCCGCTCGGAGATCTCCTCGGCTCCATAGGCCTGATAGGTGCGGGAGCCGCGGCTGACCACTTTGCAGGGGTAGGCCCCCAGGCGCATGGTGCCGCCCTTGGCGGTGACCCCCCGCTGGTCGGGCATCAGGTCGATCACCGGGTGGGTGGTGGCCGGGGTCCAGCTCACTGGAGTGGGCGTCCGCCAGGCCGCACACATGGCGGGCAAACTCCACCACGGCCATCTGCATCCCCAGGCAGATGCCCAGGAAGGGGACCTTGTTCTCCGGGCAAAGCGCACGGCGGAGATCTTGCCCTCGATGCCCCGGGCTGCCGAAGCCTCCAGGGACCAGGACGCCGTCCGCCCCGTCCAGCAGTTCCGCCGCGTTCCCGTCGGTGACGGTCTCCGAGTCCACCCAGCGGATGTTCACCTTCACGTCGTTCTCGATGCCCCCGTGGGTCAGGGCCTCGGCCACCGACAGGTAGGCGTCGTGGAGGGCCACATACTTGCCCACCAGAGCGATCTCCACCCTCCCCTGGGGGTGCTTGGCCCGGTGGACCATGGTGGCCCACTCGGTCAGGTCTGGCATGTGGCAGATCAGGCCCAGCCGGCGCACCACCACGTCGGCCAGCCCCTCCCGCTCCAGCATCAGGGGGACCTCGTACAGCATCGGGGCGGTCAGATTGGGGATGGCGTTCTCCACCGGGATGTTGCAGAACAGAGAAATTTTCTCCAGAATGTCCCGGGGGACGGGCCGGTCGCTGCGGCATACGATCACATCCGGCTGGATGCCCACGCTCAGCAGCTCCTTGACCGAGTGCTGGGTGGGCTTGCTTTTCAGCTCCCCGGTGCCGGGGATGGATACGATGAGGGACACATGGAGAAACATCACATTCTGGCGTCCCCGCTCGGCTGCCATCTGGCGGATGGACTCCAGGAAGGGCTGGGACTCGATGTCGCCCACGGTGCCGCCGATCTCCACGATGGCCACGTCAGTGTCCGGGGTGTCCAGAGAGTAAATGTTCCGCTTGATCTCATTGGTGATGTGGGGGATGATCTGGACCGTGGCTCCCAGATAGTCCCCGGTCCGCTCCCGGTTGAGCACGTTCCAGTAGACCTTCCCCGAGGAGACGGAGGAGTGGACGGTGAGGTTTTCGTCGATAAACCGCTCATAGTGGCCCAGGTCCAGGTCGGTCTCCGCCCCATCGTCGGTGACGAAGACCTCCCCGTGCTGGTAGGGGCTCATGGTGCCGGGGTCCACATTGAGATAGGGGTCCAGCTTCTGGACCTTTACCCGCAGGCCCCGCTGCTTCAGCAGGCGGCCCAGAGGCCGCCGTGATGCCCTTGCCCAGCGAGGAAACAACGCCGCCAGTGACAAAAATGTACTTCACTGCCATGTTGATCCCTCCATCAAAGTTTGATCCTGTTGAAAAAAATACCGGTTTATTTTATGCTTGTCTGGGGTGCGAGTCAAGAAAAAAATCGGACAGATGGGCGAAAAATGGGTGCGGTCCACAGCCCCGGCGGGGGCGGCCTCTGTGCTCCGGTGGACACGGCGGGCTTTTTGTGGAAAACATCGGAACGCATCGTCCCGGACCTCCTCTCCTCCCCCATATCTCGGGGATTGTTTGGGCAAGATCAGAAAAATGATGCTCGGCAAAAACAGATGTGACAAATGGGCGCTGCCGGGCGTTTTACAGGCAGAGAGAAAACGAAGGGAAGGGGGACACCCATTGGATACGCGGGAGCTCTTTGAGCGGTATGGAGACGCGGTGTTCCGGCTGGCGTGGAGCTGCACGGGCTCCCGGCAGGACGCGGAGGACGTGACCCAGACCGTCTTTTTGAAGGTGCTGGAGCGCCGGCCGGACCTGGAGCCGGGAAAGGAGCGGGCCTGGCTGTTCCGGGTGGCGGTGAACGAGTGCCGCAGCCTCTGGCGGCGGCTGAAGCTGCGCCGGACCGAGCCGCTGGAGGAGGCGCTGGCGGTGGCCGCGCCCCAGGAGGAGCCGGTCCTGCGGCAGGTGATGGAGCTGAAGGCCGGGGAGCGGGAGATCCTCTATCTCATTTACTACGAGGGCTTCTCCACCCGGGAGACGGCGTCCCTGCTGGGGATCAGCCAGACGGCGGTCACCACCCGCCTCCAGCGGGCCAGAAAGAAGCTGAGGGAACGGCTGGAAGAGGAGGGGCGGCCATGAAACAGGAATATCATCGCGCCTTGGAGCAGATCTGCCTTTCCGAAGAGGCAAGGGCGCGGATCATCAGTGTGCTGGAACAGAAGGAGCGAGGGCTGAAACGGCCTAGGAGGAGAATAGGGAGGCTGATTCTAGTGTGTGCCGTGCTCATGCTGCTCCTTCTGGGGACAGGGGCCGCTGTCGTGTCGCGGGTCGGCGTGCTGGAGCTCTTTTTTCAGGGGGATACCAGCCAGCTGGAACCATTTGTTCAGACGGGGGCGAGTGCGCAGGATAAAAATTATCGTCTGACCCTAGACAGCAGCATCTGTGACGGTGATACCCTGTATGTGGTCATCACCGTGGAGGGGCTGCATGAGCAGGCGGTGGAAAATCTGAAGAACAATCAGGTCGTTGCGGACTGCTATCGGGCGGCCTGGGGCCGAGAGATGCCGGAGAATCTGATGGAGCAGGGGCAGGGAGACATCTCCGTGTTTCAATTCCAGATGGAGGCCGGGAACCATATGTCCAGCTTCGGATTTGAAGAGTTGCCCGCCCCCTCGGAGACCAGCCGCTCCTGGCAGCTCCAGCTCACGCTGACCGGGCTGGAGCATCCTCAGACGGAGCCCATCGGCCTGCGCCTGGGATTCATGGAGGAGAGCTGTGTGCTCCAGATCCCCGTGGACCAGATGCCCCAGGTGGTCCGGGTCTCCATTGCGCGGGAGCTCTCTGTGGACTGGAATGGCGGAGAAGAGGTATTTGTGGACCATGTGGAGATTGGCCCCACACGGTTCACCTATGTAGGAAAATATCCGGATACTGCCTCCTCTCTAGCCCCCTTGGTGTTCTTCCGGATGAAAGACGGCCAGATCCTCACCAGAAAGCAGATGGGACTGGAGCTGGAGATGCGGGATATCCCGGGACCGGCAAATGTATTTGGAAAAGAGCTGGCAGAGATCGTCTATACCTCTCGGTCTGTGATGGACTTGACCGAAATTGCATCTGTGATTCTGGGGACAGCCGAGTTTTCTCTAAATGGAGAACCGCTTGAGAGGTGCAGATGAAGGAACAGCTGTATCCCTTTTCCATCGAGGCTGGGAGAGGGCGGCGCAGAGTACGCGGGCCCCTATGCCGCAAGCATGGAAGAGCTGTGCAAGAAATTGGGAGCTGAATATCAGTGGGATGAAATAAACAAAAGAGCGACGGAGTGTACCAGGGAATTTCCCTCTCCCTGACGGCCGGAGAATCCCTTGCGCTGGTCAATGGGGAGAGAAAGGAAATAGAGACACGGGTACGGGGAAAAAGATGGGATATTCACACAAGTTCCTATGCCGGCGGTGGAATACCATGGTGGGATCTCCGCGGCCATCCTCTTTTTTGGGGAGGTCTGGGGCTTAGAATTTCAGGTCCTCGATGGGGAAATCATCGTTGTTCCCTAAAGGAGCCGAGAGAGCCCAGAGGTCTGCGCATATAAGGACGGTCTCTGGCAGATAGTTTGTTCCATTCTTTTTCTCAAAAAGGACAAAGCGCCCCTGGGAGATCCTTCTCCCGGGGGCGCCTCTTTGCGCTTATCTGTGATAGAGCTTGTTGGTCTGATACTGGGGCTCGCAGGTGAGCTGAAGTCCCAGCTTGCGATAGGTATCTCGTCGGCGGGGGACAGGATGACGGAGCAGTGGGCCTGACAGCCCTGAAGATGGGCCAGGGCCTCCAGCGCCCGGGCGGCCTTGGGGTCCAGATTGGCGGAGGCGGCCAGGGCGATGAGCACCTCGTCGCTGTGCAGCCTGGGGTTGTTGGACCCCAGATACTGGACCTTGACAGTCTGGATGGGCTGGATGGCGGACTGGGCGATCAGATGCACGCCATGGCCCCCCAGCCCGGCCAGGGACTTCAGAGCGTTGAGCAGGGCGGCGGCGGAGCAGCCCATCAGCTCGGAGGTCTTGCCGGTGACCATCCTGCCGTCGGGCAGTTGGATGGCCATGGCAGGCTCGCCGGTCTCCTCCTCCAGCCGGTTGGCCTGGTCCACTACGGGGCGGATAGCGGGGGGTGATGCCGGCCTGCTGCATCAACAGCTCCAGTTTATAGACCGGGTCGTCCCTCCCCTGCCCTGCCGGCGGTCGGAGAGCACATCATAGTAGCGCCGGACGATCTCCTGACAGGCAGCCTCCCGGCAGGCACCGTCGTCGGTGATGCAGTTGCCCGCCATGTTCACCCCCATGTCGGTGGGGGACTGATAGGGGCAGCTGCCGGTGATCTTCTCAAACATGGCGGCCAGCACGGGGAAGACCTCCACGTCCCGGTTATAGTTGACCGTGGTCTCCCCGTAGGCCTGGAGGTGGAAGGGGTCGATCATGTTCACGTCGTCCAGGTCGGCGGTGGCCGCCTCATAGGCCAGGTTCACCGGGTGCTTCAGGGGCAGGTTCCAGATGGGGAAGGTCTCGAACTTGGCGTAGCCCGCTTTGATCCCCCGACGGTTCTCGTGGTAGAGCTGGCTGAGGCAGGTGGCCATCTTGCCGCTGCCCGGGCCGGGGGCGGTGACCACCACCAGGGGGCGGCTGGTCTCGATATAGTCGTTCTTGCCGTACCCCTCATCGCTGACGATGTGGGCGATGTTGTGGGGTAGCCCTGGATGGAGTAGTGGCGGTAGACCCGCACCCCCAGCTTCTCCAGCCGCAGGCGGAAGGAATCGGCGGCGGCCTGCCCGGTGTACTGGGTGACTACCACGCTGCCCACATACAGGCCCCCTTGGAGCGGAACGCGTCGATGAGGCGAAGGACGTCGCTGTCGTAGGTGATGCCCAGGTCGCCCCGGACCTTGTTCTTCTCGATGTCGCTGGCGTTGATGGCGATGACGATTTCCGCCTTGTCCTTCATCTGGGCCAGCATGCGGATCTTGCTGTCTGGCTCGAATCCGGGCAGCACCCGGGAGGCGTGGTAGTCATCAAACAGCTTGCCGCCGAACTCCAGATACAGCTTACCGCCGAACTGGTCGATGCGGTCCCGGATGTGCTGGGACTGCATGGTCAAATATTTCTGATTGTCAAACCCTTCCCTGGCCACGACGGCCACTCCCCTCTCACAACACAATACCAATTTATTTTACAAAGGTTTAGGCGGCACGTCAAGGGAGAGGGTAAAGAAAATTGGAGAACTTTGACGGGCGGGACGGAAGATCTTGTCCGCTCCATGTGGATTCCAGGCAGAAGCTGTGGTACAATAGTCAGGCGGCCACAGGCCGGGAACAGGAGAGATGAACATGGAATGGGACGAGCTGATCCGCATCTGGATCATTGTCTGTCCGCTGGTCTTTCTGGGCGGGCTGATCGACGCGGTGGCCGGCGGCGGGGGCTGATCACCCTACCCGCCTATCTGCTGGCAGGACTGCCCCCGCACCTGGCCTCCGGCACCAACAAGTGCGGCAACTTCTTCGGCACACTGATAGCCACCGGGCGTTTTCTGAAGCGGGGGGGACGTGCATCTGCCCTCCGCCCTGGCCGGGGGCGCCGGGGCGCTGGTGGGTGCTTGGCTGGGGGCGCGTTTGAACATGATCATGCCGGAGCAGGCCTCTACTACCTGATGCTGGCTGTAGTGCCGGTGATGGCGGTCTTCCTGCTGTTTAAACGGGACTTCGGGACGGAGGACCGGTCCGGGGAGCTGGGAGTGGGGAAGCTTGTGCTCTCTCTCTGGCCATCGGGCTGGTGATCGGGTGCTACGATGGATTTTTTTGGTCCGGGGGCTGGGACCTTTCTCACCCTGGCCTTTACCGGCCTGTGCCGGTTCGACCTGCTTACCGCTGCGGGCAATACCAAGGTGGCCAACGCCACCTCCAACCTGGCCAGCCTGGTGACCTTCGCCCTGGGGGAAGGTGCTGTGGGCGGTGGGCATCCCCGCCGCCCTGTTCGGCATTGCGGGGGGCTATGTGGGGGCCGGGCTGGCCCTGAAGGGCGGCGCAAAGGTGATCCGCCCCATGTTCTTCGTGGTGCTCACCCTGCTGGTCGTCCGGCTGGTCTGGGACCTGCTGGCGTGATAAAAAACAGTGGAAAAAGAGAGGGAAGGGATATGAATCGCATCTCGCTGGTAGGCCGGCTGCGCACCCAGAAGCTGCTGGGGAGGACCGTCCTCATCCTGCTGGCCTTCTCCCTGCTCACGGTGGGGGGCTCCTACCTCTTTGTCCGGGGAGAGATGGTGTCCCGCTACCGGGAGCAGGGGATGGAGGGCACCATGTCCATGCTCCAGCGGACCAGCACCTCCCTGGACCGGACCATCCAGGCCCTGGAGCTTCAGATCCAGACCTTCTGGAAGGACGATGACGTCTCCAGCCTGCTGGTGGCACCGGAAAAGCCGGATTTCTCCAGGACCTCGGGGGCAGCCGCCCAGATCCAGGGGCTGCGGGAGGGGAACGAGCTGATCGAGCGGTGCTGGCTTTACCTCTATCAAAGTGGGCAGATCCTCACAGACCGGCAGCTGCTGCTGGAGGCGGGAGACCCCGAGCGGCCTGGGCAGCTGGAACGGTGGTCCGCGGCGGCGGAGAGCGGGACCCCCTCCCTGTGGTGTGAGGACGGAAAGATATATCTGCTGGTCGCCTTCCCACAGCCCAAAAAGCTGGGGCTGCTCATCGTCCAGCTCAGCGCCAGAGACCTGTTTGAACAGTTCCAGGAGGGCTGGAGCGGCCTGTCCGGAGACCCGGTGTACGTCTATGACGGGGCGGGAGAGCCCGTCTTTCCCAACCGGATGACCTACCCGGGCGGGAGGAGCTGATGGTGACCGGGGAATCTCCCGGGAAGGCGTGTACGCTTTGAGCGGACAGAGAGACACTGTAGTTTGTGTGGCTAGGTCCCAGACGGCCGGGTGGTACTGCCTGACCTATTGGAACAGCGGGGACTGGCTGCCCTCTCCCCAGGAGATCCTCACCGCCTTCCTCCCTGCGGCGGCGGTGCTGCTCCTGCTGATCCTGATCCTGTCCCTGGTGATCCTCCAGGTGATCTACCGGCCAATCCAGCGGATCGTGGAATCCATGCTCACAGGGCAGGAGACGGAGGCGGGCCAGGACGAGGCCGGGCTCATCAGCGCCGCCCTGGCCCGGGGACAGCGGGAGAACCAGCGGCTGACCGGACTGCTCTCCGATGTGCGCCCGGCGCTGGCCCAGCGGTTCTTCCAGTCCCTGCTGGAGGGGGCCAGACGGAGCCGGAGGAGGTGTCCAGGATGCTGGCTGCTCTGGAGAGCCCCTTTCCCCTGGAGGGACTTACCTGGTGCTGGCGGTGGAGGCGGTGCCGGAGAGGAGCGCCTCGGCGGTGGAGGGGGAGATCTACACCCGGAGCCTGTGGAGAAGCCTGAAGCGGTTTTGGGAGGGACGCTGCCTTGCCCAGATCCAGCCCGCCCCGGGCGGAGGGCTGTCGGCGGTGCTGTGCGCTTCCCCACCGGTCCCAGGCGGATTCGCCATCCCCCTGGAGGACTGCCGGCAGGCGCTGGAGCGGGAGACCGGGACTTCCCATTCTCTGCCGCGGTGGGGGCCAGCCAGGCCAGAGGAAGCCTGCTGGAGCTCTCCGCCGCCTGGCAGGAGGCCAGACAGGACCTGAATTACCGGAAATATTGCTGCGGGGAGGCCGGGCAGCCCGGCCCCGGTCCGGTAGGTGCGGGCGTATATGATGCCCAGGTGCGGGAGATGCTCCAGAAGGCGCTGAGCGGAGAGCTGGAGGGGGCCAGGGCCCAGCTGGCGGACCTGCGTCAGGCAGAGGACGCGCTCAGTCCCCGGTGCAGATGCGCTCTATGCTGCGGGGCTGCGTGCTGACCCAGGTGCTGAAGGTCCAGCGGGAACTGGGGAGCGATACTCCGCCGCCTGCGCTGCGGACTCCCCAGACTTCTGGCAGGAGCAGGAGCGGCTGCTGGCTGAGCTGGACGAGTGGGGGGACACAACAGCCAGCGTGGCTATATGGACCGGGCCCGGGACTACATCGCCGCCCACTTCTCGGACAGCGGGCTGTCCCTCAACGAGGTGAGCGGCCACGTGGGGCTGAGTGTGTCCTATCTGTCCAGCCTGTTCAGCAAATACCAGCCGCCGGGCTTCTCCCACTACCTCCGGCAGTACCGGGAGGAGCAGGCCCGCCTGCTGCTGGAGTCCACCGACGCCAGTGTGACGGAGATCGGCTACCAGACGGGATTCAACTCCTCCAACAGCTTCATCCGGACCTTCAAGAGTCTGGTGGGCGAGACGCCGGGCAGGTATCGGGAGCGCTGTCAGGGCGGAAAATATGAAAACGGAAAGGATGATGATACATGAAAAAGGTGGACAGATGGGCGGCGCTGACAGCGGCGCTGCTGCTGACGGTCTCCCTGGCACCCGCCTCCCAGGCGGCGGAGGCGGGAGAGAAGATCGTGATCCTCCACACCAACGACGTCCACTGTGCCCTGGACGACGCCATCGGCTATGCCGGCCTGGCGGCCTATGCCGGGGCGCTGGAGGAGCAGTACGGGGCGGACCGGGTGACCCTGGTGGACGCGGGAGATGCCATCCAGGGCCAGGCGGTGGGCACCCTCTCCCAGGGGGAGTACATCATCTCCCTGATGAACGCGGCGGGCTATGACCTGGCGGTGCCGGGCAACCACGAGTTCGACTATGGGGTGGACCGGCTGATGGAGCTGGCGGCCGGGGCGGAGTTCCCCTATCTCAGCTGCAACTTCACCGGCCTGGCGGCGGGCGAACCGGTGTTCCAGCCCTATGCTCTCCTGGACTACGGGGACACCACCGTAGGCTATGTGGGGGATCTGTACCCCGGAGAGCCTGACCAAGACCGACCCCACTTACTTCCGGGACGAGGCCGGGGAGGCGGTGTACGGCTTCCGGCAGGGAGGAGACGGACAGGAGCTGTATGACTGCGTCCAGGCCGCAGTGGACCAGGCCCGGGCCGAGGGCGCGGACTATGTGGTGGCGGTGGGCCATCTGGGTAATGAGGGCATCTCTGCCCAGTGGTCCTCCCAGGCTGTCATTGCCCACACCACCGGCATCGACGTGTCCCCTAGACGGCCACTCCCATGAGCAGTATGAGCGGACACTGCCCAACCGGGAGGGGAAGGACGTGGTGCTGGCCCAGACGGGCACCGGCCTGACCGCCATCGGCCAGGTGATCTTGGACCCCGTCACCGGGGAGATCCAGGCGGAGCTGGTGGCCGGCTATGCCGGCAGGGACCCGGAAATGGAGGAGGAGATCGCCGCTGTCCAAGCCCAGTATGAGGAGCAGCTGAGCCAAGTGGTGGGCAGCACGGACGTGGCCCTGGTCACCACCGACCCGGCCACCGGGGAATACTGGGTTCGGAGCCGGGAGACCAACCTGGGGGACTTCTGCGCCGACGCCTACCGGGCGGTGATGGGGGCGGATATCGCCTTTGTCAACGGCGGCGGCATCCGGGCGGAGCTGGCGCCGGGGGGAGGTCACTTATGGGGACATCCTGGACCTGCACCCCTATGGCAACGCCCTGTGCCTGGTGGAGGCCACCGGACAGCAGATCCTGGACGCCTTGGAGATGGGGGCACGGAAGTATCCCCAGACCAGCGGAGGTTTCCTCCAGGTGTCCGGCCTGACCTATACCATTGACGCCGCTGTCCCTCCTCCGTAGTGGTGGACGAGAACGGGGCCTTCCAGTCTGTGGACGGCCCCCGCCGGGTGACCGGTGTGAAGGTGGGAGGGCAGCCGCTGGAGCTGGACCGGGTCTATACCCTGGCCTCCCACAACTATATGCTCAAAAGCGGCGGGGACGGCTACACCATGTTTCAGGGCTGCACCCTGCTGAAGGATGAGACGGTGCTGGACAATCAGGCACTGATCCGTTACCTGGGCCAGATCCTGGAGGGGGACCTGAGCGCCTACCCGCTCCTGGGGGACAGGGCCGCATCCAGATCGCGGAGACGGCGGAGGAGACCGGCGGGGCACCTGCGGAGCCGGAAGAGCCCGCGGCCGGGGCGCGGATCTATGTGGTTCAGCCCGGGGACTGCCTGTGGACCATCGCCCGGCAGGAGCTGGGCGGCGGCCTGCGGTGGGTAGAGATCTATGACGCCAACCGGGACCAGATCCAGGACCCGGACCGCATCCAGGCGGGAGTGGAGCTGGAGCTCCCCGCCTGAGGAGGAGCGGGGCGCGCCCCGCAGTTGTGAGATGGACCAGAGCGGCAGGAGGGCCGGAGCTCGTCACGAGCTCCGGCCCTCCTGTGATCATGATATAGACGGGAGCTACGATCCGGGTACTCAGCTTTTGGATGGGATTCATTTTTTTGAATTTTGAAACCGGTGTAGACAGCAGAGAAATCAGAGGATGGACCGGTATTCCGCCCCCTGTTAAGCTGAAAACAGCACAGAATGGGAGCAAAATACAGAACAGCTCCCGGTGCGGGAATCTGCAAAAGGAGGATCACATCATGCGCAGCAAGTCTATCCGTCTGCCGCTGGCTGCGGCGGCACTGTCTCTGGCCATGCTCACATCCTGCGGTGCGCCCGGAGGGGCAGGCTCCAGCGTCTCTTCGGCATCCAGCTCCGGGAGCGGGGCACAGTCTGCCCCTGCGGCCGTTCAGGTGGAGCCCCTGACCGTTCAGGACTTCCCCTGTTCCACCACAGAGGAGTTTACGGCGCTGTTCCAGAAGATGGTGCAGGAGACACCGGACCAGATCTACTATCACCCCTACACCGGCCTGTTCCAGGAGGCGGTGGAGGCGGACGGGCTCTCTCAGGGCCGGAAGCTCTACACCTATATCCCGGAGGAGACGGGGCACTGCGCCTCCAGCGTGTTCGTGGCCCTGCCCTCCGGGGAGAAGGCGGAGGAGTTCCTGGTGAGCAGCGGCTGGACCGCGGTGGCCGACCAGTATAAATTCCTGCTCCACGCCCTGACCCCTGCCGACAGCCAGTGGGGGGGCGAGGAGGAGCTGGACTATCTGAGCGCCGCCTTTGCCCTGGGGAGCAAGACGATCCATTACAGCCCATACACCGGAAACTACTACTTTGTGGGCTACGCCGACGGAGGCCGCCTGCTGGAGCAGTGGGTCATGGCCAATCCGGACAACTGCTCCGGGCTGGCAGTGCTGGACGGCGGAGCCATCGACGAGGCTTATCTGACCCAGATGGGCCAGACCCCCGCCGTGGACCCGGAAAAGACCGTGAATGAGGTCAATGTGCCGGTGTGGCTGATCGAGAAGGAGATGACCGACGGGGTCCAGGCCGTGGCCGATTACTGGAAGGGGGCCAACGACTGCACTGAGACGGCCTATATCAACCAGGACGTTCCCCTGGAGACCACGGTGTATCAGCAGAACATGCTTTCCCATGACACCTTTATCAATGCCTATCCCCTGGGGAAGGTACAGCTCACCCAGGCAGAGGTGAGTTACACCGACCCGGAGCTGAGCAGGACCCTGTGGGAGACCTTCCTGTGCAAGGCCCAGCGCTACCGCTCCCTGGCCGGAAACGACCTGCGCCCCGCCATTGACTTTGAGGCGCTGGGCTTTACCAAGGAGGAGCGGACCATCGACGGTTACTCCCGTTACTGGCTGGAGTATGTGCCCCAGTCCGTCAAGGATGACCCCAGCCAGGCGGTGCCGCTGGTGATGGCCCTCCACGGCGCAGGACAGTGCGCCGAGGCCTACGCCCCCTATTCTGAGTGGTTCAAGGTGGCCGAGGAGGCGGGCTTCATCGTGGTGTTCCCCACAGCATACCCCTATGCGGAGAACAACGGCATGGCCCGGCCCATCCACAACGACTGCTGGGACCCCACCCGGCCTGACGACATCTCCTTCTGGCGGCAGCTGATCCAGGATGTGTCGGAGCGCTATTCCATCGACGAGAGCCGGATCTATGCCACCGGGCATTCCAACGGAGGCAACTCCAGCGCCATGATCGCCGGTGAGATGTCCGATGTGGTGGCCGCCGTGGCCATCAGTGCCGGCCGCTATCGGAATGTGGACCAGCAGGTGACTGAGGATGTGGCCACCCTCCACCCCTATGGCCAGCACCAACCGGGTCCCCGTGATCCAGCTGGTGGGCACCAAGGATGCCGGCGCCTACCAGAGCCCCAGCCTGACCTCTACCATGATGTACTGGCTGGAGCGGAACGGCTGTGAGGACCTGAACGCCCCCTGATGTATCAGACCAGCGGATACCATAACCAGATCTGGTGCGACGGGGACGGCGTGCCCATGGTCCGCTTCGCCGTGATCGAGGACAAGCCCCACACCACCACCCCCTCCGAGTCCCGGCTCTTCTGGTGACTTCCTCTGCCACTACTCCAGAGGCGAGGACGGCAGCGTACAGTATATGCAGGACGACACCATTATCCGCAACTAAAAGAAGGAGCGGGGCCCGCCAGCGGCGGGCCCCTCCTTCTTTTAGGGCGGCAGGAGATCGTACATGCGGACACCCTCAGCTCCCCTGCTCCGGGGCGGCGGAGAGGGCGTCCAGCACCTGCTGATAGACATCAGCGCCATACAGGGACAGCAGATATTCCTCCACCAGCGGGCAGACCTTCTCCCAGGCGCGGGCCCGCTCCTCCTCTGACACAGGGCGGACCTCCATGCCCTCCCGCTGAAAGATATCCTGGCACTCCTCCAGATAGCGGGCAGTTACCTCCACCATCTCCCGGCAGGTATCCTCCGCGGCCTGCCGGAGCAGGGCCTGCTGCTCCTCCGTCAGGCTGCGGCACACCTCCAGATTGAGATAAATGGTCTCCAGATATACCTTAAAAGTTGATGGGGATCAGGTATTTCTGCTGCTGGTGGAAGTTGTAGCTGCGCACCAAATAGATGGGGTTCTCCTGGGCATCTGCCAGCCCCTGCTGGAGGGCCAGGTAGAGGTCCTGGATGGGGATCTCTACCGTCTGCGCCCCCAGAGCCTCCCAAAACCGCCGGTCCAGGGAGGAAGAGGGATGACGCGGACCATCAGGCCGTCCAGCTGGCTCAGGTCCTCCACTGGCCGGCTGGAGGTGAGCACCCGGCTGGAGGATGGCAGCACCCCCAGGACGAGGGTGTCCCCCGCCTGCTGGCAGATCAGATCCCACAGGGGCTGACCTGGGCGCAGAGCCTGGCTCACCTCATCGGGAGTGCAGCCGGTGAGAGTGGGGAGCCAGGTGGCGATGGAGGAGACATCGCTGGGGCCGGCCCCCGATGCGCATGTCCACCGCCCCGTTCTCAAAAGTACCACCGCCCGTCGTCCAAATTGCCCAAGGAGTCTTCAGGGTAGATCTGGATCTGGAGCTGGCAGGATCCTCGGAGGCCTCCCCGCCGCCGATGCACAGGGTGGCCAGGCCCTTCTTGGCCTCGGGCCGCTTCTGCATCTCATGCAGCAGGGTCACGATGATCCGCGCGCCGGAAGCACCCACAGGGTGGCCCAGGGCGATGGCGCCGCCGTTGACGTTCACTTTGTTCATGTCGAACTGCAGCTCGCGGGCCACGGCCACGGACTGGGCGGCAAAGGCCTCGTTGGCCTCCACCAGGTCGATGTCGATCTTCAGGCCGGCCTTGTTCATGGCCTGACGGGAGGCGGGCACGGGGCCCACGCCCATGATCTTGGGGTCCACGCCGCCCTGGCCCCAGCCGACCAGCTTGGCCATGGGCTTCAGACCGTACTGCTCCACGGCCTCGCCGGAGGCGAGCACGATGGCGGCAGCGCCGTCGTTGATGCCGGAGGCGTTGGCGGCGGTGACGCGCTGGACGTGCTTGCGGGTATCGGCCTCGTGGATCTGGGTGAGCTCAAAGGTATGGACGATCTCGTCCTCATGGATGGCACTCCCTCGGGGCCCACAGGGAAAGCGCCCTTCAGCTTGGAGATGCCCTCGGCGGTGACGCCGGCGCGGGGGAACTCGTCCACCTTGAACTCCACCATCTCCTTCTTCTTCTTGACCGTGACGGGGACGATCTCGTCCTCGAAGCGGCCGGTCTTCTGAGCGGCCTCGGCCTTGTTCTGGGAGGAGGCGGCGAACTCGTCCAGCTCCTGGCGGGTGATGCCCCACACGTCGCAGATGTTCTCAGCGGTAGTGCCCATGTGATAGTTGTTGAAGGCGTCCCACAGGCCGTCGCGGATCATGGTGTCGATGACCTTCTTGTCGCCCATGCGGGCGCCCCAGCGCTCGTCAGGCAGGGCGTAGGGAGCGGCGGACATGTTCTCGGTGCCGCCGGCCACGATGATGTCGGCGTCCCCGGCCAGGATGGCCCGGGCGCCCTCGATGACGGACTTCATGCCGGAGCCGCAGACCATGCCGACGGTGTAGGCGGGGGCGGACAGGGGCACGCCGGCCTTCATAGCGGCCTGACGGGCGGGGTTCTGACCCAGAGCGGAGGTCAGGATGCAGCCAAACATGAGCTCATCCACCTATAGATCTCTTTCATTGGGATCGTTGACCTCCATTCTTTCATCAGGCGCGCCGGGCGGCGGCCGGGACCTCGGGATCTTCATGCTCCATTATAGCGAACTTTTCCGGGAACGCAAAGGGGTTTCTTGCGAAATGAGGCGGAAATTTCGGCAAATCTTAGCTTGTTTGTACATCCTCCGCCCCGGGGAGGGACAGCAGTCCCAGCTGGAGCTTCCAGCGCAGCACCCGCAGCACCGACTGATCCAGCCGGTCCCAGGTCAGCGCCCCGGTCTCCACCGCCTCCAGCACCGAGGGATGCCCCCTGGGGATCGCTGGTGAGGACCAGGTCAGCCCCGGCCTGGAGGGCCATCACCGGGGCGGTGCCCTCCTCCACATACTTCTGTACCGCATCCATGTCCAGGTCGTCGGTCATGGCCACTCCTTCAAAGCCCAGCTCCTCCCGCAGCACTTGGTAGGAGGCTGGGGACAGGGAGGCGGGCAGCTCCGGGTCCAGGCAGGCGACGATGTTGTGGGAGACCAGCACACCGCCGGCCCCGGCGTCGATGCCTGCCTGGAAGGGCAGGAAGTCGGACTGGCGGAACTGCTCCAGGGGGCGCTGGTCCACCGCAATGCCGGTGTGGGTGTCCCGGTTGCTGCCGTAGCCCGGGAAGTGCTTGAGCACCGAGCCGATGCCCGCCTCCCCCATGGCGGAGACCACCGTGTCCGCATACTCCGCCGTAGCCTGGGCGTCTTGGCCGAAGGCGCGGGCATAGATGAAGTCAGCGGGGTCGGTGGACACGTCGCACACCGGAGCCAGGTTTACGTTAAGGCCCAGATCCAGCAGAAAGGCGGACTTGTCCAGGGCGTCGGCCCGGACGGCCTCCAGCCCTCCGGCAGCGAAGAGGGGCCTGGGGGGAGCGGGAACTTCTCCGCCCGGAAGGCGGGGTAGTAGCTGGCCCGGACCACCGTGCCCCCTCCTCATCTACCCCCAGGAGCAGGGGGATGGGGGAGGTCTCCTGGAGGGAGGCGAGCAGAGTGCGCAGCTCCTCCGGGGTGCGGTTTTTGAAGTCCCGGCCGAAGAGGAGAAAGCCCCCGGGGTGCCACTCCCGGGCCAGCTCATCCCAGCCGGTCTCCGGGAAACGGACCCAGAACAGCTGGCCCGCTTTCTCCTCCGGCGTCATGGTGTCCACCATGGCTTGGAGCAGCTCCTCCTGGGTGGGGGGGCTCGGGCCCGGGGCGGACTGAGGCTGGGCGGAAGTGCCGGCCTCCGGCGCCGGGGCCATGGCGGACTGGCTGGGCTCCTGGCCGCTCCCCTCCCCTGCTGGCGCCCCGCCGGTGCGCAGCCGGCCAGCAGAAAGGACAGGAGCAGCGCCCAAAGGACCCCCCCGCCTCACGGCTTTTTTTGGGGAGCCGGTGGCGGGTGCCGTCCGGCTCTTGGATGACGATGTTGTCCAGCTGGGCCTCCAGAATAGCCCGCACAGCGGCCACATACTCCTGACGGAGGGCGGCGCGCTCTGCTGTCTCCTCCGCCGTCAGGCCCTCCGGAGTCTTGGCCTTCCGGGCCAGGGCGTTGATGCGGTCGATTTTTTCCTGTGTGATCATAGCGTATCTCCTTCTCAGATATACCGTTCCAGAACCAGCATGAAGCGGCCCTTTTTAGACTGGCCCAGCACCTCTTTCACCACGCACTTGCCCAGACCCCGGCAGGAGAGCACTTCGCCCTCCCCACCGTCCGGTCCGCCTTGGCGCACTCCCGGTGGTTGATGGACACCCGGCCGGCGGAGATGAAGTCCGCCGCCTTGGAGCGGGAGGTGGAGAAGCCGGCGGCCAGCACCGCGTCCAGCCGCAGGGCGGCCACGGTGTCCCGGATGGTTTTCACCTGGGGCGGCTTCGCCTCCAGCTGCTCCAGGGGATCTCCCGCAGCTTCATCTTCCAGCGGCCGGCAGACTCCCACTGGGGAGAGGAGGATGGGCAGGGCATCCCGCAGGACCAGCACCTGACAGCGGCCATGGTCTAACAGGATGTCCCCCAGCTTTTCCCGGGTGATGCCCAGTCCCATCAGGGGCACCCAGGATGTCTCGGTGAGACAGCTCCGCGTCCGCGGGAAAGGCGGCCTCCAGCGCGGCCACCGGCCCCTCCGGGTCGGCGAGAAAGTCGGATTCCTCCTGCCAGTCGGGCAGAAAGGCGCACACCGCCCGCTCCGCCCCCTCATATCCGCCGAAAAACAGGTGGCGGGGGCGGCCCCAGGCGTTGAGCAGATCGGTGACGGAGGCCTGCTCTCCCGGGGAGAGAAATGGGGTGCAGGCGGGGACAGAGCGGTTCTGGGCCAGCTCCAGCTTATCCAGGGCGCGGGCCAGCAGCACCCGCTCCTCCCCGCTGCGGGCACATTTGTTCAACAGTTCGGTCTTGTTCATGGAGGCCTCCTTTTCTGGTGGGTGTAGTATATCCCATCCGGCCGGTGGTGTCAACGAGGGGCCGCTGCTCCGGTCTTGACAGGGCGCGGAAAGAAGGGCAGACAGGCCGCCCGCCGCGTCCCCTCCCGCCAGTATGCCCCAGCGGGCGGCTCCTTTTACTCTTTGAGCTGATGTAGGATATAAAAACCTCCCGCAGTCAAAATAAGGAATAACGGAGGGAGGCAGATCTCTGATGACGGCCTTATATAAAGAAGGGCGGAACCAGGAGACGTGCAAAATGATCAGAGATCACAAAGACCACATCCCGGCGGCTGGACAAGCCAGCAGACCGAGGTGTGGTCTTTCTATTGCTGAGGGTGTTTTTACTGTCAAAGCGAAGGTGGAAAAACAGAGAGTATCTGTCGCTTTTTGTGATTGGATATTCATCTGATGGTTTTAAATTTATATTCTTTTATCCAATCGATTAAGTTCGAAGAAACAGTAACGGTTATCAATGAGAAAACAATACGCATTATGGGAATATAGGTAAGGGATAATAGCAGCACTACAGTATCCGTGAACAAATAAGAACGGGATAACTTCCAGTGGGAGACGTGAGAAATTGTTAAAGCCAAGGCGTCATCTCCACCACTGGAACCTCCCTGACGAACAATTAAGCCGACGCCTACACCCACAAAAAATACCGCCTAACACAGCGGCGATCAACGGATGTGCGGACAAATCGGGGAGCATTGGCGGAAGCAGCTACCAGATCTTATACAATACAGAAACAAACAGTGTTGAAATAATTGAGATTTTGATAAAGTTCCCACCCAGGTGCAAATTCCGGCTCATCTGACCACGCATTCCGCTAAGAGCTGATCAGTCTTTCCGGATGTAACTGAACGCTTCGTTTCCGCTTTCAGCAAATGATCAATAAGACTTTTCGGCTCCACAGATGCGTTTTATAGTTCGTTTGGACCGTTAGTCATCAAAAGTCACAGTTTTACGAATACTTCAACCGATTCATAACAGAAAACTATGGTGGCCAGAAGGTATCAATGGCCGTAAACCGAATCCGGGTGAAAAGATGTATATCGACTGGGTCGGTGATCAGCCGGAACTGTTAACAGATACCGAAACGGGCGAGATCAAAAAAGTCCATATCTTTGCGACCACTCTCGGAGTCAGCAGTCTGATCTATGCAGAAGCTTTTCCAAATGAGAAGCTCCCATGTTTTATAGAAGGCTGTGCCCATGCTGTTTCATTTTATGGTGCTGTTACGAAATACTTTGTGCCCGATAACCTGCGAACTGCTGTAACCAAGCACACAAAGGATGAACTTATCCTGCAGTCTACATTTGCAGATCTGGAAGATTTCTATGAAACTATAGTTCTTCCACCACCCGCTAGAAAGCCGAAAGGCAAGCCTACAGTTGAAAATCATGTACGTTATCTTGAAATACACCTGGTTGAGAAACTGAAAGAAAAGATATATGTATCATTTGAAGACCTGAATGCTGAAATCAAAAAAATAGTAGCAGTCCTCAATAAAACGATCTTTTCAAGGCAAGGACTTCTCAAGACAGGATGCTTTCGAAAAGTATGACAAACCATGTATGAAACCACTGCCAGGCGGATGTTACACGGCTTGCGACTATAAAGCGGTCCTAAAAGTTCCCAACAACTACCACATCGAGTATGACGGCCACTACTACTCCGTATTGTACTCTTACTGTGGCAAGCCTGCAATCCTGAAGGCAACCGCTTCAGAGATCAGGATCTGTGATCAGTATAATCGGCTGATCTGTACACATAAGCGGTCTTATAGAGAGTTTCCGCTGTATATCACGGTAGATGAACATATGCCGCCAGAACACCTTTATTACAAAGAAGTCAATTCAAAGGATGGTAATTATTACCGCCGCTGGGCTTCTGCCATTGGTCCTGCGATGTCAGAACTGATTGACAGACTCCTTAAATCATCAAAACATGAAGAGCAGTCCTATAATGCCTGTGCAGGTATCCTGCATAAAGTAAAAACAATCCCGAAAGGTGCTGCTGAAGAAGTTGCCCGTAAATGTATAGAGATCAATTCCTGTAAGTATTTTACCTTCAAGCAGATGCTGAAAAAAGATGGATGTGAAGGAACTCCCCGAGCATTCACCAGGAACACTGCCCAATCATGAAAATATCAGAGGAAAGGACTACTATAAGTAAGGGTGACGTACTATGGCATACAGATTAAAAGACTATCTTTATAACGATAAACTCACAAAGGAACAGAACATACTCATGGATCGGCTGTATAAACTTCGCATGT
>VOFC01007097.1_pt1 | contig 59180 bp, 70 predicted proteins | sample 5384161 | NCBI WGS metagenome assembly VOFC01 (sample SAMN12384722, study PRJNA508395) | human gut metagenome | isolation source: healthy gut B | host: Homo sapiens
GACCAAAATCAGTCACAGAGGACGCAAACGACTCAGATACTGGTTATTCCAGGCGGCAAAGTCAGCAGTGGCTCATGCGGAGGAAGTTAAAGAACTCCATGTGTACTACACGACACGCCCTGACAATCCGCTGAAAAAGATGCAGTCACTGATTGTGATAGCCTGCAAGCTTTTGAGAATCGTTTATACGATTCTGAAGAAGGGAACGGTCTATGATCCGAAGAAGATGCTGATGGACATCAGGCGGCCGGAAAAGAAGGAAGCGATTGCAGCATAAGACAATCGACAGCATTATTTATTCCAGAGCCTTGCCGGGTTGCGGATGATTCCGAAATCGGGCAGGGTTCTGGAAAGAAACCCGATAACGATGGAGTGCAACAAGCACTGCATCAGCACAATGACCAGCAGGTAACGAAACAAGGGAAGCGTCCACGGAATATCCGTACCCTGCGGAAAGGGCAGGTCAGTAAAATCAAAATATAAACAAGAGCTGTAGCCTGCAGTAGTTCACTCCGTAGGGCAATGACCCTGTTAGAAAGCTTAGCGGGCACTCGGTGTATGAGCAGGTGGGACGAAGGAAGTTGGTACACGATACCATTAGACACGGAAGGTTCACCATCATAGTTAACAGAGGATTTATAGCCTTTATAAAGCAAAACAAAGGGACGCTTTATAAACTGCACCCTCTTCTAACTATTCAGTACAAGATACAATGACTGTCATACACTTGTGGCTCTGTTTTATGAGGTAAATATTTAAAGAAAAGCCTGAAAAATCAGTGATTTATGGCTTGACATTATAGGAGACTTCCTGTATAATGAAAAGGGAACTTTGACATATCTTTTTGGTTTACGAAAAAGATCACAGTCGTCAAGTCCGAAAAAGATGCCTATAAGCATGTGCTTAAGGCGATGAAAAAGCGTGATTACAGCACTAGCTATTGTGCGGACGGAGCGGTGTATTACGAGACATTTGTACTCGCATTGCAGCATCATCCGGAGTACAATTATAGTCTGGTCATCTGGAAGAGTACCGATGGAACATTTGATTACCGGGCAGGTAATGACCTGAGTGCGGCGCAGATCACGGGTAAAATAAAACAGGCGAATGCAAAGGCGAACGCGATTATTCCCCGGATTATCAGGGACGGAATGACGCGCAAACAGAAGCTGCGTGCGATCCACAATTATCTCGTGAAAAACTGTGTCTACGATGAGAACGCGCGCAGATACGGATATGATGATGCCTATACCGCATATGGTTGTCTGATTGAGAAAAAGGCGGTATGTCAGGGCTATGCAGGTGTTTTTAACCTGCTTGCCGCAAAAGCCGGCATCTGTTCGATCGCCGTTCCGGGTGAAGCCGGTGGCGGATCACATGCGTGGAATTATGTGAAAGACGGAAGCAGCTACCGCTATATTGATGTGACCTGGGATGATCCGGTGCAGGATCAGGGTGCGAAGGCTGCCGTGAAATAGACTTATTTTTACTTGACACAGGCACAATTTGAACTGACCCACACATGGGATAAGGTAGAGAATGCTTTATAGAGTCGGCGGAAATTTATTTACGGGAATACATAACAGATGAAAGGGAGGATACTACTTATGAAAAAACAGCTTACAGCACTTGTTTTATGTATTTGTATGGTATTGTCGGTGCTGCCATTTTCAAGTACACAGGCAGCTGCAGAGGAGACGAGCAGTGTTGGCACAAGCAATATTAGCATCGGAGACTATATCAGGCTGGGAAACTATAACGGGCAGCCAATCTTATGGCGCTGCGTCGATGTTGATGAGATGGGACCGCTCATGCTCTCCGATCAGGTGCTGGCAACGATGGCTTATGATGCCAAAACAAGTGAAAACAGCGCTACGCGTTCGCACAGCCGTAACCTAAAGCGTGGGACATATGGCTCAAATCAATGGCGTGACAGCAATATGCGTTCCTGGCTGAATTCCAAGGCGGAAGCCGGGAAGGTAGAATGGCTTTGCGGAAACCCTCCAAAGAGTGGCTTTGTAGGAGAGAATCCATATGACCAGGCAGCAGGCTTTTTAAACGGCTTTAAGGAGGACGAGATCGCAGCGATTAAAACGGTAACCCAGCGTTCGATCGTATCCCATCCGGAATATAATGCGGGAATGATCGAAGGCCAGGGGGCAGATCTGCCTTATGACACAAATATAGAAGCAGCCGCTAACGGATTTGATCAGGCCTATTATGAGAACGTTACGGATAAAGTATTCTTAATGGATGTAAAGCAGATAAACAAAGTCTATCAAAATAACAGCCAGCTTGGAGACAGTTATCATATTGCTTATAAGGGTGGCGTGAGGTGGCCTTACTGGCTGCGGACTCCGGTGACGGATTGCAACCACGATATGCGCTATGTGGAGACGGATGGAAGAATAGACAGAAACGCTCCGTATTTAGGCTTTTATGGTGTCCGTCCGGCGTTTTATCTTGATACGCAATATTATCAGGTGACTGGTGGAGACGGTACAGCTGATTCCCCTTACCGCGGTGCAGCCGTAAATAAACCGGAGGAGAACTTTACAGTTTCCGGAGATGGACCAACACCGGGGCAGGAGTGGGATGTTTCGCTTGACAAGAGTATACAGTTATATCTTGGACCGAATTATTCCAAGAGCAAGAAATACGAATCTGCCACGATACCTATCCAGGTCATCCAGAAGACGCGCAGCGATAATGAGAATATGGTTGTCGTCATCTGCGGTGAAGGTTACACAAAAGGCGAGCAGCAAAAATTTGTTGCAGCTGCCAAACGGTTATGGGAAGGCGCGATGCAGTATGAGCCATATAAGACGTACAAGGATCGCTTCAATGTATATGCATTATGTACGGCATCGGATAAAACGTACAGTGCCATTGATGGATATGACAGTACATTTTTCGATGTATGGGGAAAGAATATATCCGTGAATGGAAGTCAGTGGAAGAACCATATTTTTGAACGGTGTATCGGACCGGCGTTTATCGAGAAAGTGCATGATGCCCATATTCCGCAGCAGGCAGATCCGAATGTAGATTGGGATTTTGAAAAGTATAAATATGTACATGACTACATCAGCCAGTTCGTACTTCTGGTCAATTCTGCAAATGATTTTGGCGGGGCATTCAACGATCTTGATTACGGATTCCATTATATTGTCAGCCCTGCATACAGCCAGCGTGCAGTCGAAACGCTTACGCATGAGCTTGGTCATGGTCTGTTATGGCTTGGAGACGAGTACAACAGCGGATCTTTTATGGGAGAAGCGTCTGAAAAAACTTCGCTAAACAGAACGGGGATCAGTGATCCTGAACAGGTAAAATGGAGACAGCTGCTTGGCTTCCGGAAGACATACAGTGTTCCTCATACAGATTATGATACGGATAAGATTTATAATTCCAGCCGTGAATGTATGATGCGCCAGACCTGGAATGGTTTCTGCGAGGTATGTAAGCTGCAGGGAAATAAGCGGATGCGCCAGCTGGTCACAGAGGGTCCGGATCTGTATGTGGCAGAACCGGAAGTGACAAAGCGCACAGATGCATATACGAAGCTTTCAGATTTTAGTGATGCAACCGGTTGGGGTTATACAAAATTTGACGCAGACAAAAAGACACGCCTTTTGACAGGGGCAGATAAAATTACTTTCCAACCGACAGAGATGAAGGGGCAGAAGATTGAGCTGCGTACAATCGTGCAGAACCTTTCCGATACAAAGCTCAGTCAGGTGACATTACAGGTATGGGTAAACCATGCTGACGGAACCATTGCTACTGCTGATGGTCAGCCTGTAGCAGCGTCAGAAACGTTCAAGATTCCGCTTTGGACGGAAAAGGGCAATTTCCGCCCGAAGGGAACGTTGGAATATCATGGAAGCGATTTTAATTCCGGTTTGAAAAATTGTTCCCTCTTATATACCATCCCGTCCAATGCAGATCTGCGAACCGGTGACACGGTCGGATATGCAGTGAGGGATGAGCAGGGAACTGTTCTTGCTTACGAAGGAACGCTTCCAAACAAAGGTCAGGATATCTTGCCGGCACCGGAGCCTGCAAAGAGTTATACAGTTACTTTTTGTTATAATGACGGAAGAGAAAATACAACAAAAACGACCGGAATCAATGGAAAACTCGGTGATCTTCCGGCACCGGCCCGTGAAGGATATGTGTTTGACGGATGGTATACGACAGGTGGTGAGAAAGTTGATTTGACAAGAGTATATAGCAGCAATACGGTGTTGTATGCAAGATGGAGTGAATATATCGCACCGTCACCGAATGTTAAGAAAGCTCCGGTCATTCTGCTGGCGACAAGCCCGGATACAGTGACCGAAGGAGAACAGGTCATGTTAAGTGTCAGCGAAACCTCAGGATTTGGTGTGGATTTAAGCGGAGTAACTTACACGGCAGATCCTTCGCTGCCGATATCCGGCACAGGGGAGGCTCAGACGATCCGGCTCGATCAAGCTGGTACTTATACATTTACTGCTCATTATTCCGGTGATAATGAGAAATATCTTGCGGCCGACAGTAATCGTGTTACCGTAACCGTAACGAAAAAAGCGGATGTCAGCGGAGGAACAACGTCAGGAGGTGGATCATCGTCAGGAGGCGGTTCCACGGCAGGAGGCGGATCTTCAGCAGGAGGCGGATCTTCAGCAGGGGGCGGATCCTCGTCAGGAGGCGGTGCAGCAGCAGGAGGTGCCACCGCGGGAGGCGGCGCAGCTAACGGAAATGCATCTGCAACAACTACGCCGGACATCAAGGATTCGGATGGAACGACTGTTGCCATAGTGAACGGTAAAAAAGGAATGATCACAGCAGAAGTGCAGCTTAGTGAAAAGGCGATCGCAAATGCTGAAAAATCAGGTGAAGCAGTTAAACTTCCGGTTGAAGTAAAGGCAGGTAAAAATATAAAAGCTGCATCCACTGTGACCATCAATCTACCGGAGGGTGCAGGGAAAACGAAAGTGAAGATTCCGGTAAAAAATATGACCGTAGGTACAGTCGCAGTGCTTGTCAATGCCGATGGCACTGAGAAAATTGTGAAGAAATCAGTGGCTGCAAAAGATGGAGTTCAGCTGATCGTGGACGAAGACACTACAGTGAAGCTCGTAGATAAGGCGAAAAACTTTAAGGATACAAAAAAACATTGGGCGAAGGATTCCATTGATTTTGTAAGTGCACGCGGGCTGATGAATGGAAAGAGCAGTACGGCTTTTGCACCGGAAGCAAAAATTACCCGGGCACGGCTATGGACGATTCTCGCACGATGGGAAGACGTAGATCTGACAGGTGGAAAGAAGTGGTACAGCAAAGCACGTGCATGGGCTAAAAACCAGGGAATTTCGGATGGCAGCAGACCAAATGCTGCGATAACGAGAGCCGAGGCGATCACAATGCTATGGCGTGCGCAAGGAAAACCGGCAGCAGAGCAAGAGACAGCTTTTAAAGATGTTTCTTCTGATGAATACTACGCACAGGCAGTGGCGTGGGCCAAAGAGAAGGGTATCGCACAAGCGAATAGCAAAGGACGATTCAATCCGGATGCTGCCTGTACAAGAGCGGAAATAGCCGCATTCCTGTATCGGATGTCGTTGAGTGAATAAACGGTTTACATGTACCATCTGGTATAAAGATAGCAGGAAGGAGATACCTGATTTGAAAAGAACTGCAAAAATCATTTTGACAGGAGTCTGCCTCGGCTTGATTTTACATTGATTTAATCAAAAAAGAAAAATGGACGATACAGAGAAATCTGTATCGTTTATTTTTCGTCTTTTTTAATTTATAGGAAAGTTCTAACTTTGGGATAGCTAGATATGAAAAGGGCCCGCAATTTAGCGGGCACGACAAGTAAACGATAGGTTTTAGAAGATATAGAAGCCTTCAGCTCCAGGAAAGTCTTCACCAAACTCATCGTCTTCATTTAAGAAGTAATCCATATCAAGCAAATCATCCTCACTCATGTGGCGGATGTCATCAGCAGTCATGCCTTCAGGTGGATTCTGTATGTACTTGTTTCTGATTTCATCTGAACGTTTTGACATAGTATTTTCCTCCGTTTTTTACATTCTATCACAGAGGAAGGTGTGATGTATATATTTATGCTGATGAAGTATATGAGAGCCTGCCCATAGCGTTACTGTTCAGACCATTGTAAAAACTGACGAAATTTAAAAAAATATATTTGTGGATAAACTCAAGCAGGATGGAAAGTTTCGTTAACGACTTCCGAATCCTGCTTTTTCTTTTGAAATTATAAACAGTACCTGCATATTTTCCTGCTTTTACATGGCTGGAATACGGATTTCCAGTCCTGCTTCTTTCATTTTTCTTCCGGTTATCCACCGTCATTCTGCCAGTCCCGGAATTCGTCCGATTTCCCATTCGTCCCTGTTTTTGCTGTACTTATCCTATACTTAAGGAGGCACAAATGAACGCAGATGATAAAAGCAAACTCAAAGCATATGAAGAACTTATAGGCAGTCTTGAGCATACAAACGGACTGCAGCACAGGGTCATTGAAACCCAGTCCTCATTGATCAAATCCCTTGAGGAACATAATGCAGAATTAGAAAAAATCATTGATGATCTGACAAACATTTAAGGAAAGGACGCGGCATGGGGATGGGAAATTCTTTTGAAACCATTACAGTACTTCAATACAGGCTGAAAGAAGCACAGGAAGAACTTGCAGCCTTTCAATCGGGAGAAAAATATATCCGAATGGAAAAACAGCACCTTACACAGGTGCGTGCCCTGGAACGCAGAATTGCAAAACTGGAAGCAGCTGTAGCAAAAGAACACAGCCATGCCATTACGATTTGGAATCAATGGTTTGAGATTTTTGAACAGCTGCAAAAAGAATGCGACCGTATGGTCGCCGAAGCAGTAAAAAAGGCGGATATGATGGAAAAAAGGGCCATCCGTGCAGAAAGACAGCGCGACACTGCCCTTGAAAAAGTAACTTTCCAGAGACGGGAACTTTACAAAGTAAAGACAGAGCTTGATGATGAAAAACAAAAAGTACAGAAACTGACGGCACAGATTAACCGGAACTATGAAAACTCATCCATCCCGTCTTCAAAATCTATCGCCCGCAAAAAAATATCCAACAGCCGCGAAAAGACAGGAAGGAAACCCGGTGGACAGCCAGGACACAGGGGGCACTGCAGAAAGAAACTCCCCCCGACAAGGGAAATCTATCTTCCTGCACCCGAAGAAGTACTCCATGACCCTGACTTTAAGAAAACATCGAAAACCATTACAAAGCAGAAAATCGACATCAGCGTAGAAGTGCATGTGACCGAGTATCATGCCGATGTGCACTATAATTCCAAAACAGGTGAACGGATCCATGCACCATTTCCACAGGGAGTCATTGATGACGTTAACTATGGAGGAAATTTACGTGCTTTCCTGTTTCTGCTGAATAATGGCTGCTGTACATCAATTGATAAAAGCCGCAGGTTTTTGTCTGATCTGACAGATGGAAAAATAAACATATCAAAAGGCATGATCAATAATCTCTGCCAGTCATTTGCAGAAAAAACAGAATCCCAGCGCAAAGAGCTTTTCCGTGACATGCTGCTTTCCCCTGTCATGCATACAGACTGTACCAATGCCCGTGTAAACGGGGAAAGTTCGTATGTATTTGTATGTGCGGTTCCGGATGGCGGTGTGCTCTATTTTGCCAGGGGCAAAAAGGGACACGATGGAATAAAGGGCACGGTCGTTGAAGACTATCAGGGGACACTGGTCCACGATCATGATGTAACCTTTTATAAGTATGGAACCGGCCACCAGGAATGCCTTGCACATGTACTGCGTTATCTGAAAGACAGCATGGACAACGAAAAAGACCGTTCCTGGAACAGGCAGATGCATTCCCTGATACAGGAAATGATCCATTACCGGAATGGTTTATCTGAATCAGAAGAGCCAGATCCGCAGACCGTCTCCGAATTTGAAGAACGTTATAAAACAATCCTGTCCATAGCCGGGGATGAATACGACTATGAGCCGCATGGGAAATACTACCGTGATGGATACAACCTGTACAAAAGGATGAAAAAGTATAAGAAAGATCATCTTCTTTTCCTCCATAATAAGAATGTACCTGCCACGAATAACGAAGCCGAACGGCTGCTGAGAAAATATAAAAGAAAACAGGCGCAGGCTGTGTCATTCCGGAGTCCGTCAAGCATCGACCATCTCTGTAAATGCATGAGCATGCTGGTTTTGATGCGCAGAAAAGAGCAGGCCAATCTGTTCCGCGAGATTGCAGAAATATTTGCATAAGAAAACCGATGGTTTTGACTACGATTAGTCTATACCATCGGTTCTTTTTTGTTACAAGTTTACCTCTGAACAGTAACGAAAATTCCGCAAAGGTCCGTGATGATGAGCAAAGTGGTGACAGCAACAGTATCATAAACCAGAAGAAAATGCTGGAGAAATATGCAACCGAACAGGGATTTACCAATCTGCTTCATTATTTTGTATTCTGAAACGTTCGAAGCATGCGAAATACCTGTTCCACCGTATCGGTCATATTCTGTTTTGCATGATCGGTCTGCATGGCATCTTCAAGCGAAATAGCGCCCCGCACAATCGGAAAAAAGGCATCAATTCCTGCTGCATGACAGGCTTTTGCATCTTCCGTCACGCAGCCGGAAAATGCAAGCACAGGTTTTTGAAATTCTTTGGCAATCTTTGCAACACCGGCAGGCGCTTTCCCCATGGCGGTCTGGCCATCCAGACAGCCTTCTCCGGTGATGACAATATCTGCATTTTTTATATAGTCGGAAAGATGGGTTTCTTCCAGAATGATGTTTACACCGGATTCCAGAGTGGCATGGAAAAAGGTGAGAAAAGCAAACCCAAGGCCACCGGCAGCCCCAGCTCCTGCATGCGCGGGATTCGTTTCCGGAAAGCTTTTTCTGGCGAGTGCGGCATAGGAGGAAAGCCACTGGTCCATCTGCTGGATCATGGCAGGATCTGCGCCTTTTTGCGGACCGAAAACGGCACTGCATCCATGCGGACCGCAGAGCGGATTTGTCACATCGCAGGCAATCCGAAACGTACACTCTTTCAGTTCCGGCAGTACATGGGAGTCTGAAATCACAGCCAGATCCCTTAAGCCCAGAGCACCATGACGTACCGGAACCCCTTCCTGATCCAGCAGGTCAAATCCCAGTGCCTGCAGCATACCGATTCCTCCATCGTTTGTGGCACTTCCGCCGATTCCTATAATAAAATGTCTGCAGCCTCTGGCAATGGCGTCTCTGATGACTTCCCCAACCCCGTAGGTCGTTGTATACAAAGGATTCCGTTCGGTTTCGGAAAGGAGTGTAATTCCGGCAGCCCCGGACATTTCGATGACTGCAGTTTTTCCAGCATCCAGAATGCCGTAACTGCAAAGTACCGGTTTTTCAAGAGGCCCGGTTACGCATACCTGTGTGCGTGTGCCGCCACAGCCAAGCGTCAAAGCGTCCACCGTGCCTTCGCCACCGTCTGCAAGTGGGCGGATGGCGATATCTGCATCCGGATATATGCGCCGGATTCCGGCAGAGGCACTTTCCCCGGCTTCGAGGGAAGTCATGCTTCCTTTAAAAGAATCGATGGCAATAACAACGTTCATGTATACTCTCCTCCTGATATCTGATGGTTGTATTACAATGGTGTGCAGCACTGTCAAAGTTATTGCAATGTGTAAGTACGCGTATAATAAATTTTACAGCATTTTCTTACGACACCTGTCAGTATAACGACGCCAAGCATACCAAGAAAGGCTTCCAGGCTAAAATAGCAGACAATAAATCCGGCAGCGACAGCGAGTATAAGTGCAATCTGTACACTTTTCTGACTGGCGAGAGCCTCAATCTGCTGTGCGCGTTCATCATGGCGTTCGTTGTACAGACGTTTTAACAGCGCTTCATCTTTGAGAAAGGATAAAATCATGATAAAATCATGGACAAGCGGGTAGAACAGATCAAAACATATCTCGAGCGGCTGAGCGCCGGGGAAGAATTGGAAAAAGTAAGGGCGGATTTCGCAAAAGAATTTAAAGAGGTTGATCCGGCAGAGATTATGCAGGCGGAGCAGGAACTTCTGCAGGGTGGAACACCGCTTGAGACCGTGCAGAAATTGTGTGATGTCCATGCGGCACTGTTCCGCGGCGCAACGAGTGAGGAAAAAGTTGCCAACGCGGAAAAAGCGGTTGCGGCATCGGTAAAAGAGAAAAAGCTGGCGGCTACCGCGGCTTTAACCGGAATCACCGGACATCCGCTGCAGACGTTTACCCGCGAAAATGAAGTGTTGGAAAACGTCATCCGGGAATGCAGGAACGAAATAGAGGAAACCAATACCCTTTCACCGGAGCGGTTTGGAAAGCTGCGGGAAGTTGCGATCCATTATGCAAAGAAAGGGGATCTTCTGTATCCGCATCTGAAAGTAAAATACGGGATCAGCGGCCCGTCGGATGTGATGTGGACAACCGATGATGAGATCAGGGATGAAATGGCGGCACTGGCAAAGCAGCTGCCGGTTCAAAAGACGGAAGATCACTGGCTGGAACGTTTTCGCATTGTGTTGCAGCGCGTGGAGGATATGATCTACAAGGAAGCCAATATTTTCTTCCCGAACTGCGCCTTGAATTTCACGGAGGAAGAGTGGTTTGGAATTTACCGCGATTCGAAAGATTATCCGGTCTGCTTTGGTGTGGAAAATGCGACATGGGAGGCGGCAGAGAAGTATCTGCATACAGAAAATTGCAGTAAAGATGTAAGGAATGGAGAAATTATCATGCCGGGCGGGCACCTGACCGTTGCGCAGCTTACCGCAATGCTCAACACGATTCCTCTGGAGATCACATTTGTCGATGAGGACAATATCAACCGCTTTTTCAATGAAGGGCCAAAGGATTTCAAGCGTCCGGGCATGGCGATCGACCGCGAGGTATTTTCCTGCCATCCCCCGAAAGTGGAGCAGCAGGTGCGGCACATCATCGGGGAATTCCGGAAAGGAACGCTCGACAAAGTGCCGATCTGGATGGAGAAAAACGGAAAAACCATGCTGGTTACCTATATGGCGGTGCGGGATGCAGCAGGCACATATCTCGGGACCATGGAGCTGGTGCAGGATATGGGCTTTGCAAAAGAGCATTTCCTTTCCGACGTAAAAGCAAAAGAAGCAGCGCTGCGCGCAGGTATGGAGGATTAACTTATTTTTGTTTTTCCATATGATTTAATTCCAGAATCACGGTAGCAAGCATCGTGAGAAAGCACAGGCTTCCACCGATTACATTTGAGACCGGTTCCGCCATAAACACACCTCTTGTTCCCATGCCAAGCGCATATGGGAGCAGGTAGGTCAGTGGCACAACAATAAATACTTTACGAAGCAGGGAGAAAAAAATTGCCTGCTTCTTTTTATTTAATGATTTAAACGTGGTCTGTCCGATGTATTGCAGATCCATGAAAATAAATGCGGCAAAATAAAGTTTTAAGGCAGGAACCGCGTCTTTGATCAGCTCGCTGTCAGAACTGAAAATCCCGATAAGGAAATGCGGTGCAACGATAATGACCGACCACATGATTGCCGTGTATGCAAAGATCATAGCCGCCATTGTACCAATTGCCTGTTTTACACGTTTCGGGCGGCGTGCCCCATAATTGTAGCTTAAAATCGGGGAACTTCCCTCATTCATGGCATAAATTGGTGTCTCGACAAGCTGCCGGACGCTGGAAATGATTGTCATCACGGAGATATAGATATCGCCTCCGGTCACGGAGAGCACATTGTTGCAGCAGATGCTGACTAAACTGTTGGTAAGCTGCATAATAAATCCTGCGGTTCCGAGGCTTACGATGTTTTTGGCAGTTTCCGTGCACCGGGAGAGTTCGCTTCTGGTCAGAAACCGTACGTTAAGCTCCGATCGTTTTTTCAGAAAATAGAGGACAAATGCAGCGGAGAGTGTCTGGGAAATCACGGTTGCAATTGCAGCACCCCGGATTCCAAGCGAAAAGACGAAGATGAAAACCGGATCGAGAATGCAGTTTGCCACCGCGCCGATGGCAACGGATGTCATGCCGGTCATGGCATATCCCTGCGCGTTGATAAACGAATTCATACCGGTGGAGATCATGGACGGAAGTGTGCCGAGCAGATAGATCATCAGGTACGGGTATGCATAAACCAGAGCAGACTCGGAAGCGCCGAACAGACGCAGGATCGGGCGCGCAAACAAAAATCCAATGACCATTAAAACAATTGCGCCGCCGCAGACCATCGTATAGGAGGTATTCATAATTTCGGAAGCTTTCCGGGAATTATTTTCCCCCCGCCGGATGGAAAAAAGCGGAGCACCGCCGCTGCCGAACAGGTTGCTGAAAGCCGTGATGATCACAATAATCGGAAAACATAAGCCGACCGCGCCGAGAGCGGTTGTGCCGATATGCGGGATTCTTGCTATATAAATGCGGTCTATGATGTTGTAAAGCAGGCTTAAAAGCTGCGCCACCAGCATGGGAATCGCTGCGTTTAAGATGTTACTTGGGATGGACCCGTGTTCAAAATCAATTCTTTTCACAATCATTTCATTTCTTTCTTTTTCATTTTGACTTTCTGTTGACATTTAGTATACCATAGATTAACATATATGAAAAATATTACTTTTATGCCTTAAACAAATAAAATTATATAAGGAGAAGCTATGGATGTAAAACAACTGGAATACTTTCGGGCAATTGTGGATGCCGGTACGATCAGCGGTGCGGCGCGCGTTCTCCACATGACACAGCCGCCGCTGAGTTATCAGGTAAAGATGCTCGAAGAAGAACTTCAGGTGCAGCTTTTTTTGCGCGGCACCAAAAAGATTACATTAACGGAAGCAGGAAAAACACTGTATGACAGGGCGGGCAGTCTTCTTACCATGGCGGATATTACCAAGCGGGAAGTCATAAAGGCAAGCCAGGCGGCAACAATCCACATCGGATTTACGCCGTCCACGGTTTCTATGATGTCCGATTACCTGATCCGTTTTTCCACGTCGCATCCGGATATTCGCTTTGATATCCACGAGGGATCGACATTTACGCTGCGAGAGCAGTTGGAAAACGGCGTGGTCGATATCACGACACTCCGGACACCGATTGTGCTCAAAGGATGTGAGAGCAGGACTTTGATGCAGGAAAAGCTGCTTGCAATGGCGGCTGCAGGGAACCCAGTTTTAGAAAAAAACAAAGATGGGATCACGCTCGAGGAACTGTCAGAGCAGAAACTGATCCTGTCCCACCGCTACCGCAGTTATCTGTTGTCCGCGTTCGAAAAAAAGGGGCTTTTGTGTGATATTTATTGTGAGTGTGAGGATGCCAGAACAGCGATGACCATGGCGGAAAAAGGGCTTGGAATCGCCATTCTTCCGGCTTCTATGCACAAGTTGTCGGATCAGATGAAGTCCTGTGATATTCTGGATGCGGATCTTACGACGGAACTTCTTCTCGCGTGTAAGGGAAATACACCGGAAACGATTGCAGCAGCAAAGCTTGGTAAGGAAAAAGGAGCAGCAGTAATTATTCTTACATGGCTGGAAGAATCTGAAATTGTGGAGTTTGGTGACTATATTATCCAGTATTCATTTGATGCAAGTCCGGATCATCTCAAAGGTGATATTGATTATGCTGGAGAAAAAACAATGTGTGCGCTGCTCGTAGCAGTGGAAACACTTCAACAGACCGCAGGATATGAAAATTATGATAAATTCTACGAAGGACTTGGTATGATTACCGGAATTATCCGGAATGCAAGAAAACATGTACAGGTAAGAGCTGAACAGTTTGCTGAAACATACAAGGACGATACCGTTATTTATACGATGGGAAGCGGAGCTGGCTATGGGGCTGCATATATGGAAAGTATTTGCATTTTCATGGAAATGCAGTGGCTTGATTCCAGCAGTATTCATACAGGAGAATATTTCCATGGACCGTTTGAAATCACAGATGCAAACCGTCCGTTTATGATCCAGATATCAGAAGGATCTACCCGTGAACTGGATGAAAGGGCTTTAAAATTCCTTCATACATATGCAAAGAGGATTGAGGTTCTGGACGCAAAAGAACTTGGATTATCTACAATTGATGCTTCTGTTGTGGATTACTTTAACCATTCACTGTTTAATAATGTATATCCTATTTATAACCATGAACTGGCTGAAAAGAAAGAACATCCGCTTTCAACACGTAGATATATGTGGAAAGTAGAGTATTAATTCAGAACATATTTAATTCGGGCAAAAGAATTTATAAGCAGACAAAGACATTGTATCCTATGTTTTTGTCTGCTTATTGTATTATGGATACAAAACAATACATATATAATACTGAAATAGCCCGGGAATGAAAATGTGCACAAAAATCGGAACTAAAATATAGGATAATTGACGAAAAACACACAAGTTCTTGACAAAGGTATGATACAAATATAATATTAAGGCAGATACAAAACAATACAAATAAGAGCGATGTACGAGAATTGTATTAAAGTTTGTATTGTACGGATATGCGCACATCCAAAATGTAACTGAAAAAGACATAAAAGAGAGGGAGGACATGAATATGTTCTGGGTAGAATTAATACTTGTACTTGCCATTATATTTTTGGGGGTACGTAAGGGTGGTACATTTTTAGCAATGGCTGGTGGTGTTGGAATGTTAATTATGACATTTTTCTTTCATGTTACACCGGCAGATCCGCCAGTTACCGTTATTTTAATTATGATTGCGGTAATTGTAGCAGCTGCAACAATGCAGGCATGTGGGGGATTGGATTTCCTGGTTCGCATAGCAGAAAAGATTCTTCGCAGGAATCCTAGGATGATTACGGTACTTGCACCGGTTGTAGCATATATTTTTACATTGATGTGTGGTACAGGTCACATTATTTACAGTTTGCTTCCGGTAATTAATGAAATTTCTATTGAGACAGGAGTTCGACCCGAACGCCCGATTTCAGCATCCATTATAGCTTCCCAGCAGGCAATCACGGCATGTCCGATTTCAGCAGCAACGGTAGGTATTCTGGCTTTTATGGCTGAAGCAACGAACTATAAAACGGTTAATATTTTTACACTGCTTGTAGTCTGTATCCCGGCAACACTGATTGGTACAGTCGCATGTGCCCCTTGCTGTAATGAAGAAAGGAAAAGAACTGGCAGAGGATCCGGAATTTCAGGCTCGTGTAGCATCCGGACAGGTTCAGACTCTTGTGAAAAATGAGAATGCTGCAGAAGTTAAAACAACAAAAGAGGCAAAAATCTCTGTTGCAGTATTTTTGGTTGCCATGGTAGGTATTGTATTGCTTGGCGCAGTGAGTGCATTAGTTCCAACACTTTCAGATGGAAGCAAATTACCGCTTACCACAGTAATTGAGATTTTTATGCTGGTTGCAGCAGCCGTAACGGTATTATTAATTACAAAACTTGACAGCAATAAGGTACTGGATCAGCCAGTATTTAAAACAGGAATGTTTGCTGTTGTTCTGGCATTTGGTCTTTGCTGGCTGGTGAATACATTTATTGCAGATCAGTCATCGTTTATTACAGATAATATGTCAGTTCTCACGAATGAACATCCATGGATTTATATCATAGCAGTGTTTATTGTTGGGGCAATAACAACAAGTCAGTCATCCTCTACAATGATTATGGTTCCAATTGGTATTGCATTAGGGCTTCCGGCAAATATTATTGTTGCTGGCTGGATTGCATGTTCATCAAATTATTTTATTCCTGCTTCCGGTCAGTGCGTTGCAGCAATTGCGTTTGATACCGCGGGAACAACAACAAAATTGGAAAATATGTGTTAAATCACAGCTATATGCTTCCTGGCCTTGTATGTACTGTAGTTTCAGTAGTGTCAGCTATTTTGATAGGAGCAGTAGTATTTTAAAACATAAGGAGAAAATCTATGAAAGAACCAAAAATTATAGCGATTGGAGATAATGTATGTGATAAATTTATCTCGTGGGAAAATGTATCCGGGAGGACAATGTGTCAATACATGTGTATATGCAAAATGGAATGGTGTCAATTCGGCATATCTTGGAAAATACGGTAATGATGAAGTAGCTGAATGTGTGCAGGAGACATTAAAAAATTAGAGATTGATGATACGCATTGCCGGCATTTTCAGGGGAGAAAACGGCTTCGCTTTGGTAACACTGAAAGAAACAGACCGTGTTTTTCTTGGCTCAAATAAAGGTGGAATTGCAAAAGATCATGCATTTGATTTCAACGAAGAAGATATGGATTATATTCAGCAATATGATTTGATTTACACAAATCTTAACAGCTATATTGAACAGGATCTTTCAAAATTGTATCAGACAAAGGTTCCGATTGCCTATGATTTTTCAATGCGCTGGACAGATGAGTATTTGAGGGATGTATGTCCGTATGTAACTGTTGCAATTATGTCATGTGCACATTTGTCAGAAGATGAACGGGAGAGAGAAATGAAAAAAGGCACAGAAATATGGTGTTTCTGTTGTTCTTGGAACTGTCGGAGAAGAAGGCTCTTATGTATTATATAAAGATAAATTTTTATATACAAAAGCAGTATTGGCAGAGGATGTTATAGATACTATGGGAGCAGGAGATTCTTATTTTGCGGCATTCCTAAGTGATATGTTAAAAAAATTCCCCACAACATAAGATTTTAGATGGTTCAGATGAACAGATGTATGTAAAAATTCAAAATGCAATGAAAAAGGCATCGGAGTTTGCCGCAAAGATGTGCGCAAAAGAAGGTGCATTTGGATATGGAGTACCAATTACAGGAAGAACAGAAATTTAGGGAGGTATAAGTATGAAACCAGATATGTATGAAAATAACGAAGAGGGAATTTTATGTGTCTATAAAAATCCAAAGTGGCTTGTATGTATTAAAAAACTGGAAACCGGACAATGATATTAATGGGATTAAACACTTGGAGATCCATCATTCGACCGATGAGCAGTTTATTCTTGTACATGGTAAAGCGATTCTGATTACCGCAGAAAAAAAGGAAAATGGTTTTTCTATTGATCTGACATTGATGGAGCAGGGAAAAGTATATAATGTTCCGGCAGAATGCTGGTTTTATTCAATCACCCAGAAAGATACAAAAAATAGTATATGTACAAGATTCCAATTGCTCTATGGAAAACAGTGATTTTTGTGATCTTTCGGAAGAAGAAATAGCATGGATTCAGGAAAAAGCATCACGGCTGCTGGCATAACTAAAGGATAGATTTATATGAAGAAACAATATATTCTTTTTTGATTTTGATGGTGTTATTGTAAACACGGAACCTCAAAATGCACATTATCTGCAGGAAACTCTCAAATCGTTTGGTGTATATATGGATCACGAAGAGTTAAAAGGATTTATTGGAGTTAACAGCCGTGAAAAAATATTGCATTATTTGAGCCGGTCGAAAGAAAATGTTTCATGGGAAATGTACCAGAAAAGAAGAAAAGAGATGGGAAATACCTATGAAAATGATGCCATCTGTCCCATGCCGGGATTACAGGAATTATTTCAATGGATGAAGGGACGGAATCTGAAAGCCGGATTGGTAACATCAACGAGCGCGAAATATATTATTACGGCTTTAAACCGGATCAAAATGACAGATTATTTTTTCAGTTATTGTATGTGGGGGGATATGTGAAAAAAAAGAAAGCCCTATCCGGATGGGTACTTAAAAAGGCGATACAGTTATTGCAGGCTGAAAAAAAAAGATGAGGTTGTTGCAATTGAGGATTCCTCAACCGGTATTCATGCGGCAATACAGGCAGGAATTGATGTGATTGGTTATACTGGCTCAGGAATAAAACAGGATACTGGAGAGGCGACTGCTGTTTTTTCTTCATTTCAGGACATTCAGCATTTTTGGAAACAGCAATTTTATAAGTGTAACAGCATACGTTATATAACAGGCGGCAGATGATTTCTGCCGCCTGTTAAGTTTATCAATAAGAACTTTTGGGACTCGGATATGTCAACACAAAACTGGTAGGCGCTACCTATTATGACAAGGAAGAGAAAAAGGAACTTATCAGCGGTATGAATGTCAGAACACTGGACGGAAGACAGAACGCATTGCCTAAGGTTGTGAAGTGTGCGGGAAATGTTATGCAGGCAGCCCATGCGTCTTTTCTTGGGAGTAGTGAGAAAACAGTTTTTTCCGTCATGAGGGAAGTAGTTTTTGGCAATGGGAAAAGACTGGAAATCTACACAGAAATAGAGGCTGATATGAAGACCCGGAAGAAATAAATAAGGAAGGATATCTCTACACTTATATTCAGACGGATGAGAGAGGGGTTGCACAATACAGCGTAAATCCTGTCATTATACAGGGACAGAAACTGTTTTCTGCATCACTCTCAAAGGGGGAGTATGAAGTCCAGACGAGAGAGGGCTATAAGATCATGGCATACCGGAGTCAGATGGGATACATTAATGCAGTGGCACTGCCGGACAATATATATCAGAAGAAGATTAACCAGTGGAGAATGATGATGACACTCATCATAGTTGTAACGTTTCTGCTCTTTTCCATGTCTGTCCTCTATCTTTATCGTATGATCTGCCGACCACTGAGTCAATTCCGCAGACAGATGGTGCAGATTGGGGATGGCACTCTTCAGGCAGTACATGAAGAGTCGGACATTGCAGAGTTTGACAGCCTGATGAGGGAAGTAGAACAGATGAAGAGACAGATTGAGAATCTTATCAGCAATATGGTAGAAAAGGAAAAAAGCATACAGAAGATGGAGTTTGAGAAACTTCTCTATCAAATTAATCCTCATTTCCTTCTCAATACACTGAATTCGATTCAGTGGATGGCACAAATGAGTCACCAAAGAGAGATCAGTGAGTTTGTACAGAGACTAAAGAAGCTTCTTTCCTATAATCTGGGCAAAGAAGGCCGCCAGACAACGTTGCGGATGGAGTTGGAGATTGTAAAGGAATATATTGCACTTCAGCAGATGCGGTATGATTTTATTATTGAGATGAATATAGAAGATGGCAGTTATCTTGACCAGCCAACGGTCCGTATGCTTTTTCAGCCACTTGTGGAGAACGCGATCCGCTATGGTCTTGGGGATGATGAGAAGATCAGCATCCAGGTGTTTGAAGATGTGGCAAGGCATCTTGCTGTTGTAACTATCTCTGACAGCGGAAAGGGACTGAATCAGGAGGAGATAGATGAGATTAACCAGCCGTTTGATTATGACTGGGGATACTGGAAGAATGAGAACAGAGGTATCGGACTGCGCTACGTCAAGGCTATGCTGGAATCATTTTATGATGGACAGACGAGTTTGTTTGTAAACAGCAAAAAAGGGTTCGGAACCAGAATTACGATCCTTCTTCCTGTCCGGAAACCGGAAGAAAAAAAAGAGAAAGACAAAGAGGTTACATTGGAAGAAAATAAGGTGGGACAGACAGATGAAAGTATTGATTGTAGATGACGACAAACTTGCCAGAAAAGGTCTGGTCGCTATTATGGACTGGGAAAAGTATGGATTCGAGGTAGTGGGAGATGTACAGAATGGGAGAAAAGCCCTTGAATTTCTCCGAAATCATCCGGTGGATATTGTATTTACCGATATAGATATGCCGGAAATTGATGGATTGGAACTTATGCAGATGTGCGGAGAGGAATTTCCGGAAATTAAATTTGTAATTCTTTCTGTATATGAGAATTTCAGTTATGCACAGACGGCAATCCGTATGGGTGCGTTAGACTATATCTCAAAGATCAGTTTTTCCCCGGAAGAGTGTGGAACGATACTGGAACGGGTCAGTGCAAAGTACATGCAGACATGCAGAGATGGACATGCAGAAGAGGAAAATCAGGAAAAAGTTGAAGAACTGAACAGAAGATGGATGCACACCAGATGGATTTTCAGTGAGAAAGAATTTGAAGATCTCTGTCAGAAAACAAAAGAAATCAGTCTGCGGAGTGCGGAGAGGATTTTTGTTAAGAGTTTTCATAATATTCAGCTCCTGTCAGATGAAGAAGGGGAATTTCCATCGCTGGATACGGTTGAAGAGATGCTGGACTGGGTGCACCGCTGGAGGGAACATATTTATGAAGAGAGTCTTAGCTCATCACAGAAAAATGATATCAGTGCTTTTGCAGCGGTTATCAAGTATGTGGATGGACATATCGGGGAGGATCTTCGCTCTGAAGACGTGGCAGAACGGATAGGGATGAGCAGGAGTTATTTTAGTACAAGGTTTAAGGAGATGACGGGGGAAACATTTCACCAATATGTGATACACAGGAAAATGAAGACTGCGGCGGAATGGATAGAGGAGGGAAAGAAGAGCATTACAAGGATTGCCGTAGAACTTGGATATGATAATTTTCATTATTTTGCAAAAGTATTTGCACGGGAGCATGGGTGTACGCCTTCGGAATACAGAAAAGAGAGTAAAAATGTCTGATTTTCATCGGACATTTTTTTTGTGATAAAAAATATTTGGTAAGATTAGAAACAATATCATCTAGCAGGATATGGGGGAAGAAGATAAAATAATTAAAAAAAGGAAGGGAGGTATCATGGTGTATATTAAACAAAAAGGAAGGGAGGTCCTGGAATGTATATCAAACGATTTGTGAAGCATTATTATATTATGCTGATTCCGGCACTTTTATGGCTGTTTTTCTTTAGCATTGTTCCGATGTTCGGTATTGTCATGGCATTTCAAGATTATAATCCGGGCCAGGGTATTTTGCATTCTAAGTTTGTCGGGCTTGAAAATTTTAAGTACATGTTTCAAATGAACGATGTCAAACAGGTACTGTGTAATACCGTTGTAATCGCGGTAGGAAAGATTATTGGGAATATTATTTTCCCATTGATTTTTGCACTTCTGCTTAATGAATTCTGTATTAAGCGGCTCAAGCGTCCAATCCAGACAATTGTTTACCTACCGTATTTTCTGTCGTGGGTTATTCTGGCAAAGATTGTTTTAAATATCTTTGGATATACTGGTCCAATTAATCAGCTGATGGAGGCATTTGGTAGAAATCCGATCAATTTTTTCGGGGAGCCATCATTGTTCCAGCCTTTGGTGATCGGCACAGATATCTGGAAAGGATTTGGGTACAATACGGTAGTTTATCTGGCAGCAATACTTGGGGTAGACCAGAGCCTTTATGAAGCAGCAGCGGCAGACGGAGCAGGAAGATTCAAACGTATCTGGCACATAACGCTCCCGGGAATAAGGACAACGGTAGCCCTTCTGGCAATTCTGTCACTTGGAAATGTGCTCAATGCAGGTTTTGATCAGATCTACAATTTGTATAATCCGCTTGTTTATTCCACTGGTGATATCATAGACACATGGGTATACCGTGCAGGACTTGAGAACCTGCAGTACTCGCTGGCTACAGCAGTTGGACTGTTTAAATCGGTGATCAGCGTTATCTTAATTGTTATAGGATATAAGCTGGCAGATAAGTTTACCGGTTACAAACTATTCTAAGGAGGTGCAGTAAATGATAGAAAATAAAAGTATAGGATCAAAAGTATTCGACGTAGTAAATGTTGTGATCCTTATTTTGATCACACTGGTCTGCATCCTGCCGGTATGGTATGTCCTTTGCGTTTCCTTAAGTAGCAGGGAGGCTGTCAGTGCAGGGAAAGTTGCTCTCTGGCCGGTGGGATTTAATCTCCTGTCATATAAGAAGATCTTGGGAGAGGGGAATTTCTTTACTTCTTTTCTTGTGTCTATTAAACGCGTTGTGTTAGGTACAGGGGCCAGCATGGTGTGTATACTTTTGGCAGCATATCCGTTGTCAAGAACAAAAAAACAGTTTCCGAAGAGGGGCATCTTCATGTGGATCTTTGTATTCTGCATGCTTTTCAATGGAGGTACTGTTCCGTGGTATATCACAATGAAGAATTACGGTCTCATGGACAGCATATGGGGACTTGTCTTCGGTATGGGGCTTCAGGTTTTCAACGTCATTCTGGCAGTAAACTTTTTCAAGAATCTGCCAGTTGAACTGGAAGAGGCATGCTTTATAGACGGTGGTGGACCATGGAGGAATCTGATCTCAATTTACATTCCTTTGGCAAAACCGATGGTGGCAACGATCTCGCTTTTTACGATTGTTCAGTACTGGAACGAGTTCTTTCAGGGAATGGTTCTAAGTACAAAACAAAGCAGCTATCCGCTTCAGACATACATACAGCAGATGGTAGTAACATTGGATTATTCCAGTATGAATGTTGAACAGATCGCACAGGCAATGAAACTAAATAACCAGTCGCTGGACGCAGCGAAGATATTTATCGCCATGATCCCGGTGCTGATCATATACCCGTTTTTGCAGAAATATTTTGTATCTGGGATCACGTTGGGATCGGTAAAAGGATAGTATCCGGTCAGAAAGAGTCTGGCCAAAATAGAGAATAGTAAAAACGAAAAGGAGAAAATGGATTATGAAACTAAAAAGAATAATTGCTATAGCGTGTACGGCAGCTATGACGGTATCCTTGATTTCAGGCTGTGGTGGTGCATCAGACAAAGGGCAGAAAGAAGCGGTCAAGGAAGCAGAAGGAACAGCGAAAGAAGATCTGCCTCTGGCAAAATACCCGGAGACGGTTACGGTACATCTGGGCGGAAAAATGAATCCGAATGCAAAGATTCCGAAAGGAATGTCATTTGAAGACAACTCCTATACAAGGCTTCTGAAAGAGAACCTGAACATCCAGGTAGTATATGACTGGACTGCATCTACATCAGACTATGATGAAAAAATGAGTCTCTGTATCGGAAGTAATACCATTCCGGAAATCATGAATGTAAATGCAACCCAGTACAGGGCTCTGTTGAAATACGATATGATACAGCCACTGGATAAGTATTTTGATGATTATGCTTCAGATGCACTGAAAAGTTATGTGAAATCCGGCGGTGAAGAACTGCAGAAATGTATCACCAATGAAGATGGAGAACTGATGGCGATTCCTGCCCCGAACCTGACAGCAGGCGGTGTAAACGAAATGTGGATTCGTCAGGACTGGCTGGATGCTCTTGGGCTGGATGTACCACGCACATGGGATGAACTGGCAGAAGTGGCTAAAGCATTTGTGACAAGGGATCCAGATGGAAATGGAGAGAATGACACTATCGGTATTCTTGGACCAGGAAATTCGGACCACATGAATGCAGTAGGCGGCAACCAGTTTGGACTTGACCCATTGTTCAGCTGTTTTCAGTCATATCCGCAGTACTGGCTGAAGAGTGAGGACGGATCGGTAGAGTATGGTTCGATTCAGCCGGAGACGAAGACTGCACTGGAAAATATCTCCAAACTTTATGCGGATGGTGTTATTGATCCGGAGACACTTGTCAGAAGTGATAGCAAGGAGCCACTTCTTGCTGGAAAAGTAGGAATCTTTTTCGGACCGTGGTGGTGTGCATATACATTTGCGGATACAACTCTGTCAGGTTCAGCAGACTGGCGGGCATATTTCACACCTCTTTCTGAGGATGGAAAATATTATACGCATATGGCTGAGCCAACGACACAGTATGTCGTAGCGAGCAAGGACTGCAAAAATCCGGAAGCTGCGTTTAAGATCATTAACTACCTGATTGCATATGAGCAGACATGGGTAGAAGATGGCGTAACATCTACGGAGATGGGAACCGGAGATTTCTATCCTTTGTATAATACGTATGACAATGCTGATGAGATAGAGAAATCTTATGAAGCGCTGACGAAATATCTTGCAGGAGATATCAGTATGGATGATGTAGATTTTTCGACACATAAACTGCTGAAGAACGATATGGAAGCAGTTACGGAACTTAAGGAAAAGCCTTACGATGATTTCAGTCTTAAATATTGGAATCTGGATAGTGATCTGGCAAAAACAAATCTGCCTCGTCTGGTTGCAATCATGGTAGGTGACGCGCCACTTGTAAATGAGGAATATGTACCGGTTTACAATGCATATAACGGTCAGACAGAAACCATGGAGACCAAATGGGCCAACCTGAAAAAAATGGAAGAAGAAACATTTGCAAAGATCATTATGGGAAAAGCAGATATCAGCGAATTCGATACTTTCGTTGAAAACTGGAAGAGTCAGGGCGGTGACCAGATTCTTAAAGAAATCAACGATGAATTAAGTAAGTAAAAGAGACAGCGGCTGATGGTGTTCATTAGCCGCTGTTCCTTAATTGGAGGTATAAAATGCGGGAAAACAAAGTAATCTACGGACTGATAGGATATGGTGGAATGGGCAGATGGCATACGGAAATCCTGTCAAATGTACCGGAAATTGAAATTGGTGGTATCTATGATATCAAGGAAGAAAAGAGAATAGAAGCAAAAGAAAAAGGTTTTTCTGTGTATGGCTCGGAAGAGGAAATGTTATCAGACCCGGATATTGATGTCGTGCTGATTGCCACTCCAAATGACTGCCATAAGCCGATTGCAATCCGTGCTATGCATGCGGGGAAAAACGTGATATCAGAGAAACCGGTGACTCTGTCATCTTCTGATCTTCAGGAGATGGAAAATGTTGCCAAAGAAACAGGAAAGTTCCTGACAGTACACCAGAACAGGCGCTGGGATGATGATTTCCTGATCATACGAAAGCTTGTAGAGGAGCAGAAGCTGGGGCATGTCTTCCGGATAGAAAGCCGTGTGCATGGTTCCAGGGGTATTCCGGGCGACTGGAGAAAAGAAAAAATACATGGTGGCGGAATGGTTCTTGACTGGGGTGTACATCTGCTGGATCAGATTCTGTATCTTTACGGAGATAGAAAAATTGAAACGGTATATGCATCACTTACCCATATTACCAATCAGGAAGTGGATGATGGGTTCACCACAATCCTGACATTTGAAGGCGGAACGGAAGTCTTAGTTGAAGTAGGTACCAATAATTATATTTCCCTGCCAAGATGGTATGTACTGGGTGAAGACGGTACTGCGGTTATCAGGGACTGGCAGTTAAATGGTGAGATCATACGGAAAACAGGCATAACCGAAGAGAAAGTAGTGCCGGTAAAGACAGCAGCAGGTCTGACCAAAACCATGGCTCCAAGACGGGAAGATACAATCGTGAAAGAAGAGCTGCCACATGTGTCCGGAGATATTGCGGATTTCCATAGGAATGTAGCAGCAGTTATAAGAGATGGGGCAGAGCCGGAGATTAAGCTCTTCCAGGTGATGCGTGTAATGAAACTAATGGAAGCTATTTTCCAATCAGCAGAAACAAACCAGGTGATTGATTATAGACAGTATGAATCATAAATATTTATGAAGGAAAAGGAGAAAATAAGTATGAAACAGATAAAAATAGGAACATGCGTTCCTGGAGCTAAGGCAGAAGAATGGTTAAAGGGATTTATTGGAAAAGGATTTGAGACATTTTCCCTTAATTTCCATATGTCACTGGAAGGGACTGACCTTGATAAGCTGGCATTGAGCACGGAGAAACTGTTGGCAGGTACGGATTCCAAAATCACGACAGTTGGATACTATTGCAATCCTATCCAGTATGCAGAGCATAGGAAAACACTGGAAAATGTAATCTGCACTGCCGGAAAATTCGGAGCTACACATGTGAGTACTTTTGCAGGAGCGTGGGAAGGAAAGCCGGTAGAATCCGCATATGAAGAGTTTGGCAAGGTATTTCGGGAACTGGCTGATCTTGCAGAAGAAAAGGGAGTGAAGCTGGGAATTGAGAATTGCCTTATGGATGGAACATGGGAACATGCGACATGTAATATCGGTTTTAACCCTAAAGCATGGGAAGTGATGTTTGAGGAAGTAAAGAATGATAACTTCGGACTGGAATGGGAGCCGACACATCAGATGGTACAGCTTATCGATCCGGTAACAGAGCTGAGAAAATGGTGCAAAAAAATAGTACATATACATGGAAAAGATGCAACAATAGACTGGGATGCAGTAAGACATAGCGGCATATCAGGCGCAGTCCCATTTGTATGGCATCGTATGCCGGGCTTTGGTGACACGAACTGGAGAGATATCATTTCTATTTTAAGAAGTAACGGATATGAGGACGATATCTGCATTGAGGGATACCATGATCCTGTATATTCCGGAGAACTGGAGATGACCGGACAGCTTCATGCACTGAATTATCTGAAATGGTGCAGGGGTGGAGAATTTACACCAACTCCATGGGCAAAATAGGGAAAACAGATACAGGAGGATTTTCTATGAAACTTGGGTTTATTACATCAATCCTTGACGGATGGACTTATGAACAAATGATGGATTTTGCTTCAGAGCAGGGATTTGAATGTGTGGAAGTGGCATGCTGGCCAGAAGAAAAAGCAGAAAGAAGATATGCGGGTGTAAGCCATATAGATGCAGAACGGGTAAACCAGGATGATGAATATGCAGCCCATATTATGGCATATGCAGAAAAAGTGGGAGTAGAAATCTCCGCACTGGCATATTATCCTAACGTAATGACGGCAGATAAAGAGAAAAGAAATGCTGCTATTGAACATCTGAAGAATGTCATACGTGCAAGTAAAAAGTTAGGTGTTGGCATGGTCACAACATTTATCGGAAGGGATCAGACCAAAAATGTACGGGAAAATCTTGAACTTGTAAAAGAAATATGGCCGCCAATCATAAAACTGGCAGAGGTATGTGACGTAAAAATAGCAATTGAAAACTGCCCGATGCTTTTTGGTGAGGAACAGTGGCCCGGAGGACAGAATCTGATGACAACTCCGTCAATCTGGAGAGAGGTCTTCAAGATCCTGGACAGTGATAATCTTGGCATTAATTACGATCCATCCCACTTTATCTGGCAGATGATCGACTATATCCGCCCGCTTTATGAATTTAAGGATAAAATATTCCATGTTCATTACAAGGATATCAAGATATACAGGGATAAATTAGAGTCCTGTGGTATCATGGCTTATCCGCTGGAATATATGTCACCTAAGATTCCGGGACTTGGCGATGTGGACTGGGGAAAATACGTGTCAGCACTTACTGATATAGGATATGATGGCTGTACATGTATCGAAATAGAAGATAAAGCATTTGAGGATTCTAAGGAAAAGGTGGAAAAGTCCTTAATTCTCAGTAAAAGATATCTGGAGAAATATGTTATATAACACAGGAAAGTGCAAATAAGGAGGAAATACCATGAGAAAATTAAGAGCAGGAATCGTAGGCTGTGGAGGGATTGCTAACGGAAAACATCTCCCGGCTATGCAGAAAAGTGGTCTCTATGAGGTGGTGGCTTTTTGTGACATCATCATAGAGCGTGCGCAGGAGACAAAAGAAAAATTTGGCACAGAAGATGCAAAAGTATTTGAAGATTACCGTGAACTTCTAAAAGAAGATCTGGATGTTGTATATGTAACTACCCCAAACCGTTCCCATGCAGAAATCTCTATAGCAGCAATGGAGGCAGGAAGAGATGTCATGTGTGAGAAGCCAATGGCAAAAAATTATGCAGAAGCACAGAAGATGGTCGAAACTGCTGAAAGAACACACAGAGTTCTCAACATAGCATATCAGAACCGTTATCGTACAGATTCATTGTATCTGAAGGAAATGTGCAAAAGTGATGAATTGGGAGAAATCTATTTTGCCAAAGCACATGCACTCAGAAGAAGAGCTGTTCCGACCTGGGGTGTGTTCCTGAATGAAGAAGAACAGGGCGGCGGTCCTCTGATTGATATTGGTACACATGCACTGGATCTGACATTATGGATGATGGATAATTATGAAGTGCAGTCTGTTACGGGAGCTTCCTTCCACAAGCTGTCTGATCAGACAGACCAGGGAAATGCATTTGGTAACTGGGATCCAGATAAGTTCTGTGTAGAAGATTCTGCTTTTGGATTTATCCGTATGAAAAATGGGGCAGTGATCGAACTGGAATCAGCCTGGGCACTGAACACACTGGAGGTTGATGAGGCAAAAACAAGCCTGTGTGGTACCAAAGCCGGAGCTGATATGAAAGATGGCCTTAGGATCAATTACATCCATCATAATACACAGGTAGTAGAGAAACCGGAATTATCAAGCGGTGGAGTAGCATTTTTCTCAGGAAAAGAAAAGTCAGCAGCAGACTATGAACAGGAATTGTTTTACCACATCGTTGTTGATGGGGCAGAACAGGTTGTGAAGCCTGCACAGGCTGCAGTTGTCACACGTATTCTGGAAGCAATCTACCAGTCCGCAGAAAGCGGCAAGACAATCTACTTTGAGTAAAATATGGTCTTATATGCTTCGGGTTGATCTATGGAGAAATGAACATCAGAAATAAACGGATTGAACATAAGGAGTATTTATGGAAACACATGAATTACAGCAATTGCTGTCAGAAATGTCATTACAGGAAAAAATAGGACAGATGGTGCAGCTCACTGGTGTATACTTCGATAAAGAGGCGGTACTCACAGGTGTTGTTGGGGAGCAGTTACCACCGGAATGGATTGTTCAATATGCCGGTTCAGTGCTTGGAGTAATTGGAAAAGATAAAATTCATGATATCCAAAGCAGATATATGGAACAGCATCCCCATCATATTCCGCTTCTCTTTATGGCAGATGTTATCCATGGATGTCGGACAATTTATCCGATTCCATTGGGGCAGGCGTGCTCCTTTCATCCGGAACTGGTGTCTGAGGCGGCTTCTATAGCTGCCATAGAGGCATCATCAGAAGGGCTCAGGGCAACATTTTCTCCTATGATTGATGTTTCAAGAGATCCAAGATGGGGAAGGATAATGGAATCCTTTGGAGAAGATCCATATGTAAACGGGATCATGGGAAAAGCAATGGTAGATGGCTATCAGCAGAAAGCTGATACCAAAATAGCGGCATGCCTAAAGCATTTTGCAGGTTATGGGGCAGTGAATGCGGGAAGGGATTATAATGATGTTGAAATATCCCAGCGGACATTTCTGGAACAGTATGTAAAACCTTTCCGTATGGCATTAAAAGCAAAGCCAGCTATGGTCATGACAGCTTTTAATGCGATTGACCGTAAACCGATAAGCGGAAATAAGGAACTTCTTAAAGGGCTTCTGCGGGATAAGGAAGGATTTGAGGGAACTGTAATTTCAGATTGGGGCTCCATAGGCCAGCTGGAAGAACAGGGAGTGGCAGCAGATATGGAAGAAGCAGCAATCCAGGCTTCAGAAGCCGGTGTAGACATTGATATGATGAGTCCTGCTTATATGCTGTATCTTGAAAAACTGGTAGAAAGCGGTAAAATCCCGGAAGCGCTTGTTGATGAAAGTGCATTCAGGGTCCTGATGATGAAAAATCAGCTGGGGCTTTTTGAAAATCCGTTTGCCGGTCTTGGAAAGAGTGGAAAACTGACTCAGCATAACCGGGAAAAGGCATATCAGATGGCTGGCGAAAGCTGTGTCCTTTTGAAAAATGAAAAGATACTTCCATTAAGCGTAAAAAAGAAAGTTATCTGGGCAGGTCCCTATACAGCGTCAAGAGAATTCTTAAGCCGCTGGTCAATTTTTGGAGAACATGAGTCAGTTGAAACAATAGAAGAAGTTTTACAAAGAAAGCAGATAGAAGCAGAATGTATCACAGGATGCAATATTCTTTCTGATGCAGAGTGTAAGGTATGGCAGGTGGAACAGGAGTTGTCCGACAAGCCAAGGGATGAGCAGTGGCTGGAAACGATAACCCAGGAAGATACGGTTGTATGTGTACTGGGTGAACATGAATCCCAGTCAGGAGAGGCTGCCAGCAGGGCATTCCTGACTTTGCCGGAAGAGCAGCAGATGTTATTTGAAAAAATAGCAGAACGTACAAGGAATATCGTGACTGTGGTAATTACAGGAAGACCATTGGATCTGCGGAGGATATCGGAAAGATCCAAGGCTGTCATTATGGCATGGAGACCCGGCACTATGGGAGCTGAAGCAATCATAGATATTGTGTATGGCAGAATAAACCCTTCCGGCAAATTATCTGTGAGTATTCCATGGTGTGTGGGACAGGTGCCCATAAGCTACTGGGATGTAAAAACCGGACATATACTTACAGAAGATAATTCAAAAAACCGTTTCACCAGCAGATATATGGATATCCCGAATACGCCGTTATATCCATTCGGTTATGGATTGTCTTATACAGAGTTTGATATTTCGGACATTGATGTGCAGATAGGACAGGATAAAAAAGTGCATGTACATTGCAATGTGTGCAATACAGGGAATGTTGCGGGGGCAGAAGTAGTCCAGTGTTATTATGAAACATTATATGCATCTGTAGTACGTCCGAAGAAAGAACTTATCCGTTTCAGAAAGGTGTTCCTGGAGCCGGGGGAAAAGAAGGATGTAGATTTCTTTATTGACCAGGAAGAATTCTCATATTATGGCAAAAACATGGAAACCGTCAGCAGCGGGATGAAACTGCGTATCAGTATTGGAAACAGTAGTGACCACCTTGTTTCTGAGAACATTATACAAGCATAGGAGAAAAGAGACATGAAGGATTTTGAAAATGATTTGATTTATTATCCTAATCCGGACCCGGTTAAGGAACCGAGATTTATTTTAAATTCCGTAGATGAATTGGAAAAATCAACAAAATACAGTGTTACCTGCAATGGAACAGAGCGTGTGGTATACCATACAGATTCGTTTGACTATGTTGTAGTAGTAGATAACGAAGCGTATGATCTGGAGATTTCAATCCATACACCATATGAAAAACTTGAAATCCGTCCTTCCAGCTTTGGCATAGTTCCTTCTGTAAAAGGAGAAACAGTCCATATCCATCTTGATGAACCGAGAAAGTTTACTGTAGAGACAGATGGTGATCTTCATGATGCATTGTTTGTGCTTTGCTCGCACAGGATTGAGAAGCCGGCAGATACCACCATCTGCTTTGAAAAGGGCAAGGTATATAATGTAGGAGTTCTTACCTTAAAGTCCAATGATACGGTTTACATAGAGGAAGGTGCTGTTGTATCAGGGTGTGTATACGCAGACCATTGTGACAATATTTCCATTGTAGGAAACGGAATTATCAACGGAGCCTGCTGGCATCTGCCGGACAGTAATGCGCACCGTTTCTTTATCTATGCCAAGTGGTGTAATAATGTACTCTTAAAAGGCTTTACTGCTGTAGACGGTCCTTCCTGGCATGTAGTTCCTGCGGCGTGTGACCATGTTGTGATTGATGATATGAATATTATGTCGAGGATTGTAACGGGAGACGGTATTGATATGACGAGCAGCCAGGACGTAGAGGTAAAAATTGCTTTATCCGTTCCACAGACGACAGTATCTGCATCAAATCCCAAAGATTGTTTGAAGATCCGTCAACGGTACGTGACGTAACAAAAGTGCGTGTTCACAATAACGTGATCTGGAATGCAGAACCCGGTAATGCCATAGAGCTTGGTTATGCCCTCCAGAGCGAAATCCACGACCTGGTATTTGAGGATTGTGATATTATACACTGCCAGTATGAAGGAAACATGGGTGGTGCGGCGATTTCCATCCATCAGGCAGATGGCGGCCATGTTCATGATATACATTATAAAAATATCAGAGTAGAGCAGGCAGAACAGAAACTGTTCGATATTAAGGTCCTGCTTTGCAGATATACGGAACAGCTTGCCAAAGGAGAAATCAATGATATTTATTTTGATAATATCCAGGTGCTGAACGGAGATATCCCGGTCTCCATGATCCGGGGGTATCAGACACCGACAGAAGAAGTACGTGTCCATGATGTCCATTTTGATAACATTACTTTTATGGGGAATAAGTGTGAAACCTGGCAGGATATGCGGCTTGTTACAGAACTGGCAAATGACATTTATGTCAATGGTGCCAGAATATGCAGACAGATGAAATTCTGAGAATATTACCATATAGAGATGGTTTTATTACTTGCAGCAAGGAGGGTATTTATGGAACAAAGCAGCATGCTTTTCCAAAAAGACGGAAAAAATTATCTACAGCTGGACTGTGAAAATGCAAAAGAGCTTTCTATGAAACTGGGGGAGAAAACATATCCATTTACAAAAGATGGGAAAAAGTGGATTCTGGAGCTTCCGTTCTCCACAGCAGTGAATTATGTACAAATCTGCGTGGACGGACAGGAGGTTCTGCTTCCTGAACTGCCCATCGGGCATGGATACTGCCGTTTATATAATTATATTGAACTGCCGGATGGAAATGAGCTGACGGAAATACGGAATATTCCACATGGAACACTGGTACACGAATTTTATATGTCAGGTATTTCCAATAACTGGGAACGGTTTATTGTTTATCTTCCGCCATGTGTACCGTCTGCGGGGCTTCCTGTCCTGTATCTGCAGCATGGATTCGGTGAGAGCGAGATTTCCTGGACAACAACAGGGAAAGCAAATATCATACTTGATAATTTAATCGAAATGGGAAAAATAAAACCATTTGCCCTTGTCATGTGCGATGGCATGGTAAAAGAAAAGTTTGGTTTAGAAGAGAGATTAAACCATGTTCTGCTGGAACGGATGCTGGTAGAAGAGATTATTCCGATGGTAGAAAAAAAGTATCAGTTTGGTGGATGCAAGGAAAAACGTGGCATGGCAGGATTGTCCATGGGTTCTGTACAGACAACAAGAACTGTATGCGATCACCCGGATCTGTTTAGCGAAGTCGGAATCTTCTCCGGTTTTTTGAGGGATGTTATTGAAGGAAACCCGGATAGGGATGTAGTTGACAGAAAGCCTTATGAGCAGGCTCATTTAAAGGCAATGGATAATCCGGCGTTCAACAGCTATTTCCATACATTTTTCCGCTGTATAGGGGATAAGGACAGCTTCCTTCCCAGGTTTCTGGCAGAGGATGAAATTATCCGGGAAAAGGGCATTCATGAAATCAGAAGGATTTATCCCGGAGAGCATGACTGGAATGTGTGGAGACCTTGCTTTGCGGATTTTGCGCAGATGATTTTTCGATGAAGCAGAAAAGCTTGCGAGTTACGGAAAGGAATGGTAATTATTATGTGGAATGGTAAGAAGAAAGCGGTCACTTTCAGCTATGATGACGGAGTAGAACAGGATAGACGGTTGATCGCATTGTTTAACAAATATGGAATGAAAGCTACTTTTAACCAGAATAGTGGAATCCAGACAAGAGCCGATACATTTACCCAGGGAAATATCGTGATCCACAGGATGAATCAGAAAGATATGAGGGAGCTTTACAAAGGGCATGAAATTGCATCGCATACCTTGACCCATGCTAATCTGAAGGGACTTGACGAGGAAACTGTATACAATGAAATTTCAACAGATATCAGGAATCTTGAAGCCTTCTATGAACAGAAAATAGCAGGATTCGTGTTCCCCTTTGGCACTTATGATGAATCAGCATTCAGAATATTAAAAGAATGCGGAATACAGTATGCAAGAACTCCGAAAGATACACATGGTTTTGCTTTACAATCCGACCTGCTGAGGTTCAAGCCTAGTTTCCATCATGCAGATGCAGACATTATGAGTGGGATTGACCGCTTTTTAAATATGGATACGGATGAACCACAGTTGTTATATATCTGGGGACACAGCTATGAATTTGATGTAGATGATAATTGGGAATATATGGAGTCTATTTTGAAGAAGCTGGCTTTTCATGATGATATCTTTTACGGAACCAATTCCCAGGTATTGCTTTAAAAATAAAAAATCTCCATTGGTTTTGTCAGCCAATGGAGATCTTTTTTCAGTTCTGTCTGTTTTTATTTCTTTATACTCTTTTTCAATGCTTGCATTTTCTGGACAAATTCTTCTGGAAGCAACTCTTCGTATAATACTTTTTTCATGCTATTCTCCTTTGCTATTCTATTGATCTGTTCATTCTTCGTTTTTTAGTGACCAGGAATTCCAACACTGTCCCGGATATGCAGCAGATATTTATTCCATTTATTTTCCCTTTCCATTTTTACGAGTACAGAATTGTAGATTGATGATTTTGTATGAATAAGGAGCGAACTGAATTGAACAAAGAGTTAAAAGTTATAGATTTTTATTGTAAGAAGTGCAAGAAGTGTATGAAAGTTTCATACATGGTTACAGGTAACAGAAATTATCCGGTACTGCCGAGAGTTATGATGAAATGTCACCATTGTGGTAGAGTAATGACCTTGAAGAATTTCAAGGAAGGTGAGCTGCTGGATAAGGTAGAACAGGATAAGTATTATATCTGATACGTACAGTCAAAAATCTTCACAAAGAGATATATGGATGGAACTCTTTCCAAATCGAAAGATGGATATAGAGCAAAATAATAGAAGAGGCGATCGCTAAAAAGTGATCGCTTGATGAACAACAAAATGTAATTAGTAGTAATGCAAATGATACAAATTCAATTGTTTATGGTTTGGTCGGTACAGGGAAATACATTACCTATGAGGAATTGACACATAATGGTCAAAGTAAAATTCTGCAAGATTTTTAATTATCAGATTGCATATGAGATTCGTTTGCAGCAGGATAGATGAATCAGTCGAATTATCGAATCAGTTTAATCAGATGATAAATCCTGAGACAGGCAGATTTTTCCGTACAATTGCATTAAATGGAGATGCCACTAACAAAACTAATGCAGATCAGATATTTGACACGGAAAGAACAGAGAAAATAGATAAAGCAGATGGAAAAATGCAGCCACTGGATTACATATTTTCCGTCGAGATTTTAAATGAGGGCTGGGAGTTTCCAGGCGGCAAGATTGAGTCTGGTGAGACGCCGCAGCAGGAGCTAAAGCGCGAGATAATGGAGCATCTGGCAGACGTAAAGTGGCTGCCGGCGGATGTGACATTGATTGAGAAGATTGGAGAGGCACTATATGAAAACAGCAAAGAGTATGGAGCTATATGATATATTGCTTAGGCGCGGGTATCCGGAGCCGTTTTGCGATGAGATAACGAAAAATCTAAATACCGACTGGACAGCTCAAAGGATGATAGGATATCTGTCACACTATAAAAAGCTTCCCATGGAAGAAATCGCTGATGAAATGCTTGCGATACTCAGCGACCGTAACCGAATAATGCAAAAGCATGAGCTTGAGGAGACGAATGCAAGATGGAATGACTACTTAAACAGATAAAGTCAGGAGGATTCACATGAGAGTACTGAATATCGAAGATGATACATTTAAACATAATGATATATGCAAAGCCCTGTCAGGATGTGGGATTAAAGATGTCGAATGGTCCAATAATCTCGCGGATGGGTGGAAACAGATTAAAAACTCAATGGATAGTAATAATCCGTATGATCTGATTGACAGAGTGATTAAGAACAAAATCACAATACCTGTAATTCTCTGCTCCAGCGTGAATCTCAAATACCCGGAAATATATGGCTGTGTTTATTATAGCAGGGAAAGAAACTGGGAGGCAGATATGCAGACGCTTGTAAATAGCCTTGTGGCAGGATAATATTAATAAATCTCAAGCTTCTGATCAACCAGTGATTCACCTTCATATACAAGCTTAAGTGTGAAGAAATTTTCTTCATTTTCAAGCAGGAGCTTTAAGAAGATAGCGTCGCCTTCCCAGGTAGGAAGTGTGGGCACGATAGTTTTATCCACCCATTTGAGGTCACCTTCGTTGCATGTTATAAGCTTGCCGGAAAATTCATCAGCGGTGAAAAGACACATCAATTCAGGCTCCTGTTTATCACTTATAAAAGTTATGAGTGCGCGGAAACGGTATGATGTGAGTGTGAGCCCTGTTTCCTCTTTGACTTCGCGGAGCAAGCATTCTTCGGGTGATTCACCATTCTCGGCGTGACCGCCAACACCAATCCATTTTCCTTCATTTATATCATTTTCTTTCTTAATACGATGAAGCATGAGATACTGTCCATCGTGTTCTATGTAGCATAGAGTAGTTATTTTCATGATGTACCTCCGTCAGATGATTATAACATAAAATGTGCGGGGGAGGACAGGAAAAATATCTCTCTGCATAGCAGCCCTAAATTTTTCCTGAAAAATTTATAATAAGCATATATATTTTTAAAACTTGATACAAAAACTATTGAGAAATTGTATGAAGTTGTTTAAGGAGATGTGCATGAATATGGCTGTAAAGGAGATAAAAGATATGTAGTGAATCTTGTTTTGAAAGGTGCAATGTTCTTGTATACTATTTCAAATTATGAGGGCAGACCAACTATGGATATTGATTTCATGCTAAGAAGAATGTCAAATGATGTAGCTGGGATGGAAAGAATCATGGAGAAAATTTGTCAAACAGATACTCGCAATGATTTTATTATTATGGAAGTGCTAGGAACGAGGAAAATCACTCCGGAGAAGAAGTATAAATTTGATGTCATCTTAAAAAAAGAATGACAGTTTTGGACATAGTATGGGAATCAAGGCAGATACAGAGCAGGATGCTACATACGCTATTGGTGCAATTGCAGATGCTATTTCAACAGTATCTTCACAGCGTTCATCACTCGGTGCTGTTCAGAATCGTCTTGAGCATACAATCAACAACCTCGACAACGTAGTTGAGAATATTACAACAGCTGAGTCTCGTATCCGTGATACAGATATGGCTGAAGAGATGGTTAACTATAGCAAGAACGACATTCTTGCACAGGCTAATCAGTCTAATAAGGGTGTACTTTCACTCTTACAGTAATCATCTACAATTTAATGTTGTACAAAGCAAAAAGAGCTCTTTTTGTTGCGTGAAATTATTATGTCAAGTTGAGATGAGAACGGTTACATGTATAAATAGCACAAAGAAAAAGCTTGTAATGATGTAAAAACATAGAAAAATTATGCATAATCACGAAAACAATACTAACATATTGACATTAAATATGCAAAATAATATAATACAGACAAATGAAATCGGTTACATAAGGAGGGATAAAATATCGAAAAGAATATTACAATATCAGATATTGCGGAGAGGGCAGGTGTATCTAAGGCAACAGTCTCCAGAGTATTGAATTCACCGGACATTGTGGAAGAACATACCAGAGAAAATATTATTAGAATAATGAAGGAGTTGCATTATACGCCATCTCAGACTGCGAGAAATTTATCAATGAAAAGCTCTTCTACGGTTGGTGTGATTGTTCCGGAAATTAGCAATACTTTTTTGGAGAATTATTTTCTGGGGTTGAAGAAATTACCAAGAGACATAATTTGTCGTTGCTATATTCTGGGAATGATAACGATATGGATACGGATTATAAAGCACTGGACATGATGAAAATGCAGAGAGTAAGAGGATTGCTGTATATCCCGGCAGTTAATTATTCAGCTCTTGGAGTTTTGGATAAACTGCAAAAGAAAATTGGATCGTATGAATTGTCCGATTGTCTGCATGGATCGAGATATAGGATTAAAGTGTGATATAGTACATTTTGATGACCAGAGTGCCGTGCGAAAAGCTGTGTTAGCATTGGCCAATGAAGGACACAGAAAAATTGCAATTATAATTGGAGACAAAGAGAATATATTGTCTGTTCAGCGATTTGAAGGATATTTAGAAGGTCTAAAAAGGCTGGTATTCCATATGACGAAGATCTTGTATTTAGAGGAACATATACGAGGGTGTCAGGATATCAGGTGACAAAACAGATGATTGCGAAGTCAAAGCAGCCTACAGCTGTAATTACATGTAATAACTTACTTAGTAAAGGATATATACAAGCGGTATGTGAGCATACGCATGGAAAAACGGACATGTATACACATATAGGACTGGATGAAATTGACATGATGCAGTATCTTGGAATTCCGTATAATTGTATCCAACGTGATGCATACGAATTAGGACATTCAGCAGCGGAACTGCTGATAAAGAGATTGGAGCAGCCGGATGAAACATTTCAGCATATGATATTGAATTCTCCGCTGGTTCATCAGACATTTTAAGAATGAGTGATTGTGTATTACTCATAAAATACACAATCACTTACTTATTACAAAACAATGAAAGCGGTTACATAAAACAGATAAAGGAAGGAATAAATATGAAATTAGCAATGGGCTGTGATCCGGCTGCGTACCGGTTCTATAAAAAATTATTAGAGAGAATGAAGGAAGAAGGTTACGATATCGTAGATACAGGTTGCGAATCGGAAAATGAAGCAGATGGTGGAAAGTATGCAGAGATTGCAGAAATAGTATCTAACAAGGTTGTATCAAAAGAATGTGATTATGGAATTCTGATTTGTGGAACAGGTCAGGGAATGGCAATGGCAGCAAACAAGATTCCGGGAATAAGAGCAGTACTTTGTTATGATGTTTTTCCGGCAGTGCTTAGCAAAAATGATAATAATGGAAATGTTTTGTGTACCGGAGCATGGTTCATGGAAAAGAAAGGCATTGACTTTACAATGGCAATGATTCATGCATGGTTATTTTCCGGATACACAGGAACACATGAAGATGGCATGCTGGCGCTTAGTCGCCTTGATAATAAAAAAATACCAGGAGGTGATGTAATATGGATCGTTTTCAAGAGTTATCTAAAATTGCATTGGACGAGTTGTCAGAAGTCTTTGCAAGAATGAGTGATGAAAACGTGAGAGAACTATTGGAGGACATCAAAAATGCAAAGCGTGTTTTTCTGCTTGGTGCAGGAAGAGAAGGGCTTTCGACGAGAGAGTTTGCTATGCGCTTAATGCATTTAGGAAAGGAGTCTCATTGGATATGGGATGATACCACTCCATCCATGAACAAAGGAGATTTGTTTATATGCGCATGCGGAAGTGCTGACGTGGCACATGAAAACATAATTTGTGATAATGCAAAGAAAACAGGTGCCACTATTCTTTTAATTACTCCATCTGCAAAAGGACATATATTAGAAATTGCAGATAAGGTAATAAGGATTCCTGCAACTGCTTATAAGGCGGTATACAACTCAGAGGATGAGTATGTACCGACAGCTCAGATGATGGGGAATCAGTTTGAGCAGGCATTGCTTGTATTCTTCGATGTAATTGTAATGATGCTAAGTGAAGAAATGGGAATTTCCAAGGAAGAGATGGAAGCCCGTCACAGAAATATTGAATAAATACCACAGGGGGACAAAATTATGGCAAAAAAATTATTGGCAATGGTTTTAGGGTTAACAATGATGATAGGTGTAGCAGGATGCTCTGCAGTAGACACCGGTTCTGGTTCTAATGATAAGAATGCTGATACACAGGTAAGTGTCAGCGCTGAATTATTAGATGCTGCAAAGTATAAATCAGATAAGGAACCAGCGGATTGGACAATTGCAGTTGTCGTTAAAGATGGTACGTCGGACTGGTTTAAGAGAATGCAGGTTGGAGTGGATGAATTTGGCAAGGAAAAGACAGTTGATGTAATACAGAAGGGACCAGCAAATGCGGATGCGGCATCACAGGTTCAACTGGTTGAGGACATGATTAATCAAGGTGTTGATGCGTTGTGTATTGTCCCAATTGATCCGGGTGCATTGGAATCAGTTTTGAAAAAAGCCATGGAAAAGGGCATTGTAGTAATTAGTCACGAAGCCTCAGATTTAAAAAAAAAAAGCACATTATATGATGTAGAAGCATTCACCGCTGAGGATTTTGGAAATACAATGATGCAGGAGCTTGCAAAAGCAATGGGTGAGAAAGGGCAGTATGCTCAGATGGTTGCCTATACTACATCAACAACTCATATGGAATATTCTAATGCAGAGTATAAGTATCAGAAAGAAAATTATCCTGATATGTCGCTGATTAATGATACTGTACCATCGGCAGAATCATCAGAAAAGGTTGATACAGCTTATAGTAAGGCGAAAAAGAGTTATTAAAGGCAAATTCTGAGCTTGCTGGATTTACCGGAGCAGCTTCCGTTGATATCTTAGGTGAAGCTCAGGCAGTTGAAGAGTTGGGATTAATTGATAAAGTATCAATTGTTGGTGTTGGAACACCAAATGCAACAAGAGAGTATGTCAAAAATGGTACGATAAATGCGGTGTGCCTGTGGGATCCGGCATCAGCAGGATATGCTATGTGTGATTTGGCTTACAAGGTGTTATCAGGCGATGAAATAAAAGAAGGAATTGACCTTGAGCAGGATGGGTATGATAGTGTAAAAAATCCAGGAAGGTGTAAATCGTTGCGTATTAGGTAATGCTCCATTGATTTTAAATAAGGATAATATTGACGATTACGATTTCTAAATATAAAACTGTATTTAACTTATGAAGTAGTCTGGTGAAAATCCGGATGGATTTAATTAAAAACATCCGGATTTTCAGAAAATAACAGTTTGAAGGAGAGTGAGGGTTAATGTCAGAAAATATTTTATGTGTAAAAAATATCAAAAAGTCATTTGGCGGGGTGCATGCATTAAAAGGTGTAGATTTAACAATTAAGAAGGGCGAGACACATTGTCTGGCTGGTGAAAATGGATGTGGAAAATCAACTATTATTAAAGTAATTTCGGGGTTTTATAAACCGGATGAAGGAACAATAGAGATTGATGGAAAAGAATATACAAATATGTCTACTGCTGATGCGATTGCTGCAGGTATTCAGGTAATATATCAGGATTTTTCAATTTTTCCCAATTTAACAGTAATGGAGAATCTGGCTTTTAATCAAGTATTGGCAGAGAAGAAAAAAATTTGTTAATAAGAGAGAATTTAGAAAGATTGCAGAAGAAGCTGTCAAGAAGATTAATTTTGATGTAGATTCTAGATGCAAGAGTTGAAACACTTCCGGTTGCGGATAAGCAGCTGATTGCTATTTCGAGGGCTTTATTACATAATGCTAAGCTCATTATTATGGATGAGCCAACTACAGCTTTGACAAAGAAAGAAGTAACTCGATTATTCGGAATTATAGAAGAATTAAAAAAAAGAGGGTATTACAATTTTATTTGTTTCACATAAACTGGATGAAGTATTTGAAATTTCGGATAGTATCACAATTCTTAGAAGTGGTCAAAATGTATATAAATGTCCTGCAAAGGAAATGACAGAAGAAAAATTCACTTATTACATGACTGGAAGGAATATTGACACTACCGATGTTAAAGAAGTAAAGGATTTTTCGAAATCTGATAAAGTGCTTGAAGTAAAGAATCTTTCAGCAAAGGGATTTGAACATGTAAGCTTTGATTTACATGCAGGCGAAATCCTTGGTATTGCCGGACAGCTTGGTTCAGGCCGCACCGAACTCAGTCTTGCTTTATTTGGAATGCTTAAACCTACGAATGGAAGTATTAGTGTTTCTGGAGAAACGGTTCATCTAAAGAATGTGGCTGAGGCTCAAAAATGGAATTGCATTGGTTCCAGAGGACCGTTTGACAGAGGGATTATTTTTACCACAGTCAATTTATAAAAATATATCGGTAACAAGCTTGAAAGAAATTTCAGGAGCGTTTGGTGTAGTAAAAGAAGCGGCACAGAAAGAGTTGTCAGCACATTGGGTTAAAGAAATTGGAGTTGCCACTAAAGACCATACACTGCCGGTTCAGACTCTTTCGGGTGGAAATCAGCAGAAGGTTGTACTTGCACGATGGCTGGCGACTCATCCTAAAATTCTTATATTAAATGGTCCAACTGTAGGTGTGGATATAGGTGCAAAGTATGATATTCATAAATTATTACGTGAATTAGCTAAAGGTGGGATGGCTGTGCTTGTTGTGTCAGATGATGTAGCTGAGATTACAGCCTTATGTGATAGAGCTTTGATTATGAAAGCTGGAAGAATGACAGGCGAATTTAAAGGCGAAGAACTTACAGATGACAATCTGTATAAGTCAACTATAGGGTGTAAAGATGAAATTTAATGTGAAAAGCATCATGAAACAGACGGAATTTTATGTTTTATGTATTATTATCGCATTTTCGGTAATAATTCAGGTGCGTTCAGGTCAGTTCTTTACAAGTAACAATTTAATGGATTTAATAAGGTCAATGATTATACCTGCTATTTACGCATTATGTGCATTGCTGAGTTTTGTAAGTACAGGTGCGGATGTATCATTTCCTTTAATTGCAGCACTTTCAGCGTATATTGCTGTAACACTTGGAAATAACTTTTCATTAGGTGTTATTCCAATATTTATTATAGCAATTGGGGTTGGATGTCTTATTGGCTGTATTAATGGGTTCTTTATTGTTAAGTATAAGTTTAATAGTTTGATAGTAACGCTTGGAACATCATCTATTTGTAGTGGTATTTTGTTTGGCGCATTTGAAGCTGGCAGAACAGAACTGCCAGATAAACTATATAAGCTGAGTAAGATAAATATTGCAACTGTTACAAATGCAAAATCAGGGCTGAGTTCATCTCTTCCGGTTACATTTATTATTATGATAGTACTGTATGTAATTGCATATCTGATTTTAAATTACACAATGGCAGGAAGAAGCGTATATGCAGTAGGCGGAGATGAAGTCAGCGCACAGAGAGCAGGAATAAATGTCGGAAAAGTCAGATTTCTGGTATTTGTTGTAAATGGTGGAATAGCTGCAATTGCAGGTTTATGTTATGCAATGATGTCTTATTTTTATCTCCCAAATGAATATGCTGGAGCAGAAATGCTGGTAATTGCTGCAGTAATTCTGGGAGGAACACGTATGACAGGAGGAATTGGTACTCTCAGAGGATGCCTGCTTGGAACATTGCTTCTTACAATGGTTGCAAATAGTTTGATTTTGCTTGGAATTTCAGTATATTGGGAAAAAGTATTTATAGGAGCAATTATAATAATAGGTACTGCAATTTCTGCTATGCAGGCAAAAAGTGCATCGAAGACGACCGCGAAGAAGAAGGGGGTAGAGTAAACATGAATGAATCAAAGAAAATGAAAAAAAAGTATTACCTTACCTTTTGATGAAAATTCGAGAAGATTAATCATTATTTTGGTGGTATTGCTTTTTTTATAACTGGAATTACAAAGTCATCACAGTTTTTGAATGTAGGAAATGTACAGTCAATTGGAAAGCAGCTTACAGAATATGGCCTTATGTCACTTGGAATGGGTATATGTATGTTAAGCGGAGGAATTGATTTATCAACAGTATATATTGCAAATTTATGTGGAATAAGTGCAGGATTAATTATTCAGAGTAATACAAGTGGAGTTGCAGGAATAATATTTGCATGTGTAGTTGCACTTGTTGTAGGTGCTTTATGTGGTATTTTTAACGGATTCCTTGTTAGCTTTCTTAATATTCCGCCAATGCTGGCAACACTAGGTAGTTATGAACTATATATGGGAATATCCATTGTTTTGTCCAAAGGGAAGTACTGTCTCTGCGAATGGACAGTTTAATATTCTTTCAGCAATGACGATTTTTGGAATTCCGTTACCATTTATTTTGTTTATAATTTGTACAATTATACTCACATGGATTATGAGTAAAACGAGTTTCGGAAATAAGGTATATTTAGTTGGAACAAATGCGAAATCTGCAAAGTTTGCAGGAATAAATGTTAAGAAGACGACCTTGTGCTGTTACATGATTTCAGGCATTTTATCCGCAGTTGCAGGACTTGTGAGCTTATCGAGATTGAATTCTGCTAAGGCGGATTTTTGGAACAAGCTATACAATGCAGACAATATTGGTCGCTGTTTTAGGTGGAATTAATCCGGATGGTGGTTTTGGTAATATACCGGGAATTGCTTTTGCGGTTATTATTCTTCAGACACTGTCTTCTTATTTAAATCAGTTTCCAGCTATCAGCAACTATTACAGAGATATGATCTGGGGCATAGCATTACTTGCAGTTTTAGTATTTAACATTTACATTTCAAAACGACGTGCAAAAAAGGCAGCATCTAAATAAAAAGGAGGTATAAGATTATGCAACACGGAATTTATTACGCATATTGGGAGCATGAATGGGATGGAGATTATCATTATTACATAGACAAGGTTTCGAGTCTTGGTTTTGACATTTTGAAATTGCTGCCGGGCCACTCCCGGAATATAGTGATGAAGAGTTAAAGGAATTAAAAAGCATGCGGCAGATAAAAATATACGACTTACTGTTGGATATGGTCCAGTGCCGGAAAATAATATTTCAAGCAGTGATCCAGCGGTAAGAAAGCATGCACTTGAATTCTATACTGATTTGTTTAAAAGAATGGAAAAAATTGGAGCAACTCTTATTGGCGGAGCTTAATATTCATGCTGGCCTATTGATTTTTCTAAACCGGTTGACAAAAAGGGCGATTGGGAGAGAGGAATAGAAGGAATGGCCAAACTTGGAAGGATAGCAGCAGAATGCGGAATTGAGGTGCTTGGCCTTGAAAGTTTAAATCGTTTTGAAAATCATGTTATTAATACATCAAAGGAATGCACTGCGTTTGTGAAAAGTGTTCGTGAATTAGAGCCTAAGGCATCTAATGTAAGTGTAATGTTAGATACTTTTCATATGAATATTGAAGAGGAAAGTATTGGTGCAGCAATACGTGAGGCTGGCAGTTTACTGGGACACTTCCATACAGGTGAGTGTAATCGTATGGTTCCGGGAAGAGGACGAACACCTTGGAGAGAGATTGAGAGGCATTAAGAGACATTAATTATGATAAGACAGTTGTGATGGAGCCTTTTGTTATGCCGGGAGGAACTGTAGGACAGAATATTAAGGTATGGAGAGATATTGTACCTGACACAAGCGAAGAAGCATTGGATCGTGACGCAAAGAAGGCACTAGAATTTGAACGATATATGCTTGGATGAAATTCGGAGGATAGCAATTGAAAAAATATGATGTTGTTGCTTTAGGCGAGCTACTAGTAGATTTTACTGATTATGGAATGAGTGGACAGGAAAATCCGGTTTTTGAAGCAAATCCGGGAGGAGCTCCGTGTAATGTACTTGCTTTATTAAGAAAATATAATAAATCCTGTACATTCATAGGCAAAATTGGTAATGATTTTTTTGGGAAAATGCTGACTGCTATATTGGATGAAACCGGAATTGATCACAAAGGATTAATTATAGATAATTACTATAATACAACACTAGCATTTGTGAAAAATTATGAAAATGGCGACCGAGAATTTTCGTTTTATCGTCATCCGGGAGCGGATATGATGTTATCGTCAGATGAGGTTGAGTATGAACAGATAAAGCAGTCTAGGCTCTTTCATTTTGGAACTCTTTCTATGACTGATGATAATGTAAAGGAGGCAACAAAACGAGCAATTGAGACCGCTAAAAATAACGGATTAATCATTTCTTTTGATCCAAATCTCAGACCACCATTATGGAAAAGTCTGGATGATGCGAGAAACCAGATAGCATATGGATTAAGTCAGTGTGATGTTTTGAAAATCTCGGATAATGAAATTGAGTTTATGACAGGAACATCTGATTTTGACAAAGGAGCAAATATTCTTATGGAGAGATATCCAAATATAAAACTCCTTAATATAACAGCCGGTGCTGATGGAAGCTATTCTTATTATAGAGAAATTAGGGCATACGTACCTTCATATTTGCTTGGTGGAACAATTGATACAACAGGTGCAGGCGATACATTTTGTGGAAGTGTGTTAAATTATCTATTGGATCATGATTTAGAGAATTTGAGTAAAGAAAATTTGATAGAAATGCTGCAAATTGCCAACGCTGCCGCATATCTGGTCACAACAAAGAAAGGCGCAATCCGCTCAATGCCTGATCCGAAAGATGTGCAAAAAGTAGTAAATAATAATTATATAAGAGAAGATTAACGAAAGCCCTGCATATCACGAATATGCAGGGCTTTAATCAGCTGGCAGTTTATTATGAAATACCTTGGCTATTTTGGAAATGTATAGAACAACTATATGATTTGATTATTAAAAGAATGATAATTAACATAAAACTATACGATTATTTATTTCTGAATAAATTGCAGACACCCCCTGTGAAGTAGTATAATAACAACAATTAATAAAGCTAATTGCACAAATGGGAATTGGCAATAAGCATGAAATGAGGTTTACACTATGGACGTAAGAAAAATGAGAAACGAATTACTGGGAAAGCGACTTGTGGCGGCACTTGAGTCGCGCAACATGGAGGCCTATTATGTAGAGACAAAGGAGGAGGCTGTTAAGAAGGCACTGGAGCTGATTCCAAAGGGAAGCTCAATCAATATGGGCGGTGCCACATCGGTGAAGGAGTGTGGTCTGTATGAGGCACTCTCAAACGGAGAATATCAGTTTTATGACAGGGACAAGGTGTCTACGCAGGAGGAGAAGCAGGAGATAGCGTTAAAGGCATTTACATCGGATTATTTCCTTGGAAGTGTCAATGCGATGAGCGAGGATGGCGTATTTATCAATATTGACGGAAATGCAAACCGCGTAGCGGCATATGCTTACGGACCAAAACATGTGCTTCTTATAGTAGGCATGAACAAGGTCGTAAAGACTGAGGCAGACGCTATGAGCCGTGCGAGAAATGAGGCAGCGCCTATCAACGCACAGCGCTTTGGTATCGACACACCATGCTCTAAGAACGGTACCTGCTTTGACTGCAAGAGTCCGCAGTGTATCTGCTGTCAAATTCTGACCACACGCTTCTCAAGGGTAAAGGGACGTTTCCAGATTATTCTTGTGGATGAGAATCTGGGCTTTTAGTAACTGTTCAGTACAGAAATATGCGGTACCGCATATTTCGTAAGAAAACGTATATTATGTAGGAGCAAGCGCCCATCAGCGCAGCTGATTCTTATGCGCTTGCGGCTCGCAACTGTGAAGGTACTGAACAGTTACGACTTTTAATATATTGACCCTCATATCATTTTTATGCATTATACGGAAACGAAACATACGGTCAGGAAATACACGGACAGAAAACATACGGATAAGAAACATACGAAAAGGAAATATACGAAATGGGATATTTAATTAGTGAGACAACAAAAGAGGAACGCGAGGCAATTGTGGCTGAGTCGCTTGGCAATATCGAGGCTACCTGCGATGGCTGCATGTCGGGGCTTGCCGAGATGTATCAGGACTATATTGACGGAAAGAAGGAGCTTCGTGAGATAAATATGGAGTTCAATGCTTCAGGTACGTGCACGGAGAGGATATGCCGGGGCGAAGCGGCTGTGGATATAAGTAATGTGAAGCGGCTTGGGATAATTACCGAAGCTTAATGATATCAGGGAGACGTAGATGATTTCATGCAGGGATGTTAACAATTTACAAATGGACGGAATGGAGCTTGTGGCGGGAGCAGCAGGGCTTGACCGGATTGTGTCATGGACGTATCTGGTGCAGACAAAGCCTTATAAGGATCATATGAATCCGGGCAACTTTGCGCTGCTTGTGGTAGATTACAAGAGATTTTCCATGGACGAAGCATATGATGCCATGGTTGAGCTGAATGAGCTGGGAATATCTGGCTTTGCGATTTCGGTTGTGGAGGACAGGGAAGAGGCACCACAGAGGATGAAGGATAAGGCTGATGAACTCAAGCTGCCGTTGTTTTATATCCGGTGGGAGGGAGCTACTTTTGTAGATATTGCGCAGAGCGTCGGAGAGCTGCTTTTAGAGACCAGTGTGGATAATAAAAGGACAGGGGACTACCTGTACAATCTGCTTTTTGGATATGAGGTAAATGATAAGTATATCGAGAAGATTTCTGCACAGTTTGGTCTGACCTTTGACCGGCCGTACAGAGTGGGAATCATCGTGATAGACCGCAAATACGGAGTGAATCTGGAGCAGGACGAGCACACATATACATACTATACCGACTGCCTGAACCGCGAGGTTATCCATATGAAGAAAACGCCTATGTATATGAGGTTTTTAAACAAATTTGTTCTTTTTTTGAGGAGACAAAGGATATGGAGACAGAGCATCAGATTGAAAGGATACTTGGGGACTTAGACAGTCGTGCACCATTTGCAGGGCTCATTCACAGCACATGCATACTCGGTGCTGCATACAGGAAGCCTGCGGATTTTGGCAAGAGCTATCAGGAGGCGAAAAATCTCATCCCCAAAAAGGATATTTTACCCAATCCGACCAACAAGAAGGTAATCAGTGCCAGCTCCATGGGCATATACAAGTATATGTTCAACAGTGGCAATCAGCAGGAAATCATGGATTATTGCAACGAGAAGCTAAAGCGGCTTGAGATGTATGACAATGCAAACGGCTCGTTTCTCATAGATACGCTGCTCAATTACCATATGTGTGGCTTTAATGTCGGAAAAACGGCACAGATGATGTACGTTCATCGTAATTCCCTGCAATACCGTCTGAAAAAAGATAGAAGAAATACTTGAAATCAGCCTTGATGACTCGATGGAATATCTGGATGTAGTTAATTGTATTCTTGTAAAAAGGCTTATGTTTAATTAGTTACTGTAAAAATGCACAAACAAATTGTGCAAAATTAACATTGCAAAGCTGCTTCATTAAGTTTTTATTATACGAACTAAGCAAAGGCGCTGGAGAAAAACTCCGGCGCCTTTTCGTATTTCAATAATCAAGGAGGAAAAGATTATGATGAAGAGAAGTAAGAGATTTGCAGCATTGATATTGACAGGTGTAATGGCAGCGACAACATTGTTTGGATGTGGTTCGTCATCAGGAGGAGCTGCCTCTGATAGCTCAGCGGCAGACAGCTCATCAAAGAAGGTTTTAAAGGTTGGTATGGAATGTGCATATGCTCCATTCAACTGGACACAGGATACAGATACCACACCGGACGGCAGCAAGGCAGTCAAGATAGCAGGCTCTGATTACTATGCATACGGCTACGATGTAGCAGTGGCACAGAAGCTTGCAGACCAGATGGGAATGGACCTTGAGGTACATAAGGTTGAGTGGTCATCAATCGGTATCTCACTCGATGCAGGAGATTATGACTGTATCATCGCCGGTATGGGCAAGACAAAGGAAAGAGAAGCGTCATACGCATTCACAGAGCCTTATTACTATAGAAACAACTGTATCGTTGTTAAGAAGGGCGGCAAGTATTCAAATGTAAAGGGTCTTTCAGATCTCGCAGATACAGGCTGCAAAGTAACGACACAGCTTGGAACAGGCTGGATTCCACTTTTAGACCAGATAAAGGGTGCTGAGCAATCAGGAAACTTTGAGACTACATCAGAGTGCTTCCTCGCAATATCAAACGGCAGTGCAGATGTATGTGTAATCGATGTTCCGACAGCAGAGTCAGCGGCACTGACAAATGATGATTTACAGATTATCGAGCTGGATGAGAATGATACATTCACAGGTGATGATGAAATGGTAAATGTATGTATCGCAACAAGAAAGGATGATACAGCACTCAGAGATAAAATCCAGGATGCCATGAATGCAATCGGCTGGAATGACAAGGCAAAGATGGATGAGCTGATGGATCAGGTTCTGACACAGCAGCCGGCAGCCAACTAGTTGTTAGAGATTTATCTGATTCACGAAAAGATGAAGGACTGTGGGATGATGTTATATCGCATCATCCCACAATAGTCTGATAAACCGGCGTAAGCTGGGGATTAGAGAGATAAAAGTGAGGTAGCAGTATGATGATAAGTAATCCAAGTAATTCGTTAGAATGGATGGTATTTCTGGCGCAGAAATATTCAAGCATGTTTATCAAAGGAACCTGGCTTACGCTGTACATATCGGTAGTTGGTACATTGCTTGGCTTCGTATTGGGATATATCGTAGGCATAGTAAATGATGTAAAGCTTAACGATGGCGACAACATCGTAAAAAAAGGTCCTTATCCGTATAGTAAAGGTGATATTTACAGTTTATGTTGAAGTATTCAGGGACACACCAATGATAGTTCAGGCGATGATTGTGTACTATGGAATACGCCAGATGGGCTATGAAAACCTGACACCTGTATTTGCAGGTATTCTCGTAACTGTATTAAATACAGGTGCCTACATGGGAGAGACAGTCAGAGCAGGAATCGGTTCAATAGATATGGGACAGCGCGAGGGCGCATGGGCCATGGGAATGTCACCGTTTAAGACAATGCTCTATGTAGTTTTGCCGCAGGCATTCAAGAACATCATTCCTGAGATGGCAAATACATTTCCTTTTAAATCTGAAGATGACATCAGTGCTCAATGTTATAGCTGTGCAGGAGCTTTTCATGGCTGCCAAGACAGTCGGTGGAAACTACTACAAGTACTTTGAGTCATATCTGGTCATCGCGGTAATTTATTTTGTACTTTGCTTTGTATTTGATAAGCTCTTCAAGCTGATTGAAAAGAAGCTGCAGGGCAAGATGGACTATGCACTCGCAGTTGAGTACATGGACAATGAATAGGAGGCACAATATGAGAGAGACAGTAATTTCAATTAAGGATTTAAGCAAATCATTTGGTGATCATGAGGTACTTAGAAAGATTGATATTGATGTGCATTCCGGCGAGGTCATCTGTATTGTGGGCTCCTCAGGTTCAGGAAAATCAACACTGCTTCGATGCATCAACAAGCTTGAGAAACAGACCTCAGGAAAGATTTTATATCACGATAAAGAGGTCAGAAATGTACAAAAGGATATCAATGATTACCGTTCAAAGGTGGGAATGGTGTTCCAGTCCTTCAATTTGTTCAACAATATGACAGTGCTCCAGAACTGTATGCTTTGTACAAGAAGGGTGCTTCATCTGCCAAAGCAGGAGGCCTTTGACATGGCAATCACACATCTGAAGGCAGTCGGCATGGCTCCTTATATCAATGCAAAGCCATCGCAGCTATCAGGAGGACAGAAGCAGCGAGTTGCCATTGCCAGGTCGCTTTGTATGAACCCGGAGGTGCTTTTATTTGATGAGCCGACCTCGGCGCTTGACCCTGAGATGGTCGGAGAGGTGCTAAATGTCATGAAGGACCTCGCGAGGACAGGACTTACGATGATAATCGTCACACACGAGATGGCATTTGCCAGAGATGTTTCTACAAGAACTATTTTCATGGACTCAGGATATGTGGCAGAGGATGCAGCACCGGCAGAGCTGTTTACAAATCCTAAGAATCCAAGAACAAGAGAATTCTTAAGCAGATATCTGGCAGGCTAGATATGGTTGGCATTCAGAAGGAGGAAATGATAAATGGATAATTTTGTAGTAACCTTTGCCAGAGGATTTGGAACAGGCGGAAAAGCAATAGCATCACAGCTGGCAAAAGAGCTTGGAATACACTGTTATGAGAACCGTATTCTGACTCTTGCAAGCCAGCTGAGCGGACTTGACGAGAATGTGTTTCAGGAGGTAAATGAGAAGCTGCGTGAAGAGGGCGGATTTACGAGTCTTTTTGCGAGGACTTCCAAGAGCAAAGGGATATATATCGAGAAATGAGAAGTTCAAATCAGATGACAGGCTCTTTGAGTATCAGAGCCAGATTATCAACGAGCTTGCAGACAAGGAATCCTGCGTCATAGTAGGAAAATGTGCCGACTATGTATTAAAGAACCGCCCAAATGTGGTGAGCATATATATTGAGGCACCGCGTGCATTCTGTGTGGAGCGTACCATAGCCAATATGGGTGTGACACCGGAGGTGGCAAATGCCACTATTGAGAGAACAGATAAGTTCAGGGCAGATTATTACAAGTACTATACACACGGAAACTACTGGACCAATCCGGTCAACTACGACCTGACACTAAACAGTGAGCGTGTCGGTGTGGAAAACTGTGTGAAGACGATAGAGCAGTATCTCATCATAAAGGGCTTTATCAAGGCTGATATGATTAAGCCGGTGGGAGAACTCATATAAAAGTATATACAAAAAATTGCAGCTCGTGTATTGAGCTGCAAATTTTTGTTATTATTATATAGATATGTCTATCCAAGCAAAGCCTTATCAGAAGCAAATTCCTCGCCGGAAACCTCCTCAAACTTCATGAGCAGATCCTCCACAGTGAGGTTTTTCTTTTCTTCGCCTGAAATATTAAGGACAACCTGTCCGTTATTCATCATGATGAGTCTGTTGCCGTGAGCGATGGCATCACGCATGTTGTGTGTGACCATCATGGCTGTCAGGCTGTTCTCCTTGATGATTTTGTCTGTGAGAGCGAGCACCTTTGAGGCTGTCTTTGGGTCGAGAGCTGCGGTGTGCTCATCCAAAAGCAGCACCTTCGGCTTCTGGAGTGAAGCCATGAGCAGTGTAACAGCCTGACGCTGTCCACCTGAGAGCAGACCAACCTTTGAGGTCATTCGATCCTCGAGTCCCAGGTCAAGCTCCTTTAAAAGCTCGTGGAAACGCTCCTTTTCAGCCTTTGTGATACCCCAGCCAAGACCACGGCGCTTTCCGCGGCGCGCTGCAAGTGCGAGGTTTTCATCAATCTGCATGGTTGCGGTAGTTCCTGTCATTGGATCCTGGAACACACGTCCCAGAAATGATGCACGCTTGAACTCAGGGAGTCCTGTGACATCCACTCCATCGATGAGAATTGAACCATCGTCTACAGGCCATGTGCCTGCAACGGCATTGAGCATGGTCGATTTTCCGGCACCGTTTCCACCGATAACAGTGACGAAATCGCCCTCCTCAAGCTTTAGGTTTACACCATTAAGGGCATGCTTTTCATTGATTGTGCCCGGATTGAAGGTTTTATGTACGTTTCTAATCTCTAGCATTTATTTTGCCCTCCTTTGCATTAAGTGCTGCGGCAGAGCGTTTGCCGGCCTTTTTAAAGGAGGCCTTGCTCTTGCCCTTCAGGTAAGGCACCGCAAGGAAAATAGCCACGATGATTGCAGTGAAGAGCTTTAAGTCATCACTTGGCATCTGCAGCCACAGAACAATTCCGATTACAATGTAGTAAACGATTCCACCAAATATGACAAAGATAAGTTTTCCCATGAAATTCATGTGCTTTCCGAGGATTGCATCGCCGAGCACCTCACCGATGATAACGGCGGCAAGACCGATGACGATTCCACCACGGCCCATGTTTACATCGGAAAAGCCTGAGTACTGTGAAAGCAGGCCGCCTGAGAGCGCTACAATTGCATTTGAAAGCGCAAGACCGATGAGCTTCATGTTGTCGATGTTGATACCCTGAGCCTTGCTCATTGCAGGGTTGCAGCCTGTGGCACGGATAGCAGAGCCCTGCTCTGTTCCGAAATACCAGTAAAGCACCGCGATAATTACAACCGAGAAAATTACACCGACAATTATCGCATGTGTCAGATTACGTGATGAAAGCACCAGATTATATTTATCTGCGCTAAGTGCCTGGTTGGCGTGGCGCTGCATGATATTTAAGTTGATAGAGTATAGAGCTATCTGTGTAAGGATTCCTGCCAGAATCGGAGGAATGCCGAGCTTTGTATGTAAGAGACCTGTGCAGAGTCCTGCGAGCAGACCGGCAATACATGCGCAAAGCAGTGAAACCCAGATATTGTAGCCGTTAATCGTCATCATAACGGTTACGGCACCACCTGTTGCAAATGAGCCGTCAACCGTCAGATCGGCGAAGTCCAGCAGTCTGAAGGTGATGTAAACACCGAGTGCCATGATGCCCCATATCAGACCCTGGGCTATATTGCCCGGAAGGGCATTGGTGAATGCAACCGGATTTAAGGTTGCAAAATAATTCATTAGAATCATTTTATTAAATACCTCCATAGTGCAGCTGTTTATTCAGCTGAGATTTCCTCATAGCCGTCCGGAACTGTAATTCCAAGCTCCTTGGCGCGGTCCGGAAGGTACTCCTTAGTGAACTTAGGAGCGCTCTTAACCTCCATAGTTTTGATGTCTGTACCATTTACAAGGATATCGTAAGCCATCTCACCTGTTGTGTATCCAAGGTCATAGTAGCTGATAGAAAGTGTTGCCACACCACAGCCCTTAGCGATTCCTTCCTCGCCGGCGAAGATAGGTTTCTTAGCCTGTGAAGCTACATTGTTGATAGCCTCTGTACATGAAGCAGCAGTGTTGTCAGTTGGGATGTAGATTGCATCAGATGCATCACATGCGCTCTGTGTTACTGCAGCAACATCATTTGAATCAGAGAAGGTGTACTCTTTTACAGTGTATCCCTCGTCCTCAAGGTATTTGGTAATAGTTGTTGACTGGTAGATACTGTTTGGCTCAGATGAGCAGTAGATGATACCGATGTTCTTTGCATCCGGGAAGAGCTCCTTGATGCATTTAGCCTGCTCATCGAGTGGAGCGAGGTCTGTAGTACCTGAAATATTCTTTCCTGTAGTGCCTGACCAGTCTGACATATCAAGAGCTGTAGCGTAATCTGTGATAGATGTTCCAAGAATCGGAATAGAGTCTGTGGCTGCTGAAGCGGCCTGAAGAGCTGCTGTGGCATTTCCAAGGATAAGGTCGTAGTCGTTGGTGACGAACTTGGTGCAGATTGTAGAGCATGTAGAAGCATCTCCTGCGGCATTCTGCTCGTCAAATGAGACATCGTCTCCGAGCTTGTCCTTTAATGCGTCCTTAAAGCCCTTTGTAGCGGCATCGAGAGCCTCGTGCTGTACGAGCTGGCAGATACCTACCTGATATTTGGCACCTGAGTTCTTGCCTGACTGTGTGCCACCGTTTGCTGAACCGGAATCTCCGCATCCGGCAAGTCCAAGAACCATTGTTCCGGCAAGAACAAGTGAAGCTAAAATTTTAGATCTCTTTTTCATGATAATTCCTCCTTTTGTCAGCGCTTTAAAGCGTTGATGTATCAATTAGATAAATTATATTAACTTATTAATGAGAAGTCAAGGGAAGATGAGGAAAAAGTAGGGTTTAATATATATAAATGATGGATAATAGGCTATAATTGAAAATGCGACAAAAACATAGCATCAACAAAACAGTAAAAATGGAAGAAAATGGGACGATATTTGAAAAATAAATATAGCGATATGACAATTATTGAAAATTTGCAATTTTGATATACATTTCCTCATATGACAATTATTTTATTGAGTTGTTTTAGAGCCATTTAGGTTTATAAAAAACCGGTGGATGATTATATTTTTGAAGTGTATTTTAAAAAGCCTACGAGCGGATACTTAAGGATGAAACATATTTTGAATATCGTTTTAATAAAGCGGATTATAAGATACCGATAAATAACATCTCATATTTTGAAAGCTCAGGAAGACTTATCAATATAATACATATGGACGGAAAAGATAAATTTTATGGAAAGCTTAATTATGTTGAGAAACAATTAGGCGATAGTAAAATTCCGTTTCTGAGAATTCACCAGTCATATCTGGTAAATTACAGATTTATATGTAAGATAAGCTTCTCTCATTTTACTCTGCGTGATGGTACGATTTTACAGATCAGTGAAGACCAGCAAAAAAAGATCAGGGAACAATATAATAATCTGCTTGTGGGAGATTTTTTAGATGAATGAAATATTATTTTATTTGATTTCAACAAGTTTATTTTTGGTGATAATAAAAGAGGCAATGGGGATATTCTTTGTAAAAAAAGATTTGCCTTTTTCATTTTCATTGATTGTTTGGATAGTATTTTTAGCGGTGGATATTTGCGGGACTGAGTATATTGCACAGCCATTTTTGCTTCTTATATTAGAAATCGCTACAAGCCTGTTTTTTTGTATACTGCTTTATTATGGAAGCATAAAAAAACATAGTATGCGTAGTAATTATCAATTTACTGGGGATGATATCAGAGGTTGTTGTTGGTCTGGTATTTATTTTTTTAGATATAAGATATACACAATATCAGATAGCTGGTTCACTCATATCAAAACTCGTATTGCTTACCATATTAAGAGTGTTGAAAGCATTGAAACACAGCAGCTTGAAGAGGAAAATTCCATTTTCATATTGGTGTATGTTGTTTTCTATACCTATGGGAAGTATTTTTATTTTGAATACTCTTTTTTATGCTTTGCGAAAGATCAGATGATAAAAATGCTGCTGTTTTTTGTCTGATTTCATCAGGAATAATCTTAGTGTTAAATTTTATGATATTTAAGATATATGAGGAATTGGCGGAGAAGCTGGAGTTAAAGAAACAACAGGCAATTTTTGATAAAGAAATAGAATTGTGTAAAGAGCAACTTCAGGAACGGGAAGTGGTAAATTTAAATATCAGAAAGCTCAAGCATGACATTGAAAATCATTTAATGTGTATAAGAGAGTACGCGGTGCGAAAAGAGTTTGAAGGTGCAATAGACTATATTGATGACATATTAAATGGAGAGAATTATCTGAAAAATAATTCAGAAATTAATACCGGAAATATAGTAGTTGATACTCTTTTAAATTACAAAAAATCTGTTATGGAGAAATCAGACATAAAGCTGAATTTACGTATTGAAATTCCACAGAAACTTAGATTTAATGATGCGGATATTTGTGTGATACTTGGCAATTGTCTTGATAATTCAATTGAAGCAGTCTGCAAACTTGATGATGTTAGTAAAAGAGAGGTTAATGTAGATCTGGTATACAGAAAGAAAGGCCTGCTTATCAGGATTTCTAATCCGTTTTCAGGAGACATAAAAAGGATACTAATGGAAATCCGGTCACAACAAAAGCAGATAAAGAAAATCATGGAATGGGCTTATGCTCTGTAAAAAATGCTGTTAGTAAATATAATGGTGCAATGAATATTTCAACGGATAATAGTATGTTTAAGGTACAGATATTACTATATTAAGGGAAAAATACATCTAAAACCGTATTTTTTACATGGAGAAGAGAGATGGTCATAATATCAACTATATTTATTATATGATGAATAAAAAAGTAATTATTATAACCATTGTAGTACTGGCGATTTTGGGAAGTGTGATATTTTTTTATAAACAGAATGCAGAAAATAGCAAAAAATATACTCAGAACTCGATAGAGAGTGAGGTTGTGTTAGCGAGTTCTAAGGAGGGCTATAATTCGGTAGTGGTATATCAGCTTAATAATGCACTAATTGTAAGTGCAGAATCGGAAGCAGCATTTTTTGATGGAGTACGGTATGAGGTAGAAACACAAGGTAATGTGGATTCAAGTGATATAGATATTGTATGGACGAATATAGGTGGTGGTACAGAAAAAACCGAGGATAACGATCTGATTATAGCAGAAATAAAAATATCAGAAAATGGTAAATTAATATCCGATACTAAAATTAATTTTGCGAAAAAGGCATTTGATGCGCTTGAGGATGTTCTTAAAAGCAATAAGAGATAAATAATATCAATTTAAGATTTTGGCGAAGCAGTAATGTATGCCCTTTGGAGGGCTAAAATTAAACCACCACTTGAAGTGGAGTTTGCGAACTTAGAATTATCTCAACATTAATAAGAAGGGAGAATTTCATGCTGAAGAACAAATATATCCAGAAAATTTTAGTTAGTTTGTGTGTGGTTATATGTATTGCTGCAATCAGTTGTGTTATGTATTTTAAAAGTAATATTAAAGATAGTCCGGATGTAAATAATAAGGTCGTTGCTGAGACCGAGCAAAATCAGACAGAAAAACTTAAGGATATATCTATCAATATTGCAGATCATTATATTACGAATACGGGTGATCCGGGAAATCTGTACACCATAGATGAAAATAACGTTTTGTGGGGCTGTGGAAACAACGACTGGGGACAGCTTGCACAGGGAACGCGTGACTATGATGTACATAATGAAAAGGTAAAGATCGCAGAAAATGTTGTGCATGTAGATTATTCCAGAGAGGGTTTTGCGATTTACCTTACAAACGATAATAAGCTATATGCATTTGGACATGCAGGAAAAGGTACTGAGGAATTCAGTAAGAAATATGGCTATGATAAGACAGCGAAGCTTTTGGATAATAATTATTATGTGGACACACCACGTCTTATCATGGAAGATGTGAGGTATGCAAGGTGCGGTAAATTTGACATTATTGCTATCAAAAATGATGGTTCTGTATGGTCCTGGGGCACTACAAATGAGAGCATGACATTTGAGAGTTATGCGGTGTCATTTATAAAGAAGCCGGAAAAAATCCTTGATAATGCTGTTTTGATAACAGGTGGTACATGTTGGCGTAATAGAAAAAAAAACTGTTTCGGGACAGAACAAAAAACTGTTTCGGGAGTATACAGTTACATGTAGCAGTAAATTTGTGCCATATGAATTTCCTGCAAATGTATTTTCAAAATAAAATATGGCTGAAAGTAAAAATCCCCGGTAGTAACTACCGGGGATTCTCTGTCTATTCAGCTACAACCTTGGCAAATTTCTTTTTACCACGTCTGATAATGAGACCCTCGCCCTTGAAATCGTCGAGAGTGTATTTGGTAGAGATATCAGTTACCTTCTCATCTGCAACGGAAACACCGCCCTGCTGGATATTTCTGCGGCCGTCTCCTCTTGAATCGCAAAGTCCTGCTTTTACGAGAACAGAGATGATATCAAGCTCTCCGTCAGGGAAGTCCTCTGCTGTAACGGTAACTGTAGGCATATTTGCATTGTTGGCTCCGCCTGCGAAAAGTGCATGGCTTGCCTCTTTAGCCTTTGCGGCTTCCTCCTCACCGTGAACAAGCTTTGTAAGCTCGAATGCAAGGATTTCCTTAGCTTCATTGAGCTGTGCGCCCTCCCAGCTTTCCATCTTGTCAATCTCCTCGAGAGGAAGGAAGGTGAGCATTCTGATACATTTAAGGACATCGGCATCAGAAACGTTTCTCCAGTACTGGAAGAACTCGAAAGGTGTTGTCTTGTTAGGATCAAGCCATACGGCGCCGGACTGTGTCTTGCCCATCTTTTTGCCCTCGGAATTAAGGAGCAGGTTGATCGTCATGGCGTAAGCGTCTTTTCCGAGCTTACGGCGGATCAGCTCTGTACCGCCTAACATGTTGCTCCACTGGTCATCGCCGCCGAACTCCATGTTGCAGCCGTATTTCTGGTATAAGGTGTAGAAATCGTAGCTCTGCATAATCATGTAGTTGAACTCCAGGAAGTCTAAGCCCTTTTCCATACGCTGCTTGTAGCACTCAGCGGTCAACATACGGTTTACTGAGAAATGAGCGCCAACCTCGCGCAGAACATCAATGTAATTTAAGTCCATCAGCCAGTCAGCGTTGTTTACCATGATAGCTTTGCCCTCGCCAAAGTCAATGAAGCGGCTCATCTGTTTTTTGAAGCACTCTACGTTGTGGTTGATAGTCTCTGTTGTCATCATCTGG